>Ga0164243_10009358_pt1 | contig 14272 bp, 20 predicted proteins | sample OricompcompostOP_FD_108781 | JGI IMG/M metagenome (GOLD analysis project Ga0164243, IMG submission 108781) | Organic Plus compost microbial communities from Emeryville, California, USA - Original compost - Organic plus compost (OP) | ecosystem: Engineered > Solid waste > Mixed feedstock >... | reverse complement strand
GCGTGCTTCATCGTCCGGCCCCCTTGGTCAGCGGGGTGGATCGGCGCATGTCGGCCAGCAGCTGTTCGAAGTCGGCTCGGGCGATCCGGTAGCCGGCGGGGGTGTCGAGCGCGGGCAGCTTGCCCGAGCGGCACCAGCGGCGCACAGTTTCGATATTCCAGCGGAGCTCTGCCGCGACCTCGGCGGCAGTCATGAATCGTTGGGTGCGGGTCATGGCGCGGCCTCTCAAATGCTGTAGGTAACGGTCACGCGGGCGCGGTCGTACCGGAATGAGCCGTCCACGTGGCTTCCGGTTCGGTGCCAGTCGGTGACGACGGTCTCGGTGCAGTTCCGGTGCCGCGTGTGGCGTACGACCTCGCCACGCGTGAAGCCGCGCTTGCTCAGCCACGCCAGGGCGTCGGCCTCGGTCATGCGCTCGGCGCGAGCGTCGTTGAGTTTCAGCAGGGTGTTGCGGGACTCGCAGGTCAGCACAGCGGCCAGTGCCGGCGAAGTCTCGGGGGTGCGGATGGTTGGCATACGCACATCGTTAGTCACCACATGACTACATGGCTAGACGGCGCGCCGGATTGGCACGCTCCTGCCATACGGGGCACGACTCTGCGCTACTGTCACCAACATGACAACAGAGAGCCCTACAGGGGCAGACATGGCGGCGGGGGTGGGCAGAGCATGACCGACGATGAGCGGATGCGGCTCATGCTGAAACTGGCGGCGTTCGGTGGGCTGCGGTGCGCTGAGATAGCGCAGGTGCACCGCGATGACCTCGGTACTGGTGCACGGCAAGGGCGGCAAGACGCGGCTGGTGCCGCTGCTGCCCATCGTGACGCGGCTGCTAGAGCCCCGCACCGGGTGGGCGTTCCCCTCACCCGGTGGTGGCCACATCACGCCGGGGCACGTGACACGGCTGCTGTCGCGGGCACTCCCGGCGGGGTGGACGGGTCACACGCTGCGGCACCGTATGGCCACGGCGGCGTACGCCGGCACACGTGACCTGCTCGCCGTGGGTGCCCTGCTCGGCCACTCCCGGCCCGAGACCACGCAGCGGTACGTGAGGCTGCCCGATGACGCGCTGCTCGCTGCGGTCACGTCTGCGGGCAGCCTCGCCTGCTAGGACAGGTCGCCGTGGTGGCTGGCGGACACCTCATCCCGGCGGGCGCGGTCGTCCCTGATCTGGTCGGCGGCGCCAGGGTCCAGCGACGAGTCGGGCAGCACGTCAGCCACCCCGGCCCTGATCTTGGCGTCCATCACGCCGTTGGTCAGGTCGGTCACCTTGTCATCGACACCCTGCAGCTTCATCAGCGCCAGGATGCCGGCCACCGTGGTGCCCACGGTGGACATGAGCAGCGCGACGTACGGCATGGCGTCCCTGTCGGGGGGCAGGAACAGCACCAGCACGACGACGGCGGCGACGACGAAACACAGGGCGATGACAGCACCGACGATGACGGCTGTGCTGCTGACGGTGGGGCGGTTGCTCACAGCTACTTTCCTCCCTTGATACGCCGCATCTCGCGGCGTACTGCTCGCATGAAACGGAACCTCGGCCACGCGCCGGGGTCCCAATGGGTCGAGCGTCGGAACGCCCGAGACATGGCGTCGTGCGTGGTGATGCCGCGCCTCCCACGCTTCAACCCACGCACGCCCACGAAGTAGGGGTTGATGTTGTACGCCAGGCACAGCTGCGCCACGAGCCGCGCGGTGCGCTGCATCATGGCCTTGTGGTTGGCGTCGTTCCACCGGGCCTTGCTGGCGGTGGTCGGGTAGTCGCACATCTCCACGCCGATGCTGTCCTGGTTGTATCCGCAGTGGTAGGCCACGGTGTGGTCGCCCACGCACTGGTAGGTCTCGGCGGCATCCACGACGTAGTGAGCCGAGGCGACCGTGGACGTGGACGCGAAGTAGCGTGCGATGTTGCGGGCCGACCCCTTGCCGGTCGGCCCCACGGTGGAGTGCATCACGATCATGCGCGGTGTCTGCCGGCCACCGTGGTGACGCGCCTGAACGAACGGCGGCGCGGGTGCGGGGTAACGGGTCACAGTCGTCCCTTCCATTCGAACGTCACGTAGTTATACGCGGGGTCGTACGACTGGGGCGCGAGCGCGGCGCCCGACGTCTGCTGAGTGGCGACCACGAGCCCCTGTCCGGCGGTCATCGGGATGAGCCCTTCACAGCGCACCGTGGCGCCGAGCGTCGCGGCCCCCGACACCGACGCGTACGCCTGCACACCTGAGAGCCCCTGCACGCCCACGAGCCGCAGTGCACGGGTGCCGGTAGCGTTCGACCCGTAGGTGAACTGCGCGGTCACCTTCCACACCCCATCCACCTGCACGTAGAACCCCGGCGGGGTCGCACCGAAGTCGTTGAGCACGGCGGGCGAGTCCAGTAGGGTGTCGCGCCACCGCAGGTCAGTCCATGTGGCGTTCGGGATGCTGGCAGCGAACGCGCCCACGGTCGCGGGGTTGGTGGCCTTGGTGACTGTGCCGGCACGGGCCACGGGGTCGAGCGCTTCTGCCAGGTCGGCCACCGTCTGGTACAGGTGCCCCAGCGGGTCATCGGCCTCGGGGGCGGGCAGCCCGTTGACTGTCGTGTAGACCATGCGTGTCTCCTAGGGTGCGTGGGTCAGTAGCGCGTCAACGTTCGTGACAGCGGGGTCCACGTCGGCGCTGGTGATGGTCGGGAACGCTGCCGCGAACTGCGCGTGGGTGATGTTGTGGCCAGGGCCTGCCGCGTCTGAGTTGGGGCTGTCGTGGTCAATGTCTCCGCTGACGGGCACCGGCAGCCGATGCGCCAGCTGCGCGGTGATCTGCAGCCTGCCGCCCGAGACGGTCAGGTTGGCGCCCGTCAGCTGCCCGAACCACGTCGAGCGTCGCGTGGGCGACCACTCCGGCTTGATGCCGTAGATAAACACGAACTTTCCGGCGTAGAACTCATACCAGTTGTCGGGCTCGTCCCAGCCGGCGGGCGGGTTGGGTGAGACCTCCGGGAAGAATCGCGGCCACTGCCGTCCATCAGGGATGAGGTGGGGGGCCACTGACAGCTCATCGGCGGTGTAGCGCGGGCTGCCGTCGTACATGCTGCCCAGCAGCATCGGCCCGAGCCAGCCGGCACCGTGGCCGGGGGCCGGCCCCTCAGGGTCGCCGATAATGTCGATCACGTCGGTTTCGATGACTTCTTCTACGGGACCGTTTTCGCGGGCGAGCGCAGGCCACTCGGCCTCGGCGTACGCCAGGTGTGGACCTTCCCCTAGCGGTGCGTCGAGACTCTGAAACTCGCCGTTGACCCGCACCCGGTTCACGGTGGTGCGCTTGTCTTGCCGCCACACCACGCCACGGTCGATCGCGTCGGCGGGAATCCATGCCGAGCGACGGTTGTCGGGCGGGAACACGCCGAGCTCGGGAGCGGCCACAGTGGTCAGCCGGTCACCCTCCACTGTGAACCGCAGCGGGCAGGCACCAGCACCGGCCACGCCGATGGTCTGCCAGCCGTGCGTGAGCGTGTGAGCGCCGGTGGCGTCATCGAACCTCTGCACCATGAACGGGCGGAACCAGTGCCGGCGCGGCGGGATGTGGAATGGACCCACGGCACGCAGGTACGGAACCAGCGAGTCATGGGCTGGCGACTCGGTGGAGTTCAACCAGTAGCCAGTCACACGGAAATGCGAGTCGATGAACTCGGCCACCGACGTGGCGCCCGGTGGCCGGGTGCGCACGTTGAACGGCCCGAACCCCTTCTCATAGATCACGTCGTCATAGGGCACGTACATCTCGAACTCCAGCCCCGGCCCGGACGCTGACGTGTAGATGCGGAACCATCGGTCTGGCCACGACTCGGCGGGCCATTCGGCCAGCCCGATGCCGCGTTCGTTCAGTGCGGCGGTGTAGTCGGTGGCGGCGACGGCATACGCCAGCCCGTCACGCATCGGCTCAGCGTCGGCAGAGTCGATGCGGCCACGGAAGCCCAGCACGGGATCGCCGTAGTCCGGGTCAGCGGGGTCGAACCCCGGCGGGGTGATGGTGACCCGGATGGGGGCACCCTGCTGGATCGGTGGCGGGTTGCCGGCGGCAGCGGGCACGTACAGCCCGAGCGAGACAGTGACCGGGGTCGGGGTGCCAGGAAAGCCGTCCATGCTCCACCCGGCGGTGAGCCCGTCCAGCACGGTGCCGTTGTCGGCCACCAGCTGCTCGTCAGCGTCCTCGCCGGCCACGAACACAGCCGACCAGTCGCCCACCTGCACGGTGGCGGTGAACATCAGCCGGCCCCCGTCACAGTGGTGCGGCGGCCCGTGCCGCCAAGGTAGTCCACGCCGAGCTGCCGCCCACGACGACGGATAAGCCGGATGATCTGGTCAGCGACGCCGGCAGAGTCCACGGCACCCTCTACGCGGATGTTGATGCTCTGATCGGTCAGCACGGTGGGCGCGACCGGGGCCGGCAGCCGCGCGGAGCGCAGCAGCGACCAGCCGTCACCGGCTGCAGCGGTCGCCAGCCCTGCCGTGATGCCCCGGCGGGGGTCGAGCGACCCCACACCACCCATGAGCCGGGGTTGCCCGAGCGTGAGGGGTGCCGACCCCGAGAACAGCCCACCTACGGCGTCTCCGAGCTTCGACAGCCCGCTGGGAATCTTGATCTTGCCGAGCCAGCCCACGAGCGACGACACGGCGTCACGCACCGACCCGAACGCATCCGATATGCCGTCGATGATGGGGCCGAACGTGTCGCGGAACCAGCCGCCCACGCTGCCGGCCTTCTCACGCAGCTTGCCGAGCTGCCCGAGCACGTTGTTGCGGATCATGCGCCACAGGTCACCCAGCTTGCCGGTGACCTGCCCGAAGTTGTCACGCACAGTGCGCACAGCGACCCCCATCGGAGACCACTTCGCCAGGAACTTGCCGACCTTCACGGCGGTGTCTGCGATCCACTTCCCTGCGGCTACCAGCCGATCCTTGACCTGCCCGAAGTTGTCGCGCACGAGCCGCACCGCGACCCCCATCGGAGACCACTTCAGCAGGAACTTGCCCACCTTCACGGCGGTGTCAGCGATCCACCGGCCTGCGGTCTTGACTGCCTGCCACACCTGATCCACGATCCGACGCACGGTGGCGGAGCGCTTATAGAGCACGACGAAGCCGGCCACCAGCAGGGTCACAGCGGTGACCACCAGCCCAATGGGGTTGAGCCGCATCACAAGGTTCAGCGCCCGCTGCGCGACGGTCGCGGCCTTAGTGGCGACCGTCTGTGCCTTGGTGGCGATGGTCGAGCCCACAGAGGCGACCTTGGCGCGCACGTTGGCCACAGCGTTGCTGTTCATCGCCAGCGACATCAGGTCTGCGGCACCGGTGACACCCATGATTGCGGGTGCGACGGCTTCCATGCCGGCACCGACCGCGCCGAGCGGGCCAGGCATCAACGCGAGCGCGCCACCTAGGTCACCGATGCCGCCAGCGGCCTGCGATGACTTTGACCCAAGGTCGTCCACGCTGTCAGCCATGCTGCCGGCGCTGCGGTCAGCGTCACGGGTGGCACGGTCTACGTCGTTGGCCATGTCGCGCGCGGCCCGCGACACGTCATCGAACCCTGACGCGGCCCGCGCGGCATCGACCTCCACGTCGATGCCGAGCGTCACGTTGCGTGATGCCATGTCAGGCCCCCTCGTCGTCGTTGTCTGGCAGCAGCTCTAGGGCTGTGGCGATGATTCGTTCGTCTAGGTCCGGGTCGAGCCAATAGGCCGGCCCGCCACCGAAGTGGTGTGCGAGCACTAGCGCTAGTCGGTGCTCGCCTCCGTAGGGTCCACCGGCTGCTCGTCGTTGAGCCGCTCCACGTCGAGCACGGCGTCGGTCCACTCGGGGTAACGCAGATCGGTGAGCCCCTGCCGGGTCATGGCGTGCCACACCCAGATGGATGCGTGCTCGTACGGGGCGTCGTTGAGTGACGGCAGCCGGCGGGTGCGGGCGGTCGCCTCACCCCTGATCTGGTCGCCGTGGGTCACGGCCACGATGTGCTCGGTCTCGGTGCCGTCCACATCCATCAGCACGGCGTACTTGGGGCGGGTCAGCTTGTTGCGGGTGCGGGTCATGGTTACGTCCTCACGATTCCCACCGCGTCGGTCACGGCGTCGGTGTATACGTCCAGCACTGCCGTCTGCTCTGCGGCCAGTGCGTCGGTCAGGAAGGGGTGCGCCACGATGCGACCGGGCACACCTGAGTGGATCGGCCACGCGTACGCCACGTCAGCGCCCACGGTCACACCGGTGCTGGTCACGGCGGCGTGGATGCCGCGTGCCAGCCGCCCGGTGCGCCGTGGGGCACGTGTCTGCGCGGCCTGCTGTAGCGCGTTGCCGGCGCGCTGGTGTGCGTCTGACAGGTCGCGCAGCTCGTCGGCTGCCCGCTTCAGCGACGCTGCGAGCGCGTCGCCGCCCTGCACACCAGCCACGACCGTCAGCCCCCGACCGGTGCGGGGTAGGTGGTGGTCGGTTCACCGATGACGGGCCAGCTGGCATCACTGTTCAGCCTGGTGGCGACCTCACCGCCGATGGTGACGGCCCGCACCCGCACGGTGCCGGTGTAGGTCGGTGCACCGGTGTCGTTGGGGGTCCACGTGAAGGGCACGATCTCGCCGGCGTTCGCACGGGCGAACTCCACGAACCCAGCCGGGTCGTCGAAGTCCTGGATCGCGCCAAGGTCGAGCGTCCAGCTGGTGACCTCATCGGGTTCGATGCGGGCACCCGAGAGGGTCTCCACGGCGTCGCCGTCTTCCTCGGTGGCCGGCGTGAGCGCCACGCTGGTCATCTGCTTGGCGAACGGCACCGCGTCCACGGTGAGTACGCCGGTGTCGTTGCGGCTGTCTTCGATGGTTCCCACGGTCATGGGGATGGTTCCTCTCAGGTGGTGATGGTGACGACGTACGCGGGCACAGACGGCTGGTCGGGTGAGAGCACGTAGGCGGCAGGCTCAGCGGTCTCGGGGTAGAGGCGGGGCACGGCCAGCAGCCCCTGCAGCAGCTCGTCAAGCTCGGTGAGCGCGGCCAGGGTGCCGGCGGGCCGCGATGACAGGCACGCCAGCCGGTACACGTTGACCTTGGCGCTGTAGTCCATCGACGGCGGCGTGACCAGCACGCAGGGCCGGATCGTGGCTGCGCGGGCGGGGTCGTGGGTGGCGCGTACGCCGGCGGCGTTCAGGTCGTCGGCCAGGGCCTTGGCGTCGGCCACGATGCTGCCCATCAGCCGACCCTCGGGGGTGCGTAGCGGCCCACGCCGAGCAGCCGCGTCACGTCGGGGTCGATCCGCAGAATCTCAGCGGCCCCGATTTCGGCGTATGCCGCCAGCCCAGCCGGTGAGCCGATGCGTGCGTACAGCCGTGCCGCCGACAGGACACCGGCCTGCACCACCGATGGGGTGGCGGCGAACCGGGCCGGGGTGGTCTCGGTGGCCGGGGCGTACAGGTCGGGCCGCTGCCGCTCGCAGTAGTCGCCGGCAGCCTGCCGGCAGTCCTCAACGAGCGCGAGCAGGTCGGCGTCGTCGGTGTCGGTGAGCTTCAGCCACCGGTGCACCCGGTCGGTGGGCAGCCACGGGTACGGGGCCAGCTCGGGCGGCTGCTCAGTCACGGCGTGGTTCCTCTCAGTCGGGTGTTGGTGGGAGACCACCGGGCCGGGGTGACCGACGCAGAGCCCCGGCCCGGTGGTGGATCATCACGGCGTCGGGTCGGCACCCGAGGCGATGAGCTGCACGTCGTTGGTGTCGGTGATGCCGGCACCGGAGTAGCCCCACAGCGCGAACTTGATGACACCGGGGCCAAGCACCTCGTCGAACCGGAACTGCTGTACCTGCGACTCGGCCCAGATCAGCGACTCCGAGCGGGCGATGACGCCGTACGTGGCGCCGAGGTTGGCGGCGCTGTCGAGACGGGCGGCACGGAACACGGGCACGCCGTCGATGGTGAACGCGGTGTAGCCGGCGGTGCCGGTCTGCGCCACGCTGTTGACCGGGGCGTAGAACGGAATCTGTGCCCGGTCGGTGGTGTCCACGTCGGCCATGAGGGTGCCCAGCAGCCCCTTGGACACGCCCACGATGTCGGCGGCTTCCTCGTCGTCGTTGACGAACGCGAGCAGCGCCTGCCGCAGCGCCATGACCCCATCGACGCCGTACACGTCGGCGCCACCCTGGTCGAGCGCGAGCTGCGAGAACAGCGCGAGCATCTTCCCTTCGGTCTGGCGGGCGTAGTCGCGGAGCATGGCGCGCACCGCGATGGCGTCGAGCGCGGGGTTTGCGGCGTCGAGCAGTTCGCGGGAGACCTCCCACGCGCCCGATGTGGCGGTGGGCTGGATCACGTCGCTGCCGCCCAGGGCGAGGGTGCCGGCGGGCCGGTGCGGGGTGCCCTCGGTGTGCTCGCCCACGCCGGTGAACTCACCCACGGTCGGGATAGCGAACGGCTGCGCGTTCGTGATGGGGATGGTCCGCACGCGTGAGAGGAACGGGCGTCGCGGGTCGAGCACCTGCCGCATCAGGTCGGGACGCCACTGCGTGCCGCCACCGAAGCCGGTGGGCAGGTCGGTGCCGGCCCCGTCCACGTCGTCGCGGGTGGCGGCAGCGGTGACCAGCGCGGTGGTGGCGGCAGCGTTGCCGTCACGCAGCTGCGCGTTGAACCGCTCCACACGCTCGGCAGCCTCGCTGTCGCGGTGCACGGCAGCCGCGAACATGTCACGCACGAGCGACGGACCCTCGGCACCGAAGGTGTAGGGCGAGGGCTCGCCGGTGACACGGGCGGCACCAGCGACCGCAGGCACCACGGTGGGCGTGCCGCCGGCAGTCGCGTGGGACGCGGTGGTGAGGGTGGCGGCAGCCGACGCGGTGCCCGCAGCGGCAGCGGACTCGTCGGTCTCGGTGGCCGGCTCGGTCTCGGACACGGTGCCCGTGACCTCGCCGGTGATGGTGCCAGTGAACTCCATGCTTCCTCCTGTGGTGTTCCCAGCACCGGCGGCGCTGGTCGTCATGGGGGTCGTGTCCCACCGGGACACGACCAGATCGGCGCCCGCTGCAGCGGCCACGCGGGCGTCATCGAACGCGGGCACGGACACCTGCGAGACCTCACGCAGTTGACCCTTGGCATCGACGGTGCCGCCGGGTTGCGTACGCCGCAGTCGCTGCAGGGTGGCGTCGTCCAGCTGCACACCGACGCTGAACGCGTCGCGCAGCCCGTTGCGTGCCTCGGCCAGCGCCCGGTCGCCGTTGTCACCCTCGGGCACGTGGAAGGTGCCCACCATGCCCTCATCGGTCTCGGTCAGCTCGGTGGCGTAGCCGATCACGTCGCGCTGGTCGTGCTCGCGCAGCAGCTTGACGCGGCGCGGTTCGGAGACGGTCAGGCTGCCCTTGGCGAACTTGAGCCGGCCCCCGCTGGTCTCACCGGGCTTGCCGTAGGGCACCACCAGTCCACTGATGGTGCGTTGCTCGGTGTCCACCGTCTGCTCACCGGGCGCGGCCAGCACCAGACTGCTGCCGGTGCCGCTCGCGGTGGCCAGGGTGCGACGCATCTTCCTGCGCTTCTGACTGCTCATGCTTGCGTGTCCTCGCTCGGGGTGTCGGTGGCGGGCTGGTCGGTCACGTCGGGGTCGGGCGGCAGCCCGAGCCAGCGGGTGCGGACCTCGGCACGCGACGCCAGCCCACCCGCGACCGCTGCCACACCAGCCGTCACCAGCTCGGTGGTGGTGCCACGCAGATAGCCGGTCAGGTCGAACGACACCGACGTGAGATTCGGGGTCACGTCGGGCATCGACAGCCGCTGTGCGATAGCGGTCAGGTACGGCTGCAGGGTGGTGTCCACAAGGTCACGCCGGTCTGACTCGGTGTTGGTGTACGTCATGCCCGAGCCCTGCGGGGCACCGATCCGCGACGCGGGCAGGTTCAGTGCGCGCGCCAGCTCGCTGGACACCAGCTGTGACAGCTCGTTGAGCTGCCGCTCTGCCGCGCCCACACTGATCTTTTCGGGGTCAACGGCACGGTTCAGGTAGGCGGTCGAACGCTCCCGGCGTGCCCGCTCCCATTCGTCAAGCAGGTCGTTGATCTGGTCGCCGGTCAGCTCGTCGGCACCCTCGGCCAGACGCAGCACCAGCCCCGACCAGTCGTCATCGGCCTGACGCTTGGCGGCGAACATGAGCGACAGCGCCAGCCGGATCACGGGACCGGCCCCGTCGTCGTGCAGGATGCCCTCGTCGTGCCCGTCGAACCGGATCAGGTCGCCGGCGTCGGCGCGTACACCGTCCACGTACACGATGCCGCGTGTCACGTCCACGGTGAGCCGGTCGCGGTGCAGCCGCTCCACAGCGACGGGGTAGCCGGTGCTGTCACGCTCGGTGACACGCCACCAGCTGATGCCGTAGAACAGCAGATCATCGACGGTCCACGTGAGCGTGTACCCCGGTGTGGTGGCCGGGTCGAGCTGCTGCAGCAGCTTGCGCGGAACCGGGGTCACGGACCCATCGGTCTCGGTGCGGTGGGCGACCAGCGGAAGGGTGCCGATGGTGCCGGCGATCAGGTTCCGCCCGCGCCTGACTGCCGGCACCCGCATGGCAACGCGCCGGGATACGGCACCGTGTTCGGTGGAGATACCGAACGCCGCTGCAGCAACAGGGTCCAGCTCGCGCAGCGTTCCCTCGGACGTGGCCGCAGTCCCCACCGGCACCGGCACGGTGGCAGCGGCTTGCGTGAGCCGAAGCGCCTTGTTGAATCCCAACACGCCGAGAATCGTGGAGCGGCCCGTGTCAAGAATCTGGGATCAGTCGGCGCGGCGGTGTGGCAAATCGCCTGATGTCGTGCCGTGTCTACGCCACGCGTGTACGCCGGCGGGCCGCGATGACGGGCGCGGCCTGTACCGGCTTGTGGTCATGGGTCCACAGCGCGAGCGTGGCAGCGGTCAGTCCTGCGATGCTGCCGGCGCTGTCGCGGCGGGACCACACCCACCCGTCACCGATGCTGCGCGGCGCGGCGTTGGCTACGGCGGCGTCCAGCGCGGCGGTGCCCCGGTGTGCCAGCGTGGCGGCGTTCACGGCGGCGAGGAACCCGGCGCACGCGGCCCGGTAGTCGGTGCCGCTGGTGCCGGCCACCTTCACCACCTTGCGGCGCGCGAGCTGGTCGGCCACGTCGAGCGCGGGGCCGGCCTTGTCGTACCCCACCACGGCCACCCGGTACTTGGTGGCTAGCTGCTCCACACGTGCCGCGAGCCAGTCGTCACCGGGCCGCGCGTCCAGCACGTCCACAGCGGCTTTGCCGTCTGGTGTACGCCACGCTGCAGCGACAGCGGAGTGGCGCCGGTCGGGCGACACGTCGAACGCCAGCGTGAGCGTGCCGGGTTCGGGTGGGGCGAGCTGCACCCGGCATTCACGCCACGCGTGCTCGGGGATCACGCTGTCCAGCGTCAGGGTCCAGTGGTTGCCGTAGGCGCGCAGAAACTCACCGGGCGGCATGTCCAGCGCGGCGTCGCGTACGGCGTCGGGGCGTGCGTAGGTGCCGGGGTGTGCGGCCAGGGTCAGCTGAACAGCCTTGTCGAGCTTCGCGGCCACCGTGGGGTCAGCGGCCACGGCGGCGTCGTTGCCGGCCCGCTTCACGTCCACGAGCAGCTGCATGATCTGCTCAGCCGCAGCGGGGTCCACGGACCATTCGAAGTACGCCACACCCTCAGTCGATCCGGCCTCGGCGGCAGCCCTGCCGCGCTCCACGTAGCCACGGAACCACGTCGATTTCGCGGTGCCGGCGGTGGACGTGAGCCACAGCTGCCCGCCGGTGGTGGTGAACGTCGGGCGGATTGCCTGCTGTAGCGCGTTGCCCTGCAGCTGGTCGAACGCCCAGACCTCATCGACGGTGACCAGCTCGTTGGCCTTGCCGTGCAGCCCGTCCTCGGTGGGCGCGAACACACGGAACGTGGACCCCAGCGGCGTGGTCAACGCCTCGCTGCCGTTGGACTTGCGGTCTTCGATGACCTCGGCCAGCGGTGACCTGCCGACCAGCTCGGCCACGTCCAGCCACGTGTCGCGGGCGTCTTGCCGTGACTGCGCGGTCAGCCACGTCTTGCACCGACGCGTCAGGGTGCGGTGGACGTTGACCGGCCCCACCAGCGTCGTCTTGCCGGCCTGCCGCTGCACGTGGATGACCACGGTGCGGTAGGCCCACGAGCCGTCTGGCATGACCTCGGTGGCCACGTCCACCACCTGCCGCTGCCAGGGCTGCAGCGGCTTGCCTAGGGCTGCCGCCACCTTGGCGATAGCGGCCCCGTAGGACGGGCGTCCCGGCGTGCGTGGTGTGGCGTACCGGGGCGGAATCTGCTCGGACATCTGGTCACGTCGCCTCATTCAGCGACTGCAGGAACGTCTCAATGTCGCTGGCGTCGTTGCCGGCACGGGCGGTGGGGTCGAGCCGCAGCCGCTGCAGCACAGCGGCCAGCTCCCGGCCCGCTGCCGCCACGGCGTACGGGTCACGCCGCACACGGCTGCCCACATCGACAGCCCGCGCCAGCTGCGCGGCCAGCTCGGCAGCCCCCCGGTCACGCTCGTCTAGCGCGGCAGCCTTGCACGCGGCACGCACCGCGCGTTCGGTCGCACCGACCTGCCCCTGCGGCACGTCGTCGGTCGAGAACAACGCATCGTCGCTCATCGCTTCCCCCTCGGTCGTACGCGGATTCTCAGCAGCGGATGGTTGGACCCCGGTGGCCGACCCTTGTTGCGTAGCCACGCTACGCGAGCCGTCGTCACCACCCCGTCGATGCCGGCCAGCCGCCAGGTGCCGCCGAGCAGCTGCGCGAGCCGCGCCGGGTGGTCGCCGTCGTGCGCCTCTCCCACGCGCCGATTCCAGTCGCCGGCAGCCACCGGCGTGTACCCGGCCCGCTCGGCGGCGAGCATCATCGCGGCCAGCTCGGCCATGAGCCGCCGATTCTGTGTCTGCGCCTTGCCCTTGCGGCCAGGGTTGGGGTGCACCGCCAACACAGCCCACCGGTGGCCACGAAACCGCAGCCGCACCTGCGTGACGGTGCGGGCGTGCGCATAGCCGCCAACGTCACGGGTCAGGGTGCGCACCTCGGCGTGGTCCACGCGGATACCCCACAGGGTGTACGCCGCCGTGTCGCGGGCGTGCCGGCCCGCGCCGGCGGGTGCGCCGTGGCGTCGGTAGCCGGGCAGCCGCCCAACCCACCACGCCTCGGTGAGCACCAGCACCGGCGCGCCGGTGCGCAGCAGCCGCAGCCGGTAGCGCACCCGCCGGCGGTTGGCGGCGTACGCGTTCGACACGATCACGTCCACGACGCACCCGCTTCCGCGTCGGCCACCAGCTGCAGCGCATCGGCCACGGCGTCACGCGCCAGCGCCAGCCGCGCGGTCAGCTCCACCTGCACGCCGGCGGGCAGCTCGGCGTCTAGAGCACACAGCGCGCGGGCGGCGTCCAGCTCGAGCAGCAGCTGCCGCAGCACCGTGGGCCGGGTCGGCGTCTCGGTCACGTTCACCACTCCCACCTAGTCGCTGCAGCGGGCTGCCGGCGGTGGTCGATCCCGGTGCCGTCACCCCGCTGCTGGTTGTGCAGCTGGCACGCCGCCCGCAGGTTGCACGGATCGTGCGGCCCCGACACCAGCGGGGCCGGCGGCTCGCCAGCAGCGTCGTACTGCCCATCGGCATCCACCGGCAGCTGACACCGGTAGCCGTCACGCATCAGCACCCACGCACGCAGCCGACGCCACGCAGACGTTGAGCCGTTGCGCCACCCACCCCACCGCGCCAACGGCACGATGTGATCCACGTGCGTGGCCGGCGCACCGCACAGCGCGCTCACCGCTCGGCCACCGGGCAGTAGTGGCACGGCGCGGCCGCGTGGATGCTGAAACGCACGGGGTGGCCGGCAGCGTCGGCGTACCCCGCTGCGCCGCCGGGGTACTCGGTAGCGACGACGTACGCCGTTCCGGCGTGGATCATGCCTCCGCACCACGCGCAGCGGTGCGCCTTGCGAGCAGTGACGGCGCTCATCGCTCACCACCACACTGCAGGCACGGCAGCCCGAGCGCAGCCCAGCGCGGGCAGTAGCGGCACGCCTGCGGCACAGAATCGGCCCGTGGAGCGTCGTACAGCCTCGGGGTGGTGGTCGGGGCCACCCGGCCACCCTCCTGCCGCCAGATCAAGCCCACGCGACGCCACCCGTAGGCGCGAGGCGCCACCGCTCGGCACGACTCGTCACCATCGGGCGCGACGCGACCCCCTACCCCCCCCTCCGGGGGGAGAGGGGCCACAGATCTGGCTGGGGCTACGACGGC
>Ga0164243_10009357_pt1 | contig 14273 bp, 12 predicted proteins | sample OricompcompostOP_FD_108781 | JGI IMG/M metagenome (GOLD analysis project Ga0164243, IMG submission 108781) | Organic Plus compost microbial communities from Emeryville, California, USA - Original compost - Organic plus compost (OP) | ecosystem: Engineered > Solid waste > Mixed feedstock >... | reverse complement strand
GTTTATAACACGGGATTCGAAAATATTCCGAAAGAAAGAGCCACAGGAAGCTTTACTAGAGTGGATAATAACTTATTGAATCGATCCGTTTCGACGAATATCCTTGAACGTTTACAGGGTGTTGCCAGTGGTCTATTATACAATGGTACAGCATCCGACGAAAGAAAAAACATAAGCATAAGAGGAATTAGCACAATTCATGCAGATGCCCAACCCCTGATAGTAATTGATAACTTCCCCTATGACGGAGATATTGATAATATCAATGTAAATGATATTGAAAGTGTAGTGGTCTTAAAGGATGCTGCGGCTGCTTCCATTTGGGGAGCGCGAGCGGGAAACGGCGTAATCGTTATCAATACTAAACGTGGAAGATTGGGAAAGAAAACTGCTGTTTCGATCAATAGTAATATAACATTTTATGGGAAACCCGATTTATTCGTCGCACCCAATATGTCCGTCAACGACTACATTGAAGTCGAGCGATTTCTATTTGATAAGGGATATTACAACAGTCAAATTTCCAATACGAGTAGCAGACCTGCCCTTTCACCAGTAGTGGAAATCCTTTTGCAACTAAGAAATGGCGAAATTTCTTCGGAGCAAGCTGAAACAGCCATCAATGAGTTAAAAACATATGATGTCAGAAATGACTATAAAAAATACCTGTTTCGTAAAACAGCTTTTGTTCAGCGACATGCGTTAAATCTTTCCGGTGGAGGAGCCAACAATTCCTACTATTTTTCGATAGGATTCGACCGTAATCTGGGAACCTATATTGGTGATGAATTCAGAAGAATTACCACCAATATCAACAATACCTATATTTCGGACAATAAAAAACTCAAAATAACTACCGGTCTGCTGTATTCTCATACACGAACAATCGACAATAGCTTAGTTCCCCAATTCGCTAGTTCTAGCACACTTTATCCCTACGCCCGGCTTGCCGATTCCGAGGGAAATCCGCTTCCAATCGACCGATATAGAAAAGGATACATCGACACCGCTGGTGGTGGATTATTGCTAGATTGGACTTATCGGCCTCTGGAAGAACTGGGATTGCAGGATGATAAAAAAGATGTTAATGATTACCGCATCAATTTTGGTATTAATTATTCGCTATTTTCTGATTTTTCCGTCGAGCTAAAATATCAGTACGGAAAGGGGACGAGTCGCGAGGAAAATAACCAAAGTGTTGAACAGTTCAGTACAAGAGACTATATTAATCAATTTACTTCTATAGACCGTCAAACAGGAAATGTTATTCGGCCAATACCACCTGCTGGCATAGTCGACTTTTCCGACGGAAACTATGAAGTACATTTTTTTAGAGTGCAAGGAAATTTTGACAGGGACTGGCAAAACGAATTACATCGAATTGTAGCCATTGCCGGATTTGATATCAACCAAACGCTGACAAACAATAGGGAAGGAAGATATTATGGCTATGATCCCTTGCATGCTACGTCCATTCCGGTAGATTACGTAAACAATTACACTCACTTTATTTCAAATCGATCAATCAAAATAACGAACAGGGATGGTTTCACCGAGCTAACGGACAGAAATGTCTCCTACTTTCTCAATGCTTCTTATACTTTAAACCGAAAATACGTGCTTTCCATCAGTGCTAGAAAAGACGCTTCCAATTTGTTTGGCGTCAGATCGAACCAGCAAGGTGTGCCCCTTTGGTCAGCAGGCTTTGCCTGGGATATGTCTAAGGAATCATTTTTCCAGATTCCCTGGTTGTCCGAGCTGCGCTTTCGGTCAACTTATGGATATAATGGCAATGTCGATAAACGCGTTACTGCATACTTAGTTGCAAGAACTGCAGGAAGAAATGTTTATGGAGTAACCCAAAGCTCCATTCTAAATCCACCCAATGAAAATTTACGATGGGAGAAGATAGGAATCGCCAACTTCGCCCTTGAATTTGCGACAAAAAATAAGCGGATTGAAGGCAGTGTTGAACATTTCCAAAAATACGGGCAAGATTTATTGGGTGACGCTCCCTTGCCCCCCTCTTCAGGCCTTACCGAGTTCAGAGGAAATACTGCAAATATCAGAGGTAAAGGAATCGACGTCGTAATCAATACCCTCAATATTGACAGGACCCTAAAATGGAGGACAATCTTTTTATTTAGTCACGCCAAAGATTGGGTAACAACCTACAAAGTTCAACATCCAAATATTTCGAGTTATACATTGGGTTCTCCTCCAATGGTTTCCAAACCGGTGTCTGCCATATACAGTTACAAATGGGGTGGTTTGGATCCTGCAACGGGTGACCCGATAGGATATGTGAATAAAACACAGAGTCAAAACTATGCTGATATCGTCAATTCGACGGACTTCAATGATATTGTATACCACGGACCTGGTACCCCAACCTATTTCGGTTCCTTAAGAAACACCATAACCTGGAAACAATTCTCCTGTTCCTTTAACATAACCTATAAGTTGGGGTACTATTTCAGAAGAACTTCAATAGAATATCGGAACCTATTTTCCCGATCTTCCATAGGACACAGTGACTTTGAAAAAAGATGGCAGAAGGCAGGGGATGAAGCATTTACGGATGTCCCTTCCATGATTTATCCAGCAAATGCCAACAGAGATCAGTTCTATCAATATTCTGAAGTGTTGGTTGAAAAGGGGAACCATGTTAGGTTACAAGACATCCAGTTGAACTATGACCACGATTTTTCACATCAGAAATCGATATTGAAGACATTGCGTTTTTATGCCTACGCAACAAATTTAGGCATAATCTGGCGATCCAATAATTTAGGAATAGACCCCGATCACTCAGGGCTTTTTAGGCCTGGCTATAATGGCATGCCAACTGTTAGGATATCATTTGGCATCAAGGCTGATTTCTAATTCGTAAAAAATAATAGGATGAAAATACTTATAAAATATTTCAGCATACTCGCAATGATCTTTTTGGTTTCCTTCCAATTGTCCTGTAAAAAGTATTTAAACAAAATCCCAGACAAAAGACTAGCAGTCCCGACCACCTTGCAGGATTTTCGCCAATTGTTGGATAATAATAGTCTTATAACCAATAACCCAGGTATTTCTGATTTTGGAACAGACGATATCTTCTTGGAATTTTCATTTTGGGAAACAAGGGCACCTCTGATAAAAAACGCCTATATCTGGGCAAAAAATATCCATGAAGGCAATCCGAACTACGATTGGCGCTATGCCTACGAAAATATCTACATATGCAACAATGTCTTGGAAGGATTAGAAGGATTTACCTATAATGCGCATAATTTGAGTGAATACAACGCTATAAAAGGTGCAGCCTTTTTTTTAAGAGCCTTTAATCACCTCAATATTCAGGAAATTTTTGGTCAGCCCTTCAGACCGGAATCTGCAGCAACAGATTTGGGCATTGTTTTGAGACTGAATACTGATTTATCCCAATTTCCTCCGAGGGGTTCCGTAAAAGAAACCTTTGATCAAATTATTGTCGATCTGGAAAAGGCCAAGGACTTATTACCTTCGCAAATTCCCACGCAAAATTTAAACCGACCTTCCAAACCTGCTGCATTTGCGTTGCTGGCCAGAACCTATTTAATCGCGCAGGAGTACGAAAAAGCATTAGAAAACGCCGATAGCTGTTTATCCATACATGACTCACTTACCAACTACAACTTTATAAGCACCACTTCGACTTCGCCGTTCAGACCGGAAATCAATGAAGTCCTTTTCATGGCATGGCAAGTAAGCTACGGGCAGTCCAGCGCCAATGTGTATATTGACACCGCCCTATATAATTCCTATTCTCAGGACGACCTCCGCCAGCAAATTTATTTCAGTCAAAACAATGTAACAGATTACTACTATTTAAAAGGAAGTTATTCGTCCAACACAGCAGCATTTGCCGGATTAGCCACTGATGAAATTTACCTTATTCGAGCAGAATGTAATGCTAGGTTGGGTAATCTTCCTAAAGCCCTTGAAGACCTCAACTATCTACTTGCGCATCGTTGGAAAACGGGCACGTACACCGAATTCGTAACTAACGATGTCGAAGTCGCATTGACCAAGATTCTAGAAGAAAGAAGAAAAGAATTAATCTGGAGAGGATTGAGATGGAGTGACCTTAGACGATTAAATCAGGACCCCAGGTTTGCCATTACTTTGACGAGAAATTTAGATGGGAAACTATATGTCTTACTCCCTAATGATCCCAAGTATGCATATCCCATTCCGGATGAAGAAATAAATCTGTCTGGAATTGTACAAAACATTCGATAATAAAAAGATCATACAAAAAGTAAGAAATGAGAATATCACTTTTAATTGTTGGCATTCTATTGGCTCTAACTCCTTCCCGCTTGTCGGCGAATAAATCAAAAGAAAAGGAAATGAGCATTGCGGTGGTAACCGTGTCTATTCCAAAGGATTTGACTATACAAAAGATTGATTTATTTTATTATGAATTTATCCTTTTCAAAAACACGACTTCCAATAAGCCTCAGCAAATTTTCTCAAGGGAAGTGGCAAAAGAACGAAATTACTACGCCTTTGAAATACCAATCAATAATGAGTTAGGTTATTTATCGCTTGTATTAAACGATCGAAAAAATGGTAGCGGATCAGCGATCAGCCTGCTGGATGCCTATCTAATAGAAGCTGGAGACAGCATTGAAATCCGAATAGACACTTGTTCAACATATCAAGAGGCAATGCAAGTGAATGATAACTACCTTCAATATATCTATAACAATACAGGTTATACATTATCCTTCTATGGAAAGGGTAGCAAAAAATTCGAATGCAGGTACCTAGCCGACAGAACTTCCGCTTTAATAAAAGCGCCTCCTTTTATTTTTAAATTAAACGGTGAATTCAATAGCGACCACGTTAGCGTGAGGGCGAAAAAACATAGCCTTGAAATTTTAGATAGATATAAAAAAGACATATCACCAATGGCTTATCAGATATTAAAGGCGGATTTTATTGGGGCCTACAATTGTCAGAAATGGCAGCGGCTTTGGCGAGATGATCAAAGAACCGATGAGCAAAATTACCTGAAAGTAATACAAAATGAATTACGACAAGACACTTTATGCGATGTATCGGAGACTGCCCTTGCAATTTCCAGAACATATGCTGACTTTATTTTTATGGCACTGTTTACATACAACAGCAGGACTGGACAAATTAGCAAGATGTCGGACATGTACTCAATCCTTAAACAAAAGTATACGGGTATTTTTCAATCTCGGTTGCTAACCTTTTTTTTAATTGAACATATTGAAGGAATCGACCTGCTAGATTCCTTATTCGAAGATGCGTTGGCAACAATGGAGGGAGATATTTATAGAAATGAAATTCTCCACGCACAAAAATATCTAGCGAAGGGAAACACTGCTTATAATTTCAACTTACCCAACGAAGAAGACAAAAACATTTCATTGAGTGATTACTTAGGGAAGGTAGTATTTATTGATTTCTGGTTTAGCGGCTGTAAACCCTGTAAGGCGTTTTATCAGGAAAACTTGTCAATAATAGAAGACGAATTCAAAAGCGACTCAAATGTAGTTTTTATTACCATTTCTGTTGATGTGGATAAAACAAAATGGATTGAATCGATAAAATCGGGTGATTATACTTCAAAGGAAGTTATTAATCTCTATACAAAAGGCATGGCTACAAATCACCCTGTTATAGAGTCCTATAAAGTATCGAGCTACCCTCGGCCTATACTAATTGACCGAGCAGGTAAGATATATGCATCTTCAGGAAGATACTTACGAACTAAAGATGGTATAAGGAAAGCTATTTTGCAGGCGTTGAAAAATTAGCACCAGTTATATTTCGTTCTGTACAGAGATAAATGAAGAATATAAAACATAAAGGACTAGTACATATTTTATTAAAATTTCATGATAATTTATGATAGGTTAGGTGGGATTAATTTAGGCAAATAATCCCACCTAAACTTTGCTTATCCTTTACGGTTTCAAATCTACAAAATCTCCGTTTATGCTGGAAATAACATCTTCTTCCAGAACAAAAGGTCCAATTTCGTCTTCATCAATGTCCGCAGGATTGATGAGGACAACGCATTTTGCCGTTGAAGGAAGATCACATCTATAATCAACTCCAATTTGTTGATTAGTCACATCTTCGCCCAAGTATATCTTACCAGACTGTATTGATGCAACTTCATATGCCTCGTCATCTAGTGAATTTGCCTTTGGAATAGCAGTAAATGCACTTAATACGCCAATCAATAACGCAGCGAATAATGCCAATTTTGTTTTTTTCATAAAATCTGTTTTTTTGTTAAAAAGACTTCTACTCTTTTCGCAGGTTTTCGGATTCCCCTGTTCGATCTGCAGATGAAAATAACTTTTATAAGTAGATTTATCGCGGGAAAAGTAATCACCCAAACTTCAAAGCCTCATTTTCTTCTCTCGAATGTTTATGAATGAGATAAATGCCCCAAAGAGAAATGAGTGTGAAAAATATATTAAAATAAAAATGTTCCGTCCATCCCATTTTGCTCAAAACACCGCCACATGAACAGGGTATCCGATTGAATACTTTGAACACGGCCATTGATACATAAACAGTGAATGCACTCATTAACAAAAAGGAAGCCCACAGTGCGATTTTTCGGGTTTTATCAAATAGGAGCGCAGCCACAATAAGAATTTCGATTGTCGGGATACCCCAAACCAGGTATGGCGGCATCCAGTTAGGAAAAGGTTGGTTATTCATTTGTCGGGTAAACATCTTAATATCCACCAACTTGCTGAAACTGGCGTAACTAAACAACAAAATGAGCAGTGATGAGATGATATGAATAATTAGTGTACGGCGTTTGGGAGATAAAGAATAAGGCCATACACGTTTAGGTAAGTTGCTCACAACCGAATGCCTCATAACAAAAAGGTTTAATGGTTCGAATAAAACTTTTTAATTCAAAAAGAATCTTTTCACAAACTTCACCAATACATCATCAACTGAATACCTTAGCAGTACAACCCTGTTATCGATCGAATGGTTACTTAAAGCTCTTGAAACTCGCCCTGAGTAAATTCAATAACATCTTCTTCGTAAACAAAAAGTCCATTTTCGTCAACATGTATATCCGCCGGGTCCACAGTAACCGTACAATATCCCTCTGCTAAATTGCAAACATAATCCTCCCCCTCAACTTCAACTGTTATTTCTATACCGAGGCAGATTTTGCCAAGTGATATTCCGATGCATACACGATACTTTTTATTGTCGAAATTTTTTGACAACTGGGTGGGAGACCGACCTGCAGGTTCCGCTGCTTTATTGTAAAACGAAATAAAGAACGAAAAGAACACTATCGCCAAAAAAGAAATTACAGGAATGCGTCGCTTCATAAAAAAGATTTTCTTGTTATGAATAAAATATCTAACTACGCACAACTATGGTCAAATAAATAGTAATTCTTAGGCGCCATTTGGGCTCTCCCAGGAATCAGAGGGCGTAATGGATAACCTATCCATTAAACATTAATATGAACTCAAGAATTTGAATTCCTAATTTTCCAAAACCAGTGTGGGCGAATTGTAGCCAATTAAGGAAGATCGGATAAAGGCCTAATGGTACATTCAAACACATTGGTAACATATCCAAACGTAAATATTTAAAACAACAAAAGAACTAATTCGTAAATTTTATTTTCTACTTTTTCAAGGTGCGGATTTGTTGCGGGGGGAAAGGGGCTGGAATTCTGCTATCAATTCGTTTGTATATGCAAGATAGTATAATAAAAGTGGTCAACTTGGACAATTTGTTTTCCGATCGGCTCATTTTTTTGTCCAAGTGTATCACATCGTCTAGCCAAAGCCAGTACTAAAAAGTAACAAATTCCATTTTTAACTACGATTATTCTCCATCATTTTTTTTATACAATCACCTGATAATGAATTTGTAAATAACGCGGCGTTATTTTTTTGAAAAAAAAATACCCCGTGGAAGTAGTAAAATAGTAATCGTGTGTTGTTCTATAGTGTTGGTGAATATTTACAGCTCTGGCCAGCAGCAGTGCTAGCTTTTGCTCTCATTACTTTTTACAAAAGTGTAACCGGTAAAATTTGTCCCAAATGACAAATTCTACCTGCATAACCTGATTTGCATTATGCGTATAACTAAAGCCATAAATCGACTCGCAGTTCCCTCGCTGCCAGGAATGTGGTACGCTATGAAAACGTTTTTGAAATCATTCTACACATCCCAGTGCGCTATTGGACCCCACAGTTGCATCCGGCCATTTCCATGGTTGGAGGCCATCTTTCGGGATTTTTCATATAAAGCAGCCGGCAGACCATCTGTCGGCACTTTTTGTTAACCAACTAATGTCTCAACAGGCAATAATATCCGTTCTACACTTAAACCTTTAGTATGAAACTTTCTCTTCTCCTACTCATTTTATTTACATCCGTTATTTCATCATTACATTACACTAGCCTATCATTTTTAAACTCGTCTACACCCACCGCCACCCAAGGCGTCAACCCAAAAATCATGTGATAATGAAAAGAAGTATATTATTCTCGACTATTTTCTTAACGTTTCTTTCCTGCAATAAAGACACTCCCATTTGGTTATTAACCGATTTTCAAAGTTTTAACTATTTGTACCATCCTATATACCCTCAGTTGCACGATTATGACAGTTTTATAGAGCTAAGAATCGGAGACCATATATTTTTTCTGAAACCATTGAATGTTTGCAATACTGCTTCCACCCATTGTTCCATAGCTGGCTGCGACACCTCATCCTTATACAGAGACACTAAGGTTGAATTTTTCCTTCCGGCAAGCTACTTACGACCCGACACGATCCTCTTATATCCATCAAATTATAAATTTACCCTGGAAATAAAACAAAACAGTACTGTAACAGGTATACCAGCATCCGGCACTTACAGGGAAGACCCTTCGGGCGACTATGCCGGTTTATTGATAATTGAAAAATCGGATTCCCTGACTATCCACACCTATAATGCAACTACCTATCACGCCATTAACATTTCCGGATTTGCAGAGATTCCGGTGCGACACGTTACGCGCGGTATCAACGGATTTATAAGAATTGTATTTAACAACGTAACTGTAGCAGTTCCCTAAGTTCAAAAAATTAATAGCTAAATATGCCAGCTACTGAACTGGAAGAGTTTTACCAAAAGGCATACGAATGTGTTTTACAATATGCCTATATCCACGTAAATCATATACAAACTGCAGAAGATATAATTGGAAAAGTGCTATTAGACGTGCTTCAATCCAACAAAACCTTTTCGTCATTTGCTGTCTTGGTTTAGCTTCCTGCATTTGCAGGAGTATAAACAAGTGTGGTCCGATCAGCCAACACAGGGGGATAATCAAGTTGGCCCGATCAGCCAATAACTGGCGAATTTCTTCCTTTGGCGCAGTGAATGCTACCCGTAGCTCAATAGCGCTTTCCCGGCGTCGGGCCCTGCGCTACATTTGTTGTGGCATAACACTCAATGTTTAGCTGAACCCGGACACCCGGTCCAATTCAGGAAGCCGGGTTCAGGAAACTTGTTATACAGGGATTTTTCACAGGATTTTGCAAATGTCCTTCCTTTTCAAAGGAAGGATTTTTATGTAGTGGAGGCTTCAATAGTATTGTGGAAAGAGAAAAAATCATTTGTGAATTCCGTTAGTAGAATATTGGGCTGTACGGTGCGTATGCACATCAGCAATGCTTCAATGCCTCCCGCTTGCTCAGCGGCGCCAGCGCATGTTGCTTTACAAATTGCTTCACCCAGGCAGGTTTTACCTTTGCATATTCGCGCAGCGCCCAGCCAATGGCCTTCTGAATAAAAAATTCTTCCGACGAAGCCAGGTGCAGAATGTATTTCGACAATAAGGCCGTATCTGTTTTCAGTTTGTATGATTTCTGAAACATAAGACTGCTGCGCTGCAGCCAGATGTTGCCGGAAGTATTCCATTTACCGGTAACGGCCGGTATCTGTTCCGGATATTGGAGAAAATAGGGCCCGGTAATCACTGTATTGATGGCATCTACCGAATCCCACCAGCTTTTGTGGGTGATCATATATTCCACCAGTTTGATCAGCGACACGCTCCATTGTTTTTTCATGGCCGCTACCAGTTCTATTGCCGCATACTGAAATTCTCTTTCGGGCAGGCCCCACATTGCTTTCACGATGGCCGGCAATTCTTCCGGCAAAGGCAGGGATTGTTTGTACCAGGTAATGGTGAGGCGGCGGCGCAGCGGCGTTTTGATGCCCATGAATGCAAACTGGTGGCGCATATATGCCTCTTGTCCTGCGGCTATTGCGGGGTCGGCGTGTAAGCGGAATTGTTCCTGCAGCAGTTTGATATACGGATGCATGGCGCCAAAACTAAAAATAATTCCCGGTGCAGGTAAAAGTACATAGGTGCAGTAATAGAATACACCGGCAGAAACCCATGCAGAAAAAAGCGTGTAGCACTAAGCGGAGCAGCAATATAAAACCCCGGTAGAAACCGGGGTAGTTATTTAAATGGCCATAACGGCCGGATAAAAAAGACTGCTGCAATATTAGGGATTGTTGCAAAAATGAACATGCCCGCAACCGTCCAATATTCAATTTTTAATACTGTTTCGGGTATTTTTTGCCATTTCATTGGGTGTTTCGGGCTATTGTAATAAATTTTCCGGGTTTTATACTACTGTAATATGACTACCAGCTATCCAGCCACTTATTATGCCCCGGATGGGAAAAATCACCTGGCAGAGGTGTTTGTATCACCGGTGACCATTACCGTTCGCTATACCGAACCGGGAGGTACTGCACATGAGTTGTATTGGCTTGAAAAACATCTAACAGCATTTATAGAAAAGCCTGGCGGTACGGAATTGAATTATAAAGACCTGCAAGGACAGCAGCATGTGCTGCTTATTACAGACGCTGCCCTGCTGCAGGCCATCAAAAAACAATTGGGTCATAACCGGGTGATCGGGAAGCTGCATCAGCGGGTGATGGGAAATCTGTGGACCAAATTGCTGCTGGTGGCAGGCATCCTGCTTGCATTGTTACTGGCGGCTTACCTGTGGTTGGTGCCCTTGCTGGGAGAACGCATTGCCATCAATTTTTCAAAAGAGTATGAAATTTCCATGGGCGAAAAAATGTATAGGGCCATGGAATCCGGGTTTCAAACAGATGTCCGGAAAACAGCGCTGTTGAACCAGTTTTACCAGCAATTGCAGTATAAAGTTGATTATCCCATTACGATCACTGTTGTAGAATCGGACCAACTGAATGCATTTGCCATACCCGGCGGACATATTGTGGTGTATAGCGCCATATTGGAAAAAATGAAAACGCCGGAAGAACTGGCCGCGCTGCTGGGACACGAAGCTTCGCATATTGCTGGTCGTCACTCCTTGCGGAACATGTTCCGCAGTCTTGCCCGTAAAATGTTCCTGTCGCTGGTAATCGGAAGCGAAGCAGGCATTGTTTCCGTAGTGGTAGACCATGCTGATGACCTGAAAAGGCTTGCATATTCCCGTGCACTGGAAACGGAAGCAGACAACAGCGGGTTGCAACTGATGGCGCAAAGCGGTGTTAACCCGCAAGGCATGGTGCGATTGATGGAGCTGTTGCAACAAGAAAGCGGCAATGCCGGAAGCTCAAATTTTTTGCGTACGCATCCGGTTTTCAAAGACCGTATCGCCAACATTAAAAAGCAACTGGAAGCTTTGCCCCAACAGAGCGCTCCGCAGCCGGACCTGCAAAAAATATTTGCCGAACTGAAGGGAGACTGGTAAACCTCCTCTTACAAAATCTCTGCTATGTTGATGCGGATATTGGAAGCGATTTTATTGGTAGGCAGATCGTTTTCATCAGCGCCAAAAGGATCTTCAATTTCTTCGGCAATCAGTTCCAGACTGGCCAGTACATAAAAGATGAATGCTACTACGGGAATGGCCACATAGCCGAGCGAAAACACAAGGCTCAGCGGCAGCGTCATGATATAGAAAAAAATGAATTTTTTGAGAAACACGCTGTACGAAAACGGGATCGGCGTATTCTTGATGCGTTCGCAGGCGCCGCAGATATCGGTAAACGACATCAGTTCACTGTTCAGTACAATGAGCTGGTCGCCTTTGATTTTTCCTTCTACATACAGGCGGTTCACGCGTTGCAGCAGGAGAGTGGCTACCTGGTTGGGAATATGTTTGTTTTTATCTACTTCCTTCCATTCAGGGTGCTCGTTTTCATCCAGCGCCAGCCGGGTGGTTTCGGCCCGGAGGTGACTGGCCAGTACGGATGCGTACAGGGGGATGGTGCGGGCAAAAAATTTGCGGTTGGCTTCGTCTGCGGGATCGAGCATACTGTGCAGTTTGATGGCCAGGTTGCGACTATTGTTCACCAGCATGCCCCAGAGTTTTCTGCCTTCCCACCAGCGGTCGTAGGCAGAATTGGTACGGAACACCAGGAGCATGGAAATCACGAAGCTGAGCAAGGTATGCATGATGGTAATATTGCTCACCCAGTGCGTTTTAGACCAGCCGAGGTATTCCAGTTCCAGGAACGCGATGAAGCCGCAATACAGGGAAATGCCGATCATCATCGGCAACAACTTGCGCAGGGTATCGGCTTTATGAAATCGAAAGATGAAGGTGAACCAGTCTTTGGGATTGTAGGTGATCATACGTGTTGCGCGTTTCTTGTTACGGGTTTTCAGCCCGCAAATGGCGGTGCTAAAATAGTATACTGGAGCATACAACCTGCCTGTGCAGGCTGTTGCCCGTAACCTGAAACTATTCAGTGGGTGCTACATGCCCGGGAGTAGTGGCCGTCCTATTTCGCGGAAGGGCCAGGGAATAGCAACGAGAATCAGTAACAGGGCCAGGAAGAAGAACCAGAAGGCGTTTTTGTATTTGGTGGTGTCTGGTATTGCTTTTTTGGCCATTCCTCTTCCGATGGTGATGAAGGTAGTGGCGGCGAGCATGAGTACCGGGTGTTCGATCCAGAAGAAGCGCAATCTTGCGTCTTTCATTACTGAGATGTCGCCCAGGGAGGGAATGGTGAATATACCCATCCTGCCGAAAAACAACAGGTAAAGGCCCACCAGCAGGTTAATGTGGGTAATGATCATGGTAAAAAGCCACAGTTTTTTTACGCCTGGTGTGACCGTACTTTTCTTTTGCCAGCCTGTGTAGCTGCGGAATACTGCAATGAGTAAAAAAAGCAGCAATATCCAGCGAATAACATTGTGGAGGTGAAGCATTCCTGTAGCCATATGCAAAGTTTGCGGCAAAGCTAACTGCAAACGATGATAATCGGAAAATTTGATATGAAATTATTTGGCAGATTGTAAGTGGTGAGTAGGGCAAAATAAATAGTGTAAAGGTCATACAGCGCTGGAGCGCGCAGACAGTTGCGGGTTTTTACCCACTCAACTATTTGGTACTATGTAAGCACCATTCATTACAAGTTGCATACTGTTCATCGTATGTTGCACGCAAAATTTCGCCGAAGGAATCCTCACAGCGTTGTGTTGCTTTTACGATCATGAAAATCTGGCGCGTTATTTGCGAATCTGCTTCTCACTGTCATATGTAAGTGTTTGCATATATTTTAATAAAATCTTTACTGAAAAATTATGAAGTCATAACATTGATAGATTATATTTGAGGTTACGAACGCATTGGATCCAGGGTCAAGCACAGAGGTTTCCGTCAATGGTGCAATGAACGCAATGGTGCACCATCTCTCTTCAAAATAATCACTCCTCTTATCATCAAGCAAAGAGTCCTTGATGCCGTCTCTGGCCGGTTTTAGTAGCTATCAACAACTTTGTTGTCATTCAATTTGCGCGAAGTAAACAAACTTTAATGCAATGAAAAAAATTGTCATTGAGGTCATTGCTGCTTTGCTGGTATTGCTCTTACTCTATGCCGGCATCAGCAGGTTCCTCACGTTCAAAGTGTTTGTAGATGAGATCAACAACCAGCCTTTTCCCAACTGGTTGACGCCCTATCTTGCAGTAGGGATCCCGACGATGGAGATATTGATTGCGGCGGCGCTCTTATTTGATCGTACGCGCATGGCAGGATTATGGGGGGCAGTGGTTCTGTTTTCGGTGTTGAGCATCTATGGCGCGCTCGTGTGGTTTGGTGCATTTGCCTATGTGCCATGCTCCTGCGCCGGTATGGTAAAGCATTTGAATTGGGGACAGCATTTGTTGTTAACACTTGGCTTCCTCGTACTTTCCGCTGTG
>Ga0164243_10009356_pt1 | contig 14274 bp, 8 predicted proteins | sample OricompcompostOP_FD_108781 | JGI IMG/M metagenome (GOLD analysis project Ga0164243, IMG submission 108781) | Organic Plus compost microbial communities from Emeryville, California, USA - Original compost - Organic plus compost (OP) | ecosystem: Engineered > Solid waste > Mixed feedstock >... | reverse complement strand
GATCACCTACCAGGCGTTCCCACAGAGCACCGGGACCGACGAGTTCACCTACGAGGTCACCGACACCTATGGCAAGAGCGCGACCGGGAACGTCCGGGTCGGGGTGGTGCCGCCGGGCGCGCCGCAGAAGCCGGTCGCGGTCGACGACCTGGTCACCCTCGACCCGACCCGCACGTTGACCTACGACGTCTTGGCCAACGACCTGCGGACACCGGGGACCCGGCTCAGCGTCGAGCCGCTCGCCGATCCCGCCAAGGGCGTGAGTGTCGATGAGAAGACCGGCGTCATGACCGTACGGCCGGGCGCCGACGTACCGTTCCTGCACATCCCCTATCGCGCGACCACTGGACTCGCCGATGACGCCGGTGAGCTCGCGGTGCGCTATCAGAAGGGGTTCGACAACCCACCACAGGCGGGGGCCGTGGTCGCCGAGCCCGGTGCCGACTCGGCACGGGTCACGGTCGATGTGAAGACGAAGGTCAGCGACATCGACGACGATCTCGACGACGTGAAGGTCGACCAGGTCCGCGGGCCGACGCCGGACGCGATCGCGACGGTCGGCCGCGACGGAAAGGTCTCGCTGCCGGTCGGTGACCGAACCACGGTCTGGACCTATCGGGTCACCGACCCCGCAGGCAGTCAGGCGGTCGGCACCATCTACGTACCGGCGCGGCCCACGGGTGCCCCCTATCTCAAGCCCGGCTCCCTCATCGACATCGCTCCTGGGGCGACCAAGACAGTCGATCTTGCCGACTACGTCGTCGACCCCGAAGGTGACCCCGTGGTCCTGACCACCAAGGACCGGATCTCCACCGCCCCTGGCCAGCAGCTCACCGCGGGCGACACCACGGCGACCACGATCCAACTGACCGCGGCTGGGTCACCCGGTCCGGCGGCGCTGACCTTCCAGGTCTCCGACCGGAAGAACCTGACCGCCAAGGACGCGCATCTGGCGACCGTCACCATCCCGGTCCAGGTGGGTGACGACCGACCTCAGCTCAGTTGCCCGAGCACGCCGATCGAGGTACCCGAGAGCGGTCAGAGCGCGCTGATCGACGTCGCCGCGGTCTGCCATGTCTGGACCGCGAATCCCGCGGACGCCGCCAAGCTCCGCTACACCGCGGAGGTGGGGAAGGGGCTGGCCGGTGTCTCCGTCCGTCCTGAAGGCAACGATCTGCGGCTCGAGGCGACCCGGGCCGACGCGGGCGCGCAGGGTGCACTGACGATCCACGTCGCCGGCTCCGGGGCTACCGGCCGACTCCTGGTCAAGGTGGTCCAGTTGCCGCCGCCGACGCTCGAACCGGTCAAGCCACTGCAGACCGAGGCGGGCAAGCCGGTCTCGGTGGACCTGGCCAGCTACCTCGACTCCCCGGTGCCCGGTGGGTCGCGCGACGTGGTGGTGACCTCGGTGGAGCCGCTCGGCGGCGCACCGGCGATGGGCCGGGCGAACGGCTCGCGGATCAACTTCGCGACACCCTCGAAGGGTCACGGCCACTACCGCTACCGGGTCGAGGTCAGTGACTCCGGGGCGTCGAGCAAGCGCCCACGCGCGAGCGGCGTGGTCGAGGTCGACGTCGTCGACGTCCCGGGTACGCCGACCGCGCTGGTCTCCACCTCGGACTACCTGGCCAACGTCGTGGCGCTCTCCTGGCACGCCCCCGCCGACAACGGCGACGACCGGATCCGCTCCTACGAGGTCCAGGCGGACGGCAAGACCGTCCAGAAGTGCCCGGCCACCTCCTGCCGGATCAGCGGCCTCAAGAACGGCCACACCTACACCTTCCGGGTCCGGGCGGTGAACTCGATCGGGCCGAGCCGATCGTGGAGCAACACCGCGAAGGGCGAGCCGGACGACTACACCGGCAAGGTCCGCAACCTCCGGGTCACCCGTCAGCGGGACCATCAGGTGACGCTCGTCTGGCAGCCGCCGGCTGCTTGCGACTGCAGCAAGGTGCAGCACTATCGGGTCACCTGGCCCGGCGGCGGCATCAAGCAGACCGCGGCCTCCCAGACGACGTACGTCGCCCACGTCGACAGCAACGGCGACCCGGTCACCTTCACGGTCACCCCGCTCAACGACAAGGGCATGAAGACCGGACAGGGGCCAACCGCGACCGTGGTCGGCACCGGCGCCGGCAAGCCGGACGCGCCGTCGAGACCGTCGGTCGACCCGGTCGACCGGGCCGACAACTCCGGCAAGGCGGTCACCATCTCGTGGAGCCCGACCGCGGCGAACGGTCCGGGCCCGGTCACCTATTCGGTACGCCGGACCGGCGGCGGTGCCGCGAAGGCTGTCTGTACCTGGGTGAGCGCCACCTCCTGCCAGGACACGGTCAGCAACGACGGCACCGTCTACAGCTATACCGTCCAAGCGCGCAACGGCGAGGCCACCTCGCCGCGGGAGCAGGCCGCCGGCGGAAACCCGGCGCTGCACGTCTCCAGGTGGTCGCCCGCGACCAGCATCGAGGCGGCTGCGCAGCCCGACACGGTCCGGATCAAGAGCTTCAAGGCGACCGGTAAGGACGGCACGGCCCAGGTCACCTTCGACGTGGGTGCTTCCCATGGGAAGTCCAACACCGTGAAGTGCACCGTCAACGGCGGATCCTGCGGGTCGTGGAGCTATCCGACCGGCGGCCACAACGGCGTCACCAAGACGCTTACCGGCCTCCCCGACGGCTCCACCTCGACGGTCCACCTCGTGGCCTGCAACGGCAGCCAGGGAGGTGCTGGCGCCGGGTCTGCCTGCGGGGCCGATGCGAGCGCCTCCACGACGACGTACGGGCCGATCGGGACGCCGAAGATCTCGGCCTCCGCTTCCGGGCAGAAGGTCAACTGGAGTGTCAGCGTCGACCCGAACGGCAAGGCAGCCAAGGTGACGGTGACGCGCAACGGGAGCACCATCTACTCCGCCACCACGGGGGCCGGCACCTTCTCGCACTCGGCGACCGACAGTCTCAGCTACAGCACCAAGTACACCTACAAGGTCATCGTGAGCGACAGCGGGCGGTCGAGCACCTCCGACAGCGCCAGCGCGACGACGAGCGGTCCGCCTGCCGAGTTGACGCTCTCGAAGGGCACTCAGATGAACAACGCCGACTGCGTCGATCCCAGCTGTGCCTATCTCCACGTGAACCTGAAGAACTTCCAGGGCGCTCAGCACTGCATTCCGCACTCTGACGCCAAGGGCGGCAAGCCGTTCTCAACCAAGACCTTGTCGAACGGCGACCACGAGACCAGCTGGTTCTTCGGCTACCAGAACGCCCACATCCACGTCACCTGCACCGATCCCGACACCAACAAGAGTGTTGATTCCAACACCTTGACCTGGTGACCCCCACGATGAAGAGAGACCCACGATGACCGTCACCCAGGAGCAGGCCGCCTGGTTCGCCCAGACCTTCTCGACGATGTCCGACAACGTCGAGAAGGCAGTGCTGGGCAAGCGCCACGTCGTACGCCTGGTGCTGACCTGCTTGCTGTCGGAGGGCCACCTGCTGCTGGAGGACTATCCGGGGACCGGCAAGACGCAACTCGCCCGGGCGGTCGCCAACACCGTGCAGGGCACGCACGCGCGCATCCAGTTCACCCCCGATCTGCTGCCGAGCGACGTCACCGGGGTGACGGTCTACGACCAGGCCAAGGGAAGCTGGGAGTTCCACCCGGGGCCGATCTTCCACTCCATCGTGCTGGCCGACGAGATCAACCGGGCCTCGCCGAAGACCCAGTCGGCGTTGCTGGAGGTGATGGAAGAGGCGCGAGTGACCGTCGACGGCCAGACCCGGGAGGTCGGGCAGCCGTTCATGGTCATCGCGACCCAGAACCCGATCGAGCAGGCCGGCACGTACCGGCTCCCCGAGGCCCAGCTCGACCGGTTCCTGATGAAGACCGCGGTCGGCTACCCCGATCAGGCGAGCACGGTCGAGCTACTGCTCAATTCCCAGGTCCGCGACCGCGCGGCACTGGTCACGCCGGTCATCACCGCCGCGACGGTCGCCCAGATGGCGCAGCTCGCCGACACCGTCTACATCGACCCGGCGATTGTCGCCTACGTCTCGGCGCTTGCCGACGCGTCCCGTCGCCATGCCCACGTCCGCCTCGGCGCCTCCATGCGTGGCTGTCTGGCGCTGGTCCGCACCGCCAAGGTCTGGGCGCTGTCCGAGGGACGCGCGCAGGTCATCCCCGACGACATCAAGGCGCTCGCCGAACCGGTCCTGTGCCACCGGCTGATCCTCGACCCGGAGGCGCAGTTCAACGGTGTCACCGTCGAGCAGGTCACCGCCGACCTGCTTGCCGACGTGCCGGCCCCCACGGAGCGGGTCGCTTGAGCGATCGGGTACGCCGCCTGCTTACCGCCGCGCACCGCGCGGTGGAGCCCGTGCTTGCCACCGTGACCGGCATCGGTTGGGCGCTGGTGGTGATGTGTGTCCTCGCCTGGTTGCTGGCCGGCCGGCTCGGCTGGGTGGAGATGGCGGTCCTCGCCTTGGCCTGCCTGGTTCTGCTAGCGATCGCCGCCCTCTTCATGATCGGGCGGACCCGGATCGCGGTGACCACCGTCGTCGAGCCGCCGCGGGTGACCGTCGGGCAGCCGCTGACCGGCGAGCTCCGCGCCCGCAACGACGCGCGGGTGCCGTTGGTTTCGGTCAGTCTGGAGTTCCCGATCGGCGAGGGCGGCGTCACCTACGACCTGCCCACGCTGTTACCCGGACACGATCACGCCGAGCTCTTCGCGGTGCCGACCGAGCGTCGCGGTGTCATCCCGGTGGGGCCGGTGCGTACCGTCCGCGGTGATCCGCTGGGCCTGTTCCGCCGCGAGCAGGAGTGGACCGAGACCACCGAGGTCTTCGTCCATCCGCGGGTGACCCCGCTGGAGCCGTTCGGGGTCGGGCTGATCCGCGACCTCGAAGGCACCACGGCGCAGTCCACCTCGATGAGCGACCTCGCCTTCCACGCGCTGCGGGAGTACGTCCCCGGCGACGACCTGCGGCACATCCACTGGCGCTCCTCGGCCCGCCACGGGCAGCTCCTGGTTCGCCAGTTCCTCGACACCCGCCGCTCCCATCTCGTCGTGGTGGTCGACAGCAGGCCGACGGCGTACGCCTCGGAGGACGAGTACGAGACGGCCATCTCGATCGCGGCGTCGCTGTTGCGGCGTGGCCTTCTCGATGAGTACGACGTCAGCTTCTGCTCCGGCGAGGCGAGGATGCTGCGCGCGTCGACGGCGGGAGGTGGCCGCACCGCACTCGATGCCTGCAGCCGCGCCGTTCCCTCGGGCCACGACCTGGTCGACATGGCCGCGCAGGCGGCGAGGCTCGCGCCGGACGCCAGCCTCGCCATCCTGGTCTCGGGGACCCACGCCGACTTCCTCACCCTGCAGCGGGCCGCCGGGCAGTTCCCGGTGGAGGCGGCCAGCGCTGGGATCCGGGTGGATGCGGCGCAACGGCCCGGGCTCCGGACCACCGCCGACCTGCCGCTGCTGACGGTGCCCCGGCTCGACGCTCTCGCGCCGGTGCTGTCTCGGGGGCTGACATGAGTCACCCGATGAGCCACCCCGCGCTGCTCCGCAGGCCGCTGGCGCTCGACGTACTCCTGCTGCTCGCGCTCGGCACGATTGCACTCCTCGGTTTCCACTCGACCTACGTCGGGCAGACCTTCCTGATCGCCGGCATCGCCGGGCTGGTGCTCGGCGCCGCGATCGCGTTGCTCGCCCATCGTCTCGGCCAGCCGGTGGTCGTCCTGGCGGTGTTGACGGTCGCCGTCTTCTTCTTGCTCGGTGGCGTCGTGGCGCTCCACAGTCTCGGCGGCACCGCGGTGCTGCCCGTGCCCGACACGCTCAATACGTTGGCCGACAACAGCGTCCATGGCTGGAAGAAGCTGCTCACCACGCTCCCGCCGGTCGACGGGGGGCCGCTGCTCACGCTGCCTTACCTCCTCGGCCTGGTCTGTGGGGCCGCCGGTACCACGCTGGCCGCTCGGGTGCGGCTCGCGATCGCGCCGGTCGTGGCGCCGACGGTGCTGCTCGCGCTGGTGATCCTGCTCGGCGTCCAGAGCCCGAGTGGGGTGGCGCTCCAGGCCGCCGCCTTTGCCGCTCTCGCCATCGCCTGGGTGGTGATCCGCGGGCGTCGGCTGCGCACGCTGCGGACGGGTGGGCGTCGGCTCGCCCGTCGTACGACCGCCTCGGTGCTTTGCCTCGGTGCCGCCGCGGTCGGCTTCGCGGCCGGCCCCCACCTGCCCGGACTCAAGGACGATCGGGTGGTGCTGCGCAGCCACGTCGAGCCGCCGTTCAACGTCGGGCAGTACCCCTCGCCGCTGGCTGGCTTCCGGATCTACACCAAGGGCTACCAGACCTCGGACCCGCAACGGCGGCTCTACGACCGCCCCCTCCTCGAGGTGACCGGGTTGCCCGCCGGGACGCGGCTCCGATTCGCCACGCTCGACTCCTATGACGGCGACGTATGGCGCGCCGCCAATGACGCAGGCCTCGGGGGCGGCGCCGCGGATACCTTCCAGAAGGTCGGCAGCACCATCGAGAACCCGGCCGCGAGCACCGGGAGTACGCCGGGTCGCCGGGTCGCCGGCACGGTCACCGTCGAGAAGGGCTTCTCCGGGGTCTGGGTGCCGACCGCGGGCGCGCTCACCGGCGTCCGGTTCTCACGACCGGACGCCGAAACCGGCTCGGACGTCTTCCGCTACAACCTGGCCACCTCGACCGGCGTGCTGCCCTCCGGGTTGAAGCCGGGCGACAGCTACCGCTTCTCGGCGGTCCTGCCCGACGACGCGCTCGGAAAGAGCACGACCGCCTGGAGCGGCGGCACGAACGGCGCGGCGGACGCGGCCGCGCGCTTCCAGAGCCTGGCCGCCGAGCTCGCCGGTGGGGGACAGAGCCCGATGGAGCAGGTGCTCGCCGTCGCGGCCAGGCTCAAGGCCGACGGCACCTACACCGACGGCGAGCCGCCCAACGAGCAGTACCCGGCCGGCCATTCGCTCCGTCGGCTGACCGACTTCACCGCCAAGGGTTCCCAGCTGGCCGGCGACGACGAGCAGTACGCCGCCATGATGGCGATCCTCGCCAACCAGCTCGGTGTCCCGGCACGGGTCGTGCTCGGCGCGGTCCCGGAGTCGGCCGGGTCGGGCCGTGCGGTCGTGCGCGGCAAGGACGTCCACGCCTGGGTGGAGCTCCGTGCGGGTGACGGCAGTTGGCGCACCCTCGAGTGGGACCGCTTCATGAGCACCAAGAAGCCTCACCAACGCTCGCCGCAGAGCGAGCAGCTCGTCGAGGGGAAGGTGGTGCCGCCGCCCGCGCCGGTCCGTCCGCCCTCGACCACGGGCGACCCGCTCGACGACTCGGTGAACCAGAAGGCGCACTCGCACACCTCTGACGACGACGCCCACGGGCTGCCCGGTTACGTTCGTGCCCTGCTCCTGTACGCCGGTGGCCCGGTGCTCGTCGTCGTCCTGCTCGGCGCGCTGATCGTCGGTGTGAAGGCATGGCGCCGCCGCCGGCGCCGTACTGCCGGCCCCCCGACCCGACGGCTCGTCCTGGGGTGGCGGGAGATCCTCGACCATGCCCGGGACTTCGGCCATCGGGCGCCTCCCGGCGCCACCCGCCGCGAGCAGGCGGCCGTGCTCTCCACGCACCGCGGCCTGGCCCGGATCCCGGCGCTCGCACTCGCCACTGACGTCACCATGTTCGGCGCGCAGCCCCCTGACGAGCAGTCGGCCGCGGCGTACTGGCGGGAGGTGGAGGCGCTGCGCGCCGATCTCTCCCGTTCTCACGGCCGCTGGGCTCGTCTCCGGGCCGCGCTCAGTCTGCGCACCTTCCTGCGCGCTCGGGCCTGACCTCCAACTTCGCAGGCTTGGTGGCGCGATCTTGCCGAGACGAGAGTTAGGGAACCACTGATCAATTCCGCCTGCTGCGCGCCGCCCAGCACGCGCCTGGACTTCGTTGTCGTCGGTGCCAGGCACGCACTGGATGCGACGCTCGCGACGGCCGAGACTCCCCAAACACGTTCTTAGAGTTCGCCAGCTGCTGTCAATCCGACGGGAAAGAGGGCCAACTCGACTGACGGAGTCCGCACACTCGTGCGTCACCCCAGCGCGACGGTGAGCGCCAGCAGGGTGGCGGGGTCGTCGAGGCGGTCGCCGTACGCCTCGCGTAGCTGCCCCATCCGGTACCGGACCGTCTGGGGATGCACGAAGAGCTCGGCGGCGACCTCCTCGCGGCGCCCCTGGTGGAGCAGCCAGGAGCGCAGCGTCTCGGTGAGCTTCTCGACGGTAGCCGGGCGCAGGCCGGCGAGGGGAGCGAGCACCTGGCTGCGCAGGTCGGCGCGAGCGTCGGTGTCGGCGCTGAGGACCAGCTCGACGAGGTGCTGCTCGGTGTCGCTGCCGAGCCCCGCGGCCAGCGCCCGGCTGGCGCGTTCGTAGGAGACGTGCGCCTCGCGCCACGGCTTCGCCGGGCCGGTCATGGCACCGCGGCCCTCCAAGGTGCGCAGCAGCGGGCGGCGCCGACGGCCGTGTGCGTCCGGCACCAGCAACAGGGTGAGCTCGTCGAGGTCGACCCGGTCAAGCTCGTCCTCGGGGAGCTCCTCGAGCTCGAGCGTCGCCGGGCTGACCTGGGCGAGGACCGGGCCCACCTGGGCTTTCGGCAGGAGTACGGCGGTGAGCGTCTCGGGCGGCGGCCATCCCGCACGTGCGGCAGCGTCGTCGAGCACCGCCGCCGAGGCACCCTCGAGGAGCCGTCGGGCGAGCCGCTCGCGGAGCTGTCGCTGCACCCGCCCGGCGCTGGCCAGCTCGTCGGCGTGACCAGCGACGGAAGCATCGGAGACCTCGTCGATCCAGGCGAAGACCAGGGCCGCGAACTCCACCATGGCCTCGGGCTTCATCCCGCCGGCCACGGCGGTCGTCGAGAGCTCCCGCCAGGCGACCCGAGCGCCGATCCGATAGGCGGCGAGGAGCGCCTCCGTCGTACGGCCCGAGCGCGCCTCGCCACGGCCGAGCTCGTAGGCGCCCTCCAGCGCCGGCGGGGTCGCGGCCGGGATGTCGGCGTTCCGCCCGGAGGCCAGGGAGAGGAATCCGCCCAGCGCCACCCGGACGGCGGTCCGGATGGTCTCACCCATCGGGCCCGACAGGGCGTCTTGATAGCTCGGCACCTCCGCGATGATCGCGGCGACGACGTCTTCCCCCAGATGGGGGAGAGTCTCGCGCATCCGCCCGATGATGCCGGGCGACAACTGGACGTCGTAGGTGCCAAGCCGGGCGGGGCGTCGTGCCATTTTTATCTCCAGCGAACAATTGTGAGGCCGAGTTTCACGTGGCTGGCACAGGAGTTTACGTCCTGCGTGTAGCACCCTTGGGGGCATGGTGTCAGTGCCCGCACCCGCTCCCCGCTTCTTCCGTCGCGGGGCGACGACCGGTGGTCGCGCCCCGGGCCTGGGCGAGGCCCTCCGCGACCGGCTCTGGCGCGTGGCCGAGGCGGCCACCACACCGTTCGCGCCAGCCGACTATCTCGACCTGTTCCACCCGCTTCGGCCGGGTGCCGACCTGCGCGGTCGGGTTGTCAAGGTCGTCCCCGAGACCGCGGACGCCGCCACCATCGAGATCAAGCCGGGCGCTGACTGGGCCGGCCATACGCCGGGGCAGTATGTCCGGATCGGCATCGACGTCGACGGCGTACGTCACTGGCGGGCCTACTCGCTGACCCACGGGCCACGCTCCGACGGCCACATCTCGATCACCGTCAAAGCGGTTCCCGGCGGCAAGGTCAGCAGCTATCTCGTACGCCGCGCGCACCGCGGGACGCTCGTCCACCTCGAGCAGGCGGCCGGCGAGTTCATCCTGCCCGAGCAGCCGGGCAAGCTCCTCTTCGTGACCGCCGGTTCCGGGGTCACCCCCGTGGTCGGGATGCTGCGCAACCTCTTCCCGGTTACCGACGAGGGTGTCGTGCGGCTGCGTCGCAGCGCGGCCCTCGATGTCGTCGTCCTCCACGTCGCCCCCAGCCGCCCCGACTCGATCTTCATCCGGAATCTCGAGGAGCTCGACACCGCCGGCGCTATCCGGCTGCTGCCGCGCTACACCGAGACCCATGGGCGCCTCGATGTCGAGGAGCTCGGCCAGCTGGTGCCGGACCTCGCCGAGCGGACCACCTACGCCTGTGGCCCGCACGGGCTGCTCGACGCGCTCGAGGCACATCACCAGCGTCACCGCCTGTCGTTGCAGACCGAGCAGTTCCGGGTCGGCAGCGTGGTCACCGCCGAAGGTGGCCGGGTCACGTTCACCGGGGCGGCCGGCAGCGGTACCGCACTGGACGCCGCCGGCGACACCCCGATCCTCGACGCCGCCGAGGCGGCCGGCGTGCTGATGCCGAGTGGCTGCCGGATGGGGATCTGCTTCGGATGTGTCCTCCCGCTGAAGGAGGGCGCCGTCCGTGATCTCCGCAACGGCGAGCTGACCGTCGCGGTTCCGGGTGAGACCGGCGCCGGCGGCGTACCCATCCAGACCTGTATCAGCGCTGCGGCCGGCGCCTGCACCATCGACCACTAACCACCCGATCGCCAGCATCGACCGAAGCGCAGAGGGAGCACTCATGACCGCGATGACCAAGAAGCCGGAGAGCCCGGTCGCCCACCTGACGACGGAGGACATCGAGCAGCTCGGACGCGAGCTCGATGCGATCCGTCAAGAGGTCCTCGACAGCAGGGGCGCGCGCGACGCGGCGTACATCCGGAAGGTCATCAAGGTCCAACGCTCCCTGGAGCTGGGCAGCCGGGCCGTGTTGCTCGCCAGTCTCTTCCCGCCAGCCTGGATCCTCGGCACGGCGGGGCTCTCGGCGGCCAAGATCCTCGACAACATGGAGATCGGCCACAACATCCTCCACGGTCAGTGGGACTGGATGCGTGATCCGAAGATCCACTCCACCACCTGGGAGTGGGACAGCGCGTCGACGGCCGAGGGGTGGAAGCACAGCCACAACGAGCTGCACCACACCTATACGAATATCGTCGGCAAGGACAACGACCTCGGCTGGGGCATCATGCGGGTCGACGAGGACCAGCCCTGGACGCCGTCGGCGATGCTGCAGCCGCTGATGAACTTCCTCAACATGTGCATCTTCGAGTACGGCATCGCGATGTACGACCTCGAACTTGGAGCCACGCTCAAGAAGCGAAAGCTCGGGATCGCGCCGTCGGCGCGGTTCAAGCGGGAGCTGACGAACACCCTCGCCAAGATCCGTAAGCAGGCGACCAAGGACTACCTCATCCATCCGCTGCTCTCGGGCCCGTCATTCCTGACGACGCTCGCCGCCAACCTGACCGCCAACTTCGTGCGTAACGTGTGGAGCCATTCGGTCATCATGTGCGGCCACTTCCCCGAGGGCGTGGAGACCTTCGAGCTCTCCGCGATCCCCGAGAAGGAGACCCGTGGGGAGTGGTACCTGCGCCAGATGCTGGGCTCGGCGAACATCTCCGGCTCCAAGCTGATGCACATCATGTCCGGCAACCTGAGCCACCAGATCGAGCACCACATCTTCCCGGATCTACCGTCGAACCGGTACGCCGAGATCGCCCCCAAGGTGCGCGCGCTCTTCGAGAAGTACGGCCTCAACTACCACTCCGCGCCGCTGCCGCAGCAGGTCGCCTCCGCCTGGCACAAGGTGTTGCGGCTCTCCCTCCCCAACGGCTGGCTCGAGGCCACCGACCGTCACAACCTGGTGCCCCAGCTCAAGCGGCTCTACACGATGGTCACCGGCGATCGTCGTACTCGTCGTCAGCTGCAGAAGGAGCTCGACGTCTTCTTGGAGGGGGCCGCGGCGGCGCGTACGCAGCCGGCCTGACGCTCCGCTCGTGGTAGTCCGGGACGTTCGGGCTCGGTTACTGCCGAGTAGGACGTCCCGAACGTCCCGGACTATCCGTCGAGCCGCGGACGACCAGCGCCGGCGGCAGCAGCACCGAGCGGGCCGGCCGGTCCGGCTCTGCGATGGCTTCGAGCAGCAGCCGCCCGGCCTCGCCGCCGAGTTGGTGATGCGGGATGGCGATCGTGGTGAGCGGGGGCGCGAGCTTGTCGAGGAACGGCATGCCGTTGAAGCCCACCACGCTGAGATCGTCGGGGCAACGCAAGCCGCACTCGGCGAGGACGTCGTAGCAGCCGAGCGCGATCAGGTCGTTGCTGGCGACGACCGCGGTGAACTCCGCGCCCGCCGCGCGCAGCGCCCGTAGTCCCGCGGCGCCCGCCGCTTCCGTCCAGGTCGCGCACTCGATGCTCAGCGCCGGGTCGTCGGGGAGGCCGAGGTCGCGCATGCTGGTGTGGAAGGCCCGCGATCGGGCAACGCCAGTCGAGGTCGTCTGCGGCCCGGCGAGCAGGGCGATCCGGGTGTGGCCGAGGTCGGCGAGATGGCGCACGGCGAGTTCGATCCCCACCCCGTCGTCGGGCGTCACCGAGTTGACGTCGAGGCCGCGTGGCCGACGGTTGATCATCACCATCCGTACGCCCTCGCTGTGCAACTGCTCGAGCAGCGGATGCTCCAGCATCGCGGTGGCGACGACCAGGCCCTCGACCTGTCGCGAGCGCAACGACTCGACCAACGTCCGCTCGCGGTCATAGTCGCCATCGGTGCTGACGATCAGCCCGGTGTAGCCGGCCGGCTCCAGGACGTCTTCGAGGCCGCGCAGGATCGGCGGGAAGAGCGGGTTGGTCAGGTCCGGGATGACGATTCCGATCGTGCCCGACTTCGCGGTCTTGAGACCTCGCGCAATCGGGTTCGGTCGGTAGCCGAGCGAGTCGGCGATCTTGATGACGCGCCGGGCGGTCTCGGCGTTGACGAGTCCGCGGGTGGCCGGGTTGAGCGCTCGCGACGCCGTGGCCGGGTGTACGCCGGCGGCGTCGGCGACGTCCCGGAGCGTCGGTGTCTGCACGTCCTGGATCCTACGGCACGACTGCAGTCGATTGCAGTTGCGCTGTGACTCTTGACACACGCTGCGTCGAAGAGGCAGGCTGCACACGTTTGCAGAACCGAGTCAGAGCACCCGGACCACACCCACGGAGGCAGGCGCACCATGGACAACCCAGCCAACCCGACGAACCCAGACAGCACTGACAACAGCGGCGAGTCCTTGCGGATCGGCTGGATCGGAGCAGGCCGGATGGGCGCGGCGATGGCCTCGCGGCTCTCCCGGGCCGCCCACGACGTCACCGTCTGGAACCGCACTCGGGCCAAGGCCGAGGCGCTGACCGAGCACGGCTGCCAGGTCGCCGACTCGATCGCCGACCTGCGTGGGCACGATGTCGTCTTCACGATGGTCTCGACCCCCGCCGACCTCGAGCAGGTGCTGCTCGGCGACGGCGGCCTGCTGGTCGGCGATCAGCAGCCGGGCATCGTCGTCGACTGCTCGACGGTGTCGGTCGACTCCTCGGTCGCCATGCGCGCGGCCTGCGCCGAGCGTGGCGTCGCCTTCCTCGCGGCACCGGTCAGCGGCAACGGCAAGGTCGTGAAGGCCGGCGGGCTGTCGCTGGTCGTCTCCGGGCCGGAGGACGCCTTCGACCGGGTCCGCCATCTGCTGGAGAGGCTGGGCAAGGGCGCGACGTACGTCGGCGAGGGCGACGTCTCCAGGCTCGTCAAGATCGCCCACAACCTGATGCTGGGTGTCGTCACCCAGTGCCTGGCGGAGATCACCGTCCTCTGCGAGAAGGGCGGGGTGTCGCGGCACGCGTTCTTGGAGTTCCTCAACAACTCGGTGATGGGGTCGGTCTTCACCCGCTACAAGTCGCCGGCGTTCGTGAACCTCGACTTCACGCCGACCTTCACGCCGATCCTGCTGCGCAAGGACTTCGACCTCGGTCTCGCCGCGGGGCACGATCTCGATGTCCCCATGCCGGTCGTCTCGACCACGGCAGCGGCCGTCCAGGCGAGTGTCAGCCAGGGCCGCAACGAGGAGGACTTCGCGATCCTGCTCGAGCTCCAGGCGATGAACTCTGGGATCGCGCTCAAGCCCGAGGGGGTCACCGTCGACGACGGCCTGAGCGCCGCCGAAGGCCTGTGAGGGGTCGACGATGAGTTCTCGGCCATTGCCCGCACCGGGCCATATGGGCGTCGACTACGAGGAGCGTGTCGACTTCGACCGGCTCCGGCGCTACCGGCTCGATCGGGCTCGGGCGGCGCTCGAGGCGAGTGAGTGCGGCGCCTTCCTGCTCTTCGACTTCTACAACATCCGCTACACGACCCAGACCTGGATCGGCGGAGCGCTCGGCGACAAGATGATCCGCTACGCGCTGCTGACCCGGGGT
>Ga0164243_10009355_pt1 | contig 14274 bp, 13 predicted proteins | sample OricompcompostOP_FD_108781 | JGI IMG/M metagenome (GOLD analysis project Ga0164243, IMG submission 108781) | Organic Plus compost microbial communities from Emeryville, California, USA - Original compost - Organic plus compost (OP) | ecosystem: Engineered > Solid waste > Mixed feedstock >... | reverse complement strand
GGCGGCAGCGGCGGCGCGGGCGACGGCGGGGCGCTGGCGGGGCTGCTGAGGGAGCGGGCGGAGGAGCTGGCCGACGCGGTGCTGGCGCGAGTGCGGGCGCAGGCGCCCGGCGGCGCCGAGCCGGACGCCGCGACGCTGCGCAACCTGCGGCTCGGCGCGCGGGCGTCGGTCGAGTACTTCATCGCGCGGCTCGGCGGGGCAACCGCGCTCGACACCGCGCTGTTCGTCGCCCACGGGCGGGCGCAGCAGGCGGCCGGGCGCTCGCTGTCGGAGCTGCTCGCCTTCTACCGCCTCGGGGGGCTGGCGATGTGGGAGGGCGCGCAGGCGATCCCCCAGAGCCGCCGGCTCTCCCCCGCCGCGATCTTCGCGCTCGGCGCCGAGGTGCTGGCGACCGTCGACGCGCTGTCGGTCGCGGCCGTCGAGGGCTTCACCGCGCAGGAGGCCGAGACGCTGCGGCTCGAGCTGGCGCGGCGCGAGCGGCTCGCCTCGCTGCTGCTGAGCGACCGCCCCGGCGCGCCCGAGCAGCTGGCGGCCGCCGCCTCCGCCGCCGGCTGGCCGCTGCCGCGGCGGCTGCGGGTCGCGGTCGCGGCGCTGCCGGTCGAGCCGCCGCCCGGCAGCGCGCTCGCCGGGCCGGCCCGCGTGCTCGGCGCGACCGTCGACGGCGGCCGCCGCGCGCTGGTCGTCGCCGACGACGCCGAGGCCGAGCGATGGCTGCTGCGCGCCGCCCGCGCCCAGCAGCTCGACGGCCCGCTCGCCGTCGGCCCCGCGGTCGCCCCGGCCGACGCCGGCCGCAGCCGCGCCCGCGCCGAGGCGCTGCTGGAGCAGCAGGCCGCCCTCCGCCCGCCGCGCCGCGAGCCGCCCGCGCCCGGCACCGGCGCCGCCGGCGAGATCGAGCTGCTGCGCTGCGACGAGCACGAGATCGACCTGCTGCTCGGCGCCGCGCCGGAGCTGGCGCGGGCGGTCGCGGCGCGGCGGCTGGCCGCCTTCGACGGGCTGCCGGCCGGGCAGCGGGCGCGGCTGCTGGAGACGCTCGCCGGCTGGCTCGCCCACCCCGCCCGGCCGCAGGCGATCGCCGACGCGATCGGCGTCCACGTGCAGACGGTCCGCTACCGCCTGCGGCAGCTGCGGGAGCTGCTCGGGGACGCGCTCGACGACCCCGACGCCCGCTTCGAGCTGAGCGTCGCGCTGCGCGCCGCCCGGCTCGCGCCCGACCGCTACTCGTACTCGCGCAGATAGCGCTCGAACTGGCGCAGGTGGCCCTCCTCGTCGCGGAGGACGTCGATCACCATGTCCTGCGTCGCCCAGTCGACGCCGTCGCACGCCTCGATGATGCGCGTGTAGTGCTCGATCGCGCCGGCCTCGGCCTCGATCACGCCGCGGATCACGGCGACGACGTCGGTCGCGTCCTCGGGCGGCTGCAGGGAGGTCTGCTCGGCGCTGAACTCCATCGAGCCGGGCGGCGTGCCGTACAGCTCCTTGATCCGCTCGGCGAACCTGCGCGCGTGGCCGAGCTCCTCGGTCACGTCGGCGTTGAGCGCCTCGGCGATCTCCTCGGCGCGGACGCCGTCGAGGTGGGCGGCGTTGGCGAGATAGCTCATCACCGTCTCCATCTCCATCCAGTACGCGCGCGTCAGCAGCGCGACGATCTCCGCGCGCTTGTCGGCGTGTCTGTCCGAGAGGATCCCGGCCGAGGCGTGCCGCGTCGCAGGCATGTCCGCTCCTTCCAAGCCATGCGGCCGCCCGTCGGCCGCGTCGTGCAAGCGACCCTACCCCGCGCGCTGGCGGTTGTGAACGGGCGACCGCCGCGCGGCGGCATCAGCTGCCGGGCGCCGGCGAGGGGTCGGCGGCGAGGGCCTGCTGCGCGCACCAGGCCGTGAAGCGGCCCTCCGGCGTCGCCAGCCACGCCTCGAGGTCGCGCTCGAACCGCTGCCAGCGCCGCGCGCGGAAGCCGACGCTGGGGAATTCCTCGGAGTGCTCGATCGTCGTGTCGTGCATTCGGTTAGGCCGCCCTAAGAAGGTCGGCCTAATGTAGCAAGCGCCCGGCGGCCTGGAGGTCAGCCGCCGGACGCCGTGCTCCGCTACCTGCGCTTCGCCTTCCCCCTCGCCTGCATGCAGCCGACGATCGTCAGCTTCGCCTTGCGCTGGACGAGCTTGCCGTTCTGGCCGCGCATGACCTGGCGCGACAGCGAGTTGCGGCTCGCCTTCCTGCAGAGGCCGTGGACGTTGGAGACCGGCGAGTTGGCTCTCGGCAGCTTCAGCTGGAACTTCGTCAGCGGCACGTCGGGGATCGTGCCGAAGGTCGTCACCAGCTGCTGCTTGCGCGTGATCTGGATCTTGCCGACGAGGTCGATCGACACCTCACCGCGCAGCTGCACGACGAGGTCCGGCAGGCCGGTCCCGCGTCTGACGAAGTAGGCCGAGCCGCCGAGCGGCGCTCTCAGCAGCGGCGAGATCGCCTTGCCGGTTCCGATTCTCGCCTCCTCGCCGCACCGGCCCGCGTCGTAGTCCTCGCCCGGGCAGGCCTTGCGGACGATCTCCAGGCGCGCGTTGATCGAGCGCGGCAGCGTGAGGCGGACGCTGCGCGCCGCCGCCTGCCCCGGCGTCTGGGTCATCGTCGCCAGCAGGTAGGTCGGCTTGCCGGCGCCGACGTTGCCCTTGCCGCCGACCTTCACGCTCAGCTTCGGCGCGAACGGCAGGTCGCGGCAGCCGCCGACCTGGTAGCGCGAGCTGGCGCCGACGCGCGCGCCGGCCGCCGAGGCGATCGTCGCGCCGACCCGGCGCGACGAGCAGCTGGTCGGGTTGACCATGAAGCCCGGCCGGTCGATCGCGATCCGCACCGAGCGCAGCTGCAGCGGGATCCCCTGCAGGATCGTCGGCAGCGGGTCGGAGACGATCCGCAGCGCCGCCGTGTGCAGGTCGACGTGGGCCGCCGCGCGCACGACGACCGTGCCGAGGTCGAACGGCCCCGCCTTCGCCGGCACGACGATCACGAGGCTGTACGGCGCGCCCTCGTAGGCGCCGGCGACGTAGACGCGGCCGGGCAGCTGGTAGGGCTGCGGGCCGGGGCCGGCCGCCGCGCTGGCGGAGCCGATCCGCGACTCCTCGCCGCAGGTCCCAGCGGCCGCCTGCGCCTCGGCGCAGATCGGCACCGAGCCGATCCGCGGCATCACGCCCTGCGGCATCGCGACCTCGATCCCGCCGAGCGCGTCGTCGGCGTCCTCGCGCGGGAAGGTCAGCGTGAACGGGCTCTCAGACCCCGCGACCGCGCTCGCCGACCCGGCCGCGAAGCCGGGCGCGAAGCGCGCCGCCGGGCACGGCCCGCCGGCGCCGTCGCCGCTGACCTCGTAGCTGTCGCTGCTGGTCGCCGGCGCGCCGCCGCCGAACGGCGTCAGCACGACCGTCGATGTCGCCGGCCCGCACTGGCGCGGGTTGCTCAGCGCGGCGCGCGGGCCGCCCTTCAGCGTCATCCGCAGCGACGTGAACGGCAGCTGCGGGTTCTGGTCGAAGGTCGCCGTCACGCGGCCCGTGACCGGGTCGAGGTCGACGCGGCCGGGCAGCCGCACGCGGACGCCCGGCGCCTCGGCGACCAGCACCAGTCTGAGCAGCTGCTGCGGCGTCTGGTCGGCGAGGAAGACCGCGCCGGTCAGCGGCACGCTCAGCAGCGGCGACTCGATCGTGACGTCGCCGATCTTCGACGCGGCCGGGCAGTGCGCCGGCTCCAGCGTGCCGAAGCCGAGCTCGGCGTCGGAGCAGGTCGCCAGCCCGTCGGCGACCGACGGCGAGACGACCGTCCCCTCCGGCAGCGTCACGACCGCCTGCTTCAGCTGCGGCGAGGCGAGCCCGTCGGGGTCGGCGTTCTGCGGCACCCTCAGCTCGACGGCGAGGTCGGCGGGAGCGCCGGCGCGGTGCTCGCTCGAGCGCACCGTCGCGGTCGCGCCGAACGGCTCCAGCTGGTCGCAGCCGGTGATCGCCGGCAGCGGCGCCTCGGCGCGGATCGGCTGCACGCCGGGCTCGTAGGCGTCGATCGACAGCCTCGCCGGCGACTGCGGCCCGCACTGCGTCGGGTTGGTCATCAACGGCGCCCGCTTCGCCGTGCTGGCCTTGCCGCCTGGGCTGGTGCACACGAATATCGACGACTGGAAGCAGTCGCGGCCGCGGTCGGCGTCATGCGACGGATCGGCCGGGACGCCCCACAGCGTCAGGTCGTTGGCAACCAGCGGAGCGACCGACGGCAGCGTGTCGATGATCGTCCGCAGCCCGTAGTCGCCGTCGGAGCGGACGGCGATCTGGAGGCGGACGGTGATGACGCCGAGCGCGCTGAAGCCGAACTCGGCCGGGGCGCCCTGCGACGGCGTCAGGTTGTAGACCGGCGTGAGCAGGTCGCGGACCATCCCGGTCTTCAGGCGGATCGTGCCGACCTGCGTGTCGACCGGGCACCTCGGCCACGCGGAGGTGGCGCAGCGGGGCGTCGCGGCGGGGTCGCCGACGATCCCCGGCGGCAGGTCGACGACGACGTTGCGCGCCGTCGCGCCGGGGAACAGCAGCTGGTCGCGTTCGACCTTTCTGTCCTCGAACCTGAGCGCGAACCTGACGTTCACGTCCGGGTGCGCGCCCGCCTGGGTCGTGCTCAGCGTCGTCGCGAAGCTGCCCGGCTCGAGCGCGAACTCGGTCTCGGCGGCCTGGGCCGCGCCGGCCTGCGCGAGCGCCGCGGCCAGCGCGACGCCGCCGGCGATCAGCGCGCCGACGATCCGGCGCGCAGCGTTCTTCCGTGCCCTCATCGTCCTCTCCCGGCCTTCTTGTGCTTGAGCACGAACCCGGTGCGCACGTCGCGCACGGCCCGCGAGTGCGAGACCACGATCCGCACGCGCAGCGCGCCGCGGCGCGCCAGCCGCTTGCGGGCGCCTCTGGCGAGCCGCACCGTCAGCTTCGCCGTGCCCGCCCGCTTCAGCGTGCGCGCGGCGCCGCCGGCGCGCACCCAGCGCTTGCCGGCCTTCGTGCGGACCGTCGCGGTGACGCGGCCGGCCGCGCTCGCGCGGACCTTCAGCGCGATCGGCCGTCCGCGTGCGAGGCGGCGCTTCGCCGCCGCGCCCACCTTGCCGAGCCGGACGGCCGGGTCGGGCGCCCAGCGCTGCTCGGGGTCGTCGGCGTCGTCGGGGCCGACGTGGCCCTCGCTGCCGAGCGCCGGCGGTGCCGGGAGCAGGCCCGGCGCGCCCTGGCAGTCGTCGCCCGTGCACGCCGGCGTCGGCGGCGCCGGCGCGGGGAAGCCGCCGCCGATGCGCGCCTGGTAGACCTTGACGTGCTCGTCCTCGATCCACGGCAGCAGCCGCGCGCGCTCGATGAAGAGGATCTGGCCGTCGCGGCTGATGCCGCCCATCTCGACCGTGCCGCCGCTGTCGCCGCTGGAGATCCGCGACACGATCCCGTCGTGCCAGACGTAGACGTCGGGATGGAGGTCGAGGTCGTCCGGGAACACTCTGCGGCCGGTCTTGAAGACGACCTGCTCGCCGTCTGCGGAGACGCGCGCCAGCGGCAGCTGGATCCCGTCCGGCGCCACGCCGAAGTCGGCGATGCCGGCGCCGTTGGAGCTGCACGAGACGCAGACGACGTCGCCGTCGGCGGTCGCGCGGATCAGCGCGAGGCTGGTGCCGACGCTGCCGCCGAGTCTGGCGGTCGTGCGCCAGACGACGACGCGGCCGTCGGGGGTCAGCTGGGTCTGGTTCTCTCTCGCGCTCGCCTTCGGCGTGAACGCGAACGAGCCGGCCGGCGCGGCGGCGACCAGCCGCGGACGTCTGCCGGCGGTCCACGACCACAGCCCCTCGCCGCCGGCGGCGAGCGTGGTCGCGAACCAGGCGGCGCCGCCCTCGTCGGCGGAGAGGGCCGCGGTGACGGCGGCGCCGTCGGCGAAGGTCGCCGCGGCGCTGACGCGGGTCAGCGCTCTGCGCTCGACGTCGTAGCGGTAGAGGTCGGCGACGCCGTTGACGTCGGCCTCCTCCAGCTGCGCCGCGGTCGTGAAGAAGACGGCCGAGCCGTCGGCCGCGTTGCCGACGTAGGTCGCCGCTCTGTCCTGCGCCCCGGCGATCGGCTGCGAGACGTCGACGGTCTCGCCGTCGCGCCAGACGAGCACGTGCGACGGGTATCTCTCGTCGGTCTCGGGTCTCTGCAGCCGTCGGCGCCGGCGCTCAGGCTCGTCAGCACGACGGTGCGGCCGTCGGCGGAGACGCCGTTCTGGTCGGCCGTGCGCGCGCCGCCGCCGTCGGCGACGACGGCGCCGCAGACCGCGACGCGGCGGGCGTCGTCGCCGATCGAGGCGACCGCGCCGTCGTGCCAGCGGAAGACGCGCGAGCCGCTCGCCAGCGCCGGGTAGGGGTCGGCGGCGGCGGTGGAGGGGACGACGACGACGGTCGACAGGTCCGACGAGCCGCCGGCGAATCTGACCTTGCCGCCGACGTGCGCCCAGGAGCCGTCCGCGAGCGTCTGGACCCAGACCTGGTCGCGGGGGGTGTCATTGGGCGCCGTCGCCTCGACGGCGAGGCGCGACAGGTCGTCGGCGACGTCGATCAGCATCGTGTTGAGCTTGCGGTTGGCCGCCGGCGGGTCGAGGCCGACCCGCTTCGTCGACCAGCCGTCGGCGGTGCGGGTGGCGATCCGCAGCCCCTGCGGGTCGTTGATCTTGGCGAGCGATATCGCGTGCTCGCCGTCGGGCATCGTCCACGCGGAGCTGACGTCGATCCCTCTGCTCTGCAGCGGCGAGACCAGCTCGTAGGCGCGTCCGTCCGGCAGCGGCGCGGCGGCGGCGTGGGCCGGCAGCGCGCCGGCCGCGGCGGCGAGCGCGCCGGCGGCCAGGAGTCCTCTGAACGCGCGTCTCACAGACGCGCCGTCCTCCGGGCGGCTGCGTGCGCGCGGGGTCGTGAGAAGGTCGACGGCAGCGCTGCGCCGACCTCGCCGGTGGCCAGAATCATGCAGAACCTTCCTCTCCAGTGACGTCGTCCAGACGCTTGCGACCTGGCGCGCGGAGCGCTGCCCGGAACGGCTGGATCACCCTTCGGCCAGGACAATAAACAGTTTTGTCTCAGCCACGCAAGCGGCAATCGGCGCGGCCGCGGCGGGCGCCGGCGGCAGACGGTTTCTCGTCCATCGGGACCGAGCGCGTGCGGGCGGGAGCGCGCGGACGGCCCGGCGGGCGCGGGCGGTCAGCCGGCCGCGGCGCCGGCCTCGGCGGCGGCGAGCGCGCCGCGGGCCGCCTTGGCGGCGTAGAGCTGCGCGTCGGCGCGCGCGAGGCTGACCTCCAGCGACTCGCCGCGGCGCCAGGCGGTCACCCCCGCCGACCAGGCGGCCGGATGGGCCGCGCGCAGCCGCGCCAGCGCGGCGCGGGCGTCCTCCTCGGCGGTCGCCGGGAAGACGACGACGAACTCGTCGCCGCCGAAGCGGGCGAGCAGGTCGCCGGGGCGCAGCGCCCGCTCCCACCCCTCCGCCAGCTCGCGCAGGAGGCGGTCGCCGGCGGCGTGGCCGTGGGCGTCGTTGACGCCCTTGAAGCCGTCGAGGTCGAGCACGGCGAGCGTCAGCGGGTAGCCGGTGCGGCCCGCCAGCGCCTGCTCGCGCCGCGCCGCCTTGCCGAAGCCGTGGCGGTTGAGCAGCCCGGTCAGCTGGTCGCGGTCGGCCTGCGCCCGCAGCCGCTCGCTCATCGAGCCGAGCGCGATCGCGGCCGTCCAGAGCGTGAACGCCATCATCACGAACTCGATGAAGGTCCCCGGCACGTCGGCGATCGCGATCGCGGCGCCGAGCCCGATCGTCATCGCGAGCGTGTGCAGCCGCACCGCCAGGCGGGCGAAGAAGGTCGCGACGTAGACGGCCAGCCACGCCATCGACCACGCCGTCATCATGATCCCGCCGTTGGTCGCCGACTGGCTGATCAGCGCGCAGGCGCAGAAGGTCACGAACGCGACCGCGGCGTGCAGCACCCAGCGCGGCGTGCGCGCGCCGGCGACGAGCAGGCCGGCGCCCAGCGCGAAGCCGATCGGCGTCAGCACCCGCCCCAGCTCGACCGGCGCCTGCGCCGAGATCGGGAACAGCACGCCGAGCAGCAGACAGAACGACGCGACGAGCAGCAGCAGCGCCAGCACGGCGACATCGGTCGGGATGGTGTGCCGCCACCCCAGCCAGCGAAATCGGTCCATCTCGGAGTGAGTTCGGCAGCGGGGGCGCCCGGCTTGAGCGGCGGGTCAGCCGGACGCATCCGAGAACTCCTGGAACAGCCCGGTGACGACGAAGGCGGTCTGCTCGCCGATGTCGACGGCGTTGTCGCCGACGCGCTCCAGCGCCCGCGCGACGAGGATCATGTGGGTCGCCCACTCGCGCGTGTCGGGGTCGTCGCCGATCTCGATCGCGAGCTGGAAGACCTCGCGCTGGAGCCGGTTGACGCGCGCGTCCTGGCGCACCAGGTCGCGTGCCAGCGCGACGTCGCGGGCGGCGAACGACGCCTTGCTCTGGCGCACCAGCGACTCGGCCAGCTGGCCCATCTGCAGCACGTGGCTCAGCAGCCCCGCGTGGACCGGCGCCTCGTAGCCGGCGAGCGGGATCAGCTTGGCGACGTTCACGCACTGGTCGCCGATCCGCTCGATGTGCTTGATCACGTGCAGCAGCGCGGCGATCAGGCGCAGGTCCCCGGCGACCGGCGCCTGCAGCGCCAGCAGCGAGAGGATCCCCTGGTTGACCTCCAGGTAGCGGCCGTCGACGCGGTCGTCCTCGACGACGACCAGCTCGGCCAGCTCGACGTCCTGGTGCTCGAGCGCGCGCAGCACCCGCGACAGCTGCGTGGTGACGAGGTCGATGCCGCCGAGCGCCTGGCGCTCCAGCTCGTCGAGCTCGTCGCGGAACTGCCTGCGCGCCTCGGTCTGGGGCCCCACGGCTACCCGAACTTGCCCGTGACGTACTCCTCGGTGCGGCTGTCGTCCGGGTTGGTGAAGACCTTCGCCGTCGGCCCGTGCTCGACCAGCTCGCCGTCGAGCATGAACGCGGTCGAGTCGGCGACCCGCGCCGCCTGCTGCATGTTGTGGGTGACGATCACGATCGTGATCGAGCGCTTCAGCTCCTCGACCAGCTGCTCGATCTTCAGCGTCGAGATCGGGTCGAGCGCCGAGGCCGGCTCGTCCATCAGCAGCACGTCGGGCTCGACCGCCAGCGCGCGGGCGATGCAGAGCCGCTGCTGCTGGCCGCCGGAGAGGCCGATGCCGGGCTGGGCGAGGCGGTCCTTCACCTCGTCCCAGAGGCCGGCGCCGCGCAGCGCCCGCTCGACCTGGTCGTGCTCGACCTTGCGCGCGGTCAGCTTCAGCCCCGCGGCGACGTTGTCGAAGATCGACATCGTCGGGAACGGGTTCGGCTTCTGGAAGACCATCCCGATCGAGCGGCGGACCGCGACGACGTCGACGCCCGGGTCGTAGACGTCGGCGCCCTCCAGCGTCACGCTGCCGCTCGCGCGGGCGCCGGGGATCTCCTCGTGCATGCGGTTGATGCAGCGCACGACCGTCGACTTGCCCGAGCCCGACGGGCCGATCAGCGCCGTCGCCTCGTTGGCGGCGAACGTCAGCGACAGGTCCCGGACCGAGTGCATCGCGCCGTACCAGGCGTTCAGCCGCTCCAGCCGGATCGCCGGCGCGGTGCGGCCGACGGCGTCGCGCGGCTCCGCGGCGGGGGCGCCCGGCGCGGCGCCGGGCGCGGCGGCCTGCCGGTCGGCGACCGCCGGCAGCGGCGGCGCCGGCAGCGGCCGGGCCGGGTCGAGGGCGGTCGGGGCGGGGTTGGTCACGTCGTCGCTCACGACAGTCGGCTCCTTCGCTGGATCAGGCGCGCCAGCAGGGTCAGGATCAGGATCATCGCCACCAGCGTCAGCGCCGCCCCCCAGGCGATCGCGACCAGCCGGTCCTGCGGCTGGGCGACGTTCTGGAAGATCAGCGCGGGCAGCGAGTTCATGCGGTCGCCGAGGTCGACCGTCGTCGCGTTGACGACCGCGGCGGTGAACAGCAGCGGCGCCGTCTCGCCGGCGGCGCGCGCGATCGCCAGCAGAACGCCGGTGACGATCCCCGGCAGCGCGGCCGGCAGCACGACCCGCACGATCGTCCGCCAGCGCGGGGCGCCGAGCGCGTAGGAGGCCTCGCGCAGCGTGTCGGGCACCAGCAGCAGCACGACCTCGGCCGAGCGCGTCACGACCGGCAGCATCAGCAGCGCGAGCGCGACCGAGCCCTTCCAGCCGGCGAACGAGCTGCCGCCGAAGCCGGTCGTCACCAGCGTGATGTAGACGAACAGGCCGAAGACGATCGACGGCACGCCGGTCATCACGTCGACGAAGTAGCGGACCGCCTGCGCGAGCTTGCCGGCTCTGCCCAGCTCGACCAGCCAGATCGCGACGCCGACGCCGACCGGGACCGCGATCGCGGCCGCCAGCGCGACCATCAGCACCGTGCCGACGATCGCGCTCTTGATGCCGCCGGGATCGCCGAGGAACGAGCCGCTCGGGTCGGTCGTGAAGAAGTCGACGCTGAGCGCCCCGAGCCCCTGCTCGAGCAGATACCAGACGACCAGCGCCAGCGGCACCAGCGCGACCAGCGTCAGCGCCGCGACGGCGCCGCGGGCGAGCCGGTCGGCGCGCCGGCGGCGGGGGCTGACCCGCTCGAGCGAGAACGCGCTCATGCCGACATCCCCGCGGCCGGCTTGGCGGCGGCGCGCGTCCCGCGCTCGGCCCGGACGACGAACGTGCGCGCGACCCCGTTGACGAGCAGCGTCAGCACGAACAGCACCAGCCCGGCCGCGATCAGCGCCGCGCGGTGGAGCGGGTCGGAGGCCGCCTCGCCGAACTCGTTGGCGATCACGGCCGCGAGCGTGTACCCCTGCTGGAAGACCGAGTCGCCGATCGCCGGCGCGTTGCCGATCACGAGCGTGACGGCGATCGTCTCGCCGATCGCGCGGCCGAGGCCGAGCATCGCGCCGCCGGCGATCCCCGCGCGCGAGTACGGGATCACCGCCATCCGGATCATCTCCCAGCGGGTCGCGCCGAGCGCCAGCGCCGCCTCCTTGTGCTCGCGCGGGACGGTCGACATCACCTCGCGCGCGATCGCCGAGACGATCGGCAGGATCATGATCGCGAGGATCAGGCCGGCGACGAAGTAGTTCGGGCCGGTGACCGCGCCGCCGACGAAGGGCACGAACGAGAAGGTGTCGGCGAACCAGCGCTCGGCCGGCTGCAGCGTCGGGATCAGGAAGAAGAAGCCCCAGAGGCCGTAGACGACCGAGGGGACGGCGGCGAGCAGCTCGACCAGCACGGTCAGCGGGCCTCTGACGCGCGCCGGCGCCAGCTCGGTCACGTACAGCGCGGTGGCGACCGCGACCGGCACGCCGATCGCGAGCGCGATCGCGGAGGTGATCAGCGTCCCGGCGATCAGCGGCACCGCGCCGTAGACCTCTCTGGAGGGAACCCAGTCGGACGTGAACAGGTAGTCGATCACGCCGTGCTGGGAGAAGACCGGCTCGGACTCGACGATCAGGCGGACGAAGAAGAAGGCGATGAGGGCGATGACCCCGACCGACAGGGCCGTCAGCCCCCATCGCAGGAGGCGGTCTGGAAGCCGGGCCGCCGGAGAGCCCTGCAGCTCTCTGCGGCGGGCACCGGCGGCTGTGATGGCTCCGGCTCCCATCGTCGATCAGCCCTGCGGGACCTCGATCGGCTGCCCGTCGCAGGTGAGCGAGTCGACGCTCGCCTGCGCCATCGTCTCGATCGACTCCGGCAGCGGCGCGTAGGCGAGCTCGGGCGCGACCTCCTGGCCGGCGCCGAGCGCGTACTCCAGCCACGCCTTCGTGTTGGTCGCGGTCTCTCTGCTGAGGCCGGCTCTGCAGCCGTCCTTCCAGGCGAGCAGGAAGGTGACGGCCGAGATCGGGTAGGTGTCGGCGCCGTCGGCGTCGATCGTCGCGAAGCGCAGGTCGGCCGGCGGTCTGACGCCCTCGCCGGCGGCCGAGGTCGCCTCCAGGCTCGGCTCCACGAACGTGCCGGCCTTGTTCTCGATCGCCGCGGTCGTGAAGTCGTTCTGCAGCGCGTAGGCCTGCTCGACGTAGCCGATCGAGCCCTCGGTCTGCTTCACGCAGCCGGCGACGCCGTCGTTGCCTCTGGCGCCGGTGCCGGTCGGCCACTTGACGCTCTTGTCGGAGCCGGGGCCGTCGGCCCACGCTCTGGAGTAGGCGCTCAGGAAGAGCGTGAAGTTGGCCGTCGTGCCCGACTCGTCGGAGCGGTGGCAGACGGTGATGTCGCCGTCGGGCAGCTCGACGCCGTCGTTCAGTCTCGCGATCGCCGGGTCGTTCCACTTCGTCACTCTGCCGAGGAAGACGTCGGCGAGCGTCGCGCCGTCGAGTCTGAGCCCTCTGTCGAGGCCGTCGACGTTGTAGGAGACGGTGACCGCGCCGAGCACGGTCGGTATGTGGACCGGCTCGCCCTTTCTGCGCGCGGCCGCCAGCTCCTCGTCGTCGAGCGCGGCGTCGGTCGCGCCCCAGTCGACCGTGCCCTCGGTGAACTGGGCGATGCCGCCGCCGGAGCCGATCCCCTGGTAGTTGACGGTGACGCCGAACTGGTCTCTGAAGCGGTTGGCCCACTCGGAGTAGACCGGCTGCGGGAAGGTCGCCCCGGCGCCGTTGAGCGTGCCGCTCAGCGTCGCCGCCGCGGCGCCGTCGCCGGCGGCGGCGGTCGTCGTGTCCGTGCTGTCGTCGCTGCTCCCGCAGGCCGCGACGCCGACGGCGATCGCCCCGGCGGTCGCGACGGCGAGAATGCTCGAGTACCTCATCTGGTCCTTTCCTCTGTGCTCTGCGCCTCGCAGCGTCACAGGGGACGGACCGCATCCTGTTATCGCGCCGTAGCCGGATTGTTTAAACGTCGTGAAGCGGCGGCGCGCAACAGCTTCGTAACACGAGCGCGACGGCCGCCGCGCATCCTGCCCCCATGGCAGCAGCCGCAGAGGAAGAGGAGCTGACCGCCGGCCCGCTCACCGTGCTGCCGGACGCCTACACCGTCCGCGCCGGCGGCGAGGTGCTGCCGCTGACGCCGCGCGAGCTGGAGCTGCTGGCGGCGCTGATGCGGCGGCCCGACGAGGTGCTGACGCGCACCGCGCTGTACGAGCGCTGCTGGGGCCATGCGATGGACCCGGCCGACCGCGCCGTCGACGTCTACGTGCGCAAGCTGCGCGCCAAGCTCGACCACGCGCTGCCGGCGTGGCGTTTCATCCACACCCACCACCGGCTCGGCTACCGCTTCTCGGCGCAGCTCGTCGAGGAGGGCGCGGCAGGGCGCGCCGAGGACGCCGGCGGGGACGGGGCGGGCGCGGCCGGCGGGAATGGGGCCGCCGGCGGGGTCGGGGCCAGTGCCGGCGGGAACGGCACCGGCGCCGGCGGCGGCGCGGGCGGGCGCAGGCGGGCCGCGGGCGGGGACGAGCCGGCCGCGGGCGGGCGCAGGCGGCGCGGCGCGGTCGTCGAGGTCGAGGCCTGAGGCCCGCGCGATGCCGCGCGCCGTCGCGCCGACGACCGCCGAGCGCTTCGGCGCGCGGCTCGACGCGCTGGAGGCGCTGGCGCTCCACGGGCTCGACCTCGCGCGCGACCAGCTGCTGCGCGTCACCGACGCGATCGAGCGACACGACGCGGCGCTGGCGCAGGCGGTCGTCGCCGGCGACGACGCGATCGACCGCCTCTACGCGGAGCTGCACGCCGGCGTGCTCGAGCTGCTGGCGCTGCGCGCCCCGGTCGCGACCGACCTGCGCCGTGCGATGACGCTGTTCCATCTGGGACGGACGCTGGAGCGGATGGGAGACCAGTGTGTCAACGTGGCCAAGCTCGTCCCGCTCGACGGCCGCCACCCGCCGGTCGACGCGACGCTGCTCGAGGAGCTGGGGGTGATGGGCAGGCTGGCCGCCGCCGAGATCGGGCAGGCGCGGCGGGCGTTCGCCACCCGCGACCTGGCGCTGGCGCGCGACCTGCTGCTGGAGGATCGCGACGTCAACGAGCTCAACCGGCGCGTCTTCCGCTTCGCCTGGCGCAGCGCCGCCGACGCCGACGCGCGCGCCTGGGCGATGCACATGATCCTCGCCGCGCGCGCGATCGAGCGGATCGGCGACCAGGCGGTCGACGTCGGCGAGCAGCTGCAGTTCCTGCTGACCGGCGCCTTCGAGGAGTTCCGCGACTCCTCCCACCCGTCGCCGAGCGACGCCGCCGAGGGCGTCTAGGGCCGCCGGCGGCGCGGCGGGCGCCGGCGCG
>Ga0164243_10009354_pt1 | contig 14274 bp, 9 predicted proteins | sample OricompcompostOP_FD_108781 | JGI IMG/M metagenome (GOLD analysis project Ga0164243, IMG submission 108781) | Organic Plus compost microbial communities from Emeryville, California, USA - Original compost - Organic plus compost (OP) | ecosystem: Engineered > Solid waste > Mixed feedstock >... | reverse complement strand
GCGAACATTTTAACCGGCATTTAAAAGTGTTTGTACAATAGTGCAGGCAGGAGCATGTATATTTGTTCATGCGGTATCTGTACCTCTCACTCGTTGTTTTGCTGTTTGTAACTGCCGGCCGCACGCCGTATAAAAAGATCGTTATTACCGGACGCGCCCAGGGCACCACCTATAGCGTGATTTATTATGCGCATGACAGCACGGTAACTGCTCATCAACTGGACAGCATATTTCGCGCTATTGATCGTTCGCTTTCTTTGTATCAACCTGGTTCCCTCATCAACCGTTTTAATAATGCCCGCCGCGAGGTGAAAGCAGATCATCATTTACAAAAAGTGGTGCGTAAGGCAATGGAGACCTTTCACGAAACTGACGGCATCTTTGATATCACCGTGCAACCACTGGTGCAGGCCTGGGGATTTGGTGTGAAGAGAACGGATAAATTGCCGGACAGTGCGCAACTGCAATCAATAAAACAATGCGTAAGTACACAATGGTTGCATTGGAAAGGAAACCGGTTAAGAAAAGCAAAACCCTGCGTGAAGATAGATCTGAACGGCATTGCACAGGGCTACACCGTAGATGTACTGGCAGACTTCCTTGAACAAAACGGCATTCACCACTACCTGGTAGAAGTGGGCGGGGAAATCAGGGTAAAAGGAAAAAAAATGCCGGGCAATGAACCCATGAAGATCGGCATTGAAGCGCCGCCCGCTTCCATATTTGAAGCAACCTCCCTGCAACAGGTGCTGACGCTCGACAGCGGCGCTATTACCACTTCTGGCAGCTATCGTAAATATTACGAAAGCGAGGGGCAAAAGATCACGCACCTGATTGACCCACGCACCGGCTTCCCCGCACAAAATGAACTGATCAGCGTAACCGTGTATGCCCGCGATGCCATGACGGCCGATGCCTACGACAATGCGCTGATGGTAATGGGACTGGAAAAAGCACTGCAGTTTGTAGAAGCGCGCAACGATATGGCCGCCTACTTCATCTATCGCAAACCTGATGGCCAGGTGGCCGACACCGCCAGCAGGCAATTTCATATGCTTTTGCAGCGCTGATTTATTAACTTTAAACCTGTCATTATTTATTCCATTTCACTATGAGCAGGCGAAAATTTCTGAAGCAGTCTGGCATCCTGGCCGGAGGTCTCTTATTGCAGCACTCTTTATTGCGTGGCATGATCAACGCTCCTTATGAAAAAATTGGTATCGCCATCATTGGCGTTGGTGACCGTGGCAACGGCATAGGAAGCATACTCAATGAACTGTCTGACCAGTTTACCATTACCGGCATCTGCGATGTACTGGATTTTCGCCTCGATCGTGCAAAGAAGAAATACAACAGCAACAACATTATCATCACCAAAGACTATCGCCGCATTCTCGACGATACAAACACACAAGCAGTTGTTATAGCTACGCCGCTCAGCGAACACTTCCACATTGCCCGCGACGCTTTCAAAGCAGGCAAGCATGTGTTTCTCGAAAAAACCATGACCTACAACATTCAGCAGGCCATGGACCTCGTTGCCCTGGTAAAAGAAAAGCCGGGCCAGGTGTTGCAGGTAGGTCACCAGTACCGCTCCACTCCCTTATACTTCAGGGTAAAAGAGATGATTGAAAAAGGGTTGCTGGGTAAAGTAACGCAGATTGATTGCCGCTGGGACCGCAACTGGAACTGGCGCAGGCCTGTGCCCTCAAGCTATACGGATAAGCAGATCAACTGGCGCATGTATAAGGAATATTCCGGCGGACTGCCGGCAGAATTGTTGTCGCACCAGATGGACTTCATCAACTGGGCATTCAATACCCACCCCGATGAGATCATGGGCACGGGCGGCATAGATTATTATAAAGACGGAAGAGAGACTTACGATAATGTACAAGTGCTTTTACGCTATGGCAAAGACAATATGATCGGAAGCTTTGGCGCCACCTGCGGCAACGAACGCGATGGCTATATTTTCAAGATCAAAGGTACCAGAGGCGCCATTCATCTCCTGGTAAGCGAAGGCATTTTCTATCCCGAAAAAGAAACAAAAAAACAACTGACCACTGTGGATGGCGTAGCCGGCGCCACCAAAATTGAATGGCGGCAGGACGGCGGCATTCCTATCCTTAAAGAACACACGAAAGACGGAACGTGGTATGCCTTGCGTGAATTTTACGATTGCATACAAAACAAAAAACTACCGGCCAGCAATGTATATACCGGTGCTACTACTGCATGCTGCGTGCATTTGAGCAATCAGGCCATTTTCAATCATACCATTGAGCAATGGCAGGATAGTTTCAATTTCACGGTGTAAAGGAAAGCGTTGTATTTCGTTTCCGTTCCTGGCCGGCTTGTTATTTCCTGCGCAACACAGCAGCAAGCCTGGTTGCAAGCATATCACCTGTAAATGAGATAACTATATCTTAATAAGCCCTTCATTTACGCTACACATCAATGCCTTTCTTTTGCCCCATGTGGTAAAACGCTTTTTTTCTGTGTGGTGAAAAAAAATTATTTTGCTTATTAATGATGCTTTCCGGCATCGTTACAATTACGGATCATGATAGATTCCAAAGAGGTGGCCAGCCTCCAGAAACTAATTGCTTTGTCTGACGATGAGCCTGCCTATGTGCGATTGTATCGCATATATTTCACGCCATTGCTCTATTTTGCCTGTTCCTTCGTGCGGTCGAAGCAGGTAGCAGAAGAGATTGTATCGGATGTAATGCTGCAGGTATGGCGTCACCGTCAGAGGCTGGACACAATTGAAAACCTCACTGTTTATTTATATACCTGCATTCGCAATCATTCCCTCAATTACCTCGAAAAACAGCAAAGGACTGTTACCTGGCTGTATGATGAAGCCAGTCTGCAACTGCCCGGCACAGCGGCCGATCCTGAGCAATTGTTCATTACCACCGAGCTTATGCGTGAAATGGATATGGCCGTGCAGCAATTACCGCCCAAATGCCGCCTCATCTTTAAACTTATCCGGGAAGATGGGTTGAAATACAAGGAAGTAGCTGCCGTATTGAATATTTCTGTAAAAACGGTGGAAGCACAGATTGGTATTGCAATGAAAAAACTGAGCGAAGCCATTCAGCCGCATACAGGAGAGAAGAACAGGTTGAATGTTCGGATAACGAGATGAAATGCGGCGTACGCTGTCCCCCTATTCCCCCACGACCTCCATACCCGTTCTTGAAAAATTCCCTGAAAAATATCCCTTTCCTTTAAGGGTACCCCTCAAAAATTCTGTCTTACTTCCACAGATTGCTCAACTCAAACCTTATTCCATATACTACACCAATGGAACAGAAAAGATTGTGGGAATTAGCCGGCAAAAAGATCGCCGGCGAAGCAGATCCATCTGAACTGGAGGAGCTGAATCGCCTGCTGGAAAAATATCCGGATGCCCTGTACAGCCTGGAACTGATCGGCCATTACTGGAAATCATCGAAGGAGCATATTGAGTTCAGGGAAAGGGAAGCCGCGCTGGAAAAGCATATGCAACGTGTTCGTGAAGAACAAAACGTGGCAGACCTGCCCGCGTTGGAAGACGATGCAGCCGTGGATACCGGCCGTTCAGGAAGAAGGCGCATTTACCGTTTCAGTGCCGCTGCCGCAGTGCTCCTGCTGTTGGTGGCAGGGTATTGGTTTGTACAGCAACCGGCCCTGGAAGCAGTGCCCATGAAAACCATCACGGCAAGTCATGGTTCCAGGAATCATTTCCTGTTGCCGGATGGTTCAAAAGTGTGGTTGAATGCCGGTACAACGGTAACCTATCCGGTAAGTTTCGAAAAAGACAGTGTGAGAAGGGTATGGTTATCCGGCGAAGCCTATTTCGAGATCAGGCACGATGAAACACATCCCTTCCTGATCCATACACCGCAAATGGACATCCGCGACTTGGGTACGGCCTTCAATATCAAGGCATGGCCTTCCGATGAAACAGCAGAAGCCACGCTTATTGAAGGGGCTATTGAAGTGAAACCGAAAAATGCTGCTGATGTGGCGGTGCTGACCAAACCCAATGAAAAAATTGTGGTGTATGCAGCACCGGAAAAACAACCGGCACAGGCCGGCAATGCTGATGCTGCTATACGCAGCGAAGTGATTCAACAACCTTTTACCATTTCCGTGGTGGCGCCACAGGCTGGGGATAGTGTGCTGGCAGAAACTGCCTGGATGCAGGACATCCTCGTGTTTCAAAACGAAACCTTCGAAGACCTCGCTGTGCGCATGGAACGATGGTACGATATAACGATCAGCTTTGAAAATGAAAGCCTGAAAAAAATTCGTTTGAACGGATCATTCGTCAACGAAACGGTGGAACAGGCATTACAGGAATTGCAATTAATAAGGCCCTTTACCTATCAGATAGAAAACGGGAGGGTGGTTATTAAATAAACCAAAAACGAATGCTGCCTATGATTTTTAACGAATACTGACTTACACGAAATGAAAACGGGAAATGCTTGCACCATTTCCCGCCGCTAAAGTAATGGAACCCATGCCGTGAAGCCGTGGTTCCCATTTTAACACTTTAAACTGACTGTAAAAGTATGAAAAATTTCATACCAGGGAAATTGTTTGACTGTCCCGGTAGTTTTTCCAAAGCGCTGATCTTTATGAAAATAAGTTTCGTTCTGCTTTTTGGATTTTGCCTGCAGACCGCTGCGAAGGGATATTCACAGGGAGATGTGAAGATTACGCTTGAATTAAATGGCGTAAAGCTGAGCAAAGCTTTAAGCGTTATTGAAGAAAAAAGCGGCTACCGGATTATGTACAGCAACGATGACCTGCCAGCCTCGCGCATTGTAAACATCCAGGCGCGCGAAGAACTCCTCTCCACTGTTTTGGACAAACTGCTGTCCGACGCCAACCTCAAATACAGGATATTCGACAACACCCGCGCCATTGTAATTTCAGCCGGGCAAAAACCCGATGCCGTCATTCATATATCCGGTAAGGTAACCGATGTGGGAGGCAACCCGCTGGCAGGCGTCACCATCAAGGTAAAGGATACCCAACTGGGAACAGTAACCGATGCAAAGGGTGCTTTCGATCTGCGCTTTCCCGACGATGTATCTTCTGTAGTGGTGTTCAGTTATGTGGGATTTCAATCACGGGAAATAAAAGTAAAAGACGGACAAAAATTACATGTAGTGCTGGAACAGGCAGCCAGTGGGTTGGATGAAGTGATCGTGCTGGGGTATGGCCGCCAGAAAAAGGTTTCGCTTACGGCAGCCGTTGCCTCTATCGGAGGCAATGAACTGGTGAAAGCGCCGGTGGCCAACATCAGCAATACATTGGGCGGCCGGGTAGCCGGTATCATCTCCCGCCAGGGCAATGGCGCTCCCGGCGAGGACAACGACCGCATCCAGATTCGCGGTATCGGCACCACCGATAATTCGGCGCCGCTGATTGTGGTGAATGGTATCCCCATGAGCTATAACCAGCTTAACCCGAATGAAATTGAAACGGTAACCATTCTGAAAGATGCGGCCGCTGTAGCCCCTTATGGTCTGGCAGGCGCCAACGGCGTTATACTCATCACCACCAAAAGAGGAAAGGAAGGAAAATTTACTTTCAACTATGATGGCTTCTACGGATTTCAACGGCCTACCAATATGCCCGACTTCCTCAATGCGTATGAGTACGCCTCCATGTACAACCAGGCGCAGATCAACGACGGCAAACCACCCACCTTTACCGATGAACAACTGCAACGTTTTAAAGACGGTACTGACCCCGATCATTACCCGAATACTGACCGGATAAGAGGTATACTCAACTATAAAGCACCCATCACCCGTCACACACTTTCCTTTTCGGGTGGTACACAAAAATTACGCTTCTATGGCAACCTGGGTTATCTCTACCAGGAAGGCGTGGTTTCGCCCATTCATCTCAAACGCTACAACATGACCATTGCGGTGGATGCAGAAGTGACCAATACCACTACCGTCTCTATTGATATCAACGGGTCTGTTACACAAAATCACGCGCCTGCCGCTATCGGCGGTGATGATATTTTTACCAACGTAACAGAAATACCACCCATTTACCCGTTGAAATTCAGCAATGGCTTACCGGCCCATGCACTCTGGGTAAACATTTATGAAAGCGGCTATAACCGCAACAGGAACAACATGCTCAACTCAAAACTTACCATTGAGCAGAAGATTCCCTTCATACCCGGCCTGTCCCTGAAAGGCGCCATTGCCTACAACAAAAATTATCTGCTGGGAAAAATCTGGACACTGCCTGTTACCTTTTACGCATTGAATGCAGATGATGAAATGGTGCCCACCCTGTCTGGTCCGCCGGCGCCGCGATTGTCGCAGTCGTTCCAGGACAACCAGCGGTTGATCACGCAGGCGTACATCATGTACGAACGCTCATTCGGTAAGCACAACATCAATGCGCTGGGGGTGATGGAAACACAAAAAGGCGTAACACAGCAGTTTTCCGCAGGCCGCATCAACTATGCAGTGGAACTGGACGAGCTGAACTCCGGCAGCAGCAATAAAGATGATATGGAAAATGGCGGCGTATCGCGTAAAGCGGCACAGGTAGGCTGGCTGTACCAGTTGAACTATGGTTTTGACAACAAATACCTGGTGGGACTGAGCGGCCGTTACGACGGACATTATTATTTCGCGCCCGGTGAACGATATGCTTTCTTCCCCGCTTTTTCACTGGGATGGAATCTTGCTGAAAAAAATTTTATCAAAAACAGCTATCCCTGGATTGATTACCTGAAACTGCGCGGCTCTTATGGCATTTCGGGTAACCTTGCCGGTGATCCTTTTCAGTATCTCGTATCTTATGGTTTAGGCGACAGCTATATATTCGGCGGCACTGCGCCGCAGCAGGTACAGGGCATTTTTGAAAATGCGCAGGCCAATCCTTCCATTACCTGGGAGACGGCCAAAAAAACAAACATTGGCCTGGAAGGAACGTTGTGGCGTGGTAAACTGGGCTTCTCCATTGATGTATGGAAAGAAAGCCGTTCAGACATGCTTATCAAACCCGAAGCTGTGGTGCCCGAAGAGTATGGTATAGAAGTATCAGAAGTGAATGCAGGCATCATGCACAATCGGGGTATTGATGTCAGTTTGACCACTTCGCAACGCTTTGCCAACGGTATTCGCCTCAATGCGGCTTTCAACTTCTCCTTTGCGCGCAACAAGGTGATACAGACTTTTGAAAATGCTTCCACCTTCAACAATCCCAACCGCCGCAGAACAGGTCGTCCCTGGAACAGCCAGTTTGGTTTGCAGGCCCTGGGATTGTATCAGGAAGAAGATTTTGAATCAGACGGCGTAACGCTGAAACCCGGGTTGCCGGTGCCCGGCTATGGACCGGTGCGTCCCGGCGATATCAAATACGCCGACCTGGCAGGCCCTCCCGGCCCTGATGGCAAACCCACGGCGCCAGACGGTATTATCAATTCCAACGATGAAACTTTTATCGGCGATCCTTTATTCCCGCAGATTATTTTTGGGTTGAACATGGACGTTAGCTGGAAGGGTTTTGACCTCAGCATGCTGTGGCAGGGTGGTGGTAAAGCGGCCGTGCGACTGGCAAGCGAAATGGCCTTCCCCTTCTTTAACGGCGCCAAGGTGTTCAGGGAACAGACGGACTTCTGGACGCCCGGCAACCGCGATGCCAGCTATCCGCGCCTGCTGCCGGCCCAGCCTTCCAACAATACACAGACTTCTTCTTTCTGGATAAAGGATGGTACTTACCTGCGACTGAAAACACTTGAGTTGGGTTACACCATTCCCGATGCAGTGCTGCAGAAAATGCATATGCGTTCGGTACGCTTCTTTGTATCGGGACAAAACCTGCTCACCTTCAGCAAACTCAAATTCCTCGATCCGGAATTGGGCAACCCGCGGGCAAGGTATTACTTCCAGCAAAAGATTTTCTCTTTTGGTGTAAACGTTGGTTTCTGATTCTGACCTCGATCTAAAATCATTGCAATATGAGATTACTATTCATCATCGCCATAATCATCAGTTTCACTGCCTGCAGTGAAAAGAACCTGGAAATTGTTCCGCGCGATCGCCTGAGCGACGCCACCGTTTGGAACGATGCAAAAACAGCCAACCTGTTTCTCAACGATATATACAACAACCTCAATGCAGGACCGTTCGTGACCACATTCACCAACCAACCCAGCGAGATCAGCAACGATCCGTTGGATAATTTCACGGACAATACCTGCTATGGCCCCGTGGCTGGCATTACTTCGGCCAAATTGTTTGACCCGGGCAGCTATAGTCCTGCTGAATCCCTGTTCCATCCCATGTGGGGCAATATGTACGACCGCATCCGGAAATGCAATCTCTTCCTGGAAAAGGTAGCCGGTGCGCCTTTTGACGAAGCAGACAAAAAAGTGATGATTGCACAGGCGCGTTTTCTCCGTGCCTATTTCTACAAGATGCTTATAGACCTGTATGGCGGCGTGCCCCTGATCACCAAAGTGCTGAACAATAATGTGGATGGCGACGATATCTTTTATCCCCGCAACAGCTATGAAGAATGCATTGCCTTCCTGCAAACAGAATGTGATGCAGCGTATGCAGACCTGCCACTGACCTGGACAGGCAAAGACATCGGACGCGCCACCAAAGGAGCAGCGCTTGCACTGAAAGGCGAAGCAGAACTGTATGCCGGCAAATGGGAACAGGCTGCAGCAACCAATAAAAAGATCATGGATGAAATGGGCAACGGCATTGTGTATGATCTTTTCCCCGACTATGCCGGCCTGTTTTACGCCAACAATGAAAACAATGAAGAAGTGATCTTCGACATACAATTTGCGCCCAACATCAAAACAAAACGCATCAACCAGTACTGGGGCGTGGTGGAATTGCCGAAAGGTGGCGGCTGGGGCGCCGCTTGTCCCACCCACGACCTGGTAGAAGAATATGAATTCATAGACGGCAAAACAGCGGCCGAAGGTTCTGCTTACTACGACCCTGCAAAGCCATATGAAAACCGCGAAAAGCGTTTCTATGCTTCCATCATTTACGATGGTTCCATCTGGCGTGGGGCGCCGGTGTACACGCGCCTCGGCATTCCCAACAACAATAACGAGATCAGGCAGGGAGGCAATGGCGGTCGCACGGGATATTTTATTAAGAAACTGCAGGATTCCACCATTGGTTCTACCGCAGCACAGGCGGCACTGGACGGCACGAATGTAATTGTGTGGCGCTATGCAGAAGTATTGCTCAACTATGCAGAAGCACAGAATGAAGCGGTTGGTCCCGATCAGTCGGTATACGATGCAGTGAATGCCGTTCGTGCGCGCGCCGGTCAGCCGGATTTGCCACCGGGATTGTCAAAGGAGGCAATGCGCGAAAAGATAAGGCATGAACGCCGCATAGAATTTGCGTTTGAAGGAAAACGTTTTTATGATATCCGCCGGTGGAAAATTGCAGAACAGATCTTTTCGCAGCCCATACATGGAATGGAAATAAAAGAAGAGAACGGTCAGCTGGTGTACAATAAGATTGTGATCCGCAATGTGCATTTTGATCCGTCCAAACACTACCTGCAGCCCATTCCGCAGGTGGCCATTGACCGCAACTCCAAACTGGTGCAAAACCCGAATTATAACTAAAGCTGCAGGATAAAAGCGGCCGGTTGTCAGTTACAGGTTGCATGGTGTAACCTGTAACGGACAACCGGCATCCGCGTGCTGCAATTTTGTATCCTGTATCCCAATTCACACCTATGTATTCAAAACAAATTTTGTTGGTATTGTTCGCTGCCCTGCTTTGCTCGCCGGTATGGGCGCAGCGTAAACCCAATATCATTTTTATTTTGGCTGACGATCTTGGATATGCGAGCATTGGCGCCTTTGGTCAAAAAATGATCCGGACGCCCAACCTGGACCGGATGGCCCGGGAAGGAATGATACTCACTGATTTTTATGCCAATCCCATTTGTGCTCCTACACGTTGCAGTTTTATAACCGGTCTCAGTACGGCAAGATCACTGGTGCGCGACAATTACGAGTTGGGTGGCTTTGAAGACAGCACTGAATTCGGACAAATGCCCTTGCCACCCAATTCGCTTACCATCGGTAAAGTGTTGCAATCGGCAGGTTATACCACTGCTGCTTTTGGAAAATGGGGACTGGGCGGACCCGGTTCACCAGGTGTTCCCTGGAAGCAGGGCTTTGATTTTTTTTACGGCTATCTCGATCAGAAGCAGGCGCACAATTATTATCCCACCCATTTGTGGCGTAATGAGGTGTGGGAGCCGTTGCCGAACGAATACTTCTCTGCTCATCAACAGCTGGGCGATAAAGATCCCAATGATCCGGCATCGTATGAAGCATACAAAGGGAAAGTATATAGCTGTGATACCATTACTTCGGAAGCGTTGAAATTCATGCAACAGCATCGCGATAAGCCGTTCTTTATGTATATGGCTTACACGTTGCCGCACGCGTCGCTGCAGGTGCCCGGCAGGTATGTGGAGCCTTACCTGGGTAAGTTTGAAGAAAAACCTTACAAGGGTGGCTATCTGCCCAACCGCACGCCCAACGCCACCTACGCGGGTATGATCTCGGCGCTGGACGATTACGTAGGACAATTGATGCAGCAGCTAAAAGCACTGGGCCTTGATAAAAACACACTGGTGATCTTCACCGGCGATAATGGAGCGGGGGGCGGTGGCGCCAACGCCGATTACTTTCAATGCAGCGGTAATCTGCGTGGCCGGAAAGGATCGTTGTATGAAGGTGGCATTCGCGAGCCATTCATTGCCTGGTGGCCAGGAAAAATTAAAGCCGGCAGCCGTTCATCTCATATGGCAGCCATTTGGGATTTGCTGCCCACCTTCGCCGAAGTAGCAGGGAGTCAACCGGCGGCAGGTGTGGACGGCATTTCCATACTTCCTGTATTGCTGGGAAAAAAACAAAAAGCGCATGAATACCTCTACTGGGAAATTCATGGACGGCGCGGTATGCAGGCCGTGCGCTTTGGTAAATGGAAAGCGGTACGGCGCGGCATTCATACCAATCCCGATAGTCCCATTGAACTGTACAACCTCGAAGATGATATTGCCGAGAAAAAGGATGTAGCAAAAGATCACCCGCAGCTGGTGCAGCGGGCGGAGGCGTATATGAAGTCGCGGGAACTGGCCGTGCTGATGGAGTGGAATTTCTACAAACCACAGGCAGGGCGGGAAGACAATGCCTTTAAGTAAAAAAAATAAATAGTATGTATATGCGAAAATATTTACGGTTAGTGCATGTTTGGGTGATTACATGCGGCCTGGCAGGTGTTGTTGCATTTACCGGTGAGGAGACCAGGGCTGATAAATTCTATACCATTGCGCTGAAAAACCCGGGTGAATTAAAAGACTTCTTTAAGTATACAAAAGAGCGTATTCCCTTTGCGAGCGCCCATCGCGGCGGAGCGCGTAAGGGATTCCCCGAGAATTGTATTGCCACTTTTGAGAACACCTTGCGGCATACCTGGGCCATCCTTGAAATTGATCCGCATTACACCAAAGACAGCGCTATTGTGCTGATGCACGATCCTACGCTGAACCGTACCTCCAATGGCAGCGGCAAGGTGTCTGACTACACACTGGAACAACTGCAACAATTCCGGCTGAAAGACCCTGAAGGCAATGTAACGGAATACAGTATACCCACCCTTGATGCAGCTTTGCAATGGGCAAAGGGAAAAACGGTGCTGGTGCTTGACCAGAAAGATGTGCCCCTGGAAGCGCGTGTAAAAAAAATACAGGAACACAATGCGCAGGCAAATGCCATTGTAATTGTATACAGCCTGGACGACGCAAAGAAATGCTACGAAATGGATAAGAACATCATGATGGAAGTAATGATGCCACACAAGGAAGCCATGAGCAAATTTGAAGCTACCGGCATTCCCTGGAGCAACATCGTAGCCTTTGTGACGCATACACAACCGGCTGACGTTACCATCTATCAGCAATTGCACGATAAAGGAGTGATGTGTATTATAGGAAGTTCCCGTACCATTGACCGGCAATACCTGCGCAGTGAGCAAAAGGACAAGCAGTTGCTTACGGAAAAATACCAGTCGCTCATTCACAGTGGCGCAGACATCATTGAAGCGGACCTGGGCATTGAAGCGGGCCGGGCACTGATGCACCTGGCTAACGGCAAGAGCAGCAAGAAAAAATATTTCCGGGTAGCTACCCTTTCAAAATAACTTAATCAATACCGGCATTTCAACCGCTTATACACCTGATGACACAGTACCGTTTTCGTTTGGAAACCGGGAAAATTTTCCCGGTTAAGGCGCTGATTAGTACAAAAGAAAGCGAATTGTTGTCTATGCAGCAACATTCACTTTCAAACACAGTTATGCGTATGAAACCCGTCCTCATTGCTCTCTTGAGTTGCTCCTTTTTGTATGCCGGTGCCCAGACAAGGCTTATCACCAACGTGCAGGCCCGGAATAGTACCAGCCTGAACGGACAATGGCAGTACATTGTTGATCCCTATGAAACCGGATACTACGACTATCGCTGGCAGGAACGCCGTTCCGGTGACCGCGAAGCCTACTGGAACAGCGATGTGCCCGATAACAAATCAGACCGGAAAGAACATGGCTACACGGACAAATACGCCATCCGTGTGCCGGGCGACTGGAACTCGCAGGATGCAAAGTTTCTCTATTATGAAGGAACGGTGTGGTATAACCGAAATTTTGATTTTAATAAAACAAATCCCTCCAGCAAAGTATTCCTGCATTTCGGCGCCGTGAATTATGAAGCGCATGTATATCTCAATGGCGTAAAGCTGGGATGGCATAAGGGCGGCTTCACCCCGTTTAATTTTGAAATACCCGACTCATTGCTGCAAGCTACCGGCAACCGGCTGGTGGTAAAAGTGGATAACAAGCGCAAACGGGATGAGATACCCACGCTCAATACCGACTGGTGGAATTACGGCGGCATTACCCGCGATGTACATTTGATAGAAGTACCACCGCAATTTATTGTTGACTACAGCCTGCAATTAAAGAAAGGCAGCACCAATGAACTGGTGGGTTGGATAAAATTCAATGAAGCCGTTAACCATAAAGTGCTTGTTGAGATCAGGGAACTGGGATTGTGGCAGGACGTAACGGTGAAAGGCGACAGCGCCGCGTTTGTGCTGAAGGCAAATGGCCTGCAACTATGGTCGCCGGAAAATCCGAAGTTATATTCGGTAGTGCTGAGGAACGGGTCAGAAACCATTACAGATAAAATCGGGTTTCGTACGGTTGAAGCAAAAGGCAGCCAGATTTTACTGAATGGCAAGCCGGTATTTCTGCGCGGTATATGCATTCATGAAGAAATACCCCGGGAGATCAGGAGAGCCTATAGCACACAGGACGCAGCCAGGCTATTGCAACAGGCAAAAGACCTCAACTGCAATATGGTGCGCCTGGCGCACTACCCGCACAATGAGCATATGACGCGCATGGCCGACTCGCTGGGCATCCTCGTTTGGTCTGAAATACCGGTATACTGGACCATTGATTTTACGAATGAAGCAGTATTGCAAAAAGCGAAGCAGCAACTGCACGAAATGATCACCCGCGATCGCAATCGCGCCAGCATCATCATCTGGTCCGTGGGTAACGAAACGCCGGTACATGCCGCGCGCACAGCATTTATGACCAGCCTGGTGCATACTGCCAGAGCGTTCGACAGCAGCCGGCTGATATCGGCCGCGCTGGAAGTGCATCGTGTGCAGGGCGTAAATGTGGTGGACGATCCGCTGGGACAGGTGACAGATATCGTATCCGTGAATGAATACCTCGGCTGGTATGGAGGAGGTTTGTCGGCCGCTTGTCGCAATGCAAAATGGGACATACGCTATAACAAACCTTTTTTTATCAGTGAAACCGGAGCAGAAGCATTGAGCGGCTATCATGCAGACAGTCTCACCCGTTGGAGCGAAGAATTCCAGGAATGGTTCTATCGCGAACAAATGGATATGATGCGGCGTATGCCGCCCAATTTCGCCGGCATATCTCCCTGGATACTGAATGATTTCCGTTCGCCGCGCCGCAACAATCCCTGGTACCAGGAAGGCTGGAACAACAAAGGCGTATATGATCAGCAGGGCAGAAAAAAGAAAGCATTTTATGTGCTGAAAGCTTACTATGATGAAATGGAAAAAAAATACCGGTAAACCGCAACGCCACGCAGGCCCCGGCGATTACAAGGAATGCGCTGTGCATCGCCCCG
>Ga0164243_10009352_pt1 | contig 14276 bp, 16 predicted proteins | sample OricompcompostOP_FD_108781 | JGI IMG/M metagenome (GOLD analysis project Ga0164243, IMG submission 108781) | Organic Plus compost microbial communities from Emeryville, California, USA - Original compost - Organic plus compost (OP) | ecosystem: Engineered > Solid waste > Mixed feedstock >... | reverse complement strand
GATCCGCAGCGCACAGGCGAGCTGGGCAGCCTGGCCGGCGGAGCCATCATCCAGATTCCCATGGGAATGACCACCACGGTCATCGAGCCGAAGGCGGCGCCGGGGTACGTGGAGTACGTGAAGCAGCAGCTGCACCTCATCGCGGCAGGGTTCGGCGTCACCTATGAAATGATGACGGGGGATGTCACGGAGGTGAACTTCAGCAGCGCCCGCGTGCGCATGCTGGATTTCCGGCGCGAGGCGGAAATGACGCAGTGGACCTTGCTGGTGCCGAAGCTGTGCATGCCGATCTGCAGGGCTTTCGCCGACGCGGCGGCGCTCGCGGGCGTGGTGCGCCGGCCCAACTACGAGATCGATCACGCCACGCCGAAGTGGGACTACGTCAACCCCGACCAGGACGTGAAGGCCGATCTCAATGAGATCGCGGGCGGCCTGTCCAGCATCAGCGAGAAGCTGCGGCGCCGTGGCTACAAGCCCGAGGCCGTGTTCACCGAGCTGGCCGCCGACATCAAGCGGCTGCGGGAACTCGGCCTTCTGGACGTGATGCTGATGCTGCAGAAGGGCAAGGCGATGGAGGTGCCGAGGCCCGCCGAATAAATCGTCTCAGTTTTCCGGGAAATGAGACAGCTCGCCGCGCACAGTCGCGGCCATGCCTCAAGTAGCTGACCTCGATACGCGCCGCGAAGACCTGCCGTTGGCAGGCCGGACGATGGAGCTTCGCGACTTCCAGCGCGCCGGCGATGCTGACGCCGGCGCGGACGCCCCGCTCGCGACGGCGCGCCTCGTCTTCTCCGCCGGCGCTGCCGTGCGCCGGTACGACTGGTTTCGCGACCGTCCGTACCTGGAGCAGCTGGTCGTCGAGGAGGGCGCGATCCGCATGGAGCGTCTCACCCGCGGCGCGCCCTTGCTCAACACCCACAACTCCTGGGATCTCGAAGCCCAGCTCGGCGTGGTCGAGCGACCGACGATCGAGGCCGGACAGGGCCTGTGCGATGTGACGTTCTCGCGCCGTGAGTCGATCGCCGGCTACGTGCAGGACGTCGCCGACGGAATCATCCGCAACGTGTCGGTCGGCTATGTGCGCCACCGCGTCGAGATGGTGGCGCCCGCCGAAGAAGACGGCGTCTGGACCTATCGCGTCATCGACTGGGAGCCCTACGAGGTCTCCCTCGTGCCCATCCCCGCCGACATGGATTGCCAGGTGCGCGGGGAGGGCGCCACCCATCAACCGCCCGACCAGGCGCGCGCCGTCCGCACCTTCCCCTGCGAGTTCATCGAACGCCGCGTGCAACCCGCATCGCCCACGGTGGGCGCTTCCGCCGCAACTTCAACCACGGAGCTTTCTCTCATGCCCCAAGCCAACGCCGCCGGCGGCAACGCCGAGCAAACCGAAGAGCAGCGCGCTGCGGCCGCTGCGCCCGCCGCTGCTGCACCCGCGCCCGTGCCCGCCGACGCTGCTGCCCAGGCCGCCGCCCAGGCAGCCCAGCGGGCGAGTGACATCACCGAGCTGTGCGTCCGGCATGGCGCCGCCCACCTGGCGGCGGGCCTGATCCGCGGCGGCCAGTCGGTCGACCAGGCGCGTGCGGCTGTGCTCGACGAGCTGGCCCACCGTGACGCCGCGTCGGGTGGCCACCGCAACGTGCGCATCCAGACCGTCACCGACGAGACGCAGGTGCGCATGGCCGGCCTGGAGCAGGCCATCCTCCACCGCGTCACGCCGCGCATGCAGCTCGACGACAACGGCCGCCAGTACCGCGGCATGTCGCTGCTGGAGATGGGCCGCGAATTCCTGGAAGCCAACGGCGTTTCCACCCGCGGCCTGGATCGTCTGCAGCTCGCCACGCGCATGCTGACCTTCCGCGCGCCGGGCTACCACACCACCAGCGACTTCCCGTCGCTGTTCGCCAACGTCGCCAACAAGCGTCTGCGCGCCGCGTACGACGAGAACCCCGGCACCTACGCCATCTGGGCCCGCCGCGCGCCCAATGCCCCCGACTTCAAGAACATCAGCGTGGTGCAGCTGTCCGGCGCGCCCGAGCTGCTGCAGACCAACGAGCACGGCGAGTTCAAGTACGGCACGATGAAGGACGGCGCGGAGACCTATGCGGTCCTCACCTACGGCCGCATCGTCGCTCTCACGCGCCAGGCCATCATCAACGATGACCTGCGCGGCTTCGACCGGCTGGTCGGCGCGTTCGGTGCGGCGTCGCGGCGCCTGGAGAACCGGCTGGTGTACTCGCAGCTCACCGCGAACGCTGCACTGTCGGATGGTGTCGCGCTCTTCCACGCCACGCACGCCAACCTGGGCACGGGTGCAGGCTCGGCCCTGGCGTTCGAGGGGCTGTCGGCCGGCCGCAAGGCCATGCGCCTGCAGAAGGGCCTGCAGTCCGAAGAACTGAACATCGCGCCCTCGTACCTCATCGCGCCGGCCGCGCTGGAGCAGACCGCCTACCAGCTCACCAGCGCGAACTACGTGCCGGCCACCAAGGCCGAGATCAACGAGTTCCGCGCTGGCGGCCGCACCGCGCTGGAGCCCGTGATCGAGCCGCTGCTGGACGCCAGCAGCAGCACCGCCTGGTACCTGGCCGCCGCCAACTCCCAGGTCGACACCGTCGAGTACACGTACCTGGAAGGCGCCGAGGGCCCCGTCATCGAGTCCGAGATGGGCTTCGAGGTCGACGGCGTTTCCTACAAGTGCCGCCTGGACTTCGCGGCCAAGGCCGTGGACTTCCGCGGCCTCTACAAGGCCGCCGGCGCCTGATCGGCGCTGCCCTTTCATCCCCATCAGGAGCACATCCTCATGAACAACACCGTTCAATCGGGCCGGGTCATCCCGTTCACCGCTGGCGCCGAGGTCGTATCGGGCCAGGTCGTTCGCATCGGCCAGCTGCTCGGCGTGGCCACCGCCGCCGTGGCAAGCGGCGCCCAGGGCCTGGCCGTCATCGACGGCGTCTTCACCGTGCCCAAGGTCTCGGGTGCCGTCATCGCTGCCGGTGAGTCCCTGACCTGGGACGCGTCCGCCGCCGCCTTCGACGACAACGCCGCCACGCCGGCGACGGGCGACGTCACCGGGCCGGCCGCCGTCGCCTTCGAGGCCGCCGGCAACGGCGTCACCTCGCTGGCCGTGAAGTTCACGGGCGTGCCTGGCACCGTTACCTGATCGGCCACCATGTCCGCCGCCTTCGCCGCCCTGGAGGACCGCGTGAACGCCGCCGTCAACGCCCGGCTGTCCAACCGGATGGTGACGTCCGGCGCGCTGACGTTCGCGGCGATCTTCGAGGCGCCGGGTGCTGCGGATCTGGAGGACCTGGCCGCCAGCACCGAGCCGCGCCTGTCGGCCGTGCCCGCCGCCGCCGCGGCGCAGCTCGTGCGAGCGCAGTCCGTCGCCGTCGCTCACCCGATCACGGGCGACGTGCACACGTATGCACTCGCCCGTGATCCGGAGCCGGACGGCGGCGGCACCTACACCCTGTACCTGCGCGAAGGGCCGGTGACGCCATGAGCCACGCCCAGCAGCAGATCCTCGAAGCCGTGCAGGCGCAGTTGATCGCCGCCGGCACGGCTGCGGGCGCGCGGGTGTACCTGGATCGGCTCGACCCGCTGGAGGACCGCGACCTGCCCGCGCTGCTGGTGGTCGAGGCGCCCGAGGGCGAGCAGCTGGCCCCCAGCACCGTCAGCGGCATGGAGCAGCGCGAGCTGGCGGTGCAGGTGATCGCCGTCCTGTCGCAGGCCGGCGGCTACGCCGCGCAGGCCCGCGAGATGGGGCGCCAGGTCGAAGTGGCGCTCACCGCCCGGACCTTCGCGGCTCCCAAGCCCGGCCGCTGCCACCTCCAGCGCAGCCGCCTGATCCTGAGCGGCGATGGCGACAAGCCCCGCGCCGCCCGGGAACTGACCTGGCGCGTCACCTACTACGCCCGGCGCGGTGCGCCGGACCAACCCTTCTGACCCCGAGAGGACTTCTCATGGACCCGCAAATCTGGACCGACGTCGACGTGGACGTGCAGACCGCCCTCGCCACGGCCATCCCCGCATCCGGCATCAGCAAAGCCAATCCGGCGGTCGTCAGCGCCACGGCGCACGGTCTCTCCGATGGCGCCGTGGTGCTGGTGCGCTGCCGCGGCATCAACGGCCTCGACTGGACCGTGGCCGAGGTGGACGACTCCGACACCGACAGCTTCAAGCTCAAGGGCATCGACACCTCCGGCGCCAAGGGCACGTTCGTCAGCGGCAGCGTGCAGGCGATCACCTTCGGTGCGTCGGCCTCCACCCTGCAGGAGGTGACGCCCAGCGGTGGCGAGTCCGCCGACGTGCCGATCAGCACCATCCACCAGATCCCGGACTACAGCATCCCCGGCAAGCCCACGCCGCTGGTGTTCGCCTTCGGCTCGCTGTGGGTGCCCGACGATCCGGCGCTGGTCGAGCTGGCCAAGGCCAGCAAGGTCAAGGCGGTGCGCGCCGTGCGCTTCTCCTGGCCGGACGGTACGCAGGGCCTGTTCGCGGGTATCCCGAGCGTCAGCATGGCGCCGGGCGGCACCTCCGGCAACCCGGTCACGACGCCCGTCAAGATCAACGTCCGCGGGCCCTTCACCGCCTATGCGGGGACGGCCGTATGACGGAGGCGGCGCGCGAGACGGCAGCGCGGCCGGAGGGTCTGCCGACGGAGCAGGTCGAGGACCTGGCGCAGCTCGGCACGGTGACGGTGCGCGGCGCCACGCTCACCGAACTGATGACCGACGAGCTGCTCTTCAGCCGGGCGACGGCGGACGTGAAGGAGGGCGATCCCATCGCGGCGCGCATCGCGGCCACGACCGCCCGCACCGTGCGCGTGCTGGCGCGCCAGGTCCTCGGCGAAGACGGCCAGCCGCTCAAGACCGCGGCCGAGTGGGAGATCTACGGCGGCCGGCACATGGCCGTCGTCTATCGCCTCTACGGCGTTGCCGAGCGGCTGTCGTCGCCTCCCCTGGAGGACGTGGAAAAAAACTGAGGGCCCAGCCTGCGCGCCGCTTCGCCTTCGTGCTCGCGCGGGATCTGGGCTGGTCGGTGGCGGAGCTGGGGCGCCGCCTGAGCGCCCAGGAGTTTCAGGAATGGCGGGTCATCTACGCGAACGAGCAGCTGCACCCCGCGGTCACTCGGCTGCGGCATGCGCAGCAGCTCGCCATCGCGCTGCAGGGGCCGTCCACGCGGCGCGATCGCCGGCCGTGGTCGGCATCGGACCTGCTGGCGCCCGAGCCGTGGCAGGACGCGCCCGAGCCCAGGCGTGCGCCGATGAGCGGGGCAGCTCTTCAACGGTTCGCCGCCGGCGTCAACGCGGCCCGGGCCAAGCGGTGAGGTGAGCATGGCAACCAACGAAGTCTCCATCGTCCTCAGTGCGAGGAACCAGACGCAGGCGGCATTCAACTCGCTGCGGCGCCAGGTCGATGGCGTGTCCAGCAGCTTCCTGTCGCTCAAGGGCGTGATGGCGGGCGCCTTCGCGGGCGTGTCGATCAGCTCGACCATCACGAAGTTCATCCAGGAGACCATCAACGCAGAGCAGGAGCAGGCCCAGCTCGCCGCTGTGCTCAAGTCCACGGGCGAGGCGGCCGGCTGGACGCAGCAGCAGCTCAACGATATGGCCGACGCCATGGCCAAGAGCAGCACCTTCAGCGCCGGCGAGATCAACCAGGCGCAGACCCGGCTGCTCAGCTACACCGGCATCGTCGGCAAGCAGGTGCCCCAGGCCATGCAGGCGGTCATCGACATGGCCGCTCGCATGGGCATGGACCTCAACCAGTCCGCCGAGACCATCGGCAAGGCGCTGGACGTGCCGAGCAAGGGCCTCACGGCGCTGAGCAAGCAGGGTTTCCGCTTTACCGACGACCAGAAGAAGCTGGTCGAGCAACTGGAGAAGACCGGCAAGACGGCCCAGGCGCAGGGGATCATCCTGGAGGCGCTGGAGTCCAGCTACGGCGGCGCGGCGAAGGCTGCGCGGGACACCTTCGGCGGTGCGGTCAGCGCCCTGCGCAAGAACATCGACGACCTGCTCACCGGTGACACCGGCAGCATGCGCGTGCTCAAGGAGAGCGTGGAGTCGCTCAACCGGACGCTGGAGTCCGAGGACACCCGCCGTGCCTTCCAGACCCTGATCGGCTGGATGACCCAGGCGTCCAAGGTGGCGATCGAGGCTGGTGCCGACATCGTCAACTTCCTTTCGAGCCCGGCCAAGGGGCGCATCCTGGGCGACTACGCGTTCTCGGAGTTCGGCATCGGCGGGCGAGAGAAGGGCGAGCGCCTGGCCGGCACCAACATCAAGGCGGCATCCAGGGACATCGACGCAGCCGGCGCCATCCTCGCCAACGTGAGCGCGTCCGAGGCGCAGAAGGAAGCCGCGAGGAAGATGCTCACCGAGGCCACGGCCGCGCGCGAGTATTGGAAGTCCCAGCAGTATCGCGATGCGATGGGGCTCGTCGGTGACTACCAGGACGGCCGCATCTCCGCCGCCACGCCTCGCTTGGAGGCGGGCAAGAAGGGTGGAGGCGGTGGAGGTGGCAGCGGCGGCGGCTCCGGCTCGAAGTCCAAGAAGGACGCCGAGGCCGACGCCAAGCGGGCCATCGAATCGCTGCAGAAGCAGATCGAGAAGACCCAGGAACTCAGCGAGGTCGAGCAGGTCCTGCTCGACATCAAGCGCATCCGCGAAGGCGGCGGCCGGGTCACCGAGGAGCAGAAGCAGACGATGCTGCACCTGGCCCAGCAGCTCGATGCCACGAAGCTGCTGGCCCAACGGGAAAAGGATCTCACCGCCGAGCAGGAGCGCAGGTCCGAGGCCAACAAGGCCATCCGCGAGGAAGGCCTCGCTCTCCTGAAGGAGATGCGCACTCCGCTGGAGCGGTACAACGACGAGCTGAAGCGGCTCGATGAGCTGGAGAAGGCCGGCGCCATCAGCGCCGAGACCCATGCCCGGGCGCGCAAGAAGGTCACCGAGGAGTACGAGAGCGCCACGAAGGTGATGGACACCTTCGGCCAGCGCTTCGCCGAGAACACGCAGCAGCAGCTCGGCGATGGCCTGTACCAGGCGCTCAGCGGGAAGTTCGACAACATCGGCGACGCCTGGGCCGACATGCTCAAGCGGATGCTGGCCGATGCCGCGGCAGCCGACATCACCCGCGCGCTGTTCGGCGACCTGGTGCAGGGCGGCACGGGCAGCGGCCTGCTCGGCGGCATCTTCGGGGGTGGCAGCAAGTCCGGTGGCACATCCGGCGGCGGCAGCATCATCGGCTCGGCCGTCAGCGGCGCTTTCGGCTGGCTGATGGGCCTGATCCCCGGCCTGGACACCGGCACCGACTACGTGCCGAAGGACATGCTGGCCCTCATCCACAAGGGCGAGAAGATCACGCCGGCGGCGCAGAACGGCCGGGACGGCTCGCCGGTCGTCGTCAACATCAGCCAGACCGTGGGCGACGTGGCCACCGCCAGCATGCTGGCCAAGAACAACGTGGCGCTGCGGCGCGAGATCGCCGGTGCGCTGCGGCGCAGCCAGGGCTACGGCGGGGCGCTGGCATGAGCGTCGCGCTCATCGATCGGCTGGTGGACCCGGGCGGCTTCAGCCTGCAACTGGTGCCGTACCAGCGCGGTTCATCGTCGCCCTACGGCGGCTCGATGCAGGTCGTGGACCTGCTGCAGGACTACTGGACCGCCACGGTGTCCGTCCCGCCCATGCTGGAGGACGACGCCGCCGAGCTGGAGGCGTGGATCAACGGCATGCGCGGCATGACGCAGGTCGCCAACCTGCACCACCTTGCGCGCCCCTGGCCCCGCGGCACCCTGGCAGGGTCGCCCACCGCCGCGGCGTCCGCTGCGGTCGGTGCGGCTTCCATTTCCATCAACACCACGGCCGGCGCCACGCTGCGTTCGGGCGACATGCTGGGTGTCGGCGGGATGCTCCTGCAGGTCGCCCTGGACTGCGTCGCCAACGGGGCGGGTCTCCTCGTCGTGCCGATCGTCAACCGGCTGCGCAAGGCCGTGTCGTCGGGGGCGGCGGTGACCTGGGACCGGCCCACCGCTGCATTCCGGCTGATCACGCCGGTGTCGGTGCTCTACACGCCGGGCTATGCGGAAGGGGTGACCCTGGACTTCATGGAGGACGTGACGCTGTGAGGAGCCTCGATCCGTCCGCCGTCGCCGCCCTCGGCGCCAAGACGCTGGGCCTCGCCACGCTGGTGCACATGGCGTTCCCGACGGCAATCCGGCTGGCTTCGGCCAACTTCGACATCCAGGCGCCCAGTGGCCTGTACCGCGGCGCTGGAGCGCTGGGCCAGATCAGCCAGATCGACGACTCGCCGGGCGAGATCAAGGGCCTGAACTTCGCGCTTTCTGGCGTGCCGAGCGAGTACATCGCCCTGGCGCTGGACGATGCCGGCATCGTGCAGGGCACGCCGGTGACGATCCGCACGGCCATCTTCGACGGCGACACCTACGCGCTGTGCGACGAGCCCATCGTGTGGCAGGGCCGCCTGGACACCATGAGCATCGAGGAGGACGGTGACACCTGCACCATCGCCGCCACGGCCGAGAGCACGGCGGTGGACCTGCTGCGCGGCAACCCGCTCACGTACAGCGATGCCGACCAGAAGATGCTTTTCCCCGGCGACCGCGCATTCGAGTACCTGGTCGGCCAGATCAACAAGCCCGTCGTCTGGCCGGACAAGATGTGGTTCATCGCCAAGGGGCCGTGATGCGCGTGCGCGACTGGGAAAAAAGCCTGTCGGCCTTCGTGGCGGAGCGCATGCAGATGCCCTTCGAGTGGGGCCGCAACGACTGCTGCCTGTTCGCGGCCGATGCGGTCAAGGCAATGACCGGCACCGACCACGCAGCAGGTCTGCGCGTGCACGCGTCTGCACTGGAGGCCGCCCGCCTGGTCGAGCAGCGTGGTGGCTTGCGGCAGATCGCCACCGCCGCCCTGGGTGAGAGCGTGTCGCCGCTGATGGCGACTGTCGGCGACGTGGTGCTGCTGGTCAACGAAGGGCGCGAACTGCTGGCTGTGTGCAACGGCGGAACGGTGCTCGCGCCTGGGGAGCAGGGCATGGTCGCTCTGGGAATGGATGCGGCGCTCGCCGCCTGGAAAGTCTGATGCCCACCGCCCTGACAGCGTTCTTTGCTTGGGCCGGCTCTGCGATCGGCGGGACTGTGGGCGCCAGCATGATCATGGCAGCGGGCACATGGGCGACCGCCACCGTGCTGGTGGGCACGCTCGCCCTGTCTCAGTACCAGAAGCGCAAGGCTGAGCGCGCCGCCCGCGCCCAGTACGACGCCTCCCAGGTCGACCGCCTGATCAATCTGCCCGCCACCACGGCGCCGCGCGAGCTGGTGCTCGGGCGTGTTCGCAAAGGCGGCACCGTGCCCTTCCGAGGCACGACCGGCTACTTCTTCAACAGCCAGCTCTGGGTGGTCATCGCCCTGGCCGGCCATGAGATCGACGCCGTCGAGCAGATCTACTTCGACGACACGCCGATCACGTTGGGCGACGGCGGCGTGGTGCTCACGCCGCCCTGGGGCGGCCGCACCCGCCGGGTGTCGGAGCAGCTCAACGCACCGGCGCAGACCTTCGACCTGGCCCACGTGCCCATCGGCGGCACCGTGAAGGTCTTCAAGAACCGGGGCATCGCGTCCGGCTCGTTCATGAACGCCGATGGCACCGTCACCTACAGCGGCTCGCCCATCGACTTCACGCTGTCGGGCAGCACCATCACGCTCAGCGAGTGGGAGGCGAGCCTGCCGTGGCTGCCGATCACCTACCGGGTGATCTACGAGTGGACGCAGCAGCTCAGCTTCGCTTCGGTGGGGATCCACCTCGGCGGTCCGGACCAGGCAGCCGACGCCGGCATGATGGCCGCCTTCCCGCCGGGCTTCTGGACCTCGGAACACCGCGTGCGCGGCGTGGCCTACCTGGCTGTGGCGTTCCTGTACGACGAGAACGCCTTCCCGTCGGGCCCGCCGAACGTCACCGCCAGGATTCGCGGCGCGAAGTGCTATGACCCGCGCACTGGCGTCACGGCGTTCTCCGAGAACCCGGCGATCCACCAGTTGCACGTCCTGCTGCATCCGCAGTTTGGCAAGCGCACGCTGGGCAGCATGACGGCGGGTGAGCTGGCGCGCATCGGCGCGGCGGCCAACGCCTGCGACATCGCCACCGACTACGGCCAGGGCCTGAAGCCTCGCTACCGGTCCGCCACGGTGCTGCCCTTCGGCACGACCGCCCGTGATGCGCTGGATGATCTTTCGCAGGCCATGGCCGGCATGTGGGCCTACGCCGCCGGCGAGTTCTATACGCGCGCCGGCGTCTGGCAGGCGCCCGTGATGCACCTCACGGACGAGGACCTGGCCGTCGTCCAGCGCGCCAGCGACGGCTCGACCAACCAGACCGCCATCAGCATCGGCGTGCACAAGCCGCGCAACGAGAAGATCAACACGATCAACGCGCGGATCTGGGACGAGCGCGCCAACTACGTCATGACGACGCTGCCGCCGTTCCGCAGCGATGCGCTGGTGGCCGACGACGGCGCCGAGCTGGCGCAGGAAGTCGTCATGCCGGCCGTCTTCTACTGGCAGCAGGCACACCACATCGCCCATGTGATGCTGCGCGATGCGCGCGACCCGCTGACGGCGGTGCTGCCCTTCAAGCTCAAGGCCTATCCGCTGGAGCTGTTCGATTCGATCACGCTCAGCCTCAAGCGATACGGCTGGGTGGCCAAGGAGTTCATCATCCTCGGCCGCGCCTTCTCGCCCGAAGGCCTGGTGGTGCTGACGCTGAAGGAGACCTCGGCATCGATCCCCGCGCCCGGCGCGCCGGTCCTGCCGGACGGCTACGCCGACAACACCCAACTGCCCAGCCCCTGGAACATCCAGCCGCCGACCATCACGAAGGTGGAAAGCGGCGAGTCCGTCTTGATCATCCAGGGTGACGGCACCATCGTCAACGGCGTGCGCGTGACTTGGGCGGCGATCACGGACCCAGCGATCACCAACGGCGGCAGCATCGAGGTGCAATGGCGCGCGGTGGGCGGGACCGCATGGCAGTCGGTCGTCGTGCCCGGCTCGGAGTCCGGGGCGCTGCTGGCGGGGCCTGCGGACCTGCAGTGGATCACCATCCGCGCGCGCAGCAAGTCCTCGCTGGCCGTCAGCGACTGGTCCCCGCAGGTGACGCACCAGGTCATCGGCAAGAGCGCACCGCCGCCGGACATCGAACGCCTGTCGATCTCGGGCAGCGTGCTGTCCTGGCTGATGCCCTACATCCCCCCCGACCTGGCCGGCTACGTCTTCCGCTTCCACTACGGCAACAACGTGGACTGGAATTCCGCCGCGCCGCTGCACGAAGGCCTGTTGACCGAGAGCCCCTACGACCTGGTGACGCGCCCGGGCGGCGTGGTGACCATCATGGGCAAGGCCATCGACACCACGGGCAACGTCAGCAGGCAGGCGGCCGTGGTCGTCATGAACCTCGGTGACCCTCCCATCGCCAACGTGCTGGAGGTGTGGGACTTCGGCGCGATGGGCTGGCCCGCAGCGGCGGGCGAGCAGTCCGGCTGGTCGCTGGTGGGCGGACTGCCCTCGGCTGACGCGCTGGATTCTTTCTACGGCACGGATGATCAGTCCTTCTACCGCGCCGATCCCGAGTCCTTTTTCAAGGACGAGTCCTATGCCGAGCTGATCTATGTCACTGAGGAAGTGACGGTCAACTCCGCGCTGGCCGGCTCCGTGATGACGCTGGAGGCCGAAGCTCAAGGCGTCGATCTGCGCATCGAGTACAGGCTCTCCGGGCCAGGCCCCTTCTACGGGCCAGACGACCAGTGGTTCTTCGGTGACGCAAAGGGAGCGGAAGCGCCGTTCTACGGGGAACCCGGCCCCTGGCTGCCTTGGCCGGGCCAGACCGTCGCGGCCAACGACGGCTACCAGTTCCGCGTGCGCCTCGGCGCGGGTGCGACCCGGGGCGTGCTGGAGTCGCTGGTGATGACCATCGACGCGCCGGACATGGAGGAGGAGATCGCCGACGTGACCGTGCCGAGCACAGGGTTGGTGATCCCCTACACGAAGCCGTTCACCGCGATCAAGACGGTACAGGTGACGCTGCAGGCCAACGGCAGCGGCGCCGTCACCACCGAGACCACCAAGACCAACCCGCTCGCGCCTGTGGTGCGGGCATACAACTCCTCGCACGTCGCCGTGTCGGGGGCATCCGTGGACATCACCCTGAAAGGATATTGAGATGCCGGCACCACCCGCAAGAAACGAGATCAGCGACGACTACCCGAACCCGTCGAATGCCGTCGCACGCGTGGGCTTCGGCAAGCTGTGGGACTACATCACCGGCTTGCTGGGGGCCTCGGGCGATGCGGAAGACGCGCGCGCGGCGTTGGGCCTCGACCAGGTGGATAACACCTCGGATGCCGATAAGCCCGTCAGCGACGCCACGCAAACGGCGCTGAACGCCCGGCCTCCGGTCGTTGATGGCGTGATGGACATGCCGGCGCAGTCCGGCATCTCCGACCCATGGGGCAGCTCGTTCCGCGTGCCCGTTCGAGGCGTCAGCTGGGGGTCCGTTGGCAGCGGCGGCTACCCGGTGGTGGGCACCACGCGGGACGCCGGCGACACGGCGGTCTGGTGGGTGCGGCATATCGTCAACAACGTGGGCACGGCTGCAGCCATCGGCTGCCACAACTCCACGGCCTCCGGCACTTCCGCGGTGCAGATCAACGTGGGCGCGTCGGCGATCTTTCGGTTCTCTGGCGCTGGCGGGGCTGCGAAGCCGGGGGGCGGGTCTTGGACGGATACGTCAGATGCCGACACCAAGGACAACATCGAGGACTGGCTCGGTGGTCTCGATGAAATCCTCGGCCTGCGTGTGCGTCAATGGACGTTCAAGCCCGAGACGGGTCGCGACCCGACCGTGGTGTATCGCGGGCTGGTGGCGCAGGAGGCAGAGCTTGTCGCGCCGACGCTGGTGCATTCCGGCCCCGGGGCTCTGGGCAGCATCCAAAAGGAGGACATGCGCAGCCTGGACCCCTCGGATCTGGTCTACATGCTGGTCAATGCGGTGCAGACGCTGCACGCCCGGCTTGCCGCCGCCGAGGCCAACGTGGCAGCGTTGGAGGCGCAGCCGTGATCGCCGTCTACACCGTGCTGGCGGTCTGGCTGCTGTGGGTGTTCTACGTGGCCGTGATGCGCCTCAAGATGGTCCGCGATGCCGGCCAGCTCACCCTCGGAATGAAGGTCTTCGGCTACCCGGCGCTGCTGGTGGGCTACACGCTCGACCTGGCCGTCAACGTGGTGCTGGCCTCGCTGGTTTTCGCCGAGCGGCCACGCGAGTGGACGCTGTCCGAACGCCTATGGCGGCTGAGCATCGGCCCGGAAGGCTGGCGCCAGCAGCGGGCCCTGTGGTGGCGGCGGGAGTTCCTGGACGCCATCGACCCATCTGGCATTCATCGCGGCTGAGCGGCCGCTCCGGAGACTCCATTGCCCGAACCCACCACCACGGCAAGCATCGCGGCCGCGATCGTCACCGGCCTGTCCGGCTTCACGCTGGCCATGCTTGGCGTCGACTACTACTCACTGCTATGGGCGCTGGTGGGCGCGTTCCTCGCGCTCTTCCAGGGCGCTCCCATGGGGCGCGTCCGGGCGATGCTCTTCATGGTGCTGTCCACGCTCATCGGTGCCGCGCTCGGCACCGGGGGCATCGATGCCTTCGGCTCCGACAGCACCAAGCTGCTGATCGTCTTCAGTCTGGTCAGCGGCTATGGCGCGCAGTTGCTCATGAGCACGCTGCTCGGCGCCAGCGTCAAGCGCATCGACAAGCTCGGAGGTGACTGACATGGACGCGTTGCTGAAATGGGCCGCCATTGGCGCATGCCTGCTCATCGTGGCGGCGAGCATTTGCAGGGTCTCGAAGATGCAGTGGCGCAGCAGCCGCTTCGCCTGGTTCCTGGTCTACGTGGCGGCTGCTGTCTTCGCGTTCGGCACAGCCCTGGACCTGCTCATCGGGTATCGCGTCAGTTGGTACACGCTGGTCGGCATCGGCGGGCTGGGCCTATACGTACTGGTGACCTGGCGCCAGTGGGCGGCCAGCGACCCGCCGCTGGAAACATGCAGCCGCCGCGGCGAACTGCGTCGCAGGAATGGAGGAGCGGTATGACGCTGGACGAGATCACGCAGGCCGGCATCGATCCGGCCCTCGCGCTGCTGCCGCGGCGCATGGACAGTTACGAGGCGCGCGTGATGCTGTTGACCATCGGCCAGCAGGAAAGCCGCTT
>Ga0164243_10009351_pt1 | contig 14277 bp, 13 predicted proteins | sample OricompcompostOP_FD_108781 | JGI IMG/M metagenome (GOLD analysis project Ga0164243, IMG submission 108781) | Organic Plus compost microbial communities from Emeryville, California, USA - Original compost - Organic plus compost (OP) | ecosystem: Engineered > Solid waste > Mixed feedstock >... | reverse complement strand
TACTCACCCAGGTAGGTCATCACGTCGGCGCCGTCGGCGATGCGGCGCAGCAGGGAACGAGCCCCGGGCAGCGCCGCCCAGCCCACCTCGTGCCCGTGGGTGACGGCCACCACGCGGCGCACGCCGGCACGCGCCCGCAACCCCTCACCGAGCAGGCCCAACGGTGCCGCCGCGCCGAACCAGACGCGGTCGCACCCGTACTCACGAGCCAGCCGCGCCGCCCGCCGCGCCACCGCGGGCGTGGGCAGCAACACGGATGTCTCCTCCCGTACCACCGGGAACGGCTGCTCGGCGTCGAAGGCTCGCCAATCGCCCCAGCGGGAGGCGTAGACCACCAGCTCGTCGGCGGGCAGCCGCACCGCGAGGTTGTGCAGGAACTGTTGGATGCCACCCGGCCGCGGCGGGAAGTCGTTGGTGACCAGCAGCGTGCGACCCACGCTCACCGCTCTCCCCGGGCGTAGGCACGCGCCGCCGCCATCCGCTGCACCACCGACGGGTGGCTGGCGAACAGGACGTACTCCAGCCAGGGCGGGTCGACGTCGGCGAGGTTCGTCGTCGCCAGGCGTTGCTCCATCCGCTCCACAGTGGACGGATCGCCGGTGAGCGCGAGGGCGTGGGCATCGGCGCGGGCCTCGACGCGCCGGCTGAGCAGGTTCTGCAGGGGCAGCCCGACCAACCCGGCCACGGCGACGATCGCCAGCAGCAGGCCGATCGCGCGGGGCTCCACGATGGACGCAACCCCGGCCCGGCGCAGCAGGCCGGCCCAGGAGCCGAGCAGGAACAGTCCGCACACCGCCGCGGCGGCGCCCAGCGCGCTGACCAGCGTGCCGGTGAGCACGTCACCGAGCTTGGCGTGGCCCAGCTCGTGCGCCACCACGGCCCGCACCTCCTCCGGCGGCGCCTCGCGCAGCAACGTGTCGTAGACGACGATGCGCCGCGTCGGCCCGAGCCCGGAGACGTAGGCGTTCAGCGCCGTGGTCCGTCGGGACGCGTCGGCGACCAGCACGTCGCGGACCGGCACCCCGTCGTCGGCGGCCAGCTGGACGAGGCTGGTACGCAGGTCGCCGTCGGGCATCGGGGTGAACCGGTTGAAGATCGGCTCGATCAGCACCGGGAAGACGAAGCTGAACAGCACCATCAGCAGCGCGGCCCCCGCCGCGCCGACCGCCCACCACCACTGGGGCAGCAGCCGCACGACGCCGAAGAAGGCCAACAGCAGGAGGCCACCGAGCACGGCGGCCACCGCGTAGCCCTTGAGCAGATCCACCACCCAGCCCGACCAGTCCTGAGTGGACAGACCCCACCGGCGCAGCACCGTCTCCCGCCACACCGCGACCGGCAGCGCGACCAGTTCCCCGATCGCCACCAGCGCCAGGCCACCGCACAGAGCCTGGGCCACCCAGCCGCCACCGAACGGGCGCCCCACCGCCTCGACCAGCCGGGCGCCCAGCGGCGTCAGCCCGAAGCCCAGCGCCACCAGCAGGCCGAGCAGCAGCGCGGTGTAGCTGGGCAGCCGGGTGGCGGCGTGGAACGCCTTGCCCCGCTCGACCGCGCCCGGCGGCAGCGCGGCCATCGCGTCGAGCTGGTCGGCACGCGGTGCCGGCGGCATGCTCAGCGGAGCGCGCACGACCACGACCACGGCGACCGCGAACAACAACGCGGCCAACGTCACGCCCGCCCAACCCCGGGTACCCATGGGGCAGACCCTATCCGGCCCTTGCGGGGCGTACCCGGGCCGCTACGCCCGCGCGATGCGGCGCAGCAGGGTGTCCGCGGAGAGCGGGTAGGCCCCGTGACGGCGCACCCCGTCGGCCACCTCCCGATCGGACGAGACGACGATCAGCGGCCGGCCCGGCGGTTCCGCCCGCACCAGCGCCCGGATCAGCTCGTCGGCGGTCTCCCCCTTGCGGCTGAACAGCACCCGCACCCCGCGCGGGATGCCGGTCACCGCGTTGAGCTTCTCGGCGCCGTCGAAGACCACCGTCGTCTCGGCCCCGCTCTGCGCCGCGATCCCCGCCAGCGCGGAGATCAGCCGCGCCCGCTGCTGCTCCAGCGACAGATCACCGAAGCCGCGCTTGGTCACGTTGTACCCGTCGACCAGCAGGTGCGCCCGAGGCAACGCGAGCAGCTGATCCAGGCGGGCCGGGTCGTCCGGGTGCTGCGCCCGGGGTTGGCCGCGCCCGGTGGTCGGCCGCTCGGCCATCGTCTCGGCCACGTGGTCGGCGGGCAGGGTCGTGGCCGGCTCCAGCGCCAGCTCCCGGCGCAGCCCGACGGCGGCCTGCCCGATGGTCTCCAGCAGCAGCCACAGCCGCGCGTCGTCGACCGCCCGGGCCTCCTTGGCCGCGGCCCGGTTGCCACTGGCGGTCAGCTCGGCGTCGAGCAGACGTGCCCGCAACCGGCGCAGCTCGGCCTCGGCCTCGCTGGCCGCGCGGGCAGCCCGCCCCCGCTCGGTCGCCAGGAGTTCGGTCGCGCGCCGTTGCTCCTGGCGCGCCTCCCGGACCGTACGGGTCAGGGTGCGCACCTGCTCGCGCAGCGTGTCGGCCTCGGCGCGGAGCCGGACCAGCTCGTCGCGCAGCTTGTCCGCCTCGGTCCGGGCCACGGCGCGCTCGTGCTCGGCCCGAATGAGCCGGTGCTCGGCGGCCTGCAGCCGTTCGGCGATCTCCGCGCTGCCGGCGTCGGCCTGCAACCGCTCGGTGAGCGCCGCGAGCGTCTCCCGCCAGCCGGCGGGACGGGCGAGGTAGACCAGGGCCGCGACCTCGACCGGGTCGGCCGCACCGGGCGGGCTGCCCTCGGCGACCGCGACGCCCAGGTCGCCGGCGGCGTCGAGCAGCCGGGTGGCGACCCGCTGCCGGAAGGTGAGGTCGGTGCCGAGCTGGGCGGCGATAGCCGGCCCGCCCAGCCGCGCCCGGCGGTTGGGGGCGAACTGGGCCACCTTCTTCAACGGGCCGGGCACCTCGTCGGCCGGCAGGCTGGTCAGAGCGCCGGCGACGAGCGTGATCACCCGGGACCGCACGGACTCGGGCAGCGTCGGCTCACCCTGGTCGTCCACGTGCTCCCGCTCCGGCATCCGTCCAGTGTGTCACCGTCGCGGCCCGACAGCGCCGCTTCATCGGTGCCCGATTGCGAAAGCCGGGTTGCGCTCGCTGCTACAACGGGCGTCATGACTCCCGCGCCCACCTCAGGGACTGCCGGCCGGTTCGCCCAACTCATGATCATTCTCGCCGGAGCCGGGGCGGGCACAGCCCTCGTCCTGCGGGCGGGCAGCGGCCACGCGCCCGCCGGGCTCCTCACGATCGCCCCCTTCGCCGTGGCCGCGACCGTCGCCGTCAACCTCGGCCTGGCACTCCTCGGCCGCCGCCCGGCCCGCCTCGCCCACGACGGCGCGGACCGTTTCGTCGCGCTCCCCCGGCCTTGGGCGCCGGCGCTGACCTGCGCGGTGAACCTGCTGGCCATCGGGGTGATCGGAGCGACCGCGCTGGCCATGTTCGACCCGCTGGACCACCGGCCGGGAGCGCAGCGACCCGTCGTGGGCGTCGTGCTGGCGATGATCGCCGGCGTGGCCCTGTTCGGCGTGCTGTCGACCCGGCCGGGAGCGAACCGGGTGGTGCTGGACCGCGAGGGACTGCTGCTCTGCTTCACGCTCGGCCGCGCCGAGGTGCCGTGGTCCGCCGTCACCGGCGTCACCACACCGCTACGCTCGCCGCGACCGGCGGTGGCGATCAGCGACCCCGGCCTCGTGCGGCGCCACGGGATGGTCCGCCGGTCGCGGCGCCACGTGGCGCTGCCGGCGGGCCTGCGCATCGACCACCGGTTCCTCGTCACGGTGATCGACCACTACGCGCGGCATCCCGAGGATCGGGGCGAGATCGGCACGTCCGCGGGCCACGACCGCCTCGTGCGGCAGGCGTGAACCCGACACCGGGACCGCAACACCGCAGAATTGTCCGTTGAGACGGACGATTCGTCCGATCGGCCCATGCGAATGTCGGTAGGCTGGAGGCTCGCACCCCTGACGCCGCGCCCGCCGGAGGTGGCACATGGACTTCAGTCTTGACCGAAGTCCTGCCGCCCTGGCGACACTACGGTGGGTCGAGAATGTCACACACCGGGTGAAGACAACCCTGATGGGGGCGCGGACCCGGACCGACCCGCTTGAATATCTGATCCGTACGCATCGAAGCATCCATCGTCGGGGCGACGCCGGAGAGTTACGCCGCGCCTACACCGTGGCCGAGCGCATGCACCGCGGACAGCTGCGCAAGAGCGGCGAGCCCTACATCACGCATCCCCTGGCCGTCACCCAGACCCTGGCCGAGCTGGGCATGGACACGACGACGCTGGTCGCCGGCCTGCTGCACGACACGGTCGAGGACACCAGCTACACCCTCGACGAGTTGCGCCGCGACTTCGGCGGCGAGGTCGCCCTGCTGGTTGACGGGGTCACCAAGTTCGAGCGCGCCCACTACGGCGAGGTGGCCGAGGTCGAGACCATCCGCAAGATGATCGTGGCAGCCGGCGCCGACGTACGGGTGCTGATCGTCAAGCTCGCCGACCGGCTGCACAACCTGCGCACTCTCGACGCCCGGTCGGTCGCCTCGCGCATCCGGATCGCCCGCGCGTCGCAGGAGGTGCTCATCCCGATCTGCGAGAAGCTCGGCATCCAGGTCCTCAAGCGGGACATGGAGGACGCCGTCCTCGCCGCGGTGGAGCCCGAGGCGTACGAGCAGATCCGGCACTGGGTCGGCCATCGTCCCGAGTGGACGAACTACACCGACGCGTTCATCCGCGACGTGGCGGCGGCGTTGAAGGCCGCGAAGATCCGCGCTCGGGTGGTGGGCCGGCCGCACCACCTGCACACCATCTGGGCCCAGTCGATCGGGGCCGGCAAGGACAAGCCGTACGAGTTGCCCCGCGTGGCGATCGTGGTGCAGGGCTCGGACAACGACTGCTACGCCGCGCTGGGCGTGGTGCACAACCAGTGGCGGCCACAGTTGGCGCGGTTCAAGGACTACATCGCCTCGCCCAAGAACAACCTCTACCGGTCGCTGCACACGACCGTGATCGGTCCCGACGCACGGGCCTGTGAGATCCAGATCCGCACCGAGGCGATGGACCGGGACGCCAACTACGGCATCGTGGCGGCCTACCGCTACGCCCAGCGCGGTGCCCGCGGCAGGCACGCGGCGGGTGGGGCACACGCGACCCGTGCCGCGATGCCCTCGGTCCGCCACCAGCACCTGGAGTGGCTGCACAACCTGGTGCAGTGGCAGGCGGCCGCGGTCGACCCGGCCCGTTTCATCGAGTCGCTGCAGTGCGACCTGTCCGAGGGCCAGGTCCGCGTCTTCGCCGGCGGCACCCGCCTGCTGCTGCCCGAAGGAGCCACCCCGGTCGACGTGGCCTACGCGCTCGGGCCGGACATCGGCGACCGATGTATCGCGGCCACCGTCAACGGACAGCTCGCTTTTCTGGCCTCGCCGCTGGCCGACGGTGACGTGGTCGAGATCCACACCCAGGACCCGCAGACCGCGGCCGGACCGGCCGCCGAGTGGCTCGGCCAGGTCCGCACCCCCCGCGCGCAGCTCCACCTCGAACAACGGCTCGGTGTCCGCCGGCCCGAGCACGCCCCGCCGCTGCCGGTGCGCAACCGGGCGGTGATCGGCCTCAACGCGATCCGCATGGAGTTGCACTGGCGCGAACGCCGCCTCGCCAAGGACGGCCTGCTGCAGGCGGTGGCCGCCGACCTCGGTTATCCGGACCCGGAGACGCTCTGCGTGGCCGTGGCCGACCACGTCGTGACCGCCGCCCACGTGGTGGACCGGCTCATCGAGCAGGTGGAGGGCGCGGCCGTCCTGCCCGGCGGTGCGGCGCATCTCGCGGCGGCGCCGTAACCTCTCCTGCATGAATGCGCGCAGCGTGCGGGGCGAGTCCGCCAGCACCGCCGGCTCAGGTCTGCGACGGCTGGCCTACCGCCTCTTCTACGCGCTGCCCGGTCCGGCCCGCCGCCGGCTCGTCCGCACCGTGATGGCCCGCTACACCGTCGGCGCCGTGGCGCTCGTGCGGGATCGTGGCGTACCCGAACAGCTGCTCCTGCTGCGCCAACCCGCGGCCCCGGGCTGGTCGCTGCCGGCCGGCCTGCTCAAGCGTGGCGAGCAGCCGCTGGACGGCTGTGTTCGCGAACTCGCCGAGGAGACCGGCGTGCGGTTGAGTCCCGCCGACCTGACCCCCGCGGCACCCAACGCCGTCGTGCACACGCGTGGCCGCTGGGTCGACTTCGTCTTCGAGGCGACCGTACAGGCGGACCGGATCACGCTCGCCGTCGACGGCGGGGAGGTTCTCGAGGCGCGGTTCCACCCGCTGGACAACCTCCCGCCGCTCACGGTCGCCACGGCACGGCTGCTCTCCGCCTACGGCATCGGTCCCTACGCCGGCTACCCGGAGATCCGCGCGTGACGTCCCCCGTGGACACGGACCCGACGAACCTGTGCGCCGTGGTCTTCGCGGCCGGCGAGGGCGTGCGGATGCGGCCCATCACCCTGCACCTGCCCAAGCCCCTGTGCCCGGTCGGCAACGTGGCGCTGCTGGACGCGGCGCTCGCGCGGGTGGCGGCGCTGGGGCTCACCGGACCGAGCCGGGTCGCGGTCAACGCCAGCTACCTCGCCGACCAGATCGCGGCGCACGTGGGCGACCGGGTCCACCTGTCGCGTGAGCCCGCCCCGCTCGGCACCGCCGGCGGGCTGCGCCGGCTCCGCTCCTGGATCGACGGGCGGGCGGTGCTCGCCGTCAACTCGGACGCCTATCTGGTCCCGCTGCGGCCCCGGCCCGACGACCTGTGGGCGCTGCTGGACGGCTGGGACGGGGTGACCGTACGGATCCTCACCGTCCCCGCCGGCGAGCTGGCACCCGAGTTCGGCGACCAACGTTTCGCCGGCGCCTCGCTGTTGCCCGCGGACCTCGTCGCCGCGATCCCGGCCGGCATGCTGACGCTGACCGGTGCGGTGTGGCGGCCGGCGGAGCGGGCCGGCCGGCTGGAGCTCATCCCGTACGAGGGCTACTACGCCGACACCGGCACGCCCCGCGACCTGTGGGCCGCCAACGTGCGTGCCGCGGCCGGCGCCTGCCTGATCGACCCGACGGCGGTCGTCACCGGCTCGGTGACGAACTCGATCGTCGGCGCGGGGGCGGTCGTCGCCGGATCGGTCACCCGCTCGGTCGTCTTCCCCGGCGCGCGGGTGGCGGCCGAGGAGGTGCTCGTCGACGTGCTGCGCGTGGGCGTCGACATCACCATCCCCGCGACTAGGCTGAGCGCGTGATCACCGCCATCGTGCTCATCGACTGCGCCACCGATTCCATCCCCGAAGTGGCCGAATCGCTGGCCAACCTGGACGGCGTCAGCGAGGTCTACTCCGTCGCCGGCAGCGTCGACCTCATCGCCATCGTGCGGGTGCGGGAGTTCGACGACATCGCCAACGTCATCGCCGGTGGCATCTCCAAGACGGCCGGCGTGATCAACACCGAGACGCATCTGGCGTTTCGCGCCTACTCCCGGCACGACCTCGACGCCGCGTTCGCGATCGGCTTCGACTCGGCCGACTGACGGACCTCGCTGCTACCAGCGGGTAACTTCCGTTGGTACGCTCGCGCGGTGACCGCCACCGAGGCCTACCTACAGGACTACGTCGATCACGACGGGCATCGCCTGGGCATCCACCACTACCCCGATCCCGCGCCGGACGCGCCGGTCGCCGTGATCTGGCCCGCCATGGGGACGCCCGCGCGCTTCTACCGCCGCTTCGCCCGCACGCTCACGGAGGCCGGCGTCGCCGTCATCGCCACCGACCTGCGCGGCACCGGCAGCAGCACGCCCGCCCCGAGTCGCGCGGACACCTACGGCTACGCCGACCTGGCCGGCGACGTGGACGCCGTGCTCGACGCCCTCCGGCCCCACCTTCAGGGGCGGCGCTACTTCCTGCTCGGCCACTCGCTCGGTGGGCAGCTGTGCATGATCCACCTGGCCCGGCACGCTCGCGAGCCCGGCGGCCCCGCGGGCCTGATCCTCGTCGCGGTCGGCCTGCCCTACTACCGCGCCTACCCGGCCCGCCGCTACGGCACGCTCGCCGTCACCCAGGGCATCGGCGCCGTCTCCGCCCTGCTCGGGGTGTGGCCGGGCTGGGGATTCGGCGGCCGCCAGGCCCGGGGCGTGATGACGGACTGGGCCTACACCGCACGGCACGGCACGTTCCCCGCGCTGCACGGCGCGCCGGTCGAGCTCGGCGCGATCAGCACGCCCGTGCTGGGCATCAGCGTGGCCCACGACGCCTTCACCCCGGCCCCGGTGGTCGATTACACGTGCTCGCTGCTGACCGGCGCCAGCGTCACCCGGGCGCACGTGGAGGCCGACGGCATCGACCACTTCGGATGGGCCCGCTCCCCCGACGACGTCGCCCGCCACGTCGTCGCATTTATCAATCCGACACCGCCCAGCGCCTGAACCGTGTGAAACCGACTGGCAGGATGTCGGGATGACCACGGAGTTGGCTCCCGAGGACTTCGACGACCTGTACGAGTACATCCGGGTGCAGGTGGCAGCCGGCTTCGTGCCCCTGCCGGAGATCGTGGACGAGGCCGTCGACGTCTTCGCCGACACGACGCTGTCCCCGACGGCGGTCCGCGAAGCCGCCGTCCGCCTGGCCGACAAGGCGCTGGCCGAGCACCTGGCCGCTCAGGCCGACTGGCCCGAGGTCACCGACTGCGACCGCATCGACGCCGCCTTCGCCGCGCTCGACGGCATCGGCATCGTCGCCCGCCAGCACTTCAGCTGCTGCGGCTCCTGCGGCGCCAACGACATCCTCGACGAGTGCAAGCGCGTCACGGCCGAGAGCGGACCTGTGCGGGGCTACACGTTCTTCCACGTGCAGGACACCGAGAGCGCGGTCGGTGGCGAGTCGCTGTTCCTGAGCTACGGGACCCCCGACGGGGACAAGGAGGCCGCGGTCGCGATCGGGCACGAGGTGGTGGCGGCGCTGCGCGAGGCAGGGCTGCACCCGGCCTGGAACGGCCGCCACGCCAACCGCATCGGGCTGCCCGTCGTCTGGCAGCGCCGGCGCGCCTGACGCCACCGGGCTCAGCCCACGCGCCGGACACACCACGCCGCGACACACCACGCCACGACACACCACGCCGGACGACCAACCGGCCGCCACCCCGTCGGGGTGACGGCCGGTTGTGACGATCGCCGTTCAGTGCTTGCTGGTGTCCTCGAGTTCCCGCGGTGCCGGGGACTCCGCCACCTGCCGGGCGGCCGGTGGCGGCGCCGCCTTCTCGATCGGGAAGAAGAAGCCGCGGATGGCGGGCCCGATCGCGCCGAGCTTGTTCATCTTCTTCGGCACCGGCGTGCCCGTGTACTCCAGGTGGCCCGTCGAGAGCGGCTGGTGCACCTCCTCGAACCGGCCGTCGGGCAGGCGCCGGATGATGCCCGTCTCCACGCCGTGGGCGAGCACCTCGCGGTCGTGCTGCTGCAGACCCAGGCAGATCCGGTACGTCACGTAGTACGCGATCGGCGGCACGATGAACAGGCCGACCCGGCCCGCCCAGGTCATCGCGTTGAGCGAGATGTCGAACTTCTCAGCCAGCACGTCGTTGCCACCGGAGATGGTCAGCACCAGCCAGAACGAGATCGCCATCATGCCCAGCGCGGTGCGCTTGGGAACGTCGCGCGGCCGTTGCAGCAGGTGATGCGACGCCTTGTCCTTCGCGAGGCGGGCCTCGATGAAGGGATAGAAGATCGGCAACATGGTCAGGATGCCCGGCAGCACCACGGTCGGCCAGAACATGCCCGGGATCGTGTAGGGGCCCAGATGCAGGTCCCAGTCGGGCATGAGGCGCGTGGAGCCGTCGAGGAACATGACGTAGAAGTCGGGCTGGCTCGCGGCCGAGACCACCTCGCCCTTGTAGGGGCCGAACAGCCAGATCGGGTTGATCTGCACCAGACCGCCGAGCAGGGCGATCATGCCGAAGATCATCATGAAGAAGGCGCCGGTCTTGAGCGCGAACGCGGGCACCATCCGGGTGCCGACCACGTTGTCGTTGGTCGCCCTCGGCCCCGGGAACTGGGTGTGCTTCTGCTTGACCATCAGCGCCATGTGCACCGTGATCAGCGCCAGCAGGATGGCGGGGACCAGCAGCACGTGCACGATGTAGAGCCGCGGCACGATCTCCGTACCGGGGAACTCACCGCCGAACAGCGACAGGTAGATCCAGGTGCCGGCCACCGGGATCGACAGGATGATGCCGGTCGCGATGCGCAGACCCGTGCCCGAGAGCGCGTCGTCGGGCAGACCGTAACCGGCGAAGCCCTCCAGGAAGCCGACCCAGAAGAGCAGGACGCCGACGATCCAGTTCATCTCCCGGGGCTTGCGGAAGGCGCCGGTGAAGAAGACCCGGAACATGTGCACGACGATCGCGGCCATGAACAGCAGCGCCGCCCAGTGGTGCATCTGGCGCATGATCAGGCCGCCGCGCACGTCGAACGAGATGTTCAGGCTCGACGCGAACGCGCGGCTCATCTCGATGCCCCGCAGCGGCGTGTACGACCCGTCGTACATCACCTCGGTCATCGACGGGTCGAAGAACAACGCCAGGAACGTACCGGTCAGCAGCAGGACGATGAACGAATAGAGCGCGATCTCGCCGAGCAGGAACGACCAGTGGTTCGGGAAGACCTTGTTCAGCGCCCGCCGCAGCAGGGTGGCGCCCTGCAGGCGTTCGTCGAGCGCGACGCCCGTGGCGGCGGGCAGGCGCGCGAAGTCGAACCGCCTCTTCTTGGGGCTCATTCGTTGGCCTCCTGCTCAGTGATCTCCACCGGGCGCTCCCAGTAGGACGGCCCGATCGGCTCCAGGAAGTCCGACCGCGCCACCAGGAACCCGTTCTCGACGGCCAGCGGCAGCATCGGCAGCTTGCGGTTGGCCGGCCCGAAGATCGGCTTGGCCTGCTCGGTGATCAGGAACTGCGACTGGTGGCACGGGCAGAGCAGCCGGTTGGTCTGCTGCTCGTACAGGCTCGCGGGGCAGCCGGCGTGCGTGCAGATCTTGGAGTAGGCGACGAAGTTCTCCCACATCCCGTCGACCACCGGCAACTGCACCTTCGCCCCGGCCGCCAGCTTCGCCTGCGACTCGGCGATGCTGGCGCGCAGCGCGTCCGCGTCCTCCTGGCGCAGGTGGATCAGCAACGTCGGCGAGTCGGCGTACTTGTTCGTCGCCCCGCCGGGGATGCCGGGGAAGACCGTCATCTGGCCGCCGACGCTGACGTCCTCGGGCCGGATGGGCGTGCCGTCGTCGCGGGTCAGCGGCACCGGCTTGCCCCCGTTGAGCTTCGGGCTCCACCCGGTCTTGAGCAGCGGGTGGCCGTCCTGGGGGTTCTTGATGAGCGCCCCGACCAGCGGTGCCACCGCGGCGGCACCGAGACCGGCCGCGGGCAGCAGCAGCGCGGCCTTGATGATCGGCCGACGCTTGATGCCCGTGTCGTCGATCACGTTCATGATCGCCGCGCCGGTGAGCTTCTGCTCGTCCGGCGAGGACGGGCCAGCGTGCCGGTCCTGGATGATCACCTCGTGCGGCAGCAGCTTCTTGCCCCAGATCGCCAGGGCGAAGCCCATCGCGAACAGCGACCCGCCCAGCGTGGCGGCGAGGATCGGGGTGTAGTAGCGCGAGGCCAGCGAGACGCCCGGCCCGGGCAGCTCATACCGCCACGGCCACCAGATGTAGGCGACCACGAAGGCGACGGCGAGCAGCCCCGACAGCGCGAACAGGAAGGCGATGGTGCGCTCGATGCGCTTCTCGACCCGGCCCTTGCGCCCGGGCGGGAAGGCCGGCTCGTAGTGCACGATCTCCATGCCGTCGCGGCGCAGGCCCTCCTTCACCAGGTCGAACCGGGTGTGCGCGGGGTCGTCCACGTAGAAGTCCTCGGCCGGTGCGGCGTGCCCGCCCCGGATGTGCTCGACCGTCATGCCTTACCCACCATCCACAGCGACACCAGAACCAGGATCGTGATGCCGACGATGAAGATCACCAGACCCTCGGCGACCGGACCCAGCCGGCCGATCCCCCAGCCGCCCGGGTCCGGGTCGTGCTGCAGGTTCTGGATGTAGGCGATGATGTCGCGCTTCTCGTCGGGGGAGAGCTGGTTGTTCCCGAAGACCGGCATGTTCTGCGGGCCGGTCAGCATGGCGGCCCAGATGTCCCGCGGCGTGGACTGGGTCAGCGACGGGGCGAACTTGCCCGAGGAGAGCGCGCCGCCGCCGGCACCGAAGGCGTGGCACGACGAGCAGTTGACCCGGTAGAGCGTGCCGCCCCGGGCCACGTCGCCGCCGGTCATCTGCGAGTCCGCCGGCAGCTCGGGGCCACCACCCAGCGACTGGATGTAGGCGCCGATCTGCTGGGCCTCCTCGCGGGTGTAGAGCGGCTCCCGGCGCTCGATCTGGGCGCCCTGGGCGGCCGCGGGCATCCGCCCGGTGGCGACCTGGAACTCGACGGCGGCCGAGCCCACGCCGATCAGGCTGGGGCCGCGGTTCTCCACGCCCTGCCCGTTGCGACCGTGGCAGGTGATGCAGCTCGCGTCATAGAGCGTCTTGCCCGCCGCGATGTCCTCGGCCGAGGCGGTCGCCTCCGCGGTGGCGGTGCCCGGCGCGGCCAGGGCGTAGACGGCACCGGCGGCGAACAGGGCCAGGGCCATCCGCAGGCCGTTGGTCACCCGGCGCTTCCAGACCCTGCGGCCCGCTGGCCGCCGCGAGCCGGCGCCCCTGGCCGGGCGGGTGGGGAGAGTCTCCGCCACCCCCGTCACGGCACCGTCGTCGACGGTGACCTGCATGTCACGCGGGGCTTCGCCGGCGGGCTCACGGCCCGGCACCGCAACGCTGCCCAGACGGTGCAGCCTGCGCCGCAGCCGTCGAACCGGACCCTCAGTCATTGCCTCACCTTGGTCGGTCGTCACGAGATCGTCGTGGCCGTCGGTCGTCACGCGATCACCGGGGCGGGAAGGAGGTAGATGATGGCGAACAGCGCGATCCAGACCAGATCGACGAAGTGCCAGTAGTACGAGACCACGATCGCGGCGGTCGCCTGCGCCGGCGTGAACCGACTCAGCGTGGTGCGGATCATGAAGATGATGAAGGCGATGAGACCACCCGTGACGTGCAGGCCGTGGAACCCGGTGGTCAGGTAGAACATCGAGCCGAAGCCGTCTTTGCTGATCGTGATGCCCTCGTGCGTGACCAGGTTGCGGTACTCGTTGGCCTGGCCGAGGACGAACACCAGGCCCATCACGAAGGTCAGGGTGAACCAGCGCCGCAGGCCGTGCACGTCGCCCCGCTCGGCGCGGAACACGCCCAGCTGGCAGGTGATCGACGACAGCACCAGGATCGTGGTGAAGGTCAGCGCGTAGGGCAGGTCGAGCGCCTCCTTGCCCTCCACCCACTGCTCCGCGCCGACCGGAGTGGCCCGGATCGAGAAGAACATCGCGAAGAGTGCCGCGAAGAACATCAGCTCGCTGGACAGCCAGACGATGGTGCCGACGCTGACCATGTTCGGCCTTGTCAGCGAATGGATCTGGTTCTTCGGAAGGGCTTGGGCCGCAGTCACGCGGTCATTATTCCCCTTGATCCAGGGCCTCCGTGCCGGGGGGTGTGTGGACACCCCGCGCGGGTGCGCCGCGGGGTCCCTGGCGCCTTCCGGGGGCACGGATCGGACCCACGAACGGTCCGTACGGGTGAACGTTCCCCCCATCGAGCGGCGTCTTGCTCCACTTTTGGGGCGATATGTCGGCACCGGCCCCCGAAGGAACAACCGGGCAAGCGGGGCATAGCCTGCGGCTGTGCAGGTGGTAGAGCCCATGGCGGCGGCGCTGGTCCCTGGCGGACAGACCGAGCTGCCTCCGTTCAGCGTCGTGAGATTCTTCATCGAGTCCGACCTGGTGCAGGCCATGACGCTGGTGCTGCTCGCGGTCGCCGTGCTGTACGGCTGGGGGGTGCGGCGGCTGCGCCACCGCGGCGACGCGTGGAGCACCGGCCGTACGGTCTCGTTCGCCGTGGGGTTGGCGCTGGTCGCCTCGGTCAGCGTCACCGGGCTGGAGGCCTACGACACGACGCTGGTGTCGGTGCACATGGTCCAGCACATGGTGCTGACGATGCTCGCGCCGATCTTCCTCGCCCTGGGCGCGCCGGTGACCCTCGCCCTGCGCACGTTGCCGTCCCCCGGCCGCCGGGTGCTGCTGCGGGTGCTGCACAGT
>Ga0164243_10009350_pt1 | contig 14278 bp, 11 predicted proteins | sample OricompcompostOP_FD_108781 | JGI IMG/M metagenome (GOLD analysis project Ga0164243, IMG submission 108781) | Organic Plus compost microbial communities from Emeryville, California, USA - Original compost - Organic plus compost (OP) | ecosystem: Engineered > Solid waste > Mixed feedstock >... | reverse complement strand
TCCTACGACATCGAGGCCGCGCACTGTGCCGTCACCGGTGTGTACACGAACAAAGCGCCCGGCGGGGTCGCCTACGCCTGCTCGTTCCGCATCACCGAGGCCGTGTACCTCGTCGAGCGGCTGGTCGACCTGCTGGCGCTCGATCTCGGCATGGACCCGGCGCAGCTGCGGATGCACAACCTGCTGCGGCCCGAGCAGTTCCCGTATGTCAGCAAAACCGGCTGGGAGTACGACTCCGGCGACTATCCGCGGGCGCTGCGCGCGGCACTGGAGCTGGCGGGATACGAGGAACTGCGGGCGGAGCAGGCGCGGCGGCTCGAAGCCGGCGATCCGACCCTGATGGGCATCGGCCTCTCGTTCTTCACCGAGGCCGTCGGGGCCGGGCCGCGCAAGCACATGGACATCCTCGGGCTCGGCATGGCGGACGGCGCCGAGTTGCGGGTGCATCCCACCGGCAAGGCCGTGCTGCGGTTGTCCTGCCAGAGCCAGGGGCAGGGCCACGAGACCACGTTCGCCCAGATCGTCGCCGAAGAACTGGGTATCTCGCCGGACGACATCGACGTCGTGCACGGCGACACCGACCAGACGCCGTTCGGGCTCGGCACCTACGGTTCGCGGTCCACACCGGTCTCCGGCGCGGCGACGGTGGTGGTCGCCCGGCGGGTGCGTGAACGGGCCCGGCTCGTCGCGTCCGCGATGCTCGAAGTGAGCCCGGACGACCTCGAATGGGAGAAGGGCCGCTGGTTCGTCAAGGGCGACAAGGAAGCCGGGAAGTCCATTCAGGACATCGCGATGGCCGCGCATTCGAGCCTGGAACTGCCCGACGACGTCGAGGGGCATCTCGACGCGTCCTGTGTGTACAACCCGCCGAATCTGACCTACCCGTTCGGCGCCTACCTCTGCGTGGTCGACGTCGATCCCGGTACCGGTCAGGTGACGGTGCGGGACTTCGTCGCCGTCGACGACTGCGGCGTGCGGATCAACCCGATGATCGTCGAGGGCCAGGTGCACGGCGGGCTCGCGGACGGGATCGGGATGGCGTTGATGCAGGTGATGGCGTTCGACTCCGACGGCAACCACCTCGGCGGGTCCTTTATGGACTACCTGGTGCCGACCTCGATGGAATGCCCGTCGTGGCGGCTCGGCGAGACCGTCACGCCGTCGCCGCACCATCCGATCGGTGCGAAGGGCGTCGGCGAGTCGGCCACCGTCGGTTCGCCGGCCGCGGTGGTCAACGCGGTGCTGGACGCACTGAAACCGCTCGGCGTCCGGCACGCCGACATGCCGCTCACCCCGGCGGCGGTCTGGTGTGCGATCCAGGGTAATCCACTTCGGACGGATCTGGCGGTGACCTGATGGCGACGATCGAACTGCTCGCGCAGGTGGATTCGCTGCGCGCCAGGCGAAGACCCTTCGTCGTCGCCACCGTCGTCCGCGCCCAGCGGCCCACCAGCGCGAAGCCGGGTGACTGCGCGCTGGTGCTGCCGGACGGCACGATGGAGGGGTTCGTCGGGGGCGGCTGCGCGGAATCCACCGTGCGGCTACAGGGAATCCGGCTGCTGCACACCGGCCAGTCGGCGTTGCTGCGGATCGTGCCCGAGGCGGGACCGGTGGAGAAGGTGGAGCAGGGCGTGGTCACGGTGGGCAACCCGTGCCTGTCCGGCGGGGCACTGGAGATCTTCCTGGAGGCCCAGCTGCCACCGGCGCTCGTCGTGGTCTTCGGCGACACACCGGTCGCCCGCGCGCTCGTCACCATCGGGCGCGTGCTGGGCTATGACATCCGCACCGGCGGCGAGATCCCGGAGGACGCCGAGGCGGTGATCATCGCCTCGCACGGACGCGACGAGGAGGCCGAGCTGCGGGCCGCGGTGGCGGCGGACATCGGCTACATCGCGCTGATCGCGAGCCGCCGCCGAGGCGCGCTGCTGCTCGACTCGCTCGACATCGATCCCGGCCGGGTGCACACCCCGGCGGGACTGGACATCGGCGCCCGCGGCCCCGGCGAGATCGCGATCTCGGTGTACGCGGAGTTCATCGCGACCCGCCGGCGTGCTGCCGCGCCCGCGCTGAGCCTGGTGCCCGAACCGCCGGAGGCGCCCGATCCGGTGTGCGGGATGCCCGTGCTGATCACGCAGGACTCGGTGCAGCTCCCCTACGCGGGCAGGCGATATTACTTCTGCGGTTCGGGTTGCCGCCAGGCGTTCGCCGGCGAGCCAGAGCGGTACCTGCCCGATGGCTGACGACGTGAAAGCGCTTTCCGACGAGCTGGACCGGGCCGGCTACCTGACCGACGAGGCCCTGGCGACCGCGTTGTTCCTCGCGGTGCGGATGAGCCAGCCGATCCTGCTCGAAGGCGAACCGGGCGTCGGCAAGACCGAGGCGGCCAAGGCGCTCGCCCGCGCGCTCGATACGAAGCTCATCCGATTGCAGTGTCACGAGGGCCTCTCGGTCGCGGATGCCTTGTACGAGTGGAACTATCCCCGTCAGCTGCTCGGTATCCGGCTGGCCGAAGCCCGTGGTGAGGCGCTTGCCGAGGCGGACCTGTTCAGCGAGGACTACCTGCTCGCGCGGCCGTTGCTGGCCGCGCTCGAACATCCGGGGCCGCGGCCCGCGGTGCTGCTCATCGACGAGGTCGACCGGGCCGACGACGAGTTCGAGGCGTTCCTGCTGGAACTGCTCGCCGAGGCGACCGTGACGATCCCGGAACTCGGCACCCGGCGCGCGGTGCTGCCGCCGATCGCGGTGCTGACCTCGAACCGGACGCGCGAACTGCACGACGCGCTCAAACGGCGGTGCCTGTACCAGTGGATCGCGCATCCCGGGGTGGAACGGGTCGCGGAGATCGTCCGGCGGCGGGTGCCCGGCGTCGAGGACTGGCTCGCCGAACGGGTCGCGCGGTCGGTGCGCGTGCTGCGGGAGATGGAGCTGTACAAGCCGCCGGGCGTCGCGGAGGCGATCAACTGGGCCGCCGCGCTGGACGTGCTCGGCGTGGAGACATTCGACGAATCCGCGCTGCGGCACACGATGAGCGCCGTGCTCAAGTACCAGGAGGACCGGGCTGTGGCCGAAGCGCGCCTCGCGGAGGTGGCCGGTGGCGGCTGATCTCGCGGAGCTGTCGGCCCGGTTCTGCGCCGCGTTGCGTGTCCAGGGCATGGCGGTCGGGGCGGACCGGGCGGCGCGATTCACGCACGCGGTCATGCTGGTGTCGCCGCGGCGGGTGCCGGAGTTGTACTGGTGTGCGCTGGCGACGCTGGTGTCCACACCGGACGAGATCGACGTGCTGCGCCGTGTCTTCGCCGCGGTGTTCGAGACAGCCGACCCTGCGGACTTTCGCGGTGATCGTCCACAAGGGACCGCGGGCGCGTTCAGTGCGTCGGCGGAGTCACGGCCCTCCCGTGACCTGCGCACCGCGATGGCGGGCAGTGCCGCGGAAAGGCTCACAACCCGGGACTTCGCCGATCTCGAACCCGGCGAACTGGCGCTGCTGCGGGAGATCATGAGCCGGTTCGAGCTGGCCACCCCAACACGGCGCACCAGGCGGAAGCGGGTTTCCGCGCACGGTCGTCGCGTCGACCTGCGGGAAACGCTGCGGCAGGCGCGGCGCAGCGGAGGTGAACCGGTGGCGCTCAGCCGGTGGCGGCCGCGGACGAAACCACGGAAACTCGTTGTGCTGTGCGATATCTCCGGTTCCATGGCGGCACATGCCAGGGCCATGCTGCAACTGCTCGTCTGCGCGGTCGGCGGTGCGCGCGCGGAGGTGTTCACCTTCGCGACCCGGCTCACGCGCCTCACCCGCGCGCTGGCGGTCGACCCGGACGAGGCCATGCGCCGCGCCGGTGAGCAGGCGCCGGACTGGTCCAGCGGCACCCGGATCGGGGCCGCGCTGCGGGAATTCATCGACACCCACGGCGCGCGTGGCATGGCCCGCGGCGCGGTCGTGGTGATCATCTCCGACGGCTGGGAGACCGGGGACGCAGGCGAGCTGCGTGCCCAGATGGCGCGGCTTTCGTTGCTGGCGCACCGGATCGTGTGGGTCAACCCGCGCACCGCGAAGCCCGGGTACCGGCCCGCGGTCGGCGGGATGGCCGCCGCCTGGCCGTACTGCGACGCGGTGGTCAGCGCCCACCGGCTCGACGCCGTGGACGAACTGCTGGCCGCGATCGGCCAGGGCTGACCCCACCTGCTTTCCGAGGGGTGATCGGGGTGAGGAGGATGGGTGCCGGTCTCGCGGCGAGGCGGCCCGCGCCCGTCACGTTGATCGGCGCACCAGAGTGATTAGGGTAGCCTAAACGCAAAGCGTTTCCGGGACGAAGGAGGAACGGCCGATGGCGGAGAAGTCCGAGCGCAGGAGCCGGCCGGCCGTGCGGCTCAAGGTGCTGCGCAAGCAGCAGCTCACCCCGCACATGATCCGGATCGTCGCGGGCGGTGACGGGATCTCGGCGTTCCAGCCGAACGATTTCACCGACGCCTACGTCAAGGTGCTGTTCCCGCAGCCCGAGGTGAGCTATCCCGAGCCGTTCGACATGGGCGTGATCCGGGCCGAGTTCCCGCGGGAGCAGTGGCCGCGGATGCGGACCTACACGGTGCGCTACTTCGACGGGAACGAGCTCACGCTGGACTTCGTGCATCACGGCGACGAGGGGCTCGCGGGGCCGTGGGCGCAGCGCGCCGAGGTCGGGGACGAGCTGCTGCTGACCGGTCCCGGCGGCGCGTACCGGCCGGGCCCCGAGGCGGACTGGCATCTGCTGGTGGGTGACGAGGCCGCGCTGCCGGCCATCGCGCTGTCGCTGGAGACGATGCCCGCCGACGTGCCCGCGCACGTGTTCATCGAGGTCGCCGACGCCGCCGAGGAGCAGCCGCTGGACACCAAGGCCGACGCGCGGATCCGGTGGGTGCACCGGGCGGCGGGGGAGAGCCTGGTGGACGCGGTGCGGTCGCTGGAGTTCCCGGCCGGGACCGTGCAGGCGTTCGTGCACGGCGAGGCCGGTTTCGTGAAGGAGCTGCGGCGGTTCCTGCTCGACGAGCGTGGGGTGCGCCGGGATCTGCTGTCGATTTCCGGATACTGGCGGCGCGGGAAGAACGACGAGGAGTGGCGCGTCGAGAAGGCCGCCGAGAGGAGTTGACCCGGGCCGCTCCGGCGGCGAGAGTCGGGGTATGACGCTGAAGGTCGACACCGATCCGGCGGAGGCCGGGTTCGACGCGCGCAGGCTCGAGCGGATCGACCGGCATTTCGCCCGTTATGTCGACGATGGGCGGTTGCCGGGCTGGCACATCGTGGTGAGCAGGCACGGCACCGTGGTGCACTCGTCTCGGGCCGGGCACCGGGATGTCGAGACCGGACTGCCGGTCGAGGCGGATACGTTGTGGCGCATCTTCTCGATGACCAAACCGGTCACCTCGGTCGCGGCGATGATCCTGTTCGAGGAAGGCGCTTTCGACCTCAACGACCCGATTTCGCGCTGGTTGCCGGAATTCGCCGAGCCGCGCGTGTACGTCAAGGGCTCCGCGCTGCGCCCCGTGACGGAACCCGCCACCGAGCCGATCCGCGTGTGGCACCTGCTGTCCCACACTTCGGGCCTGACCTACGGTTTCCACCACGCGCATCCGGTGGACGCGATGTACCGCGCGGCGGGGTTCGAGTGGGGTGCGCCGGCCGGCATGGATCTCGCCGCTTGCGTCGAGACGTGGGCGGGTTTGCCGTTGGTGTTCCAGCCGGGCAGCGAGTGGAACTACTCGGTGTCGACGGATGTGCTGGGCCGTCTTGTCGAGGTCGTGTCGGGCCAGTCGCTGGACGCGTTCCTCCGTGAGCGTGTCTTCACTGCGCTGGGCATGACGGACACGTCCTTTGGTGTGGACGACGAGCGGCTCGGTGCCCTGTACGTCCCCGAACCGGGCACCCAGCGTGCCCTCCGCAACGACGCTTTCGGCCGGTCGGGCCGGGGCCGCCCCGACTACTGGTCGGGTGGCGGCGGCCTGGTGTCGAGTGCCGAGGATTACCACCGTTTCACGCAGTTCCTGTTGCGCGGCGGGGAGTTGGACGGTGTGCGCTTGCTGAGTCCGCGCACGGTCACGTTGATGAGCTCGAACCACCTGCCCGGCGGTGTGGACCTGGAGTCCTACGGCCGCCCCCTGTTCGCCGAAATGCCTTTCGATGGCTACGGTTTCGGCTTGGGCTTCTCGGTACTGATCGACCCGGTGAAGGCGAAAACGTTGTCCACCAAGGGCGAGTACGCCTGGGGCGGCGCGGCGTCGACGGCCTTCTGGGTGGACCCGGCAACGGGGGTGACGGCGATGTTCTTCACTCAGCTGTTGCCGAGCAGCACCCACCCGATCAGGCAGGAGCTGCGGAACCTGGTGTACCAAGCGTTGGTGGCCTGAGGGGAAAGCGAAGCGTGCTGCTCAGCCACGACGCCATCCTCACGCACTCAACTTCCCCACAATGTCCTCATAAGCCGCCAGGGTCTGTTCCCGTTCGTCGTGCATGAGGTACACCGCGAACTGGTCCACGCCCGCCTCCGCGAGTTCCGCCAGGCGTTCGACGTGTGCGCTGGCCGGGCCGACCAGGCAGAAGCGGTCCACGATCTCGTCCGGGACGAAGTTCGTCGAAGGGTTGCCTGCGCGGCCGTGGTGGCTGTAGTCATAACCCTCGCGGCCGCGGATGTAGTCCGTCAGTTCACGCGGCACCGGGCCCTCATTTCCATACCTGGCAACGAGGTCCGCCACATGGTTACCCACCATGCCACCGAACCACCGCAACTGTTCCCGCTGGTGCGCCACATCGTCGCCGACATAAGCCGGTGCGGCGACACAGATCGTGATGCCCGCCGGGTCCCGGCCCGCCGCGCGGGCCGCCTCCTGGACGGCGCCGATCGTCCAGCGGGCGATGGCCGGGTCGGCGCATTGCAGGATGAAACCGTCCGCATGCTCGCCCACCGTTCTCAGTGCTTTCGGGCCGTAGCCTGCCATCCACATTTCCAGCCGCCCGCCCCGCACCCACGGTATGCGCACCGGTTTGCCACCATAGACAACCTCGCGGCCCTCCGCCAATTCCTTGATCACGTGCATCGACTCGCGGACGGTGGCCAAAGTGGACGGTGGTTTGCCGATGACCCGGTGCGCCGAATCGCCCCGGCCGATGCCGCAGACGGTGCGGTTACCGAACATGTCGTTCAGCGTCGCGAACAACGACGCGGTCACCGACCAGTCACGGGTACCGGGGCTGGTGACCATCGGACCGACTGTCATGGCCGAGGTCGCCGCCAGGATCTGCGAATAGATGACGAACGGCTCCTGCCACAACACGACCGAGTCGAACGTCCAGCCATAGCCGAACCCGTTGTCCTCCGCCGTTTTCATCAACCGCACGACGTCCCGCGCTGGCGGGTCCGTCTGCAGCACCACACCGAAATCCATGATCGCCGCCTCAGTTCAGGTACTGGCACTTGTCCCGCGACAGGAAACGCCCGTGTCCCGCACCGCTGAACCCCGACGGCGAGACCACGACCTTGCCCCGCGAGAGCACCGTCTCCACCTTGCCGGTGATCTCGAACCCCTCATAGGCGGAGTAATCCACCGCCATATGGTGGGTTTCCTCGGACAGGGTCTGCCTCGCGGCCGGATCGTAGATGACGATGTCCGCGTCCGAACCCGGCGCGATCACGCCCTTGCGCGGATACAGGCCGAACATCCGCGCCGGGGTGGTGGCACAGGCCTCGACCCACCGGCCGAGTGAGATCTCACCCGCGACGACACCCTGGTGCAGCAGGTCCATCCGGTGCTCGACACCGGGCATGCCGTTCGGAATCTTCGAGAAATCGCCGCGGCCCAGTTCCTTCTGGTCCTTGAAACAGAACGGACAGTGGTCCGTGGACACCACGGACAGATCGTTCGTCCGCAGCCCGCGCCACAGATCCGCCTGATGTTTCTTCTCCCGCAGCGGGGGAGACGCGACGTACTTGGCGCCCTCGAAACCGGGCCTCGCGAGGTCCTCAATGGACAGATAAAGATACTGCGGACAGGTCTCGGCGAACACGTTCTGACCGTCGTTGCGTGCCTCGGCCACCGCGGAGAGTGCTTCCGCCGCGGACAGGTGCACGATGTAGAGCGGCGAACCTGTCACGCGCGCCAGCGTGATCGCCCGCGAGGTGGCCTCGCCCTCCAAAGCGGACGGACGAGTGTAGCCGTGCTGCACCGGATCCGTCTTACCCTCCGCGAGCGCCTGCGCGACGAGCTCGTCGATCGCGATGCCGTTCTCGGCGTGCATCATGATCGTCGAACCGGTTTCGGTGGCCTTGCGCATCGCGCGCAGAATGTCACCGTCGGTCGAGTAGAACACGCCAGGATAGGCCATGAACATCTTGAAACTCGACACGCCGCCGTCGATACAGGTTTCCATCTCCTTGAGCGTCGTGTCGTTGACGTCCGAGATGATCAGGTGGAACCCGTAGTCGACGGCACAGTTCCCGTCGGCCTTCTCGTGCCATTTGTCCAGTGTGGACACCAGCGAGGTGCCCTTGGCCTGCACGGCGAAATCGATGATCGTGGTCGTGCCGCCCCAAGCCGCCGCGGTGGTGCCCGTCTCGAACGTGTCCGCCGAGAACGTGCCGCCGAAGGGCATCTCCATGTGGGTGTGGGCGTCGATCCCGCCCGGCAGCACGTACTTCCCGCTCGCGTCGAGCACGGTGTCCGCCGTATCGAACACGCCGGGGGCGGCAACCGCGATGATCTTCTCGTCCTCAACCAGCACATCCGCGGGGCTGCCGCCGGTGGTGGACAGCACCGTCCCGCCCTTGATCAGGGTGCGCATCACGGCTTCACAATCGTGTCGTAGGAGTCCGGCCTGCGGTCCCGGTAGAACTGCCACAGATCGCGGACCTCGGTGAGCTTGTCCATGTCGAGATCCCGCACCACGACCTCGTCCTTGTCGTCGGAGGCGGCATCCCCGACCAGCTCACCCCGCGGGTCGACGAAATAGGTCTGGCCGTAGAAGTCGTTGTCGCCCAGCGGTTCCACCCCGACCCGGTTGATCGCGCCGACGTAGTACTCGTTGGCCACGGCCGCGGCGGGCTGTTCCAGCCGCCACAGGTACTGCGACAGGCCGCGGCTGGTCGCCGACGGGTTGAACACGATCTTCGCGCCGGCGAGCCCGAGCGCGCGCCAGCCTTCCGGGAAGTGCCGGTCGTAGCAGATGTACACGCCGATCCGGCCCACCGCGGTGTCGAACACGGGATACCCCATGTTGCCCGGCCGGAAGTAGAACTTCTCCCAGAACCCCTTGACCTGCGGGATGTGGTTCTTGCGGTACTTGCCCAGATAGCGACCGTCGGCGTCGATGACGGCCGCCGTGTTGTAGTAGACGCCCGCCTGCTCCTGCTCGTACATCGGCGCGACGATCACGATCCCGTGCCGCTCGGCCACTTCCTGGAGCAAGCGCGTCGTGGGCCCGTCCGGGATGCCCTCGGTGTAGGAGTAGTAGTCGGCGTCCTGTACCTGGCAGAAATACGGGCCGTAGAACAACTCCTGCAGGCACACCACCTGCGCGCCCTGCGACGCCGCGCTGCCGATCGCCTCGACCGCGCCCGCGATCATCGAGTCCTTGTCACCCGTCCACCGCTGTTGCACCAACGCGGCCCTCACCAGGTTGCTCACTGGCTTCCTCCTCTTGTCGTTCCTTGGCCCGACCCGGCAGGGTCAGCGCGAGATAGACCACGAAACCGCCGACCAGTCCGGCGACCCAGCTGTAGTCGTAGACGGGCTTGAGGAACGGGATGAGCCCGTCCCGCGGGAACGGCCCCGACGATCCCTCGGCCGTGTAGGCGCCGCCGACCGCGAGCACCGCGCCGACGAGGGTGGCGAAGACGGCCTGCCAGCTCCAGCCGGCACGGAACCAGTACTTCCCCTTCTCCGTGTAGAGCGCTGCCAGATCGAGCTTGCGCCGCCGCAGCACCCAGTACCCGGCGACCAGAACGCCCGCCACCGCACCGAGAATGCCGCCGTAGAAGCCGAGCCACGCGAAGATGTAGATGCTCGGATCGGAGTACAGCTTCCACGGCATGATGGCGATTCCGATGATGCCGCAAATGAGCCCGCCCAGCGCGAACGTGATGCGCTTGGGGAAGGCGTTGGAGAAGTCGTAGGACGGGCTGACCACGTTCGCCGCGAGGTTCGCCGAGATCGTGGCCAGCACGAGCGCGATGAGTGCGATCACCACGACCACCGGGCTGGAGAACCGGTCGGCGAGTTGCGCCGGGTCCCAGATCGCCTCGCCGTAGAGCACCTGGCCGCCGGAGGTGGTCAGGATCGCCACGATCGCGATGAACGTCATCGTCGTCGGCAGGCCCAGCAGCTGCCCGCGCACCTGGACCCGTTGGCTGCCGCCGAACCGCGTGAAGTCCGGCATGTTCAGCGACAGCGTCGACCAGAACGCGATCATCGCCATCAGCGAGGGCGCGAACACCTTCCAGAAGTCGCCGCCCCAGCCCAGCGACGCGGGCTCGGACAGGATCGGGCCGATCCCGCCCGCCTTGATCAGCACGTAGCCGAGCAGGATCAGGAAACCGACCGACACCAGCGGCGCCGTCCAGTTCTCGAACCGCCGCACGGCCTCCATGCCGCGCCAGATGATCAGCATCTGCACGATCCAGAACACCGCGAACGACAGCCAGAGCGTCCACGGCTGCCCGCCGAACTCGGCCGCGTCACGCCAGCCGCCGCCGGCGAGTTTGCCGACCAGGATATAGATCGCCTCACCGCCGACCCAGGTCTGGATGCCGAACCAGCCGCAGGCGATGAACGCGCGCAGCAGCGCGGCGAGGTTCGCGCCGCGCAACCCGTAGAAGGCGCGGGAGAACACCGGGAACGGGATGCCGTATTTCGTTCCGGCGTGACTGTTCAACAGCATCGGGATGAGCACGATCAGGTTTCCCAGCGTGATCGTGATCAATGCCTGCAGCCAGTTCATGCCCAGCGCGATGAGCGAGGACGCCAGCGCGTAGGAGGGGATGTTGTGTGCCATCCCCATCCACAGCGCGAAATAGTTGTAGGTGCTCCACGTCCGCTTCTCCACCGGAACGGGAGCCAGCTCGTCGTTGTAGAACCGGCTACCGCGAATGGACGCGGTGCCGGTCAGATCCACCCGGCCGTCGGGGTGCGAGATCTGCGAGGGTGCCATTGCGGAATCCTGCTCGCGCTCCGCATGCCATGGGCATTGGCAGAGTGTTCACCATTGCCTGGGTAAAAACGCATTCTGTCGATTGCGTGGAACGGTGGCGAGTGTTCACCGCGGCTTGTAGCGGAGCGGCAATGAAACCGTAACAACGTCATTCCGGCACCGGTCTGCCGGCCCAGGTGAATGCGTCGGCGTTGACCAGTCAGAAATCGAAGACGCCGCCCGATTCCCGTGCCGCGACGCAGCTGTTCGGGTACGTGTGCGTCCACAGCACCGGTTTCGCCTGCCAGCGGCCCGTCGCGGTCGCGGTGACCGGGGCCCAGATCAGCGGGCACATGCCGGCCTCGCGCGGCAGCCGGTCGAAGTCGCCGCCGGCCAGGGTGAGGGAGCGGCACGCCTTGCCGCGGCCGGGATGCGTGCCGCCGGACGGGTGGCATTCGAGGTTGACCGTGCCGGCGTGACCACCGTTGTCGTGCAGCGCGAGCGCCAGCTCGGCGCCGGGGTGGCTGGGCGCGCCGGCCATCGCGAGCATCGAGGCCATGGCGGGAACGATCGTGGAAACAGGCATGGCGCCACTATCTCGCCCAGACCACCCGGCCAGTACCTACACGACCAGGTGGTTCCGTGCCACGATCGGGTCACGCGAGATCGTGCACCAGCAACGCCACGTACAGCGACAACATCGACTCCGGATCCTCCAGCGGTACCCCCAGCACCTGCTCGATGCGAGCGAGCTGCTGGTAGTACGCCGTGCGCGAGGTGTGCGCGGCCGCCGCGGCCGCCGACTTGTTCCCACCCTGCTCGCAGTAGTGCCGCAGCGCCTGCAGCAGCCGCGTGCCCGACGCGGCGTCGCGGGTGAGCAGCGGACCCAGCTCGCGGGCGGCGAACGTGCGCAACCGCTCGTCCCCGGCCAGCAACTGCAACAGGCCCCGCAGCCGCAGGTCCTCCAGCCGGTGCACCGCCCGGTCCGAACCGGACCGCAGCGCCGCGGCCGCCACGTGCGCCGCCTCGGTCAGGCTGCGTTCGGCGTGCGCCGGGCTCGCCACCGTCGTCCCCGCCGCGAGCACACCCGGCGCCCCGGTGCGCGCCTGCCGCACCGCCTCCGCCAGCCGCTCCAGCACCGCATCGACGTTTGCCTTGGGGGACAACGAAAGCAGCGCGCGAACGGTCACGTCGTCGGACACCGCGACCAGCGCCGAGACCTTCGCGCGCCGGATCGCGAGCGACGCCGCCTCGGCCAGTTCCCGCAACACGGTCGTGGCGGACAGGGCGGGCGACGCGGCGTCGGTCAGCCGGGGCCGGATCGCGACCCCCACCAGCCGCCGCCCCTCCAGCGGCACACCCAGCGCCGCCGACCGCGCGAGCAGTTCCGCCGACGGCACCGGTGAGGCCATCAGCTCGCTCAGCACCGCCCGGTGCGCCTGCCGTTCGAGACTGTCGGTGTCCCGCGCGACCAGGCGGTGCACCGCCAGTGCGGAGGCGGCCCGCTCGGCCACCACGACGTGCCGGTGCGGCGGCGGCTCGTCCGACACCACGATCAGCCGTCCCCAGTCGTGCCCGCGCGCGCCGACGATCGTGACCAGCCAGCCGGCGTCGGCGTGATAGGCGGTGCGCTGGCCGACGTGCACCGACCGCGAGCGCGGCAGCCACGCGTCGAGCAGCTCGCCGGGGTCGGTACCCGCGGCGTCGTAGGCGAGCATCTCGTGCGAGAGCGTCTCCAGCACCACCGGCCGCTCCGTCAGCCGCGCCACCTCCCGCAGCACCACACCGGGATCGGCGCCGGCGACGGTCAGCTCGGTGAAGATCTGGTGCACCTGTTCGGCGGCCCGCAGCTCGGCCACCTGCGCGTCCACGATGAGGCCGTTCACGGTCTCGGTGATGGCGACGTACCGGGTCTCCCGGGACAACGTGATCAACGGCAGCCCGTGCTGATCGGCCGCCTCGACCAGGGCGGGCGGCAGGGCGTCACTCCAGTGCCGCACCAGTTCCACGACCAGTCCGGCGACCCCGGCGCCGGCCAGCTGGCTCACGTACTCGCCGAGTGCGGCCGCGTCGTCGGGCAGTGCGATCCCGGTGGTCAGCACCAGCTCGCCGCCCTTGAGCAGGTGCCCGATGTCGGCGACCTCGGCGACGTGCACCCAGCGCACCCGCGTGTCCAGCCCCTGTTTGCCCGCCACGACACTCGGCCGCCCGTGCCGGACGACCGGCAGCGCGAGCACGTCGGCGACGGTCGGGTACATAGGACACAAACTGTACGGCCGGAGCGGGGAGTCGGTACATGTTGTCCGTATTGGCGGGCGGCGCCGTTCACCAGACTCGGGAGGCATGAGCGAAGAGGACCTGCTGGCCCGCCACCGCGCGGTCATGCCGAACTGGCTTTCGTTGTTCTACGACCGGCCGATCGAGATCGCCCGTGGCTCGGGCCGCCGCGTCACCGACGCCGACGGCAACACCTACCTGGACTTCTTCGCCGGAATCCTGACCAACGCGATCGGCTACGACATCGCCGAGATCTCCGACGCCATCCGCGCACAGGTCGATACCGGGATCCTGCACAGCTCCACGCTGTACCTCATCCGCAAGCAGGTGGAACTCGCCGAGCAGATCGCGGAGCTGTCCGGCATCCCCGGCGCCAAGGTGTTCTTCACCAACTCCGGCACCGAGGCCAACGAGACCGCGCTGATGATCGCGACGCAGTACCGGCGCAGCAACCAGATCCTCGCGCTGCGCAACTCCTACCACGGCCGCGCGTTCGGCACGATCGCCATCACCGGCAACCGCGGCTGGTCGGCCAGTTCGCTGTCCCCGGTCAAGGTCAGCTACGTGCACGGCGGATACCGGTACCGCGACGCGTTCGGCTCGCTGTCCGACGCCGACTACATCGAGGCGTGCGTCGAGGATCTTCGTGACGTGCTCCAGACGACCACCTCGGGCGACGTCGCCGCGCTGATCGCCGAGCCGATCCAGGGCGTGGGCGGGTTCAACGTGCCGCCGGACGGCCTCTTCGGCGCCTTCAAGGAGGTACTGGACGAGTACGGGATCCTGCTGATCTCCGACGAGGTGCAGACCGGCTGGGGCCGTACGGGCTCGGCCTTCTTCGGGATCCAGAAC
>Ga0164243_10009349_pt1 | contig 14280 bp, 13 predicted proteins | sample OricompcompostOP_FD_108781 | JGI IMG/M metagenome (GOLD analysis project Ga0164243, IMG submission 108781) | Organic Plus compost microbial communities from Emeryville, California, USA - Original compost - Organic plus compost (OP) | ecosystem: Engineered > Solid waste > Mixed feedstock >... | reverse complement strand
TGCTCTATCTCAATGTCGATCGTCTCGCGCTCTGGTGGGTGGCGCGATTCGGCACTCACGCCGTCGAAGTCGCGTCGCAACGCGTCGGCGAGCACGGCCTCACCGCGCTCGATAAAGCGGGCGTCGATATGGCAGTGCGGAAGATTCGGGCGGCGAGCGAGACGCGCTGAGAGCAGTCCGCGAGAAATCGTCAATGAAGGAAAAGCGTATGCGAATGTCCGTGCCGGGCTCGGCGGTCCTGGGCTCAATGATCCTGGTGATGGCGCTTGCGATGCCTGCAGATGCCGCAGATGCACCGGCTCAGGTGCCAGCGCCTGCCGCCGCCCGCCAGGGCATTGATCTTTTGCAGCTCCTGGAGATGTCCGCGGAGCGCCTGAAGAAGCGCTTCATCATCGACCCGCGAGTCCGCGGCGAGGTGCTGCTCGTGAATGTCGACCCGCAGCGGATCACGTATGCGGAGTTGCAGGCCATTCTGAGCGTCTATGGCTTCGTCGCGACGCAGGAAATGGAAGGCACCGTGCGCATCGTGCCGGACGCGAACATGCGGCAGCTGCCGATGCCGCTCTTGGGGCAGGACGACAAGCGCATTGGCGAGGAGGAGGTCGTGATGCGAACGATCGATGCGGGTGCGTTGCACGCAACCCAGCTCGTGCCGCTCCTGCGGCCGCTGCTGCCGCAACCTGCGCATCTCGTCGCGGATCCGCAGACGAACACGCTCATCGTCGTTGCGCGGCGCGCAAGCGTTCGTCTGATCGAGGATGTCGTACGCGACTTGCGGGCGCGACCCGTGGTTCAATCCAGCGACGACAAGGACGAAGCCAAACAGGCGAAATAGAGATTCGACCCAGGGAACGGGAGATGCAATCCATGGATGGAGATCGGCGGGCAGTTCTGGTTGCGATCGTCAGCGGCGCAGGCCGGCCGCTCGCAACACGCGTGAAGAAAGCGACGAGCTTTCGCGACCGTGCGCTCGGTCTGTTGGGGCGGACTCATCTGGCTCGCGATGAAGGCATGCTGTTCGAGCCGGGCGGAAGCATCCACACCTGGTGGATGCGCGTGCACATCGACGCCGCGTTCCTCGATCGTGAGCTGCGTGTGCTCAAGACCTGCTCGCAAATCCCGCCGTGGCGTTGGCGGTTTGCGCCACGCAGAACGCATTACACCCTGGAGCTTGCGAGCGGAAAGCTCAAGGACTCGAACGTACGTATCGGCGATCAGCTGCGGCTGCTCGAGTCAGGCGCCAATGTTCGTAGGCCGGGGTGAGGGGGCGCGCGGAGCGTGCTCTCTTTGTTCATTGTCCGCGCAAAATCCTCCGTGCATCATTCCGCGCGCAAGGCGCCGGCGCTCGGACATCGCGTCCGTTGCGTTAGAAGCGCTCAACACAGGAGCCCCCATGACTCGGACGTTTTCGCTGGCCCGCCCGCTCGCGCTTGCCTGTCTTTTCTTTGCAGGCGCGCTGCACGCGCAGGAAGTCCTCCCGCTCGACTATTTCACGCGTTCCGATGAAACCGGGACGATCAAGCTCTCTCCGCAAGGCGATTATGTCGCCATCACCACGGGCCAGCACGGGGCCGAGTTCCTGAGATTCGTGAATCTCGACAACCCGAAACAGGGTGGCGCGGCGATCCGCGCGCCCGACGGGCTCGCGATCTTCGACTTCTACTGGGCATCGAACACGCGCGTCGTCTTCATGATCGCGGAGCGGCAGCCCGGCCAAGTGGCGCCGGCGTGGACCGGTCAGATCTACGCCGTCGATCGCGACGGTACGCGCCAGGCGCTGATCTATGGATATCGCGCTCAGGAGAACGTGACCGGCACGCATCTGCGCGTTCGTCAGGCGAGCTACGCCACGCCGGAAGTCGTCAGTCTGCTCGACAGCGACGATCGCAACATCGTGATCACCGAAATGCCCTGGAAGCTCATGGGCGATGCGTATTACTACGACCCCGACGCGAAGCCCACGATCACCAAGCTGGACATCCACAGCGGCAAGGAAGCGCGCCTCGGCCAGGCGCCGCTCGCGGGCGCGACGGTCATCGTCGATCGCGACGACGTGCCGCGGTTTGCCGTCGGGGATACGGCGGACAATCGCCTCGCGGTCGCCTGGCGGCGCACAAAGGACGCGGACGCCTGGGAGGAATTCGAGCTGCCCGATTTCCGGGAAGACACGGTCGTTCCGATTCGCTTCACGGCCGACAACTCCGCCGTCCTGTTCTTCGGCGTGCGAACCGGGCAACGCTATCGCGCGCTCTTTCAGTTCACGCTCGCGGATCACTCGATCAAGCAGCTCATCGATATTCCCGACGCCGACGTTCTCGACATCGTCACCGATTTTCAGGACCGCGATGTGATCGGCGTGACCGGTTACACGGATAAGCTCGTGTATCGCTGGTTGCTGCCGGATCATCCCGCAGCCCGCCTGCAGCAGGCGCTGCAACGCGCCTTCGCCGGCAACGAAGTCCGTTTCCTCAATCACAGCGCCGACGGCAAGCGCGCGATCGTCTTCGTCAATTCGGACGTCGCGCCGGGCGAGTACTTTCTGCTCAACACCGAAACGAAGCAGGCGGACATGATCCGCACGGCGCGCAGCTGGATCGATCTCGAGAAGATGCGGCCGCGTGAGCCGATCGAGCTGCAAAGCCGCGATGGCTTGCCGCTGCGGGGCTATCTCACGCGCCCGGCGGGCGACGGGCCGCACCCGTTGATCGTGCTGCCGCACGGCGGTCCGCACGGCATACGCGACTACTGGACGTTCGACAGCGAGGCGCAGCTGTTCGCGAATCGCGGCTATGCGGTGCTGCAGCTGAACTTCCGTGGGAGCGGGGGCTACGGCATCGATTTCCAGTACGCCGGCTATCGCGAGTGGGGCGCCAAGATGCAGGACGACCTCACGGATGCAACGAAGTGGGCGATCGACAAGAAGATCACGACTGCCGATCGCATCTGCATCTACGGCGGGAGTTACGGCGGTTACGCCGCGCTGATGGGTGTCGTGCGTGAGCCGAAGCTGTATCGCTGCGCGATCGGCTACGCGGGCGTTTACGACCTGCAACTGATGTACGAAACCGGCGACATTCCTCGCTCGAAGTCAGGCGGCAATTACTTGAACCTCGTGCTCGGCAACGATCCGGCCGAATTGCGCGCCCGCTCTCCGGCTGCACAGGCCGCAAAGATCGAGGTTCCTGTCTTTCTCATCCACGGCAAGGAAGATTTCCGCGCCGACTACCAGCAGGCGACACGGATGAAGACGGAGCTCGAGAAAGCCGGCAAGGCGGTGGAGTGGATCGCGTTACGCGGCGAGGGCCACGGCGTCTACGACGATGAGACGCGCAAAGAGCTCTATGAGGCCGTCCTGAAGTTCCTCGAGAAGAATCTGAAGCAGCCGAAGGCCGAGTGAGTTGCGAGCCTCGTTGCTCGGCGCTAGCGCACCGAGCAATGGGCGGCGGTCAGCACGGTCTCGGTGTTCGTTCGCTCGTGAATCAGCACGCACTCGCGACCGCGTTTGACGAGCCGGAACAGCTCCGGCGGCGTGCGTTCGCGGACCTCGATGCGCCGGCCGCTCGCGTCGCGAATCGGATTGCGCTCAATCGAGAGCGTGCTGCTGCGGGTCAAGGCATCGTCGGCCAGCGTGACCTGCATGCCCAGAACCTCATTCACCACGCGCCGCAATTCGGCGCGCGATGCATCCGTCGGTGGGTCGATGACCGCGGGTTGATCGATGTTCTCCTCCGTGCCGAGTGCGCAGCCGCCCGTGGCGAAGCCCGAGACCAGCACGAAGGCGCCAAGGACGGAGCGCGCGCGGATCACGGTGTGAAGTCTTCCGGGCGCACGCGGCGGATCTCGCGATAGGGCGCCCGGACAATCTTGCCGATCCCCTCCGCTGGACCCGTCATCTTGTTTTGACCCATCGATGTCGGCGGCGGCAGCGCGCAGGTGCCGCTCATGCGATACGCCAAGGCCACCGACAGCATGCGCTCGTTCGGATCACCGAGCTGATGGCCGAGATCGTCTTCGACCGCGCAGCCAGGGACGGGCGTGCCGCGATCGCTCGCCGGCGTGTTCGCGGGCGAGAAGCCGTCGATGTAGTCGCCGAAGTCCTTCTGGTTCACGCCCTGGAACTGAATGGAGAAATACGTCGTGCCGCAATTGTCGAAGTCATAGAAGCCGAACGGCTTGCCGCAGGTCGTCGTGCCGATCTGAATCACCTCGACATCGACGCCGCGCAGGCTGTTGATGATCGATTCGCTCGCTGAACAGGTGCTGTCGCTGGTCAGCACATACACGCGCGAGAGGTTCAATGTCGGCAGGGGGGTGCCTGCGGGTCGGGAAAGGCCGAAGATGGTCTTGTCCGCGAAGGGCATCGGCGCAAGCGGCGCGCCTGTGACGGGATTCGTCGTGGGATGTTTCTTGTTCCACACCAGCCTCTCGAACGTTCGGCCCGCCGTTTGAGCGCTCCCTGCGATCATGTAGGCGAGCTCGCTTGCGATAGCGAGCGAGCCGCCCCCGTTGTAGCGCACGTCGAGCACGAGATCCTGGACGTTGGCTGTCTTGAGCGTGTTGATCGCGTCGAACAAGCCGTCTTCGGCGGGCAGGATGTGATCGTTGAACAGCACGTAACCCACATTCCCGCTGGCCGTTGGAATGACGTCCACCGTGTGCACCGGGGTGCTCGCGATCTGCCCGGAAACCATCGTGACGTTGCGAGTGCCGCTCGAATTACGGATGCCGAACATGTGGCTTTGGTTGCTGTTCGTCGGAAACAGCCCGGCGTTCAGGGCATTCGTGTTGCTGCTGTCGATGGAAAAGCCGTCGACCGAGATGATTTCGTCGCCCCGCAGCAGGCCTTGGGCCGCGGCGGGCGAGCCAGGCTCGACGAGCAGGACCACGACTTCGCGCGGGGGTGCGCCGCTCAGGATCAGAAACGTGGCGCCATAGCCGGGGCTCACGCCCGATTGACTGAAGGCTTCCCATTCGTCCGTCGGCCGAGTGAAGTGAAAGCCCGGTTTGTCCTTGGGCGTGCCGGATGCAGTCGTCTGCGTCGTTTTCAGAAGGTCGAAATAGTCGAGCGTGGCGAAGTTCGCCGGATTTCGATCGACCACTTCGTCGTACCAGAGATAGAGCTCGTTCGTCCAGGAGCGCAGCCAGTTGTTTTCGGTGAGGACGGAGCCTTGGGTATCCGGGAACGGCTGGCCGTTCGAGTCGCGGCCCGTGCGGGGGTTGGCGCACTGATTCTTGAACGAGGAGGAGGGCAGGAACACGCCCGGAGTCCAGCCGTTCGAGCCGCCGGCGGGTGGGTCGATCGTCCCGCTGCCGCCGCCTCCGCCGCCGCAGGCTGCAAGTCCAAGACATGCTGCGAGGGCGCTCACCAGCTTCTTGATTTCCATTCGCGAGAGTCTCCGGATCGTCATTTCGGTGTCGTATCGGTCCTGCGCTTTTTACAGGAACTTACCCGCCAGCAGAAGAGAAGCGGACGTTGGGGCACGAGTCCTGAAGGCGCCTTCGGCTGCCCACGAGTCCTTGTCGACGCCCAACGCAGCGCGAGCAATGGGGTTGACGGTGCAACGATCCCGGGGCGATGCCAACGGCTTTGCCCGACCGGTGAGGACCGTTCAGGAGCCTGCTGGTTCTCCTGCGTCATTTCTTCGCAATTGGCCTGGAAACACTGCATCCAACGCAGCCGCCGACACAGTAGGGTTACGCATCGATCTCGCAATCAGGGATGAACCATGCGAAGGAACGCACGGATCGGGGCAGCGCTCGTCTGCTGTTGCGCGATGGGCGTTCCATACGCCTGCCACGCCGAGGAGCATGCGCCGCCGCTCATGCATGCCGAGAGTTACGCGGGCGACGAGGCGCTCGACGTGCGGGAGTACTGGGTCAGCGAAAAGCTCGATGGCGTCCGAGCGTACTGGAACGGCACCTCGCTCGTGACGCGCGCGGGCCATCGCATCGCCGCGCCGGCATGGTTCACCTCAGGTTGGCCTGCGGTGCCCATGGACGGCGAACTGTGGGGCGGCCGCGGCACGTTCGAGCGAACCTCCGGAATCGTGCGCAGCACGGGCGAGCGCGATCTCGAGTGGCGCTCGCTCACCTATCGCGTGTTCGATCTGCCGGGCGAGCCGGGGACGTTCGATGAACGTTTACGCCGGCTGCGTGCGTTGGCGGCGGGCTCGAACGGCTCATTGAGGCTCGTCGAGCAGTCGCAGGTGCAAGACCTCCGCGAGCTGCATGCCCGGCTCGCGCAGGTCGAAGCGCAGGGCGGTGAAGGGCTCATGCTTCATCGCGGCGCCTCGCTCTATGTCGCTGCCCGGAGCAATGATCTGCTGAAATTCAAATCGTTCGACGATGCGGAAGCGCGCGTCGTGGACTACGCGCCCGGACATGGCAAATACCTCGGCATGATGGGCGCGCTCATCGTCGAGCGCGCGGACGGAACGCGGTTCAAGATCGGGTCCGGGTTCACGGATGCGCAGCGCCGTAACCCGCCGCCGCGCGGCAGCTGGATCACCTACGCGTACAACGGGCTTACCGAAAACGGACTGCCGCGATTCGCGCGCTTCCGGCGGCTGCGCGAGGAGCGCTGAGCGCACGCAACGCGCGCGAAAAGAACTCGTTTCAAAGCTCATTTCGCTCTGACATCGCGCATTTCTCCCGCTACACTTCGCACCCGAGAGCGAGGGGTGCCGTGTCGCCATTGAGCGTCGCGGGCTCGGCGGGAGAAGTCGATTTGAAAGAACGGCGATGAACAAGGCAGCGGCGACGGCACGAGACTCTGCCTGTGAAATTCGATTCGGTCAGGTCGGACTGGCGCAGGTCCGTCTTCGCACGATCGATGCGGTCGCGGTTCACGATGAGCTTGCCGCGCGCCTTGCGACCGCGCCGCAAATGTTCGAGCGCACCGCCGTCTGTCTGGACTTGAGCGCGCTGGAAAAAGAGCCGGACGCGGGCGAGATCCGCGCCATCCTCGATGCGATTCGCCGCGCCGGCATGCTGCCGGTCGGGCTCGCGCATGGCACCTCGACCGTCGATGCGATCGCGCGAGCCCTGGATCTTCCGGTGCTCACGCAATTTCGCGCCCAGTCCCGTACCGCGCCCGTGGCCGTCGAGCCGAAAAAGCCGGCCGTCGAGGCCGCTGAATTCGTCAATCCCACCTTGATGCACCATCAGCCGGTCCGCTCGGGCCAGCGGGTGTATGCGCGGCATCGCGACCTCGTCGTGACGAGCGTCGTCGGCGCGGGCGCCGAGGTCATGGCCGATGGATGCGTACATATATATGGAGCGCTTCGAGGCCGGGCCGCCGCGGGTGCGCGCGGCGAAGTCACGGCCCGCGTGTTCTGCCAGGAATTCCACGCCGAGCTGATATCCATCGCCGGTGTGTTCCGGGTATTCGAAACCATCCCGCCGGAGCTGGCCGGCAAGCCCGTGCAGGCCTGGCTGGATGGTGATGATTTGAAGCTCGCGCGCGTAGGCGCGTGAGAGCGAGCTCCTTCTCCCGAAGGAAGAAGGTTGGGATGAGGGGCGCAGTGCGCTTCTGCTCACCCTGGCCCTCTCGCTCCGGGAGAGGGAGGTAAACCGTTTTTGAAGGGGAGATCCTCCATTGACCGAGATCATCGTTGTCACATCGGGCAAGGGCGGCGTCGGCAAGACGACGACGTCGGCCAGCCTGTCGAGCGGTCTTGCCCGGCGCGGCAAGAAGGTGGCCGTCATCGATTTCGATATCGGCCTGCGCAATCTCGACCTCGTGATGGGCTGCGAGCGGCGCGTCGTCTATGACTTCGTGAACGTCATCCATGGCGATTGCACGCTGAAACAGGCGCTCATCAAGGACAAGCGCATCGAAACCCTGTTCGTGCTCGCGGCTTCGCAGACGCGCGACAAGGACGCCTTGTCGGCCGAGGGCGTGCGCAAAGTGCTCGACGAGCTGATCGCGGACGGCTTCGACTACATCGTCTGCGATTCGCCGGCGGGCATCGAGAAGGGCGCGCACCTGGCGATGTATTTCGCCGATCGCGCGATCGTCGTCGTGAATCCGGAAGTGTCCTCGGTGCGCGATTCGGATCGCATCCTGGGGTTGCTCGCGAGCAAGACTCAGAAGGCGGAAAAGGGCGAAGGGCCGGTGAAGGAGCATCTGCTGCTGACGCGCTACAGCCCGCGCCGGGTCGCGGCGGGCGAAATGATGAGCGTCGACGACGTGAAGGAGATCCTCGGCATCGACGTCATCGGCGTCATTCCCGAGTCGCCGGATGTGCTCTCGGCGTCGAATGCCGGCACGCCGGTGATCTTGAACGAGGCGAGCGACGTGGCTCGCGCGTACGAAGACGCCGTCGGCCGCCTGCTCGGCGAGACGATCCCGCTGCGATTCATCGAAGAGCCGAAGAAGGGGTTCTTCGCGCGCGTGTTCGGAGGTTGACATGGGGCTGCTCGCATTATTCAAACGTCAGCCGAAATCCGCGAACATCGCGAAGGAGCGCCTGCGCATCATCGTCGCGCAGGAGCGCACGGCCCGGGGCGGCCCTGATTACTTGCCGCTGTTGCGCCGCGAGCTGCTCGAGGTCATTCGCAAATACGTGAACGTCGATCCCGAGGCGATCGTCGTCAATCTCGAGAAAGAGGACGGCCACGAAGTGCTGGAGCTGTCGGTCGCACTGCCGGAGAAAAAGCCCGCCGCCACCTGACCGGGCGCCTTCCCTCACCTGCTGGGCCGGATGTCCGAATGCCGCGAGCGCACGGATGCGCAGAGGCGGCCGCGCACCCGCGCGACCCCGTCCTTCGGGAGAGGTGGGATCAGTGGGCGGCGAGGTAGGTTTCGATCTCCCGCACGAACGCCTCGCCATACTTCGCGAGCTTCGTCGCGCCGACGCCCGGAATCCTCGCGAACGCGTCGAGCGACGTCACCCGCTGCTGTGACATCTCACGCAGCGTCGCATCGTGAAAGATCACATACGGCGGCACCCCGGCCTCATCCGCAAGCCGCTTGCGCAGCGCGCGAAGATGATCGAACAACGGATCGTGCTCGACCGGACCTTGCGCGGCCGCAGCCTTCTTGCCGCGCTTCTCGCGCTTGGCCGCTGCGGCGATCTCCACCTTGCGTTCGCCGCGCAGCACGCTCCAGCTTTCCGCATTCAGGACGAGCACGGGATAGCCGTCCTGCGTTTCGTTCACGAGTCCTTGATGGACGAGATTGCGGGCGAGATGGCGCCATTCATCGACGCTGCGGTCCTTGCCGATGCCGTAAACACTGAGCGTCTGATGACCGCGATCGATCAGCCGCTGCGATTCGCTGCCGCGCAGGATGTCGATCACATGCGCGACGCCGTAGCGCTCGCGCCGTTGGCCGAGGCGCGCGACGCACGATAGAAATTGCTGGGCCGGCGTCGTCCAGTCCTGCAGCTCGCGCGGATTGGTGCAGTTGTCGCACGCGCCGCAGGGCGGCGAGAACGCCTCGCCGAAGTAGCGCAATTGAATGGCGCGCCGGCACTCGGTCGATTCCGCGTAGTTCAGCACCTGCCGCAGTTGCTGGCGCGCGATGCGCTGCTCTTCTTCGAGCGGCTCGCCCGATACCGGATCGATCTTCTGCTGAATCAGGAATTCGGCCGTGCGGATGTCGGCCGCGCTGAAATACAACACGCACTGCGCCGGATCGCCGTCGCGCCCCGCGCGGCCGGATTCCTGATAGTAGCTTTCGAGCGTCCGCGGCAGATCGTAGTGAACGACCCAGCGCACATCGGGCTTGTTGATGCCCATGCCGAAGGCAATCGTCGCGACGATGACCTGGACGTCGTCGCGAATGAAGGCATCTTGATTGCGGCGGCGCTCCTCGGCATCGAGGCCGGCGTGATACGGCAGCGCGCGCACGCCGTCGGCTTGCAGCTCGGCGGCGAGTTCGTCGACGCGCTTGCGCGACAGGCAATAGATGATGCCGGCGGATTCGTCCCGCGTGCGCGCAAGCAGCTCATCGTACGTGCGCTTGTCCTTCGGCCGCACGGCATAGGTCAGGTTCGCGCGATTGAAGCTTGCGACGTGCACTGCCGGATCGTGCAGCGCGAGCTGCTGGACGATGTCTTGCCGCACGCGCTCCGTCGCAGTGGCAGTGAAGGCCCATACCGGAATGCCCGGAAAGCGCTGGCGCAGGGTCGCGAGCTGCCGGTATTCAGGCCGAAAATCGTGACCCCACTCGGATACGCAGTGCGCCTCATCGATCACGAATGCAGACAGCAAGCGCTCGGCATTCAACGCAGGCAGAACCTGCGAGACGAACTCGGACTGGAGCAATCGCTCCGGTGCAACGTACACGAGCCGATACTCGCCTTGGCGCAAGCCGCGAATGCGCGCGGCCACTTCGCGACCCTCGAGGCTCGAATTGATGAAGGTGGCGGGAATGCCGTTCAGCGTGAGCAGCCGGACCTGGTCCTGCATGAGCGCGATCAGCGGTGAGACGACGATCGTCACGCCTGCCTGCATCACCGCGGGCAGCTGAAAGCACAATGACTTGCCGCCGCCCGTGGGCATGACGGCGAGCACGTCGCGGCCGGCGAGCGCGTCGCGGACGACGGCCTCCTGACCGGCGCGGAAGGATTCGAAACCGAAGCTGCGTTTCAGCTCATCGCGGACCGACGACGGCTGTGGGGTCGTGTTTTCCAAAGGACGCAAGGCGCTGAACTGCTGCGAAGACATGGTCCATTCTCGCAGGTAGCCGCTGCTCGCGCAGCCGTGTTAGCGTGCATTTCAAATAGAAATGCGAACCCGGGGGATCATCGTGACGACGCATCGGCAAGGCGCGTGGTTCGCGCTGTTCGTGTTTGTTCGACATCAACCTGATGAATTTCTTCGATCGACAGATCGTCGGCGCGCTCGCCGTGCCGATCAGCGATCAATTCGGCTTGAGCGATACGGAATTCGGGTTCATCACGACGCTGTTCACTTTGATCTATGCCGCCGTCGGGCTGCCGATCGGCCGGCTCACCGACAGCTGGATTCGCACGCGGCTCATCGCATGGGGCGTCGGCGCGTGGAGCTTGCTCACGGCGGCGTCGGGACTTGCCTTCAGTCACGCATCCTTCATCGCGGCGCGCATCGGCGTGGGTATCGGCGAGGCGAGCTGCGCGCCGGCGAGTCAGTCGCTGATCGGCGATCTGTTTCCGCCTGCGCGCCGCGCGCGTGCCATGGCGATTTTCATGCTGGGTTTGCCGCTCGGTCTGTATGGCGCCTACAAGTTGAGCGGGATCATCGCTGATCAATGGGGCTGGCGGGCCGCGTTCTATGTGGCTTGCGTTCCGGGATTGCTGCTCGCGTTGCTGATGTTGTTCGTGAAGGAGCCGCCGCGCGGCCAGGCGGACGCGCACAGTGATGTCTTGGCGGCGCGCGGCGCGGCGGCGTATCGGGCCGTGCTCCGCATCACGACGCTATGGTGGATCGTGCTCTCGGGGCTGCTGTTCAATTTCAACAGCTACGCCGTAAATACGTTTCAGACGGCGTTCCTGCAGCGATTCCATGAAGTCGGGTTGCGCGAAGCGACGAACATCTCCGCGATCTCCCTGGGCCTGACCGGCGCGATCGGACTGCTGATCGGCGGCTGGCTCGGCGATCGGCTGCACCTCGTGCGCTCGAACGGGCGGCTCCTGCTCGCGGCGACGACGATGCTGCTCGCCGCGCCCTGCGTGTTCTTCGCGCTCCAACAACCTAAGGGCGCAACGGGTGCGTTCACGATCTTGATGGCGGCCTCGAGCGCGATGACGTTCGTGTATTACTCGACGGTCTACAGCGCGATTCAGGACGTCGTGCCGCCGCGTCTGCGCGGCACGGCGGTCGCCGTGTATTTCTTTGCGATGTATGTGCTCGGCGCGAGCTTCGGCTCGACGATCATGGGCGGGCTGAGCGATTACTTTGCGCAACAGGCAATGCTGTCCGAGGGCGCGACGGAAATGGCGGCCCCGTTCAAGTCGCAAGGGCTGCATGCGGCGATGTATGTCATTCCGGCGCTGATGCTGCTTTGCGCGGGATCGCTGTTCGGCGCAGCACGGACGGTGGGCGGGGATATGCGAAGGCTGGAGCGGGGGAGTGCGGTGCTCGCGACTTAGGGGAAGGCGGCGCGGCGGTACGCGGCGCCTAGGAGTCCACGACTCTAAGAGCGCACTTCGTTCGCTCCCCTCACGCCGGCCCTCTCCCTTCGGGAGAGGGAGAATTCGCACATTGGGCGGATGTGCGGCGCTGGAATTAACGGGTGCCTGTCAGGCTTTCCATCATCAACCCGGTGCCGCCGCGCGAGATGTGGGCGACGATGGCGGTGCGGCGGTGAATCTTCGTCACGACGCCGAGGTTGATCGCAAAAGCGAGATGGACGGTGGCGCCTTTTTTCAGGCCGAGATTCTCGGTTTCGATGAACACGCCGTTCGCGCTCAGATTGCGGGCCCGGCACAATTTGCCCGGGCGGCCCGGCACAGAAACGTAGACAGCGGTACGTGCGCGATGGCGAGTGTGGAGGCGTCGCTCCATGGTCAGATCCCCGAACCTTCTGAGTAGTTCTTGTCGATGCAGCGCATGCAGGAGTTGAGAGCGAATGAGAACGACGAGGATTATGCCGCGACGCTTTGGCCGTGCGAAGCCCGACTTTCGGGTCTTATGTCGTAATCAGAACCCCATGTGCAAATTTCATTCGGCGTAGGGCAGCGAGCATGTTCGAACCCTTGTCGCTCGCCGAGATCACGGCGGCAAGTCGCGCGCTCGCATCGCGAATCATCCGTACGCCAGTGCATGTGTTGCGTGCTCCCGAAATCGACGCGGCCGTTGGGCGTGAAACGACGATCGTCGCAAAGCTGGAATTGCTGCAGCACACGGGCACGTTCAAGGCGCGCGGCGCTTTGTTGAACGCGCTCGCGCTGTCCGAGGAGCAGCGGCGGCGCGGCGTCACTGCGATCAGCGCGGGCAACCACGCGATTGCAGTTGCATTTGCAGCACGCGAAGTCGGCACGCATGCCAAGGTCGTCATGATCGCGAGCGCCAATCCGCTGCGCATCGAGTTATGCAAAGCCTTCGGCGCCGAGATCGAGCTCGCGCCCGACGCTCACGCCGGCTTCGCGCGAGTACGGGAGGTCGAAGCGGAAGGGCGCACGCTCATTCATCCCTTCGAAGGGCGCGTGACTGCGCTCGGGACCGCGACCGTCGGGCTCGAGCTCTGCGAACAAAGTTCCGATCTCGATGCAGTCATCGTGCCGATCGGCGGCGGCGGGTTGTGCGCGGGCGTCGCATCGGCCGTGAAGCTGCTCGCGCCGCGGTGCGAAGTGATCGGTGTCGAGCCCGAAGGCGCGGACAGCATGCATCGCAGCTTTGCCGCCGGCGAGCCGCGCTCGATCGAGCGCGTCGCGACGATCGCCGACAGCCTGGGCGCGCCATATGCATTGCCGTTTTCGTTCGAGGCGTGCCGACGCAGCGTCGATCGCCTCGTGCGCGTCAGCGACCGTGAGCTGCGCGAGGCGATGCGCGTATTGCTGCGCACCGCGAAATTGGCGGTCGAGCCGGCCGGCGCGGCATCCACGGCGGCTTTGCTCGGGCCGTTGCGCGAGCACTTGCGCGGCAAGCGCGTCGCCGTCATCGTGTGCGGCAGCAATATCGATGCGCAAAGCTACGCGCGCCTGATTCAACCCGACGCCGAATGACCACCGACGCAAGGTTCGATCCGCTGCAATCGTTGACTGCGGCGCTCACCCGCGCATCCGAGCCCAAAGCCCTGCGCCGCCATTCGGCGCCGATCGGCGTGTTCGATTCCGGCGTCGGCGGGCTGACCGTGCTGCGCGCGTTGCGCGAGCGGCTCCCGAACGAAAGCTTTCTGTACCTGGGCGATACCGCCCGCTTGCCGTACGGCACGAAGAGCGGCGATTCCGTGCTGCGTTATTCGATTCAGGCGACCGAGTTTCTGGTCGGCCGCGGGATCAAGTATCTGGTGATCGCCTGTAATACCGCTTCGTCCGTCGCGGTCGAGGCGCTGCGGGCACGGTTCGCGCCGATGCCGGTGATCGGTGTGATCGAGCCCGGCGCGGTCGCGGGATGCAATGCAACGAAGTCGGATGCAATTGCCGTGGTCGCGACCGAAGGGACGGTTCGAGGCGGCGCCTATCAGCGCTGCATCGCGGCGCTCAAGCCGCACGCCAAAGTCATCGCGAAGGCGTGCTCGCTGTTCGTCTCGCTCGCGGAAGAAGGCTGGGTCGATGGGCCGCTCGTCGAAGGCATCGCGCATCGCTATCTCGACGAGGTGTTTCGGGCGGAGCCGTCGGTCGACACGCTGCT
>Ga0164243_10009348_pt1 | contig 14280 bp, 10 predicted proteins | sample OricompcompostOP_FD_108781 | JGI IMG/M metagenome (GOLD analysis project Ga0164243, IMG submission 108781) | Organic Plus compost microbial communities from Emeryville, California, USA - Original compost - Organic plus compost (OP) | ecosystem: Engineered > Solid waste > Mixed feedstock >... | reverse complement strand
GTCGGAGATTGTCGCGACACGCTTGCCTTCCTCGGCGGCGAAACGAGCGAGGAAATGGCGCGCAAGCTCGGGAATGTCTTCGACGCGTTCGCGCAATGGCGGCACGAAGATCGGAAAGACATTGAGGCGATAGTAGAGGTCTTCGCGGAACTTGCCGTCCTTGACCTGCTGGATCATGTCGCGGTTCGTCGCCGAGATGAGGCGGAAGTTGACTTTCACCGGGCGCTTGGCGCCGACGGGATCGATCTCACCTTCCTGAAGCGCCCGGAGCAACTTGACCTGGGCTTCCAGCGGCAGCTCGCCGACCTCGTCGAGAAAAAGGGTGCCCCCGTCTGCCTCCTGGAATTTGCCAATGCGCTTGTCGACGGCGCCCGTGAACGATCCTTTCTCATGACCGAACAAAATGCTTTCGATCAGGTTCTCAGGGATCGCCCCGCAGTTGACGGTGATGAAGGGGCGGCCGACCCGGTCGCTCTCGCCTTGAATGGCGCGGGCGATCAGTTCTTTGCCGACTCCGCTTTCCCCCTCGATAAGAACCGGAATGTTCGAGGCGGCCGCGCGTTTGCCGAGGGTGATCACGCGGGTCATCGCTTCGCCGCGCAGCACGAGATCATTGAACGTCAAAGTGCCATCGGCGGCCTTTTTCATCCGCGTGATTTCGCCGGACAACGCTTCGATTTTCAGTGCGCTTTTGATCGAGACCTCAAGCCGTTCCGGAGACGCGGGCTTGACGACGAAATCGACGGCGCCGCGCCGCATGGCGTTGATGGCGGTTTCGATGGAGCCGTTCGCCGTCTGGACGATGATCGGCGGCATTCCGGCGACGCGTCCGACGCGGTCGAGGACCGCCATTCCATCCATTCCCGGCATGATCAGGTCGAGGAGGACCAATCCGATCTGCGGGCGTTCCTGGCCTTCGAGGAGCTGAAGCGCTTGCTCACCCGATCCGCAGGACCTGGTTTCGAAGCCGAACCTTTTGATCGTTTCTTCGAGAATACGGCGCTGGGCGGGATCGTCATCGACGATCAGAATACGCTTTGACATTGGCACGCAACTTTACTCTTCACTCAACACGGGGGCCGACTTTGAGGGTGCGGGAGCCGATTTGCCCCAGCTTCGCACACGCAGTGACCCGGAACTTACGCAACAAGGACGAGATTGCCCGAGAACGGTAAACGCAAGGTTTCGTGTTGGCGCAATTTTCGGCGTTTGCCGGTAACCAGCTGAACGGACGCGGAAGTTTCTTTCTGTCAGGGCGACACTACATCCTATCGGTTGGACAAATTTTATCTTTTCGCGGGCTGTGCTAAGCCCACGGCCGGATTTCAGCTTTCGAGGTACTCATGCGCAGGTGGCCTGTAATTGACGTTAGTCTTTCCCCACAGACGGCAGCCAAGCTTGCAGAGGAAAAGGACGTCCTCGGTAGCATGCCGGAATGGGATCTGAGCGATCTCTATGCCGGCCCCGATGATCCTGCCATTCAGCGCGATCTCAAGGAAGCTGCCGCTGATGCAGCGCGCATCAAGTCGACCTATCAAGGTCGGCTGGCGGACCTCGCGAAGGATGGCGACAAGCTGATCGAGCCGATCAAGGACTACGAGAAGCTTTCCGATCTCGCAGGCAAACTCGGATCCTATTCGGGGCTCTACTACGTTCTCAATCAGACGGACCCGGCGCGCGCCAAGTTCAATGCCGACGTCTCGGAATCGCTGACGAAGCTTTACACCGATCTCATTTTCTTCGAGCTGGAACTCAACCAGATCGACGACGCCGTGATCGAAGGTGCGCTGAAGCATGAGAGCCTCAAGCGCTACAAGCCTTGGTTCGAGGATCTTCGGAAAGAAAAGCCGCATCAGCTCGACGAAAGAATCGAGACGCTTTTCACCGAAAAATCTCAGACCAGCCGCGCCGCCTGGAACAGGCTCTTCGACGAGACGATGTCGGCGCTTCGGTTCGACGTCAGGGGTGTGAAGGAGCCGCTGTCGCTCGAGCCGACCCTGAACTTTCTTTCCGATCCCGACGAGAAGAAGCGCAAGGCCGCATCGGACGCCTTGAGCAAAGTGTTCAAGGCAAACCTGCCGCTTTTTGCGCGCATCACGAATACGCTCGCGAAGGATAAGGAAATCTCCGATCGTTGGCACAATTTCAAGGACGTCTCAGACAGCCGGAACTTGGCCAACCGGGTCGAAGGGCCTGTCGTCGATGCGCTCGTCTCCAGCGTCCGAGCCGCATACCCGCTGCTGTCGCACCGCTACTATGCGATGAAGGCGAAGTGGCTTGGCAAAAGGAAGCTCGCATCGTGGGATCGGAATGCGCCGCTTCCCGACAAGCCTGAGCGCACGATCTCCTGGTCCGAGGCGGAGCAAATCGTTCTTCGCGCCTACAATGGGTTTGCGCCGGAGATGGCGACGATCGCCAAGCAGTTCTTCGAGAGGAATTGGATCGATGCTTCGGTGAAGCCCGGCAAAGCGCCCGGCGCGTTCTCGGCCTCGACCGTGCCTTCGGTGCACCCTTACGTGATGATGAACTATCTCGGAAAGCCGCGGGACGTCATGACGCTCGCCCACGAGCTCGGTCACGGCGTGCATCAATGGCTCGCGCGAGATCAGGGTCCGCTTCTTGCTCCCACGCCCCTGACCCTTGCAGAAACGGCCTCCGTTTTCGGCGAGATGCTGACATTTCGCGCGCTGATCGCGGAGACGAAGGATCCCCGCGAGAAGAAGGCGATGCTGGCGGCCAAGGTCGAAGACATGATCAACACCGTCGTGCGCCAGATTGCTTTTTATACGTTCGAGCGAAAGGTTCACGAAGCGCGCCGTCAGGGCGAGCTAACGGCGGAGCAAATCAACGGCTTCTGGATGGACGTGCAGGCGGAGAGCCTTGGACCGGCGATTGATCTGAAGCCCGGGTACGAAGTCTTCTGGACCTATATCCCTCATTTCATCCATTCACCGTTCTACGTTTACGCGTATGCTTTCGGCGATTGCCTGGTGAATTCGCTTTACGGCCTGTACGCAGAAGCACACCCTGGATTCGTCGCGAAGTACTTTGATTTGCTGAAAGCCGGCGGGTCCAAACACCATTCGGAACTTCTGGCGCCGTTCGGGCTTGATGCGCGCGATCCGGAGTTCTGGAACAAGGGCCTCAAGGTCATTGAGGGGATGATCGACGAACTTGAGACGATGAACTGACCGCTGCCGCCGCGCGGTCAAGTATTTGCGGCTTGATGTCATGCAACGAATCTTTCCGCCGCGCATTGTCTCTCATTGGCGGAACACAATGCACGGGGGAAAGAAGCAAAATTGCCGCTTTTCATCGGGTCGACGTGGGAGTAGAAGCCGCCACTTCGCTGCTTTGCAGCCCCTATACGATAGGTCGAGGTGCCTGAATGGCACAAGCGCCCGCCTCAACTCAGGCCGCCGAGTACGGTGCCGGAGAGGGGCATCATAGTCAGAACTTCTGGGCATTGGCACTCGGTTCGGTGGGTGTCGTCTTTGGCGACATTGGAACGAGTCCGCTTTATGCCTTCAAGGAGGCCATCACAGCAGCTGCGCACCGCGGTCTGACCACCGCGGAGGCGGCGATCGGCGTTTTGTCGCTCATCTTCTGGAGCATGACGTTCGTCGTCACGATGAAATACGTTCTGTTGCTCCTGCGTGCGGACAACAAAGGCGAAGGCGGCATGTTCGCGCTTATGGCGCTCGGACAAACGGTCGCGCGGAGAAGTGCTCCTCTTCTTGGGGCACTGGGTATCGCAGGCGCCTCGTTCTTCTACGGCGACGCCGTCATCACGCCCGCCATTTCGGTTCTTTCGGCCGTCGAGGGCTTGCAACTCATCGCGCCGCAATTCGAAGGGGCTGTCATTCCGGTCTCTGTCGTCATTCTCGCCGGCCTCTTCTGGATGCAATCGCGCGGCACCGATCGGGTCGCGCGTTTTTTTGGTCCGGTGATGTGCGTCTGGTTTCTCGTGCTCGGGCTCGGCGGGCTCGCGCACATCGCTGACAACCTGCACGTCCTGCGTGCGCTCAATCCGATCGAGGGGATGTTGTTCGTCTATCATCACGGGTTCCTCGGGCTGACCGTGATGGGCCTCGTCTTTCTCGCGTGTACGGGTGCTGAAGCGCTTTACGCCGACCTTGGCCACTTCGGTCGGAGACCGATTACGGCATCGTGGGTCTACTTCGTGATGCCGACGCTGGTTCTCAATTATTTCGGGCAGGGCGCGCTCGTCATGAACGATGCCAACGCCGTCGAAAATCCGTTCTATCGCCTTTATCCGGATTTCATGCTGATCCCGATGCTGGTCCTTTCGACGTTCGCAACGGTGATCGCGAGCCAAGCCGTCATAACAGGGGCCTTTTCCCTGACGCGTCAGGCCATTCAGCTCGGCCTCGTGCCGCGTTTCGAAATCCGCCACACATCCGAAAGCATGGCCGGGCAAATCTACATGCCTAGGGTCAACTGGATCCTGTTCGTCGCCGTCCTCGTCATCATTTTCGCCTTCAGGACGTCGTCCAATCTGGCTGCGGCCTACGGAGTCTCCGTCACCGCGGCGATGGTCATCGATACGCTAATGGCCTTCTTCGTGATCTGGAAATGCTGGAAGTGGCCGCTGTGGCGCGTCGCCATGATCGTCATTCCGCTCTTGCTGATCGAGCAGGCGTTCTTCTCCGCCAACATTCTGAAGCTTCTTGAGGGCGGCTGGGTCCCGCTTGCGGTTGCATGCATGCTGGCGATCATCATGTTCACCTGGGTCCGGGGCACGCGGGTTCTCGCGAAGGTCACGAAACGCAATGAGGCCGATCTCGACTGGCTGGTACGCAAGCTCGAGGCCAAGCCGCCGCATCGGGTTTCGGGCACGGCCGTCTTTCTTACGGGCGACCCTTACGCGGCGCCGACGTCGATGATGCACAATTTGAAGCACAACCGCGTCATGCACGAGCGCAACATCCTGCTGTCGATCCGGACCGAGGAGACGCCGCGCGTGGCCCGGCACGAACGCCTGACGATCGAGCGCATTTCGGACCACTTCATCCGCATCATTGCCCGCTACGGCTTCATGGAGACGCCGAGCGTACCCAAGATCCTCGAGCATGCCCGGCGAAAGGACTGCAATATCGATATCGGCTCGACCTCGTTTTTCCTTTCGCGACGCTCCCTCCGAATGACGGCGAAATCGGAGATGCCGCGCTGGCAGGAGCGTCTGTTCATCGCGCTCGCCGGTAGCGCTGAAGATGCGACCACCTATTTCCAGATTCCGACCGATCGGGTCGTCGAGGTCGGAACGCAGGTTGCGGTATAGCGGGGTCGGCTAAGCCTTCGTTCTACAACCTGGACACGATGCTTCGTCGTGAGCGCTCGTCCACATCGTGGGCCGCGCGCAGCGGGCAGGCGAAAGCACAAGCTGCGACACCTTGAAGCTCGCGGCGTCTTGGGATACCTACGGGGAAGCGATTTGAAAAAAGACCACTGGGAGTGAAGCCTTGAATATCGATACCTCGAAGAGCAGTCCGTCGATGGACTACGCGCAGCATCTCCAGACCTACCGCGATTTCATTCGCCTCACGAAATACGTCGTGGTCTTCGTGGCGCTCATCCTCATCGGAATGAAGATCTTCCTGGCCTGATCCGGCTTCCTAAGCCGCTAGGTGATCTCAGGTTGGGGCAGCCTACGCTGGACTGCCCCTTTCTTTTTCCTGCGTTTCGCCCCTATGCCCGCCCATCGGCATCCTGATTGGACCGAGATATGGTTACGATAGCTGTCACCAGTGAACCGGCCGACGAGCCGCGCGTTGCGGTTTCGCCCGATACGGTCAAGAAATTCGCCAATCTCGGCGCCGTCGTTCGTATCGAGGGAGGAGCCGGACTGCGTTCCCGCTTTTCCGACGAGGCTTATCGGGCTGCAGGTGCCGAGGTTGTCGGCAAGGCGGAGGCGCTTTCGGGAGCGGATATTCTTCTGAAGGTCCGCCGTCCGTCTATCGAGGACGTCAAGGCCCTGAAGCCGGGCGCACTCGTCGTCGGGATGATCGATCCCTACGGGGAGCGTGGTGACCTTGATGCACTTGCTGCCACAGGGGCAACGCTGTTCTCCATGGAGTTCATGCCGCGGACCACACGCGCGCAGTCGATGGACGTGCTATCGAGCCAGGCGAACCTTGCCGGCTATAAAGCCGTCGTCGATGGCGCTTCAATGTTCGGGCAGGCGCTGCCGTTGATGATGACGCCAGCTGGTACCGTTCCCGCGGCGAAGGCTTTCATCATGGGCGTTGGCGTTGCCGGACTGCAGGCGATTGCAACGGCTCGGCGGCTTGGTGCGCAAGTGACCGCAACCGACGTCCGACCCGCGACGAAGGAACAGGTGCAATCGCTCGGCGCGAAATTCATCGCGGTCGAAGACGACGAATTCAAGCAGGCGCAGACGGCCGCCGGATATGCCAAGCCGATGAGCGCGGAATATCAGGCGAAGCAGGCTGAACTCGTCGCGAACCATATCAAGACGCAAGATCTGGTGATTACGACGGCGCTCATTCCGGGCCGCCCGGCGCCGAAACTGATTTCGCGGGCGATGATCGAGAGCATGAAGCCTGGCGCCGTTATCGTCGATCTTGCGGCTGAGCGCGGGGGCAATACGGAACTCACCGAGCCCGGCAAGACGGTCGAGACGGCCAACGGCGTCAAGATTTTCGGGCCGCTCAATCTTGCGGGCACGATCGCGGTCAATGCCTCCAGTCTCTATGCCCGTAACCTTCTGGCCTTTCTCGAAACGATGATCGACAAGAAGGAAAAAACGCTTGCGGTCAATTGGGACGACGAGCTGATCAAGGGAACGCTGATCGCCAAGGATGGTCAGATCGTGCATCCCAATCTCGCGACGAAGACGGCATGAGGAGCTTTGCCATGCGGTTGATCCAATCTCTTTTTGCGGCGCTCGCGATCACGGCTCTGTCCACCTCGTCGGCATTTGCAGCCGAAGGGCATCTCGTCAGTCCTTCGGTCTACGAGTTCATGGTTTTCGTGATCGCCGTCTTCGTCGGTTATTACGTGGTCTGGTCGGTGACGCCTGCTCTGCACACACCGTTGATGAGCGTCACGAACGCGATTTCATCCGTGATCGTCGTCGGTGCGCTTCTGGCGGTGGGCGTTTCGCTGACGGAGTCCGATAGCGGCATCGCTCGGATCTTCGGGTTCCTGGCGTTGACAATGGCGTCGGTCAATATTTTCGGCGGCTTTCTCGTCACCAACCGCATGCTCGCCATGTACAAGAAAAAAGAGACACCGGCGAAGAAGGACGGCTGACGCGCCGAACCGATCCATCGCATGAGAAACGTCGAAGGCATCCGATAACAGGTCCGGGAACGAACCAATGTCCGCAAACGTCGCCGCACTGCTTTATCTCGCCGCCGGCGTTCTTTTCATTCTGGCGCTGAGGGGCCTGTCGAGCCCGGCGACATCGCGGAAGGGCAATCTCTACGGCATGATCGGCATGACGATCGCGATCCTGACGACGCTCGGAATCGCGGCGCCGACGGCCTCATCCTGGATTCTGATCGTGCTCGGGATCGGCATCGGCGGGTTCATCGGAGCGAAGACGGCGCGGGAAATTCCGATGACGATGATGCCGGAACTCGTCGCGGCATTTCACTCGCTCGTCGGCCTCGCTGCGGTGTTCGTAGCCGCCAGCGCGCTCTATGCACCGTCTGCATTCGGCATTCTGGTCGATCCGGTGGCCCCGGACCTGGGCATCAAGGGCGGCAGCCTGCTTGAAATGTCTCTGGGCGTTGCGATCGGTGCCATCACATTCACCGGCTCCGTCATCGCATTTTCGAAGCTCTCGGGCCGCATGTCGGGCAAACCGATCCTGCTGTCGGCCCGGCATCTGATCAACGCCGGTCTGGGCATCCTGCTGATCCTGATCATCTATGCCTTCATCATGTCGGGCGGTTCGGCATGGCTGTTCTGGCTGATCGTGGCTCTATCGCTGCTGATCGGCGTCCTGATCATCATTCCGATCGGCGGCGCCGACATGCCTGTCGTCGTGTCGATGCTGAACTCCTATTCGGGATGGGCCGCGGCCGGTATCGGCTTCACGCTCGGAAATGTGGCGCTCATTATTACCGGCGCGCTGGTCGGTTCGTCCGGTGCGATCCTGTCGTACATCATGTGCAAGGCGATGAACCGCCAGTTCCTGTCCGTCATCGCCGGCGGATTTGGCGGCGAGACCGCCGCTGCCGCCGCCGCAGGAGGTGAGCAGAAGCCCGTCAAGCTCGGTTCAGCGGAAGACGCAGCCTACGTTCTGAAGAATGCTTCGAAGGTCATCATCGTGCCGGGCTATGGCATGGCCGTCGCGCAGGCCCAGCACGCATTACGCGAGATGGGGGATGCGCTGAAGAAAGCCGGTGTCGAGGTGAAGTACGCCATCCATCCGGTCGCGGGCCGGATGCCGGGGCACATGAACGTGCTCCTTGCGGAAGCGAATGTGCCCTACGACGAGGTTTTCGAGCTCGAGGATATCAATAGCGAATTCGCGCAGGCCGACGCCGTTTATGTCATCGGCGCGAACGATGTCGTCAATCCGGCTGCGGAAGAGGACAAGTCCTCGCCGATCTACGGCATGCCCGTCCTTCAGGTCTGGAAAGCCGGAACGGTGTTTTTTAACAAGCGTTCGCTCGCCTCCGGCTATGCCGGCATCGACAACCCCGTCTTCTATCGCGACAACACCGTGATGGTTCTGGGCGATGCCAAGAAAATGACGGAAGAGATTGTTAAAGCCCTGGCGGCGGATTAGCCGGACTTTTCGGGTCGTTGGGGCGGATCGGCAACAGTCGCTCGCCGATCGCTGTGGCTCGGAGCAGGGCCCGATCCGTCTGCTATAGTTGCGAAGAAGAGTGGGTTTGAGGGTTCCCCGTGTTGGCTCCCGTTGCGTCGGCGTCTTTCGAGAATGATCTCGAGCACATCGAGGTTCTTGCCGCGACTCCAGTCACCAATGCGGCGCTACTGGCGCGTAACCTTCAGTTCATCTACGAACGAGCGTCGAAGGCGCGTTTTGCCGATTACGACGTCGCAGGCATCGCGCGGCAGGCGCCGCAACTCATGTATCGGCTCTTCGATCTCCGCGTCGGGCTTCGAAGCCAGCTCGGGCATTACGAGATGCTCGGCCTGATGACGCCGGAGGCGACGCAGGGCTTCCGCGACGTCTTCCGCGTGCTGCGTTACGTGTCCGACATGCTGGGCGAGATCACGACGGGGCACCCGCGCACGAACGAGAGCGGGTATCTGCTGCGTGGCTTCACGGGAACCGATAACAACACGCTCGTCAACTATATGTTCTATCGCAACGGCACGGCGCAGCATTTCCGCTCCGGCGATGTCGTTCTGGTGCGCGGCACGGCCCACAACAGCGCAGCCATCGCCCGCATCGGGGATGTCGACAGCCAGTTCAGCCATATCGGTATCGTCTATATCGATCCCGCGGGCGACCATTGGATGGTCGAGAGCCTGATCGAGGACGGCGCGACGATCACGCCACTGGCGAAGGCGCTCGATCATAACATTGTGCGGGCCGTGCTCTATCGCCATCGCGATGCGGATCTTGCGGCCCGTGCCGCTAAATATATTTTCGATTATGTGGCGGCCTCACGCGCCAAAGGCGGCAAGCGCATTCTTTACGATTTTTCGATGCGAACAGACGATACGCGGAACCTGTTCTGCTCGAAGCTCGTGCGCCTCGCATATGAGCGCGGCAGTTTCGGCATGTTCGTACTGCCGACGTATCCAACGCACATTGCGCGCAAGAACAAGGACTTTCTGGATCGCGTCGGCGTTGCGACCGATCTGACGTTTGCGCCAGCCGATATCGATATGGAGTCCGGTTTCGATCTGGTTGCCGAATGGCAGGATTACCGCGACACCGCAGGCATTCGCCTCCAGGACTTCACAATGGATAAGCTTTTCGAATGGATGGAGAAATACAACTATCGCTTCGAAGAGACGACGGCGATTAAGCTCGTTTCGCGGCTCGGGCGCTTCTCTGCGCATTTCTCCGAAAGTGCGAAGGATGTTCTATCGTCGGTATTTCCGCGCGTCCCCGTCAACATGCCCCGAAAAACCGTGGCGGTCGTAGCGATGCTCCACAAGACGGCAGAGCCGATCTATCGCGAGCTTATGAAGCTCAATCAGGATTCGGTTGCCGACACCGGTATTCCGCTCCACGGCCTCGACGTCATGGCGGCGCTCGAAAGCATTCGTGAACGAGAAGGTGACAGGATTGGCTATCTGGTCCGCCGACGCGACTAGAGCAAAGGTTCTGATGCTTCTGGTTCTCAAAGCGACCATTATCGCCGCCGCTTCGCTGTACGCGATCGCCGCGACGGCAATGTATGCCGCACAACGCCGATTCATCTATTTCCCAGATCCGGCGCGGGTGACGCCGACTGAGGCAGGGCTTTCCGGCGTTTCGGAGGTCATTATACCGACGCCGGATGGTCAAAAGCTCGTCGCCTGGTATGGAAAGGCAAAAGCCGGACAGCCGACGCTTCTCTATTTTCACGGCAATGGCGGGTCGCTGGCGCTTCGGAGCGAAACGATCCGCAGATATCTCGATCGCGGCCGCGGAATGTTCATGATGGCCTATCGTGGTTACAGCGGCTCGACAGGCTCGCCATCGGAGGCGGCCAATGTTGCTGACGCGAAGCTCGCCTACGACGCGCTGGTGAAGGATGGCGTTCCTCCAGACGACATCATCCTTTACGGGGAATCGCTTGGCAGTGGCGTTGCCATCCAGGTGGCGCAAGAGAAGAAGGTTGCCGGCCTGATTCTCGATAGCCCGTACACCTCGATCCTGGAGCTGGCGATCGCGCAATACCCGTGGCTGCCGGTCCGTCTGCTGCTGAAGGATCGTTACGAGTCGATCAGGTACATCGGGGATGTGCATGTGCCGATCTTCATTCTCCACGGCGAAGCGGATGACGTCGTGCCAGTGGAGATGGCACGACGCCTTTTCGCGGCGGCTAACGAGCCCAAGGAGATCAGAACCATGCCGGGCGCCGGGCATGTGATCCACGACGGTCCTTCATTCGAGTACGTCGACGACTGGATCGAGCGGCTACGCGCCGGCCAGTTTGCTCCCCGGGGCTGAGGACTTCAGATCGATCGCTCGCGAAAATGGAAAGGCCCGCGAAGTTCGCGGGCCTCATCCGATTCGTTTTTTCAAGCGATGAACGGCTTAGAAGCCGCCCGCGCCGCCGCCACCACTCTGGCTGCCGCGGAAGCCGCCGCTGCCAAAGCCGCCGCTGCCACCGCTGGCGCCGCCTTGACCACCGCGACCCGGACCGCCTTTGCCGCCGGCACCGCGTGCAACTGCGGGCTTGCTTGGAAGGAGGCCTTCACGCTGCAGCTTCTTGCGCGCGAGCTTGCGAGCGCGGCGCACCGCCTCAGCCTTCTCACGTGCTCTTTTTTCCGATGGTTTCTCGAAATGGCCGCGGAGCTTCATCTCGCGGAAAACGCCCTCGCGCTGCAATTTCTTCTTAAGCGCCTTGAGAGCCTGATCGACATTGTTGTCGCGAACGAGAACCTGCAAGCAGTTGTATCCTCTGAAGAATTTTGTCTGATAAATGCGCAAAAACACCGGCTCCGGTGGTTTTGCCGCCGGTGCCCGCGCGTGTTCTGGGCCGCCTTGTATCAAAGACGATGAAGATTGGCAATCGGCTGGCCGGGAAATCCGCCGCCCCCTGGAACGGCCGGTGATTTATGCGACTGATGGGGCGGGTACGCCGGATAGCGATGGGGGAAGCTCCGGCGTGCCCGTCCTGCTCGCGTCTCCAACCTCCCTTCTCTTTCATCGGGTGTGTTCCATCCGCGCGATTGCTCTGCGGCTTGTCGATGAAATTGAGGATCGCCGGTTCGTCGCGAGCGGGCTGTCACGCCCGGAACGGATCATCAGGCCGCCGTCGCCGGCGAGTTGATCGATAATCTGGCCGATCAGTTCGGGTGCGCTGGGGCGGGGGGCGATTGCTGGGCTTGAATTGGCGCGGGCGGCGGGAGTTCGCGCTCATCGATGAAGACGTAGCGTTTCAGCCGTTCGTGCGTTTCGTTCTCGCGACTGAGGCTGATTTCGCCAGCGCGATCGGCTTCGATCAGAGCGGACATCAGGATATCGTAGTTCTGATCGAGGGCGCACAGGAGGATGAGATCGACGCCGGCATTGAGGGCTTTGACCGCGGCACCGCCAATCCCGTCCTTCGATTTCGTAACTGCCCCCATGCTGAAGTCGTCCGTGATCAGAAGCCCGTCGTTCTCGAAGCGCGGCCTCGCGACGGTGTTGATGACCGTATCGGAAAAGGAAGCTGGCGTGGTCTTGTCAACGGCATCCACCCGGACGTGGCCGATCATCGTTGCGACGCCGGGTTCCGTCATAACGCGGCGGAACGGAAGCCAATCGGTGAGTTCGAGCTGGGTTTCGCTTGCAGTCAGGTCAGCGGACAAAACGTGCGTATCCCGCGTGACGCGCCCGAGCCCTGGAAAATGCTTCAGCGTGCAGATGATGTTGAATTTGGTGAGCGTATCGCAATACCAGGTCGCGACTTTTGCGACGAGATAAGGATCCTTGTCGATGGCGCGCCAGTAGATGCGGGTTTCACCGTCGTTGCGGCTAGCGTAGCCGAGCCGTAGGTCGACGACAGGGCCGAAGTTCATCGTGATACCGAGCCGCTCAAGCTCGTGCGCTTGCATTTCGGCGTAGTGCCGGACAGCCTTCTCGCGCTCGTTGTCGGTCTTGAGCTTCTCGATCAACATGCCAAGCGTGGGTTGCCATTTCAGCGGCGGAGACAGACGAGAGACGTATCCGCCTTCCTGGTCGGCTGCCACGATGAGACGGGGTAGGCCCTGTTGCCTGCGGATATTCTGCAGACCGTCGATATCCTTGGCGACGTCCTGGGCTTTTCTCCCGCGGACGTTATGATCGGTGATGAAAATGCCTGCCACAGCCTTCTTTTCGACGAGCGGCCGCACGTCAGCGAAATTATCAAAGCCTACGACGAGCCGGCCGCCAAGGCGTTCGAGACGCGCGGGATCGGACGACAGAATTTCATCTCGGGTCAGAAGTTTGTGAGGACGCGCGGGTCGTGCAGGCGCCAGGCCGGCTGTGGGCCCACGCAGCTTGACCTTCGCGCGCCTGGCGAGGTTATGCCGATAATGCGGCGAATATCGGCGGTGATGCTTGCGCCAGTTCGACGTATGATATCCTGCCCGCGCATCAATCGATACTTCCGGCGGAACGACGAGCGCAGCCGATAAGAGGGCCAGCAGGACGACACGGGTGAAGGTGCGTATCATAACTCGACAAACTAGCCTGCGACGCCTGCGATCGAGCGCCGACAAGATGTTAAGCTTGCTTTTTTCATAGCGGTTCGTTCAGGCCCGCCATTCATCTCAATAAATTCTGACCGGAAAGTAGCGCTGCACGAGCTCCTCGAACCGCCCCGATGCGCGAACGCGATCGAGCGCCTTGTTCAACAGGAGCCTGATCTGCGGATCATTCTTTGGGACGGCTATGGCGATGCCGTCGCCGAAAAATTTCGGCTCGAGGTACGGACCGCCGCGCATTTCACAGCACTGGCGCGATAAAGTGCCGTTCAGCCAGAAGGCGAGTGAGATTCCGTCATCGAACAGAAAGTCGGCCTTGCCCGCCGCAAGAGCTTCGCGTGCCAGATCAGGGTTTTCATAAACAACGAGCGGACTGTCGCGGAAGAATGCGCGGAGGAATGCCTCGTGCGCGGTTCCGCGGGCCACTGCGATCCGTTTCCCGTCGAGGCCGCTGGGCGTCATCTCGATCTTCGGTGTGTCCTTGCGCGTGGCGAAGCGGCCGGGAGTATGGAAGTAGCGGTCCGTAAAATCGACCTGCTTCAGTGCCGCTGCCGTGACGCGATGGCCTGCGATGACGGCGTCCGCTTCGCCCTTCTGCAGTGCGGGAAAGAGTTCTTCCCATGGCCGCACTTTGATATCGCAGGATGTGTTGAGCTCCAGACAAATCGCGCGGGCAAGATCGACATTGAAACCGACCAGAATTCCATCCTCGTCGTAGAAGTCGAAGGGAGGAAAATCACTATCGGTCAAAAAACGGATGACGACCCGGCGGGGTGCAGCGTCTTTTGACGGGTTCGCTGGTGCCCCGATTTGATCGTCGGCGTTTCTGTCCTGCGCGATGGCTGGCGCACACCAGCCAGATGCCAGAGCGGCCAATCCAACCAGAGCAAGAAGAAGATCCCGAATTCGCTTCCTGGCGTT
>Ga0164243_10009347_pt1 | contig 14280 bp, 14 predicted proteins | sample OricompcompostOP_FD_108781 | JGI IMG/M metagenome (GOLD analysis project Ga0164243, IMG submission 108781) | Organic Plus compost microbial communities from Emeryville, California, USA - Original compost - Organic plus compost (OP) | ecosystem: Engineered > Solid waste > Mixed feedstock >... | reverse complement strand
CGCGTGATCTTCCGCTCGGCGCCCTGGCTGTACCACGACGCCCCCGTGCCAGGAATCTGCACAGGAGTCCGCCCCGCACCCTGCCCGCACTTCGCAAACGGCGCCCCACCACGCACGGCGGCCCCACGCGCAAATAAATCAGTCTCGCGAAGCGAAGCCTTTTCCACGCAGGAGGTGTCTCGCGAAGCAAGGCCTTTCCACGCGGGAGGTGTCTCGCGAAGCGAGGCCTTTTCGCGGAACCGGCGTCCCGACGCCACCCCGTCCGAATATTGCGTTTCGTCCCGTCCACGCCGTACGCTCGCCGCCGGAGTTACACGTGTAGATGAGGGCGGCCCATGGCGAACGTGACCCGGGATGACGTTGCGCGGCTTGCCGGCGTCTCCGTTGCGGTCGTCAGTTACGTCCTCAACGACGGTCCGCGCCGGGTCGCGCCGGCGACCGCGGAGAAGGTGCGCAGGGCGGTGGCCGAGCTCGGGTACCGGCCCAGCCGGCTGGCCGCCGCGCTGCGCAGCGGGCGGTCGCGGACGCTCGGGCTGATCACGCCGGACACCACCCATCCGTACCTGGCCCTGCTCACCAAGGCCGTCGAGGACGCCGCGTACGCGCGCGGGCACCTGCTGCTCGTCGGCAACTCCGGCCGCCGGACCGGGCGCGAGCGGCACTACCTGGGCGCCTTCGCCGACCTCAAGGTGGCGGGCGTGCTGCTGATGAGCAGCGTGGCCACCGTCGCGGACGACGCCGACCTGCCCGTCGTCCTCCTCGACCGGCCTTCCGCGGACGGGCACAGCGCCGTCCTGGCCGACAACGTCGCGGGCGCCGAGCTGGCCACCGGGCACCTGCTCGGCCACGGCCGCCGCGCCACCGCCTGCCTGACCGGCCCAGCGGAGTCCGTCAACGCCGCCGAACGGCGTGCGGGGTACGAACGCGCGCTGGCCCGCGCCGGCCTCGCCCCGGGGCCCGTACGGCACGGCCCGTTCTCCCGCGCGTTCGGCCACGCCGCGGGCCGGGAGCTGCTGACCGCCCCGGACCGCCCGGACGCCGTCTTCGTGGCCAGCGACCAGCAGGCCGTCGGCCTGCTCTCCGCCGCCTACGAACTGGGCGTCGCGGTCCCGGACGACCTGGCCGTGGCCGCGTTCGACGACGTACCGGAGGCCGCGTACACCGCGCCGCCGCTCACCACGGTCACCACGCCGATCGACCGCCTGGCCGAGACGGCGGTCGACCTGGTCCTTGAGGGCGCCGAACGGGGCCGCACCGTACGCCTCCCCGTAACGCTGCACCGTCGCCGATCCTGCGGCTGCGCCGCGGAGGACACCGCGGAGAAAGAGGTGGAGATGTGATCAGCACTGCCGTGACAGGCCGCCGGATCCCGCCCTGGACCTACACGGTCCTGGGCACGGCGGTGATCCTCGCGACGTACCTGTACCTCCTGATCGACCGGCCGTCCAGCCTGGCGGAGGGCGGGCAGGGCAGTTCCGCGGCGCTGATCGCGCTCGGCGGGTACCTGGTGGGCTCGGTGCTGGTGGTGGCGGGGGCGACGGCCAAGCTGCCGCCGTCCACCGTGGCCATGATGCCGGTGGCGATCGCGATCAACGTGGTCATCGGGCAGCTCGTGAACGTCCTCGGCCTGCCGCTGTTCCTCGACTCGATCGGTACGGTCATCGTCGGCGTCCTGGCCGGGTCGGCGGCCGGCGCGGCCACCGGCACGCTGGCCAATATCATCTGGGGCCTGACGATCAGCCCGGCCAGCCTGCCGTTCGCGGTGGCCGCCGCGGCGATCGGCGCGCTGGCCGGCCTGTTCGCCCGCGCGGGCGCGTTCAGACGGCTGTGGACGGCGCTGCCCGCCGGGCTGCTCACCGGCGTGGTCGCCGGCATGATCTCCGCACCGATCGCCGCGTTCGTGTTCGGCGGCGCGGGCGCCTCGGCCGGGCGTACCGCGCTGAACGCCACGTTCCAGGCGTTCGGCAACAGCCTGCTCGGCGCGACCACGCTGTCCGGCCTGATCTCCGACCCGCTGGACAAGCTGGTCTCGTTCGGCATCGCGTTCGTGATCCTGGCCGCGCTGCCCGCCCGGTTCCGCGAACGGTCCCCGTTCGTCCGCAAGTACGCGGTCTTCGGCCGCCGGAAGGCGGTCCTCGAGGCGGGAGGTTCCTGATGGCCTTCTACCAGGCCGGCGACTCCCGGGTGCACCGGCTGAACCCGGTCACCAAGCTGGTGTTCGCGCTCGTACTGATCATCGCCGCGTTCGCCATCAACGTGGTGTGGTGGCCGGCCGTCCTGTGGCTGGTGCTGCTCCCGGCGGTGGCCGCGTCCGGGGTGTTCCGTCCGTTCATGTCGCGCACGCTGCGGTACTTCATCCCGTTCATCGCGCTGATCTTCCTGGCCCAGGGCCTGTTCTACCCCGAGGGCGGCCCGGTCCTCTTCCACCTCGGCCCGCTGTCGGTCAAGGTGAACGGCCTGCTGTTCGCCGCGCAGACCGCGCTGCGCCTGCTCGTCCTCATCGACGCGTTCCTGTTCCTGCTGCTCACCACGCATCCCGGGCTGCTCATGTCCGCGCTCACCGAACGCGGCATGCCGCCCAACATCAGCTACGTCGTGTCCGCCACCCTCCAGATCATCCCGACGTTCCGCGCCCGCGCGCAGGGCATCCTGCAGGCCCAGCGCGCCCGGGGCCTGGACACCGGGGGCGGCGGCCCGATCCGCCGTACGCGCTCGCTCGTCCCGCTGGTCGCGCCGCTGGTGCTCGGCTCGCTCACCGACGTCGAGGAGCGCGCGGTGGCCATGGAGGCGCGCGCGTTCGGCGCCCCCGGCCGCCGTACCAGCCTCGCGGAGATCCCGGACTCCGCCGCGCAGAAGGCCGCCCGCTGGCTCATGTGGGCGTTCGCCGCCGCGACGCTCGTCGCCAACGCCCTGGGGGTGGTCTCGTGATCACGTTCACCGACTTCACGTACGCCTACCCGACCAGCGACGCGGCCGTGCTGCGCGGCATCGCCACCGAGATCCCCGACGGCCAGCTGTGCGGGCTCGTCGGGCCGGGCGGCGCGGGCAAGTCCACGTTCGCGTACGCGGCGTCCGGGTTCATCCCGCACGTGATGGGCGGCGAGTCCACCGGCGGCGTGTCCGTCGACGGCCGGCCGGTCGCCGACACTCCCCTGTCGGAACTCGTGGCCCAGGTCGGCCTGGTCCTGCAGGACCCGTTCAACCAGATCTCCGGCGCGAAGTTCACCGTACGGGAGGAGCTGGCGTTCGGCCTGGAGAACCTGGGCCTGCCGCGCGCGGAGATCATCGCCCGGGTGGACGACATGCTGGACCGGCTCGGCATCGCGGCGCTGCGCGACCGGTCCCCGTACGAGCTGTCCGGCGGCCAGCAGCAGCTCGTCGCGCTCGGCTCCGTGCTGGTCATGCGGCCGTCCGTGCTGGTGCTCGACGAGCCGACGTCGCAGCTCGACCCTGCCGGCACCCGCCTGGTGTTCGGCGCGCTGGACGAGGTGCGCCGCACCGGCATCACCGTGCTGCTGGTCGAGCACAAGCTGGAGCAGTTGGCCGGCGTCGCGGACCGGGTGCTCGTCCTGGCCGGCGGCGAGCTGCGGCTCGACGGCCCGCCGGAGACCGTCCTGGCCGACCCGCGGCTCGCGGAGTGGGGCGTGGGCGGCACCCGGTTCACCGAGGCCGCCCGCCGCGCCGGCGACCGCTGGCCCGCCGGCCGGCCGCTGCCCGTCACGCTGGACGCCGCCGTGGAGGGATTCGCCCGATGATCAGCATCGCATCGCTCGTGTACGCCTACGCCACCGGTACCACCGCGCTGCGCGGCGTCGACCTGGAGATCGGCGACGGGGAGCTGGTGGCCATCGCCGGGCAGAACGGCGCCGGCAAGACCACCCTCGTCCGCCACCTGAACGGCATCTTCACGCCGACCGAGGGCACCGTGACCGTGGACGGCCGGAACACCGCCGAGCACTCCACGGCGCAGCTCGCGCACACGGTCGGCTACGTGTTCCAGAACCCCAACCAGCAGCTGTTCGCCCGCACCGTACGCGCGGAGGTGGAGTTCGGGCCGCGCAACCTCGGCCACGACGAGGCCCGCCGTACGGAGCTGGTCACCTGGGCGCTTTCGGCCACCCGGCTGACGGACCTGGCCGGGCAGCACCCGTACCATCTGTCGCTGGCCGAGCGTAAGCGCGTGGCGCTGGCGTCCGTGCTGGCCATGGACACGCCCGTGGTCGTCCTCGACGAGCCCACCACCGGGCAGGACCACGCCGGCGTCCAGGACATCGCGGCGATCGTCGCGGAGCTGCACGAACGGGGGAAGACCGTCATCGCGATCACCCACGACATGGACTTCTGCGCGGAGAACTTCGACCGCGTGGTGCTCATGGCCGACGGGCGGGTGGTCCGCGACGCGCCGGCCCGCGAGGCGTTCGCCGCCCCCGCCGACATCGCGGCCGCCGCCGTCGAGGAACCCCAGATGCTGCGGCTGAGCAACGCCCTCGGCCTGCCGCCCGCCATCACCGTCGACCAGTTCGTGAAGGAGATCTCCCGATGACGACCAAGGTGCTCATCGACACCGACCCCGGGATCGACGACGCGCTCGCCCTGACGCTCGCGCACGCGGCCGACGGGATCGAGCTGGTCGGCGTCACCACGGTGGGCGGCAACGTCGACCTCGAGCACACCACCGGCAACGCGCGGAAGCTGCGCGAGTACCTGGGCTTTCGCGACGTGCCGATCGCGGCCGGCAGCCCGGGCGCGCTGCTGCGCCGTAAGGAGCGCGCCGCCGACGTGCACGGCGCCACCGGCCTGGGCGACGCGGTGCTCCCGGACGCCGAGCTGCCCCTCGACGGCCGGCACGCGGCCGACTTCATCATCGACACGCTGGCCGCGCACCCGGGCGAGGTCACGCTGGTCGCGATCGGCCCGCTCACCAACGTGGCGCTGGCCGTACGCAAGGAGCCGCGCGTCGTCGAGTGGGCGCGCGACATCGTGATCATGGGTGGCTCGTACACCCGCGGCAACCACACCCCCGCCGCCGAGTTCAACATCGTCGCCGATCCGGAGGCCGCCGCGATCGTCTTCGACGCGGGCTGGACCGTCACCATGATCGGCCTGGACCTCACCCACCAGGCGCGCGCCGGCGCGTCCGTACTGGAGCGGGTACGCGGCCTCGGCCGGCTGGCCGACGAGCTGGTCGTCCCGTGCCTGACGTTCTACGGCTCGAAGCACCCGGACGGCCCGGCCGTGCACGACGTCTGCGCGGTCGCCCATGTCCTGTCCCCCGGCCTGCTCGACTGCGTGCCCGCGCGGGTGGACGTGGAGACGACGGGCCGGTTCACCACCGGCATGACCGTCACCGACTTCGCCGCCCCCGAGCCGAACGCCCTGGTCGCCACCGGCATCGACGTGCCCGCGTTCTGGGACCTGGTCGTGGACGCCTACGCCAAGGCCGCCCGGGACCTGGCGTGACCGGTACGGATCCCGCGGCGCTGCCGAAGACCGACCTGCACGTGCACCTGCCCGGGTGCGTACGCGCGGCCACGCTCGCGGAGCTGGCCGCGCGTAACGGGGTGGACCTGCCGCTGCCCGCGCCGGAGCTGTACGCGCGGATCAACTCCGACCCCACCGAGGAGGAACGGCCGCGCGGGCCGTGGTTCCCGCTGCTGCGCGTGTACGAGCTGATCTGCGCGTCGCTGCGCACCGCGGGCGACTTCGCGCGGGTGGTGTACGAGGCGCTGGAGGACGGTCTGCGGACGAGCAACGTCCGGTACGCGGAGCCGGCGTTCAGCCCGAGCGTGCACCTGGCCGCCGGGGTGCCGTACCGGGTGATGGCCGACGGCCTCGCGGAGGGGATCGCCGCGGCCCGGCGCGACCTGGGCGTGCACGCGCGGGCGATCGCGGCGGTCAACCGGGAGGACACGCCCGCGGTGGCGCTGGCGATGGTGGAGGAGGTCGTCGCGCACCCCACCGAGGAGGTGGCGGCCATCGGCCTGGACTTCCACGAGGCGCGCGGCCTGCCGGAGCGGTTCGCGTCCGCCTTCCGGCTGGCGGGGCGGCACGGGCTGTTCCGTACCGCGCACGCCAGCGAGCACGTAGCGGCCGCCGCACCCACCGAGACCTGCCTGGACGTGCTCGGCTGCGACCGGATCGACCACGGGTACCACGTGCTGCGCGACCCCCGGGTGGTGGACCGGTGCCGGGACGCGGGGGTGCCCTTCAACGTCGCGTTCACCACGTCGCGGCGGGCGCTGCGGCCGTGGCGGCGTGAGTCGATCGCGGAGATGTACGCGCGGGGGCTGCGGGTGACGATCAACTCCGACGACCCGGCGCTGTTCCCCACGACGCTCGCCGAGGAGTACCGGATCGCGGCGGACGTCCTGGGCGCCGACGCTCTGCCCGGGCTCGCCCGGGCCGGGGTGGAAGCGTCGTTCGCACCGGAGGAGATCAAGGCGGAGTTGCGCGCGGCGGTGGAATCCTGAGCCGTCGTGCAGGATTCCTAACGTGGACGAACTACGCACCAACCCGGTCCTGGTCGACGTGCTGGACCGGGCCGGGGGGCTCGCCCTCCCCGGCTGGTACCTCGCCGCCGGGGCCGTCGTGCAGACGATCTGGAACGCCGTCACCGGGCGCCCGCCCACGTACGGGATCGACGACTACGACCTCGTGTACCACGACGCCACCGACCTCTCCTGGGCGGCCGAGGACGCGGTGATCCGGCGCGGGGCCGCGCTGTTCCCCGGGTACGACGTGCAGATCCGCAACGAGGCGCGGGTGCACCTGTGGTACGAGGAGAAGTTCGGCGTGCCGTGCGCGCCGTTCCCCAGCACCGAGGCGGCGATCGACGCGTTCGTGGCCACCACGTGCGCGGTCGGCGTACGGCAGGAACCCGGCGGCGGCTGGCGGGTCTACGCGCCGTACGGGCTGGCCGACGTCTTCGCGCTGCGGCTGCGGCCCAACCCGGTGCTGGCCACGCGGGAGGCGTACGAGGCGAAGACCCGGCGGTGGAAGGCCCTGTGGCCGGAGCTGACCGTGCTGCCCTGGCGGTGATGGCCCTCCGCGCTCCGTCACCGAACAGCGCCGATGACGGAGCGTCCGCCTCACGCGCCCACAGCGTTGGGTGGGGGATAACGACCGCGGCGCGCGGCGTGGCGGCGCACGGAGGGGATTCGCCGCCAGGAACAACGCTAGGTCACCGCTCCGGTACGACGCGACATGGGGTTTTCAGATGCTGACACGCCCGGCGTCGCCGCTGGTCTTCACGCGGAAGAACGCCGGGCGAAAGGTCCGTGACGCGCCCGTCGACCTTTCCGCCCATGCGGGGTGAATCGGTTATTCTTCAAGCGGCCTTGATCGTCGTAGGGTCCGCCCGGGGAGGTCGTCATCTCAGCAGAAGCAGCACCCACCCGGGACGGGTCGGCGCTCACCGCACAGGTCAGCCTCACCCGGGACATCATCGAGCGGCTCGAGGACAGTGCCGAGCTGCTCGCCGGCGCGATGTCCGCCGAGCTGACCGGGGAGAACGAGCGGCTCGCCCGGCGCGTCGAGGAGCTGGCCGCCGAGCTCGACCAGGCCCGTACGGAGGCCGAGCGGGCGCGGGAGGCGCAGGGCGCGGCCGAGGAGCGGGCCGACCACGCGGAGGCCGACGCCGCGCAGACGCGTACCGAGCTGGCGGGCGTCACCCGGGAGCTGGCCGAGGCCCGTGAGCTGGCGGACCGCGAACGGTCCGCGTCCACCGAGCTGGGCGAGCGGCTGACCGCCGCGCAGGAGCAGCTGTCCGAGGCCCGTACCGAGCTCGGCCGCGCGCAGGCCACCGCCCGCACCGCCGAACAGGCCCGCGTCGCCGCCGAGCGTGCGTGTGCCCAGGCCGACCGCCAGGCCCTGGAGGCGCACTCCTACGCCGACGAGATCATCGGCGAGCGCGACGCCGCCCTGGCCCGCATCGAACAGTCCAACAGCCAGCTCGAGGCGGCCATCGCCCGCATCACCGAACAACAGGACCAGCTCCACGAACGCGACCGCCTGGTGACCGAACTCCGCAGCACGATCACCACGCTGACCGGCGAACGCGACACCGCCCGCGCCCAGACCCAGCAAATCCAAGCCAAGCTCGACCAGCTGGCCCCCTACGCCCAGCAACAGTCCCCCACCCGAGCCCGCCACGCCCGCCACGCGGCCCCCGCGATGCCCCAGCTCCCCGACCCCACCCCCCACGCCGGCCGCCCCACAGGCGCACCCCCCTACGGCGACCCAGAAGTCGCCTCCCGCCTGCCGTAGGACTTCACGGGCGCCATGGGTCGATGCCCGCCGCAGGCAAGGCTCGGCACCCTGCCTGCACGACAACGCCCCGCGCGACATCCTGCCCGCACTTCGCAAACGGCACGGCGGCCGCACGCGCAAAAAATCAGTCTCGCGAAGCGAGGCCTTTAGCCTGCGCGGGGCGCGCGGGCCCGCGAAGCGAGGCCTTTACGCGGTGTGCTGCGGATTCTTGACCACGCCGCCAGGACGCAAATCCTCGCCTGCGGCGAGCACCCCCCGCAGGGCGTCGATGCCCGCCGCAGGCGACGCTTTGAATCCTGGCCGTACCACAACGCCCCCGTGCCAGGAATCTGCACAGATCCCCGCTCTGCTCCTGCCCGCACTTCGCAAACGGCGCCCAGCCACAACGGCGGCCCCACGCGCAAAAATCAGTCTCGCGAAGCGAGGCCTTTAGCCTGGGCGGCGCGGGCTCGCGGGGCGAGGGCCGCCCCGCGAGCCCGCTCAGTGGCGCAGGCGGCGTTCCTCTCCCATTCGGTCTGGGTCGAAGTCGGGGGACTTCACCCAGGACAGGAAACGCTGTTCGGACTCGATCACCTTGTCCGCCGCGGCCGGGAGGTCGGCGGCGATCTCGTGGGGGATGAGCAGGACCCCGTGCTTGTCGGCGTGCAGCAGGTCCCCGGGGGACACGGTCAGCCCGCCCACGGTCACCGGTACGCCGATCGACTCCGTCCGCTGGTACGCGTGCGACACCCCGGCCGCGCGGGCGAAGAACCGGAAGCCGATCTCGTGCGCCTCGTCCAGGTCGCGCACGCAGCCGTCGGTCACCACGCCCAGGCAGCCGAGCGCGGTGAACGTCGTGGCCATCACCTCGCCCCACATGGCGCCGTGCGCGGGCGGGTCGTCGAGGTCCTGCACGACGACGACGCGCGGGCCGGGCACCTCGCGTACGTGCCGCCACAGCGGCTCCGGGTCGCCCTGCGCCTCGCCGCGCGCCCGCATCGTGGCGGTCGCCGCGTACCCGACCATCACCGGCAGGTCGGGGAACATGCAGCGCACCTCGTGCGACGCGAAGCCGGTGTCGCGCGGGCGGATGTCGAACGTCTCGATGGCGTTGGCCATGGTCGGCGTGTCGTACCCGCGCAGCGCGTCGAGTACGGCCGGGTCGTGCTCGGTCATCCGCCCTCCTCAGGCGTACGTGCCGCCGGTCGTGGTCCGGGCCGCCGCCTTCTCCTCGCCGGTGCCCTCCTCCTTGAACACCCGCACCGCGGACGACGCCGCCTGCCGCATCAGCACGGCGTCCGACGCCAGCGTCATCATCCGGAAGCCCATCTCCCGCCAGCGCATCGCGTTGTCGATGCCGTCGGTGTGGATGCCGGGGATGACGCCGTTACGGTCGCAGGCGGCCAGGATGGACTCGATCAGCTTGACGTGCTCGGGCTCGGTGGCGTTCAGCGTGGGCGTCATGCCGTGCGCGAGCGCCAGGTCCGACGGCCCCACGTACGCGGCGTCCACGCCGGGCGTGGACAGGATCTCGTCCATGTTCGCCACGCCCTCGCGGGTCTCGATCATCGGCACCACGATGGTGCGCCGGTTCGCCACGTCCGGCGCGTAACCGGGGACGTCGAGCGCCGCGCGGATCGGGCCCCAGCTGCGCGCGCCCTCCGGCGGGTACTTGACCGCGTCCACCGCCGCCTTGGCATCCTCGGCGGTGTTCACCATCGGCACGATGATGCCCTGCGCGCCCGCGTCCAGCGCCTTCATGATGTGGTCCGGCTGGTTCCACGGGACCCGGGCGACGACCGGCGTACCGGTGATCGCCAGGCCCTGGATCATGCCGGTGAGCTGGTCGTACCCGATCAGGCCGTGCTGGGTGTCGATGCACACCCAGTCGAACCCGCAGCGGCCCATCAGCTCGGCGGAGAACACGCTGGGGATCGCGCACCAGCCCCCGATCGTGCCCGTGCCCGCCTTCACTCCGGCGTCAAGCGTCTCGCGCAGCGAGGTCATGCAACCTCCATCACTTCTGGTCCGCCGTTGGCGGAGAAGACAGTCCAGTTCGAGTGCCGTTGACGATGTTCAGCGGTTCCTGCCCGGCGAGGACCCGGCGTACGTTGATCTCCACCGCGTGCCGCAGCCGCGTCTGTGCCTCGCGCGTGAACCCACCTACGTGCGGCGTCATCAGCACATTGTGCATCGCGCGCAGCGGCGAGTCCGGAGGCAGGGGCTCGGCGGCGAAGACGTCCAGGTACGCGCCGCGCAGCCGCCCGTCGCGCAGCGCGCCGGCGAGCGCCGCCTCGTCCACGACCGGCCCGCGGCTGGTGTTGACGAACACCGCCCCGTCCTTCATGCGGGCGAACTCGGCCGCGCCCATCAGCCCGCGCGTGGTGTCGTCGAGCGGCACGTGCACGGTGACCACGTCGGCGCGGTCGAGCAGCTCCTCGCGGGACACCGGCTCGGCGCCGGACACGCCGCGCGCGGCGATGTCGTGGTAGATCACCCGGCAGCCGAACGCGCGCATGCGGGACGCGACGGCCGTGCCGATGTTGCCGACGCCGATGATGCCGACCGTCATGGCGCCCAGCTCGCGGCCCTCGACCGAGGTGTCGATCCAGCCGCCGGCGCGGATGCCGGCGTCGCCGCCCGGCACGTTGCGCAGCAGCGCGATGGCGCCCATGACGACGAGGTCGGCGACGGACTCGCGGTTGTACCCGGTGGCGTTGGCGACCGGGATGCCCAGCGCGGCGGCGGCGCGTGCGTCGATCACGTCGTACCCGACGGCGGCCTGCTGGAGCAGCCGGCACCGGCGCATGACCGACAGCTCGTCGTGGCCGAGGGGGTGCTTGTGCCGGTTGTCGCTGAGCACGATGTCGGCGTCGGCGCAGATCTTGCGCAGGGCTTCGGGGGCCGGGGCGTCGGGCACGACCCGCAGCTCGACGTCCTCGGCGGCGGCCAGATCGGCGAGCATACGTTCGCCCAACGCGCTCATACAGGCGATCGTCATCGTCACGGTAATCCTCCGGCGACCATTACGCATAACGCTTTCGGACGTCCGGCGAAATGCCATGCCGGGCGCCCGCGAATTCACCGGAGCGGCCTTTTAGTCGGCCGGACACCTCCGATGTATGGGGGCTGAGTGGCTGCTAGGGGTCCGCACACCACAGTGATGGAGCGCACACCACCCGTCAAGACATCCGACGTATCGACATGATCCACCGGCAGCCGACCGGCGCGGATGACGTTCAGTTCGCACCGGGAAATTGCGTATCGACACGGCCTTGACCGTACGTCTATGATCCCGCTCACATTGGCAATTGTCCGAGACCCCCCGCCCGGACGGAGACAGCCATGGCGGTAACAGAAAACGAGGCGTTGATCAGACGCACCACCGGCTACCTGATCGAGAAGTACAGTCCCAGCGGTAACCGGGTCGGCTGGCTGATGATCGCGTCGATCCTGATCGAGGCGTGGGACCTGTACTCGATCTCGTTCATCTTGATCTTCATGCAGAACGAGTTCGACCCGTCCCCGCTGATGCTCGGCGCCGTCTCAGGGAGCGTCCAGCTCGGCGCGGTGCTCGGCGCGATCGGCGGCGGCTGGCTGTCGGACAAGATCGGCCGCCGGTACGTCTTCCTGGCGACGATGATCACGTTCGTGGTGCTGGGCCTGGCCCAGGGCTTCGCCCCGAACATGGCCACGCTGCTGGTGGTCCGGTTCCTGCTCGGCATCCCGCTGGGCACCGACATCGCCAACGGCTACACGTACATCATGGAGACCATGCCGCGCGGCAAGCGCGAGGTCATGGGCAACCGCTGGCAGGGCATGTTCGCGATCGGCTCGGTGTGCGCGATCATCGTCACGCTGATCCTGCTGCTCATCGGCGTCCCGCACACCCTGCTGTGGCGGATCGTGCTCAGCTTCGGCGCCGTGCCCGCCATCATCTTGTTCGTCCTCCGCCGCAACCTGCCGGAGACGGCGGTCTGGCTGGTCCAGCGCGGCAACTGGCGCGAGGCCAAGCAGGTCACCCAGAAGATGTACGACGACCCGCTGGACATGCTTCCGGACCACGACGTGGACATCCCGCACCCGAAGCTGCGCCAGTTCCTGAAGGAGATCCGTCCGAAGCCGATCGCCTTCCGTGCCACGATCTTCGGCTGGATCACCAGCTTCGCGCAGGGCGCCGAGCACGCCACGTTCGGCTTCTTCGTACCGATCACGTTCGTGCTGGTCGGCGTGTCCGGCGTGCTGGCCACCAACGTGACCAACCTGGTCATCTACAGCATCGGCGCGGTCGCCGGCTTCATCGCGCCGCAGCTCACGCCGAAGCTGGGCCAGCGCGGCATCTCGATCGCCGGGTACTCGATCACGTTCATCGCGCTGACCGTCACCGGCATCGCGATCATCGCGCACACGCTGGTGATCGTGCCGATCGCGGTGTGCTGCTACCTGGTGGGCCACTACTGGGACGCGTCGAACACGATGACCGTCGCGTCGGTCGTGGCGCCGCCCGCGTACCGCGGCACGGCGAGCGGGTTCAACTACATCTTCACCAAGGCCGTCTCGTTCCTCGGCATCACGCTGTTCCCGCTGGTCTTCGACATGGTGGGCCAGGGACCGGCGACCCTGCTGACCGCGGGGTTCTCCCTGATAGGACTCTTGTCAGCGATCTTCATCTTCCGCGAGATCTACGGATACGCCGAGGTCGAAACCGAGGAGGCCACCGAACGTGCCTGACGATCAGGCGACGCGAACACCGCGGACCGCCGCGGTGTTCGCGTCCTGTATCGCGGACCTGGCCGCACCGGGACCGGTGCGCGCCACGGTCCGCGTACTGGAGGCGATGGGCGTGGACGCGGCGCTGCCCGCCGGGCAGACCTGCTGCGGCCAGCCCGCGCTGAACTCCGGATTCCCCGAGCCGGCGAAGCGCCTGATGCGCCACTGGATCGAGGTGTTCGAACCGTACGAGGCGGTGGTCAGCCCGTCCGGGTCCTGCACGGCCACGGTGTTCCACCAGTACCCCCGGGTACTGGAGGGCCGGTGGGCCGAGCGGGCGCGGGCGCTGGCCGAGCGGACGTACGAGCTGTCGCAGTTCGTCGCCGCGTTCGGCCGGGACCTGCCCATGCGCCTGGACGCCACGGTCACCTACCACGACTCCTGCCACATGCTGCGCAGCCTCGGCGAGCGCACGTCCCCGCGTACGGTGCTGGAGCGCATCGAGGGGCTGCGGCTGGTCGAGATGGCCGAGCACGAGACCTGCTGCGGCTTCGGCGGCACGTTCGCGGCGAAGTTCCCCGAGGTGTCGGTGAGCCTCGCCGACCAGAAGCTGGCGGCCGCGGCGGACAGCGGCGCCCGGTACCTGGTGTCCGCCGACCCCGGCTGCCTCACCCACCTGACCGCGCGTACCGTCGACACCCGCGGCCCGATGCGCACCCGGCACATCGCCGAGCTGATCGCCGACGCGCTGGAGGTGACCCCATGAGCCGCCGATCGCACGCCCTGCGGAACCGGGAGGCCGTGCACGTCGACCGGCCGGAGTGGGCGGCCGCGGACACCCCGCCGCACCGGCGGCCGCTGCCGCTGGTCACCCGGGAGGCCGTGGCCCGGCCGGAGTCGCACGCCACGCTGGAGCGGCTCACCCGGGTCAACCACACCCGTAACGATGACAAGTGGGCGTCGCCGAAGATCGCCGAGCTGCGCGAGAAGGGCAGCGCGATCCGCCGCGAGACGCTGGGCGACCTGGAGACGTACCTCGGGCAGCTGACCCGCAGCGTGGAGGGCAACGGCGGGCAGGTGCACCGGGCGGCCACCCCGGAGGGCGCGCGGGAGATCATCGGCGCGATCGCCCGGCGGCACGGGGTCGGGCTGGCGGTGAAGTCCAAGTCGATGGTCACCGAGGAGATCGCGCTGACGCCGTACCTGGAGGAACGCGGCGTGGAGGTGGTGGAGACCGACCTCGGCGAGTACATCGTGCAGCTCGCCGACGAGCGGCCCGCGCACATCATCGGCCCGGCGCTGCACAAGAGCCGCGCCGACGTG
>Ga0164243_10009346_pt1 | contig 14281 bp, 14 predicted proteins | sample OricompcompostOP_FD_108781 | JGI IMG/M metagenome (GOLD analysis project Ga0164243, IMG submission 108781) | Organic Plus compost microbial communities from Emeryville, California, USA - Original compost - Organic plus compost (OP) | ecosystem: Engineered > Solid waste > Mixed feedstock >... | reverse complement strand
GCCGCCACGCCCGCCCGCGCCCCGGCGCCGGTCCGCCGCGCGCCCGCCAGGGCCGCGGCGCGCAAGCCGGCGGCCTCCGCCAAGCCCGCCAAGCCTGGCGTCCAGGCCCAGCAGGCCATGGCCCAGGGCTTCGCCCTGGACCTCACCCAGGGCGGCCCCGACGCCGAGGACGCCGACTTCAAGGCCTACGCCTGATGGCCGCGGCGTCCGACCTGCAGGTCGTCACCCTGGGGCTCGGCGAGGAGGTGTTCGCCGTCCCCGTGGCGTGCGTGCGCGAGATCCTCGACTACGCCGCGCCCTTCGCCATCCCGGAGGGGCCGGCCTGGCTGCTCGGGCTCACCGACGTGCGCGGCCGCGCCGTGCCCGCGGTCGACCTGCGCCTGAAGCTCGGCCTGCCCCAGGTCCCGCCCGACGCCTCCACCCGCATCCTGGTGCTGGACGTGCCGCTGCAGGACCGGGTGCTGTCGCTGGGCCTGGTGGCCGACCGGGTGATCGAGGTGATCGCGCTCGAGCCCGGCGCCCTGGAGTCCGCCCCCGACATCGGCGTGCCCTGGCGCTCGGACTACATCCGGGGCGTGGCCCGCCGCGAGGACGGCTTCGTCGTGCTGTTCGAGCTCGCCCGCCTGTTCACCAGCCAGGAGACCGCCGCCCTGCCCAGGGCGGCCTGACCTCGCCTCCAGTCCAGGGTCCAGATCCCGTGTCCGCCCTTCCCAGGCCGTCCTCGCACGCCGACGAGCAGCTCAGCCCGACCAACTTCCGACGGCTCGCCGCCTTCGTGCACGAGTACAGCGGCATCAAGATGCCGCCGACCAAGAAGACCATGCTGGAGGGGCGGGTGCGCCGGCGCATGCGCGCCTGCGGCTTCTCCAACGTCAACGACTACTGCCGCCGCCTGTTCGACGAGCCGTCCTTCCTGACCGCCGAGCTGGTCCACCTGATGGACGCGGTCACCACCAACAAGACCGAGTTCTTCCGCGAGCCGGCGCACTTCGACTACCTCGCCTCGGACGCCCTGCCGGCCCTGATGTCCGGGCGCGGCCGCACGCTGAAGGCCTGGAGCGCGGCCGCCTCCACCGGGGCGGAGGCCTACACCCTGGCGATGGTGCTGGACGAGGCCTGCGCCGGCCGCCAGGGCTGGTCCTGGTCCATCCTCGGCACCGACCTCTCCACCCAGGTGCTGGCCCAGGCCGCCGCCGCCATCTACCCCCAGGCCATGATCGAGCCGGTGCCCGTCGAGCTGCGCCGGCGCCACCTGCTGCAGGCCCGCGACCCGGCCCGCCGTCAGGTCCGCATCGCCCCGCACCTGCGCGCCCGGGTCGCCTTCGGCCGCCTGAACCTGATGGACGAGCAGTATCCGGTCGACGAGGACTTCGACCTGCTGTTCTGCCGCAACATCCTGATCTACTTCGACAAGCCGACCCAGAGCGCGGTCCTGCGCCGCCTCTGCGCCCACCTGCGCCCCGGCGGCTACCTGTTCCTTGGCCACTCCGAGACCATCCTCGGCCTCGACCTGCCGGTGGTGACCGTGGCCAACACCGTCTTCAGGCGCCTCTGAATGGGCGCGGCCGTGAAGAGGGCGCCCGCCCGCAAGGTCCGCGTGCTCGTCATCGACGACTCCGCCGTCGTCCGCCAGACCCTGACCTCCATCCTGCAGGAGGACCCTGCGATCGAGGTGATCGGCGCCGCCTCCGACCCCTTCGTGGCGGCCCGCCGCATCGCCGAGGAGGTGCCCGACGTCATCACCCTGGACGTCGAGATGCCGCGCATGGACGGCATCACCTTCCTGCGCAAGCTGATGGCCCAGCGGCCGGTGCCGGTGGTGATGTGCTCCTCCCTGACTGAGGAGGGTTCCGAGACCCTGATGCAGGCGCTTGAGGCCGGGGCCGTGGACGTCATCCTCAAGCCCCGGATCGGGGTGGCCGATCACCTGATGGAATCGCGCACCCGCATCTGCGAGGCGGTGAAGGGCGCGGCCCAGGCGCGGCTGGGCGTGCGCGCGCGCCTCGCCGCCGTCCGCGCCTCCGGGCCGGAGAAGAAGCTGACCGCCGACGCCATGCTGCCGCCGCCGCCCGCCGGCTCGCGGGCCATGGCGCGCACCACCGAGACGGTGATCTGCGTCGGCGCCTCCACCGGCGGCACCGAGTCCCTGCGCGAGCTGCTGGAGGTGCTGCCCAGCAACGCCCCGGGCATGGTCATCGTCCAGCACATGCCCGAGAAGTTCACCGCCGCCTTCGCCCGGCGGCTGGACGGCCTGTGCCAGGTGGAGGTCAAGGAGGCCGCCGACGGCGACGCGGTGCTGCGCGGCCGGGTGCTGATCGCGCCGGGCAACCGCCACACCCTGCTGGAGCGCTCCGGCGCCCGCTACCATGTCTCCGTCCGCGACGGCCCCCTGGTCTCGCGCCACCGGCCCAGCGTGGACGTGCTCTTCCGCTCCGCCGCCCGCTCGGCGGGCAGGAACGCGGTCGGCGTGATCATGACCGGCATGGGCGACGACGGCGCCCGGGGCCTGCTGGAGATGAAGCAGGCCGGCGCCTACACCCTGGCCCAGGACGAGGCCACCTGCATCGTCTTCGGCATGCCCAAGGAGGCCATCGCCCGCGGCGCGGCCGCCAAGGTCCTCCCCCTGCAGGCCATCGCCCCGGAGATCCTCAGGGCCGGCGGCTGAGCCGCGCGCGGGCAGGCCGGTCAGGCCGCCTCGTCGGCCGGTTCCATGCCCTCGTGCCGCTTGACCGCGGCCGTCTCGGGCGAGGCGAGGTAGGCGATGAAGTCGCGCGCCGCGTCCGGGTGGGGCGCGGCGCTGGCGATCCCGGCGGAGAACACCGTCACCGCCTGGGTCCCGGGCGGCAGGGGCCCGAGCACCTCGATCCCCGGCACGTGGATCAGCTCGCTCAGCTGCTGGAAGCCGAGGTCCGCCTCGCCCTGGGCCACCAGCGATCCCACCGGCACGCCCGGCGGCGCCTTCAGGAGCCGGTCCGCCTGGCCGGGCAGAAGGCCCCACCGCTCGCACAGGCCGATCAGGTGGTCGCCGCTCGGGCCGGTCGAATAGCCGATCCTGCGGGCGGCGAAGACGGCGCGCCGCAGGCCCTCCTCGTCGGAGATGTCCGGCCGGGCCGCGCCCGCCGGGACCGCGACGGCCATGCCCGAGCGTGTGAAGCCGCGGACGCTGCCCGCCAGCAGCCGCCCCTCCGCCTCCAGCTGCGCCATGACCGTGGAGGCCAGCACCACCACGTCCATCGCCTCGCCGGCCCGCACCAGCTTGGCCGCCTCGACCCCGCCCATCGGCCGGATCTGGGCCGCCACGCCCGTGCGCGCCTTGTAGCGCTCTGAGAGCTCGCCGAGGACGAGGCGCGTCGCCATGGAGGAGACGCCGGAGATCACAGGGCTCATGTCGGTTCCCAGGCTGTTGTCGGGCGGGCGCCGAGCCATAGTCGCAATCGGGGACCGGCTTCAATGCCGCCGCGGCCGGGGGGGGCCGCGAGGGCGGGGGAAGGCAGGGGCCTCGGCGCGGCGCCGGACGGCCCGCGCGCGTCAGTGCGTCCGCCGCGGCCGCGCGAAGATGTCCGCCGCCACATAGACCCCCTGCGCCCGGCAGGCGTCGCAGCGCGCCCGGAACACCGGCGGCGGCTCCCCGCGCTCGGGCATCAGGATCGGCGCGCCGCAGCTCTTGCACGTCACCCAGCGCTCGAGCGGGGCCGCGCCGCCGCCTTCTCCATCCTGGGCCATGCCGGCGTCTCCCTCCGTCGGGAGGGCAATACGCGGCGGGGCGGGGAGGTTTCAGCGGGAGCGGGGGAGCAGGGCGGTGCGGTTGGCCGCTCCTGGCGCGCCCCGCCGCCCCGCGCACCCCATGGCCTCCTCGTCAAGCGCCCGCTATTCCTGACTCAAGCGGAAACGGAGGGCGCGGATGGCTGGGGGCGCGAGGCGGACGGGGCGCAGGGAGCTGCTGTGGGCGGCCGGGGCGGCGGCGGTGGCCGGGGCGCTGGCGGCCGGCGGGCCGGCGGCGGCCAGGGACTGCGCCGGCCTGGCCGGGACGGCGCTCGCCGACGGCGGCAAGGTCACCTCCGCGACGCTGGTGCCGGCCGGCGGCTTCGAGATGCCGGCCTCGCCGTTCGGCCCGCCGCCGGGCGTGGCCGCGGCCGGGTTCAAGGGCCTGCCGGCCTTCTGCCGGGTGCAGGCGACCCTGACGCCCACGCCCGATTCCGACATCAAGGTCGAGGTCTGGCTGCCGGCCGAGGGCTGGAACGGCAAGTTCGTCGGCATCGGCAACGGCGTCTGGGCCGGCTCGATCAGCTACTTCCAGCTCGGCGAGCCGCTGTCGCGCGGCTATGCGGTGGCGGCCACCGACACCGGCCACGCCGGCAACGGCCTCACCGCCGACTTCGCCGTCGGCCATCCCGAGAAGCTGGTCGATTTCGGCTACCGCGCGGTGCACGGCATGACCGTCGCCGCGAAGCAGGTGATCCGCGAATTCTACGGCGACGCCCCGCGGACCTCCCTGTGGAACTCCTGCTCCACCGGCGGGCGTCAGGGGCTGATGGAGGCCTACCGCTATCCGGAGGACTACGACGCGATCTCCGCCATGGCGCCGGCCAATCCCATGACCGACCTGATGACCCAGAGCCTGTGGACGGGCTACCAGGCGCTGCGCGCGCCCGGCGCGGCCCTGACCCCGGCCAAGCTGGAGGCCCTGCACAAGGCCTATCTCGCCCAGTGCGACGGCCAGGACGGCCTGGCCGACGGCGTGGTCTCCGACCCGCGCGCCTGCCGCTTCGATCCGGCCGTGGCCCAGTGCAAGGCGGGCGACGGGGCCGACTGCCTCACCGCCGAGCAGGTGCAGACCATGCGCGCCGTCTACGGCGGCGTGCGCGACCCGAAGACCGGCGCCCAGGTCCTGCCGGGCTTCCCGCCGGGCAGCGAGCTGCAGCTGGCGGCCCTGATGTCCGGCCCCGAGCCCTTCCCCGTGGCGACCAGCTACATGCGCCAGCTGGTGTTCGCCGGCCGGCCCGGCTGGGACTTCCGCAGCTTCGACTACGGCGCCGACACCGCCCGCGCCCGGGCCTACGGCGCGCCGATCCTGGACGTGCCGGCCGAGGGGCTGAAGCCGTTCTTCGCCAGGGGCGGCAAGCTGCTGCTCAGCCACGGCTGGACCGACGGGCTGATCCCGGCCAACAACACCGTCGCCTTCTACGGGCGCCTGGCGCCGGCCCTGCCCGCCGCCCAGGCCCAGGGGCAGCTGCGGCTGTTCATGGTCCCGGGCATGAACCACTGCGCCGGCGGGGAGGGGCCCTCGGTGATCGACACCCTGGCGGCGATCGACGGCTGGGCCGCCACCGGCAAGGCCCCCGAGCGCCTGATCGCCAGCCGCCCGCCCGGCCAGCCGCCGATGTCGCGTCCGCTGTGCCCGTTCCCGGCCGTGGCGCGCTACGACGGCAAGGGCCCGCAGGGCGAGGCCTCCAGCTTCGCCTGCGCCGTTCCTGCGGCCGGCCGCTAGGGCGCCGCGTCCAGGCGAGACTTCAGGAAGGCGCCGGCGCTCTCGATCGCCTGGCGGCCCTCGTCCAGCATGAAGGCGAAGGCGTGCCAGACGTGCGGCATGCCCGGCCAGATCTCCAGGCGCACGTCCACGCCCGCGGCGCCCGCGCGGCGGGCCAGGCGCACGGCGTCGTCCAGCAGGATCTCCACCGAGCCGACCTGGATCAGCAGCGGCGGCAGGCCCTCGAGCTCCGCGTGCACCGGGCTCGCCAGCGGCTCGGCGGCCGGCCGCCCGGCCAGGTACTGGCGCGCGCAGTTGACCAGGCCCGGCGTGGTCAGGGTCGGGTCCTCGGCGGCCTTCTCGGTGATCGAGGGGGCCTCGCAGGCCAAGTCCGCCCAGGGCGACAGCACCAGCGCTCCGGCCGGCGCCGGCAGGCCGCGCCGCCGCGCCTCCACCAGGGCGGCCACCACCAGACCGCCGCCGGCGGAATCCCCGGCCAGCACGATCGAGCCGGGGGCATGGCCCTGGTCCAGCAGCCAGCGGTAGGCCGCGGCCGCGTCCTCCACCGCGGCGGGGAAGGGGTGCTCGGGCGCCAGCCGGTAGTCCACCCCGAGGCCCCGCGCGCCGCAGGCGGCCGCCAGCCCGCTCCAGAGCGGCCGGTAGCCCCAGGAATCCCCGATCACATAGCCGCCGCCGTGCAGGTAGAGCAGCACCCGGTCCTCGGCCGCGCCCTGGGTCCTGGACCACCAGGCCGGGGCGGAGCCGGCCGTGGTCTTCTCGAACGCGACGCCCTCGGGCGCGGGCAGGCTCGCCAGCATCTCCTCGAACTGCCGGCGCGCGACTTCGGCGGGCAGGGCCAGGTCCGGCCCCGCGCCCGAGCGCAGGACGCCCAGCACGGCCTGCAGCTGCTCCTGGCTCATCCTCTCCCCCTCCCGGACGCGCCGGCTCAGGCCGGCTGCGCCTCCGCTCCCGTGCGGCCGAGCGCGAAGCCCTCGTAGCCCCGCGCCGCCACCTCCTCGCACCTGGCGGCATAGGCCGGAAACCCGATGTAGGGCATGAACACCCGCGGCTTGCCCGGCACGTTGGCGCCCAGATACCACGAGTTGCAGCCCGGATAGAGCGTGGTCGCGGCCACCTCGCCGACGTGCTCGATCCAGGCGTCCTGCGCCGCCTCGCTCGCCTCGATCACGTCCAGGCCGCGCCCCGCCAGATGGCCGATGCAGCCGGCCACGAAGTCCACGTGCTGCTCGATCGACACCACCATGTTGGTCAGCACCGACGGGCTGCCCGGCCCGGTGATCAGGAAGAGGTTGGGGAAGCCCGCGGACATCAGGCCGAGATAGGCGCGCGGCCCGGCCGCCCAGGCCTGGTTCAGCGTCCGCCCGCCGCGCCCGCGGATGTCGATGCGCGACAGGGCCCCGGTCATGGCGTCGAAGCCGGTCGCCAGCACCACGTCGTCCACCTCGTACTCGCCCGCGGCGGTGCGCAGGCCGGTCTCGCCCAGGCCCTGGATGGGGTCCGCGGCCGCGTCCACCAGGGTCACGTTCGGGCGGTTGAAGGTCTCGTAGTAGCCGGTGTCCAGGCACACCCGCTTGCAGGCGAAGGGCTGGCGCGGCTGCAGCAGGGCGGCGGTGCGCGGGTCGCGCACGGCCCCGGCGATCTTGTCGCGGATGAAGTCCGCCGCCGTCCGGTTCGCCTCGGGGTCGGTCAGCAGATCGCGGAACGAGGCGCCGAACCGCGCCCCGCCGGCGGCCCAGCGCGCCTCGAACACCTGCCGGCGCGCCTCGGGCGAGGCCTCCAGCGCCGACTGGTCGCGCGGGTCCATGTAGAAGGCGGCGAGCTGGCGGCGCGCGCCCTCCCGGAACGCCCGGTAGTCCGCCTTGACCTTCCGCTGCTCCTCGGGGGCCAGGGGCCGGTTGCGGGCGGGCACGGTGTAGCTCGCCGTCCGCTGGAACACGTGCAGGCGCGCGGCCTGCTCGGCGATCAGGGGGATGGCCTGGATGGCCGAGGAGCCCGTGCCGATCACCGCCACCCGCCGGCCTGCGAAGTCCACGCCCTCGTGCGGCCAGCGCCCCGTGTGCAGGACCCGTCCCTTGAACCGCTCGGCCCCCGGCAGGTCCGGCGTGTTGGGGCTGGAAAGGCAGCCGGTCGCCATCACGCACCAGCGCGCCTGCGCCTCGCCGCCGTCCTCGGTCCGGACGCGCCACAGCCCCCGGGCCTCGTCGAACCGGGCGGACTCCACCCGGGTCTCGAGGCGGATGTCGCGGCGCAGGTCGAAGCGGTCGGCGACGTGCTCGAGATAGGCCAGGATCTCCGGCTGGCTGGCGTAGCGCTCGGTCCAGACCCACTCCTGCTCCAGCTCCGGCGAGAAGCCGTAGGAATATTCCAGGCTCTCCACGTCGCAGCGGCACCCCGGATAGCGGTTCCACCACCAGGTCCCGCCGACGCCGCCGGCGGCCTCGTAGACCCGCACCTTCAGCCCGAGCCCCCTCAGCCTGTGCAGGGCGTAGAGGCCCGCGAAGCCCGCCCCGACCACCACCGCGTCGAAGCTCTCGGGCCTTTGCGGGGACGTGGGCGGCATGGGTCGCCTCCTTCGGCGGGGACGGGACGACAGTAGGCGCGGAAGGTTGCCTACGCAACGAAGGCCCGGCGTCGCTTCGTCGCGGCGGGTGGAACCGGCCGCCGCCCGGGCCTATTCAGGATCAATGCTGTCGGCGCTGGGTCCGGTCCGCAGCCTGCTCCTGGCCATCTTCGTGCTGATGTCGGGGAGCGGGGTCCTGTCGACCCTTGTGAGTCTGAGACTGGAGCGCGCCGGCGCCGGCGCCGTGCCGATCGGGATCGTCGGCGCGGCCTACTTCGCCGGCCTGACGCTCGGCTCCCTGCGCGCGCCCGCGGTGATCGCGCGCGTCGGCCACATCCGCGCCTTCTCCGCCTTCGTCGCGGTGCTCTCGGCCGGCTCGCTGGCCCTGGTGATCCACCGCGACCCGGCGTTCTGGGCGCTCCTGAGGTTCGCCAACGGCCTGTGCCTGGCCGGGGTCTACGTCTGCCTGGAGAGCTGGCTGAACACCCGCGCCGAGGGCTCCAGCCGCGGCACGGTGCTCGCCGCCTACATGGTCGCCCTCTACGCCGGCCAGGCGGTGGGCCAGCCGCTGCTCACCTCCGGGCGCACCGAGCCGGCGCTGCCCTTCGTGGTGGCCGCCATGCTGACCAGCCTGGCGATCGTGCCGGTGGCCCTGACGCGCTCCAGCGGCCCGGCCAGCGTGGAGCACCCGCGCTTCCCGCTGCGGCGGCTCTACGGCGTCTCCCCGCTCGGCGCCGTCGGGGTGACCGCCACGGGCCTGATGCTCGGCGCCTTCTACGGCATGGCCGCCGTACACGTGCGCCGCCTCGGGGCCGACCTTCCGGCGACCACGGCCTTCATGACCGCGGTGATCCTGGGCGGGGTGGCCCTGCAGTGGCCGCTCGGCTGGCTCTCGGACCGGTTCGATCGCCGCCTGGTGGTGCTCGGCGCCTTCGCCGCCGCCGCCGCGGTCAGCGCCGGCCTGGCCCTGGTGCAGGCGCCGGGTCCCGGCCTGATGGCCCTGGGCGCCCTGTTCGGGGGCGTCAGCTTCGCCCTCTACCCGCTGTGCGTGGCCCACGCCAACGACCGTCTGGAGGGGGACGAGCGCACCGGCGCCTCAAGCGGCCTGGTGCTGCTCTATTCCGCCGGGGCGGCGGTCGGCCCGCTCGGCGCCGCCGCGGCCATGGCGGCCTTCGGCGGCCCGGGCCTGTTCGGCTTCGTCGCCGCGGTCGCCGGCCTGGCGCTGGTCTTCGGCGTGCGGCGGCTGGGCCTCAGCCGGCCAGTGCCCGCCGCCCTGCAGCGCGCCTACCAGGCCCTGCCGCGCACCACCCCCATGACCGCCGCGCTCGAGCCCGCCGACGCCCCGGCCGAGGACGGCTAGGAGCCGCAGCCGTCCTCGTCCCGCCGCGGCGATGCTGGCGGAACGCGATGTCCGGTGGTCGCAGGACCTGCAGGACGGGTTCGACATCGACTGCCGGCTGCGTCCGCAATCCGCTCGGGCCGGCCTGAGCGCCGGCGCGCCTCAGGCGGCCGCGGCGGGCTGGGGCGCGGGCGGGACGAACCGGGCGTGCACCTCGCGCTCGCGGGCCATGGTGTAGAGGGCGAAGATCTCCTCCGTCAGCGCCTGGAAGGCGCCGTCGCCGGCCGGCGGCTCGCCCGCCTCGGCGGCCAGCTCCCCGGCGGCGGCCTGCAGCACGTCGCAGACCTCCTGGCGGAAGCCCAGCCGGTCGGTGGCCCCTCGCAGGGCCGCGATCACCCGCGAGCCGTCGCCGGTCAGGGCGCCGAGGTCCGCCCCGGCCTGCTCGGCCGCCGCCTGGATCGGCTCGGCTGCATCCCTCAGCAGGGCGCCGATGCCGGAGGAGCCGGCGTCGGAGGGCCCGGACGCCCGAGACGCCTCGTCCTGGCCGAACTGCGCCAGCACCGCCTCGGTCTCGCCCGCGGCGGTGTCCAGCTCGCCGGCCTGCACCCTCAGCTCCACGGCGATCACGCTCAGCGGCTTGCCGGCCTCGCCCAGGCGCGAGCACTTCAGGTTCGCGTTCAGGGCCATGAAGTGGATGGCGGTGCGGATCGAGCGGATCGCGCCGATCCGGCGGGTCAGCCCCGCGGCGGCGGCCTCGGCCGACTGGCCGACCTCCTCGGCCGCCGTCTCGGCCGCCTCCACCTCCGCCACCAGGGCGGCGGCCTCGTCCACGCTGCGCTGCAGCCGGCGCAGCACCCCGTCCTCCTCGCCTGCGCTCTCGCCCGCGGCGGCGGCGGCGCGCACGCGCATCAGCCGCCCGGCGTCCTGGGCCACGCCCGCCAGGCTCCCGGCCAGGCGCTCCACGTCGCGGCCGAGCGCCTCGGCGGTGTCCTGCAGCTGCGCCGCCAGCAGGGCGCGCACGCCAGGGCCGGCCCGCTCCCGGTCCTCCGGGGCCAGCCGCCCGAGCAGGCCGAGCGCGGTCTGGACATGCTCCACCCGCTGGCGGGTGATGTCGCCGATCTGCAGCGCGCCCAGCGCGCTGGCCACCTTGGCCTGCAGGCTGCGCGCCAGGCTTCCGAGCTCGGCGGCGAGGGCGGCGATGCGCTTGTGGTGCGCGGCGATGGCCAGGGCGTCCGCCTCCAGCCGGTTGGGCAGGGCCGGCAGCATGGCGCTGCAGCGCTGGGCCAGGGCGCCCTGGTGCTCCAGGGCCGCGCCGACCTCCGCCGCCAGGGCCGAGAGCTCGGCCTCGAAGTCGTTGAGCTCCGTCGCCGCCGCCTCGATCGCGGCGCGGATCTCCTCGGAGAAGGTGGCGAACTCGCCCTGGGCGCCTTCCACCCCGCCGGCGGCGATCTTGATGTTGATGGCGAAGGCCCTGAGGTAGCTCAGGATCCGGTGCATCTGCTGGGTCCGGCGCGCCAGGGCCGCATTGGTCCCGGCCAGCGCCTGGAAGCGGCCTTTGCGCGAGCCGTGCGCGGCGGCCAGCCCGTTCAGCCGCGCCCCCGCATCGGTCAGCGCGGCGGTGGTCCGGTCCACCGTGGCCTCGTCCAGGGTCGCGGCCAGCCGGTCCAGGCCCGCGACCAGGCCGCCGACCACCTCCACCGCCTGCTCCAAGGTGCGGCCGAGCTCGAGGAACTTGCCCTCGATCAGGCTGCGGGCGCCTTCCAGCGTCGGGCCTGTCGCGGACGGGGAGGGGGGAGGGGCTTGCGGCATGGGGGACTCGGCGGCGGGCGGCCACCCTGGCCGGGACTTGCGAATTATCGGTAAAGTTGCAGGCCCCAGCGGCGGAGCGTCGCATGGGGGGTCATAATTTGGCCCATGCCGCGCCAATGATGTCACGGGTTGCAGTGGAGGGCTTGCATGGACACCCAGATCGACATCGTCGGCGCGTCGAGCGAGGTCTATCGCTTCCGCCTGGTCGACAGCCGCGGCCCTCAGGTGCGCACCGGCGGGACGTTCATCTACGTGCGCGAGGGCGACGACGGGGAGCCCGAGGTGGTCTATGCCGGCCAGGCCGACAACCTGATGGACGAGGCCATGCTGCGGTGGCCGCGCGCCGTCGAGACCTACGGCGCCACGAGGGTCTACGCCCGCCTCAGGGTCTCCGGCTCAGAGCGCCGCCAGGAGCTGCAGGACCTGCTGGACGCGCTGCGCCCGGCCATGAACGCCGCCGTCGGCGAGCTCGCGGCCTAGAGTCCCTCCCGCCGGGATTGTTATAGGGACCCCCGCGAGCGGGAGCCGAACGCCTGCGCGCGCGTTATGGCCTAGCTCAAGGGGGAAAGCTGGGGTGCACGAACACTTACGCAGTCGCATGGCCGCGGGGCTCGGCTGCGCCCTCGCGGCGCTGTGGACCGGGACGGCCGCGGCCCGCGAGGTCGCGCCGGGCGACCTGGCCAAGCTGTCGATCGAGGAGCTGGGGGAGATCCAGGTCACCTCGGTGTCCAAGCGCGCGGAGTCGCTCAGCGACGCGGCCTCGTCCCTCTACGTCATCACCCGCGACGAGATCCTGCGCTCGGGCGCGACCCGGCTGCCGGAGGCGCTGCGCCTCGCGCCCAACCTGCAGGTCGCCGAGACCGGGGCCGGTCAGTACGTGATTACCGCACGCGGCTTCAGCGGCAACCCCCAGGCCCAGTCGTTCTCCAACAAGCTGCTGGTGCTGATCGACGGCCGCAGCGTCTACACCCCGCTGTTCTCGGGCGTGTACTGGGACATGCAGGACGTCGACCTGGCCGACATCGACCGGATCGAGGTGATCAGCGGCCCGGGCGCGACCCTGTGGGGCGCCAACGCCGTGAACGGCGTCATCAACATCGTCACCCGCAGCTCCGCCGACAGCCAGGGCGGCTACGTCCGGCTCGGCTACGGCGACCGCGAGCGGCTCGCGGTCCTGCGCTACGGCGGGGCCCTGCGCGAGGGGCTGACCTGGCGCGCCTACCTCAAGGCCTTCAAGGACGACGGGACCAGGACGTTCGCCGGGGCCGGCGCGGACGACAGCTGGTACAGGCCGCAGGCCGGCTTCCGCCTGGACTGGACCCCCTCGGACCGCGACGCCCTGATGCTGCAGGGGGACGGCTACTGGGGCTCGCGCCAGCAGGGCGCCGCCCCGGACGAGACCATCTCCGGCCGCAACATCACCGTCCGCTGGACCCGCTCGGGCGACGACGGCTCCCAGCTCCAGGTCCAGGCCTTCTACGACCGCATGGGGCGCAAGACCGATTCCGGCGGCGGCAGCTTCTGGGCCGACGCCTACGACCTGGACGTGCAGCACAGCTTCTCCGCCGGCGGCGGGGCCCACCAGATCGTGGTGGGCGGCGGCGTGCGCGAGACGCGCTACGTGATCCACGGCTCGGCCAACCTGCAGTTCGACCCGCCGAGCCGCACGCTCGGCCTGGTCAACCTGTTCGCCCAGGACAGCATCGCCCTCGGGGACGCGGTGACCGTCACGGTCGGGACCAAGTTCGAGGACGACCCCTATTCGGGCCTCTCCATCCTGCCGAGCGCGCGGGCGTCCTACCGGCCGGTCGAGCCCCTGATGCTGTGGGCCGCTGTGTCGCGCGCGATCCGTTCGCCCACGCCCTTCGACCGCGACGTGGTGGAGACGGGGGCGGACGGCTCCGTGCTGCTCGCGGGCGACCCGGCGTTCGAGACCGAGAAGCTCACGGCCTATGAGCTCGGGGCCCGCTTCGACCCGGGAGACCGGCTCTCCCTGTCGGTGTCGGGCTACTACAACGTCTACGACGACCTGCGCAGCATAGAGCCCAGCCCCGCCTTCTTCCCCCTGCACTGGGGCAACGGCATGCAGGGCGAGACCTACGGCGTGGAGGCCTGGGGCGACTTCCAGGCCCTGCCCTGGTGGCGGCTGTCGGCCGGAGTGGACTGGATGCACGAGAGCCTGCGCTTCAAGCCCGGCTCCTCCGGGTTCTTCGGGGTGGCGCAGGCGGGTGACGACCCGCACGTCCAGGCGCAGCTGAGGTCCTCGATGGACCTGGGCCCACGCGTCCAGTTCGACGCGGCCCTGCGGCACGTCGGACGCCTGCCGTCCCCGGTGGTGCCCGCCTACACCGAGCTGAACCTGAGGCTGGCGTGGAGCGTGACGCCGCGCGTGCAGCTGGCGGTGTCGGGCTTCAACCTGCTGCACGAGCAGCATCAGGAGTTCCCGGCCGCCTACGCCACGGCCGTTCCGCGGACCGTCCTGGCCGACCTGCAATGGCGCTTCTGAGGGGGCGCAGCTCGATCAGGCCCGGCTGGGGGCTCGGGACCGCGGCCCTCGCGTCAGGGCTGTGGCTGGCCCAGGCCGCGTTCGGCCCCGCCGCCGGGGCGACGCTGGAGAACGCGGTCAAGGCGGCGTACCTGCTGAAGTTCGCGCCGTTCGTCGACTGGCCGCCGCGCGCCTTCGCCGGGCCGGCCAGCCCGTTCGGCGTCTGCATCCTGGGGTCCGACCCGTTCGGCGCGGCCCTGGACCAGGCCGTGGCCGGGCAGAGGGTGGGCGAGCACCCGGTGGTCGTGCGCCGCCTGTCCGGCCCCGCCGTTCCGGGGGAGTGCCACGTGCTCTACGCCGGGCACGCGTCCGAGCGCCGGCTCCAGGACGCGCTCGCGGCCATGCGCGGCCAGCCGGTCCTGACGGTCACCGAGCGCGGACAGGCCGGCCCGGGCGGGGTGATCCGCTTCCTGCTGCAGGGCGGGCGCGTGCGGTTCGCGATCGACAAGGCGGCCGCCCAGGCGAACGGCCTGAGCATCAGCTCCAAGCTGCTGAGCCTGGCCGCCGACGTCCGGCGCTAGACTCAAGAACATGAGCGCG
>Ga0164243_10009345_pt1 | contig 14282 bp, 11 predicted proteins | sample OricompcompostOP_FD_108781 | JGI IMG/M metagenome (GOLD analysis project Ga0164243, IMG submission 108781) | Organic Plus compost microbial communities from Emeryville, California, USA - Original compost - Organic plus compost (OP) | ecosystem: Engineered > Solid waste > Mixed feedstock >... | reverse complement strand
GCCAGCGGGGAATGAAAGGGCAAGAAATACTCGGATTAAGTACTGGAATCGCATCATTTGCGCTAATTATCTTTACTATTCTAGATAAAGTTCAGTAACTTATGGATAATAATATCAATGTTAAAGGCAAGAATGTGAAGAAAGTAGAGGAGGTTTCTCTTAAGGAAATTATTATTTCTCTAAAAGGATTGATAAAAACCTTGTTAAAATATAAATTATGGATTCTATTAAGTGGTATTATTGGAGCTGTATTAGGTTGGGTAATTATATCTAATAGCGAACCACAATATCAAGCAAAATTAACTTTTCTTGTTGAAGATAGTAAGTCATCTAATCCATTAGCTACTTATTCAGGGATTGCTAGCCAATTTGGGATTGATTTAGGAGGAGGGAGTAGTAGTGTATTTGAAGGAAACAATATATTAGATTTTATGAAATCTAGATTGATGATTGAAAGAACTCTTTTATCAAATTTAGAGCCTCAAGATACTTTTAGCTTGGCCGATTTATATGTAAGAACTGAAAAATTGCATCGCAAGTGGGCTAAAGTAAACCCAGAATTTTCCAACATATATTTTAATTCGAATCAATCAAGAACAGAATTTAGTCGAGTTCAGGATAGTTTGCTTAATATTCTTCATCAGGATATTTTGAAGAAACATCTAAGTGTAACAAGAACATATAAAACGTCTAATTTTATTTTTGTCAAGTTTAAATCTAATAATGAGGTATTCGCTAAAAAGTTTGCTGAGCACTTAGTTGATCAAGCAACTTCATTTTACATTGAAACAAAATTGAAAAGAGCTCGAGCTACAGTTGAAAAAATTCAAGCAACGGCGGATTCAATAGAGGCTCAGCTTAATAAAGTCTCGTATTCTCTTGCAAATACTCAAGATTTAAATTTAAATGCAGCGAAAAATAAGGCATCTATAAGTTCTGAGGGACTTGCTAGGGACAAGTTAATGCTTCAAACAATGTATGGGGAAGTAATTAAGAATTTGGAATTAAGCAAATTAAATATGTTGCAAGAAACTCCCGTGATTCAAATAATTGACTCTCCAATCTTGCCTTTAGAGAACGTGAATATGGGACGAATGATGGGGGGGGGATTAGGTGGTATAGTTGGAGCGTTCTTATGCGTAATGATTATTTTGTCGCATTTAGCATATAAAAAGATTATGAATTAAAACAATAGAAAGAATGTACCCTGAAAAAATTGCAATTATTGGGCTTGGCTATGTTGGTTTACCATTGGCTATAGAGTTTGGGAAGAAATATGATGTATTAGGTTTTGATATAAATAAGTCACGTGTTGATGAATTATCCAAGGGCTCAGATCATACTAGAGAAGCTAATATCGATGATTTAAATAAAGTGATAAATATGTCTAAGAGTGGGGTTGGCCTAGGTTTGAGATTTTCAACTGAAGTAGATGTCTTGAGAAACTATAATATCTTTATAGTAACTGTACCAACACCAATTAATCAATTCAAGTCTCCTGACTTAGAACCATTGTTGAAAGCTTCTGAAATGATAGGGAAGGTTCTAAAAAAAGGAGATATTGTTATTTATGAATCTACAGTCTATCCAGGTTGTACTGAAGAAGATTGTGTACCTGTTTTGGAAAAGTATTCGGGGTTAAAATTCAATAAGGAATTTTATTGTGGATATTCTCCTGAAAGAATTAATCCAGGGGATAAAATAAATACATTAACAAAGATTAAAAAAGTTACTTCGGGTTCTACTCCGGAAGTAGCCAAAATAGTTGATCAGTTATATAGAAGTATAATTGAAGCAGGAACACACTTGGCTCCAAATATAAAGGTTGCTGAAGCATCTAAGGCTATTGAAAATGCTCAAAGAGATGTGAATATAAGTTTCGTAAATGAACTGGCTCTTATTTTTGATCGAATTGGAATTGATACTAGTGATGTCATAGAAGCTGCGGCTACAAAATGGAACTTTTTAAAGTATAAACCTGGATTAGTTGGTGGGCATTGCATAGGAGTTGATCCATATTACTTAGCACATAAAGCTGAATCTTTGGGGTATCACCCTCAAGTGATATTATCAGGTAGAAGAGTAAATGATAATATGGGGTTATTTGTAGCTAATAAAGTTATAAAATTAATGATCAATAAAGGCCTCAAAATACATGGAGCAAGAGCATTAATTCTTGGTATTACTTTTAAAGAAAATTGCCCAGATATAAGAAATTCGAAAGTGATTGATATTTATCATGAACTTTGCCAGTTTGGTTTAAATGTTGATGTTTACGACCCCCATGCTTTAAAATCAGAAGTAGAAGAGGAGTACGGTATTACCCTACTTGACTCTCTAGGTACCCAATATGACGCAATAATCTTAGCTGTTTCTCATAATGAGTATAAAGACATCAATATAAACGATATAAAATCTGCTAATGGTTGTATTGTCTTTGACACAAAATCCTTTTTGGAAAGGAATTCCGTTGATGGTAGATTGTAGTGTTATCCTAGAATAAGGGTAATTAAAATTTCATTTATATTAATGATTAAGAATATTAAAAGTCTAGTAAAGAATAATCAGAAGATAATAAGTAACTTATCTTATTTAACTATTCTTCAGCTTTTTAATATGCTATTACCATTGGTGACTTATCCATATTTAATTAGGGTTATAGGAAAGGAAACTTATGGGTTGGTTCTTTATGTTCAGTCGATATTGTTATTTGTTACTGTATTTATAAACTTTGGATTTAGTATTTCAGCAACGAGGCAGATAAGTCTGCACATAAATAATCGAACTGAAATTCAAAATATTGCGAATAGCACGTTAGTAGTTAAATCAATTTTATTTTTAATTTCCTTACTAGGCATATTTATTGCATCAGAATTTCTCTCTTTCGTTAGAGATAACTTATGGCTATTCGTTTTTAGTATGGCTGTACCTTTTTATGAAGCAGTGTTTCCAATATGGTATTTTCAAGGTATAGAGAAGATGAGATACATAACTGTTCTCACAATGTTAAGTAGGGTTTTATTTACTGTCCTTATATTTTGTTTTGTAAGAACGGAATCTGACTACCTGCTTATCCCGGTGTTTTATGGAATTGGTTCCGTAATAGCTGCTAGCCTGGGTGTTTACTTGATGTATAAAGATATGGGAGGGGCTTTCTTTATCCCGAAATTTAGGAGCATTCATTATTATTTTATGGATAGTTTGCCCTTATTTATCTCTAACTTTTCTACACAGATAAATAATAGGATCGCTAAAGTGTTAATAGGTATCTTTTTAGGAGTGGCAGAAGTCACTATTTATGATCTTGCTGAAAAGATAATTGAAGCATTAAAAACTCCTGTAGGTCTAATAGGACAAGCGATCTATCCTAAGGTTGTCCAACTAAAGAGCAGTAGTTTTGTCTTAAAGATATTTAGGGTGACATTTATCATTTTTTTTATTATATCGATTATAGTTGCTTTAATGGCTCCTACTATAATTAATATACTTGGAGGGAGAGAATTACACTCAGCCATAAATCTCCTAAGGGTATTCTTATTCGTTTTACCATTGGCAGTTACAAGACATTTTTTAGGAGTACAATTGTTGATTGCATTTGGATATTCTAGGCGATATTCGATAATAATTACGATTGTAGCAGTAGTTTATATATTGGCTATAGTATTGTTGTCGATTTATACTGATATGACAGTTTTTTCATTTGTAATTTTGAATGTTTGTAGCGAAATGCTATTATCAGCAATATTATTTAGTTCAGTAATGGAGCTAGACTTATTGAATACTGGATCAATAATACCTAATAAAGCTAGCGGTAATGAATAATGTAAGTCTAAATAGCCTTTTTCTGATATTCATTGCATTAGTTGCATATATGCTTCCTGCTATTCCTGTAGGTGGAGTTGACTTGGATGTTAGCCAAGTTATTTTATGGACCTTAATTGTGACATATTTTTTTAAAACAACTTATCTAAAGTCAGCTAGAGGCTTTTTCTATATTATTCCTTTAACATTGATTTTTTTTTTCGTTTTAATGCCATTCATAAATACGAGCAGTATTGTCAATACAGCTGAAAATTCTATTTCTCCGCGATGGTACGAATTATACCATAGTTTAGTTAGCAAGTTTTATTATGATAAATCCAGAGGTTTTTTTTTAATACTGCATTTATTAGAATTGTATTTTATATTTTTAATAGCTTATAAAATAGGGTTAGAAAAACAGTCATATAATAAGATACTAAGCTTTTCTTTTTTTTTATTAATCGCAATTCAGGTTATAGTAGCAATTTTTCAAAAGTATTTAGGAGTTGAAAGGCCCGCAGGGACCTTGTCTAATGCGCAGGCAATAGGATGTATTTGTACTCCGATTTTCATATATATGATTAATAGTAAATGGAAGTACATTTACCTTATCTTCTTCATGCTTTTATTATTTTTATCGGATACAAGAAGTAGTTCCGCAACTTTTTTATTGATAATCTTAATTTCACTATTTAAATATAAAACTATTTTTAAGGCAGCTGTTGCAGTAGCCGTACTAAATTTTATACTATCTGTCGTATTTGTTGCTAATGAAGAATTGCAAACTGCTGTAATTGGAGTTGCATATGCAGTATTCGGAAATACGTCAACTTTAACGATAAGGTATATTTTATGGGAGTCTTCATTTATGGAGGTCTTGAGAATGAGTCCTTTGTTTGGTACCTTTGGTCACATTCCCTTATTTGCCGATAATGTATATTGGTTTTTTCTGGTTCCATTTGGACTGGTTGGGCTTTCTGCCTACGTGCTATTCTTTTATAAAACTGCCAGGATAAGTAGAGATAAACAATTGATACTTTTGTTATTTGCATTTTTCTTTCAAGGAATATCTTATTATGGTTATATGATAGCTCCAGATGGGTATTTATGGTGGGGTTTGTTGGGGTATTTTGCAGGAATGAGTATGAAAAATAATAATTTATGCAAGTCTTATTTATTGGAAAAAAAAGTGTGACGATTTATGGAGGCTCAATCGTTGCAGATAGGAATTTGTCACTTTTCAAAGATATTTATGGCTATAATGAAGTCTACTTTTTAGGACTTGATTATAAATCAAAGGTTTCTAAGGTATTTAATTCGATGTTTAACTACCCAATGGGATATTCAAAAAATGGCTACAATGAAATTTGCTATTACATCGAAGACTTAAATATTCAAATCATTTATTTAGATAATTCATTGTTTGGAGGGTTTGCTAAGATGCTAAAGTTGCAATATCCTAATCTTAAAATAATTACCTTTTTTCATAATGTTGAGTTTGTATATTTTAAAAACAAAGTCAGACTTGAAGGATATTTAAACCTCATTATGCAAAGATTAGCATGGCACAATGAGAAAGCCGCCATTAAGTACTCAGACTACTTGATTACATTAAGTGAAAGGGACAGTGTTTCTCTACAATCTCTTTATGGTAGGAAAGCTAATTTGGTTCTACCGATTGGTATGAAGGATGCTTTCAGTCTCTATGATTCTTTGAATAGTAATCAATTTTCAAAGAGACCAATTGCACTATTTGTCGGGAGCGACAACTTTGCGAACTTGGAAGGCATAAGTTGGTTTATTGAAAATGTGTGCAATAAATTGAATTGTGAAGTTTGGGTTGTCGGAAAAGGAATGGAAGTACTCCGGGATAAGTATTCAAATGTGGAAAATTTGAAGATCGAGGGATTTGTAGATAATCTTTCAGATTATTATTATGCAGCAAGTTTATTTATAAATCCCGTTTTTTCTGGTTCTGGCATGAAAACGAAAACCGTCGAGGCAATTATGTATGGAAAGTATATTTTTGGAACTGATGAAGCCTTTGTAGGATTCGATTTTGATTGCGAAAAAATTGGACGAAGATGTAATACAGGAGAAGAGTTTATTACTGGAATAAACAATTTTTTGAATTTATCGAAACCGAAGTTTAATCAATATGCAAGGGACTATTTTATAAATAACTATGAAAATAATGTATTAGGGAAAAAACTTTTAAATTTTTTAATAAATGAAGGACTTATCTCCGATAGTCGTATTTGTATATAATAGAGTTGATCTTGCTCAGAAGACAATTAAAGCGCTTCAACAAAATGATCTCGCAAAGGAAAGCTTGCTATACGTATTTTCTGATGCTGCGAAAGGTGCTGAAAATATTGAAGACGTAGAGCAAGTTAGAAACTATATCCGAAAGATCGATGGGTTTAAAAATGTAGAAATTTTTGAAGCCATTTCCAATAATGGACTTGGAAAATCTATTATCAATGGAGTGACTAAAATATTGGATAAACATCCGTCTGTCATAGTGCTAGAAGATGATTTAATTAGTTCGCCGGACTTTTTAGATTATACGAATAATGCTCTTGAAAAATATAAGAACAACGATAGAATCTATTCAACATCTGGGTACTTTCCGCCGATTTCGATTGGAAATAGAAATATGAATGAAGTGTGTTTTGTTCCGAGAATTTCGTCATTAGGATGGGGAATATGGAAAGATAGATGGCTAAGAAATGATTGGTCAATTGGCAGTTATAAGGATTTTATTAAGAGTAGAGAAATGAAGATAAGATTCTCAAGGGCGGGGAAGGATATGTTACAAATGCTCATAAATCAGGTGGAAGGAAAATCTACTGCCTGGGCTATTAAATGCGATTACAATCGATACTATAACAATGATATGTTAACTGTTTATCCATGCATCTCAAAAATACAGCATATCGGAAATGATGGGAGAGGTACTAATACTCCTAAAAGTGATAAGTTAAATGTTGTTTTGAGTGATGGAAGTGTAAAGACTCATTTCGATGCTGTTGTGGAAGAAGATATTGACATTACAGCAAATTTTAAGAGCTTTTATACTCCAAGTCTTAAAAGTGAATTAGTTATACTGTTAAGACGACTAGGGTTATATAAGTAGTGAAGGTAAACTTGTTAATATGAAGAATATAGGTATCGTAATTCCGGATATTAATTTTATTGGGGGGGCAGAGTCTGTAGCAATCAATTTAGCTATGAATTTGGATTCGCATAATTATAAAGTTAAGCTAATTAGCCTATTTAGCCATGCTTCAAATAAAACTTATCCGGTAGAAGTCCTGAATTTAGGATTACAGAAAGGAAGTCGAGTCAAGTATTTTATTAATCGATTTTTTCTAATGAGCAAATTGTTAGCCAGAGTAGATGACCTAGATTATGTAATCGGAAATAATTTCTTTAGATATTATGCTTTTCCTATAGCTAAGAATAATGCAAAATTGATTGAAATTCATCATTTCAATTATTTTGATGGAATATATCCTCCAAGTTTGAGAATGAAACTTGCTATAAAGGTTAGGAATTATTTATATTCTAAGTTACATTTAGTAGTTACTCTCACTAAACCGACTGCTAGATTATTTAATGAGGCAGGAGTTATAAACACTTTTACTATTCCAAATGGCCTAAGCTTCTATCCGGATAATGGTAGTAAGTTAGAATCAAAGAAAGTTGTTGCTATAGGACGACTGACATGGCAAAAGGGTTTCCAAGATCTTGTGAGTATTTGGAAAATTGTTAGTAAGTATAGGCCTGACTGGAAACTCGAATTATATGGTACGGGTCCTCTTAAAAATGAACTTTATGAATTAATACAATCAGAAGGGTTAGATAATACGTTCTTATTAATGGGCACTACAAATAATATCATGAAAGAATTAAGTACTGCCAGCATTTGTGTTATGACCTCCAAGTATGAAGGTTTTCCTATGACATTGTTAGAAGCATTATCTGCAGGAGTGCCATGCATATCATATAATTGTGACTCGGGTCCATCTGAGATAATTATTAATGGAGAAGATGGTGTTATAATAGCCCCTGGAGATATTAATCAGTTTGCAGAGCATCTTTTAGAAATAATGAATAACAATTATTTGCGCCGTAAGATGGGAACAAAAGCACGGGAAAACATTAAGCGGTATAATTGGGATGAGATAATTTCTCTTTGGAAACAAATATTAGTTTAATACGCCTTATCAGTGAGTAATAGCAACTGCCTTCTTACTGCTCTATAGTTTCTAACGTTTTTATTATAATTTTTATAGTTTGTGAAGATGCTATTTATCAGTGATTGCTTTTTAGCGTTATCGTTAACCATATTTAATAATTCGAAATCTTCGGCTCCTTGTCTTTGAGCTTCGAATCGAATGGAGGACAAAGCCCCATAAGTTTTGATGGGGTAAATTATATGGGAATCTCCAGCAGGGAGAAAGTTGTTATCAGCCGCACCTTTGGATGGATTTTTAAATAATGTTTGTTTGAAGGGGTCGCCAGTACCCTCATTTAGTGCCCAATGAAGAATTCCGTTTGTATTATAAAATGCAGCCCCCCAACCAAAATAAACTTCTCGTAGTCTTTCTTGGTCCAATAATCTATTGAGCCAAGGCCCTCCAGGGCTTAGACTTGAATAAACTAGAATTTTGCAGCCTTTTTTTGATTGGGATTGATAAAAATCTATATTATGCTGGAAATTATTAACGTGAGGAACCCAGTAATCAATGTAACCATTCAATTCATTTGTTAATGCCACGGCTTCAATTATTTTTAATCCAGGTGTTTTTTCTTTGAGAGACTTGGAGATGGCTTTGTAATTATTTATTTGATCTTTTGACGGTTCATCTATTATATGCTGTAACCAACAGCTTGTTAAATTATGTTTTGATATAAATTTTGAAAGTAAGGTGATTACGGTATCCATTTCTTGTTTACCTGTTGTAGTTGCAATGGAATTTCCTGTCGCAACAACCTTGTTCCAATACATTAAATGTGGACCTTCAAAATATTTTATGCCATGTAGCTTGAAAATATTAATAAAATCTAACATTAGTTTTTCATCTAAAATGATTTTATTTTGGGCATTTTTATAAATAAATTGATGTGGGATCATAATAGTGTTCTGGCGGCCAGAAGCAATTAATAAAGCATACTTGTCAAGCATATTGTACCACTCTTGACTCCCTCTTTTTAAAGCATGAAATACTTCGAATTTCCCAAGATTAAACCAGTTAGTATATACAAATTGACTTTTGTTTAGGATAGGGAGTCGTGTTTTATGAATAACCACAGTAAATAAACATACTCTGCTTTTTACACCCCCATCTAAGCTAATTTCAATAGTATATTTACCAGGCTTATAAAAGAAATTAGAAGGAATAGACAATCTCCATGCCCTGAAATTAGAATTGGGAGCCTTTAAATAGCCCATTGGACTTATGATCTCATAAATTTCGAAGGGGGCCCTTCTTATTACATATGGGTTTTTTTTATTATCAAAAAGTTCGGTCCTACTTTCAATTCCAGTATTTTGCAGTACGGGGACGGATATTAAATCATACCAATACGAATTTGATATTGACTTTCCATTATAAATTGCTTTTGGTTTTACTGTGGGCTTAATATTAGTGGCCACAAGATGTATGTCAACTGGGCTGCCAGTTGGGTAATCTAATGTATAATTATTGCTATAGGCGCTTAATTTGTTTTTATCAGGATAGATTGGTTCCAAGGGATCCACTAAGTATACTTGGGCGTATGAATTAGCATTTATCCATGAAATAAAGTTGATGCTAAGAAGAATAAGTATCCATTTAGGCATGTCGTAAAGTTCAATTGTAACGCTTAAATAAATGAAATTTTTTCTCGAAATTGTTTAATAAATATATGGATTATCCATGGAGATTATTTAATCATTTAAAAATAATATTAATTAATATTGTAGATCGAATTAATATCTTTCTTATAAAGAATATGTTAATTCTCTATATATTTTAGAATTTTTTTTTATTTACATAAAATGGGGAAATCCAAATTTTATTTCAAGGGTCTTAATGGGCTTAGGTTTTTTGCGGCATTTCTTGTACTTATTTATCATCTTGAGCAAATAAGGATAAAATACGAATTGCCAAATTTAAGCTCATACTCCTTCTTCAATAATGGTGATATCGCGGTGGAATTTTTCTTTGTATTAAGCGGTTTCTTAATTACATATTTATTATTAGAAGAACACAATTTTACGGGTAAAATTAGTATAAAAGATTTCTATGTTAGAAGAATACTGAGAATTTGGCCATTATATTATATAATATTATTTATCGGTTTATTATTAATCCCAATTGCAATGAAGATTTTGGGAATAGAATACAGCTTCCCTTTTCCATTGGGGCAAGCGTCGACTTTATTTATCCTCTTTCTACCTAATTTGGTTTTCAGCATTTGGCCATCGAATTTTTTAATCCCTTTATGGTCTATCGGTGTAGAAGAGCAATTTTATGCTATATGGGCACCACTAGTTAAGTTATTTTATAAATATATTATTTATCTATTTGTTGCTATTATTTTGCTTCGATTTTGCTTTTATGGCTATTACTTTAATTACGATAAAAGTATCGAGTCAACATATTCCGTTTTTCTTAAATGGATAAACACCTTGAAGTTTGAATCAATGAGTATTGGCGGTATGGGAGCTTATATATTCTATAAAAAAGCTGATAAGCTGCGAACATCTATAGTTTTCGATAAGAAGATACAAGTATTATTGTTTATGATTCTAGGGCTTAGGATTTTTTTTCACATCAGTTTGGATGAAGGAAATCAGCTATATAATATTACCTACAGATTGATTTTTGAAGGTTGGTATTCTACTATATTTAGCAGCGTATTGTTTCTATGGCTTATATTAAATGTATCCATCAATCCTAAATCTTTAATAAATACAGAATTCAAAATATTAAATTTTCTAGGAAATATATCTTATGGTATTTACATGTACCACGGTATTGTTATATTGATATTAATGATATTGATAAAGGGCAGGCTAAAGAATTTTTCCTTATTTACTTCAACGTTTATTGTGTATGTTCTTGCTGTAGGTCTTACTATATTAATTTCTCATTTATCATATAAATATATTGAATCATTATTTTTAAAATTAAAGAAGAAGTTCGAATTTAACTCTAAACTGAAACTCGAATTAAAAGAACAGGTACAGTAAATAAATAGAATCACTTCTCCTGGATATGTTCATTATTTATGAGGCCATTTACTAATATTTTATATGGAAAAGGGTAAAAAGAAATGTTTATTGATATTAACTAGATTTCCTTATCCGCCAATAGGTGGAGACAAATTAAAGAGTTATCATTTAGTATTAATTCTTTCGAGAGTATATGATTTAAACATTATCGTTATTACGGAAGAGGTGATTAATGACGAGTTAAAGGTCTTTTTCATTAACAACGATATTAAATATAAAGTATTTACCTTTAAGAAGTATAGATTCTATTTAAATACGCTTTTAGGACTATTTAGCAAAAGACCCTTGCAAGTATCATATTACAGTTTTCGCTCTGTGAAGAAATTTATTGCAAGTGATGTTATTAATTATGATTTAGTTATAGCTAATTTAATTAGAACTGCTAATTATATATTGGATTGTGATAAAAATAAGTATTTGGATATCGTAGATTCAATTGCGTTAAATTATCAACGTTCAATAAATAATGTAGACTCCTACTTTTGGAAATTGATATATAGAATTGAAACCCCTAGATTGTTGAAATTCGAAAAAGAATGTGTTCAATCGTTTCGCAATACGTTCTATGTTAACAAGAATGAATCGGAATATTGGTCTAATTTTGGTAAGACTACTTGGATCCCGAATGGTGTCAATAAAAAACTATTAACCTATAGTACCTATAATCCTAAATATAAATCTGGGATAGCTTTCTTTGGAAAGATGGATTATCAACCCAATATTGATGCAGTAAAATGGTTTGTCCAAAATGTTTTACCTTCTTTGAAAAAGGAGATAAAATTATATATTGTAGGTACTTCCCCTACAACCGAAATAAGGAAATTGTCCCAGCTGAATAATGTTATAGTGACCGGATTTATTGAAGACCCTTACGAATATCTTAATTCTTGTAAACTTATCATTGCTCCTATGCAAACAGGTGCAGGAATTCAAAATAAAATTTTAGAATCAATGGCAATAGGGAAAACCGTAGTAACTACTTCATTAGGCGCTTCTCCAATAATTGGCTCTAAAAACCTAGAACATCTTGTAGTAATAGACAATCCCCTGGAGATGTCTAATTACATCAATGATTCTTCGATTTCAGAGTTAGCCCGAATTGGCGAAAATGCAAGAGATTTTATAAAAAAGCATTATACTTGGGAGTTATATGAGAAAGAGCTTATAAAGATATTATAATGTTTTTTCATAATATGTGAACAATAAAATTGAATTAATTACAATATGTCGTATTCAGTAAATAACCATGTCTTCATCATGGCAGGCGGTGTCGGTAGCCGCTTTTGGCCCAAGAGCAGAAGCAACTTTCCAAAGCAGTTCATTGATATACTAGGTGTAGGAAAGTCCTTGTTGCAATTAACATATGCAAGGTTCGAAAAACTATGCCCAGCAGATAATATTTTCATTGTTACAAATAAACAGTATGCTTCTTTAGTTAAAGAACAGCTGCCTCGTATTAAAGATAACAATATCTTATGCGAACCGTCGAGGAATAATACGGCACCTTGTATTGCTTACGCGACATTTAAATTAGCTCAACTGGATCCCGAAGCTAACATGTTGATTGCGCCTTCCGATCATTTCATTGTTGATGAAGATGAATTTATAAGGAAAGCCACGTTAGCGCTTGATTTTGCAAGTAATAATAATAGAGCATTAGTCACCCTCGGGATAACACCTACCCGCCCGGATACTGGCTACGGGTATATTAAATTCAATAAGAATCCTGTCAGCGAAGGTGTGTTTAAAGTTGAACGGTTCACTGAAAAGCCTCCATTGGAAAAAGCTACAGAGTTTGTTAAGAGCGGTGATTATGTATGGAATGCAGGAATATTTATTTGGAAGGTTGCCGCTGCATTGGAAGCATTTCAGAAGTATGCGGAAGATATATTCAACCTGTTCGATAATGGGAAGGATATTTATAATACAGCACAGGAGCAGGCCTATATTGATCAATATTATCCACAAAGCCCAAACATCTCTATCGATTTTGCAATCATGGAAAAATCAGATGAAGTTTATACCATCCCTGCCGATTTTGGATGGAGCGACTTAGGCACTTGGGGTTCACTTTATGAGGTGGCTGGAAAAAATGATCAAGGTAATGCTGTTTCAGGTAGTTCATTACAGTTGCAGGAAGTGGAGAACTGTATTATCCATATACCGGGTAATAAGATCGCGGTGATCCGTGGTTTAAAAGATTATATTGTAGTTGATGAAAAGGACGTATTACTTATTTATCCTAAAAATCAGGAGCAAGAGATTAAGAAAGTAACGGAGCGGTTAAAAAAGGATAGCTTGGATCGGTATCTATAAAAAATTAAGGCATCATATTTGCCAAATTTGGCCGGGATTCTATATAAAGAGTGTCCCGGCCATCGTTTTATTACATACTTTTGCACCCAGCAAGCAATTATTATCCATGAAGAAATCACTCTTAGGCCTATTCATAGCAAGTTTTCTGCTGTTATCGGCCTCTATACATGCCCAAAACCCCGGCCAACAATTTTCACTGGGTTTTTATCAAAACTCTGGAGATAGTAGCTCCTTTCACTCATCCCTTAAGGATTACAGTAAAAGGGGCACCTTCTACTGGCCGGTGAAGGATTCAACAAAGAGACGATCTTGGTTTCACCGCAAGGCTTTCCAAGAGCATTTATTGGAATACAACCATGAAGATTATTCTTTCTATGCTGATTTCTTACCGGATTTCCAAGTCGGGTATAGCAATCGTAATAGTACCACTTGGTTAAATACCCGTGGTGTCGAAGTGGGCGGCAGGCTTGGTAAAAACTTTTATTTCCGCAGCGAGTTCTACGAGAATCAAGGTAAATTTCCCGGGTATTTAGACGACTTCGGTAGAACGGAAAAGATTTTACCTGCTCAAGGTGAACTTAGGGATTACGCCGATGGCAAGGCCTTCGATTACGCATACGCCAGCGCTCTCCTCTCCTACAAAGCTGCCAAATTCCTTGATCTCGAACTCGGATATGATCGGAACTTCATCGGTGACGGCTACCGCTCAATGCTTTTAAGCGATAATCAATTTAATTATCCCTTCTTTAAAGTAATTGCAACCGTCGGTAAGATTCAATACACTACCATGTGGGCGCAATTTATCGATATGAAGTACCCCGAGGCTTCTTATGGTAATGGTTACCGTAAAAAGTGGGGCATCTTCAACTACCTGGAT
>Ga0164243_10009344_pt1 | contig 14282 bp, 9 predicted proteins | sample OricompcompostOP_FD_108781 | JGI IMG/M metagenome (GOLD analysis project Ga0164243, IMG submission 108781) | Organic Plus compost microbial communities from Emeryville, California, USA - Original compost - Organic plus compost (OP) | ecosystem: Engineered > Solid waste > Mixed feedstock >... | reverse complement strand
GCGCCGCAAAGCTGTCGGCCCGAGCGGATGAACGCGGATACGGCGCGCGCTTTCCGCGCATCCGGCGCCGGCTGTGGGAACAAACCGAATGCCGGACCACAACGAAAAGCGGCGCGCTCCGTGTCGCCCGTTTGTCGGCAAGCGCCGACACCGCGCGATCATTGCGCCGCGGGCGCCTCGATCCCCAGGTCCGTCCGCATCTGGTCGATGCCGTTCTTCAGCGGCGGGCGCCAGCCCTTCTCATCGTAAATCGCTTCGGTTTTGATGTTGGCGATGCGCGGCTGCGTGTTGTCGAGCGTAACCAGCGCGATGTGATCGAAGGCCTGCGGCGAAAACGGGTCGATGACCTCGCCGCCGGTGGTGGCCATCACCACGTACTGCCGGCCGTTGCGCCGCTCCTGGTGATAGGTGTGGGTGTGGCCGGCGAAAACACTGTAGGGGCGCGCACCCAGCAGTTTTTCCAGCGCCAGGAAGCGTTCGTTCCGATAGGGTTCCATCCAGGCCGGCTTGTGCATGAAGACAAAGGTCCAGCGCGCGTTTTTGTGTTCATCGAGCACCCGCGCGAAATAATCGTATTGCTCCTGGCTGATCATCGCCTTCATGTAGTGATCCACCTCTTTCACGAACTCGCGAAAGCGCAGGTGGTATTCGCGCTGCAGCGCCTGGGTGGTGGCCGCCGCTTCGAATTTTTTCAACTCCGCGTGTTTTTGCGCGAACCCGGCCGGCACCGCCGGGCCCTGCGGGTCCTCGGTGTCGAGCACCAGGAACAGCGCGTTTTTATACATGAAATGATAATAGGTGCGGCCATAACGCTGGTGCCATTGCGCCACCGCCTCGGGAAAACTTAAATCGTGGTTGCCCGGCACCCGATAGTATTTCTGCGGCAGTTTCGCCACCATGGCGTCGAATTCATTCCACTCCCGCGCCAGTTGCTCCGCGTCCTGGGTGTAGCCTTCGATGCAGTCGCCGACGTTGATCACGAACTCCGGCAGCAGCAGGTCCATTTTTTTCACGGCGTCCTCGAACACGCCCTGGCGCGCGCCGCCGGTGCGATCGCTGAACACCGCAAAGCGCACGATATCGGGATCATTGGCGTAGGGCGCCGCGCTCGCCGGTATTTTCTCGGGCGGATTCTGGGCCGCGGCCGCTGTCGCCAGCAGCAGCGGCAGGAACATCAAGCCTCGGCGGATGTGTTTGATCATGGGCGGTTCTCCTTGACGGTGGTCTCGGCCGGGCGCGATCCGGCGCGGGAAACAAACTTCCCCGCCGATCGCCCGGTCGCGATCCTGGTTGTGCGGCGCTGCGCTGTTATTGATATTCGTAGACGACATCCAATCCGTAGCTGCGCGGATCGCCGAAAATGGCGTAGGGCACCAGCGCGGTGTTGTGATCGGTGTAGTACTGCTTGTCCTCCAGGTTGCGGCCCCACAGCGCGACGCGCAGATTGCCCTGGCCCACGGGAATTTCCGACAGCGCCAGACGTGCGTTCAACAGGCCGTAGTCCTGGATGAGGTAGCGCCCGCTGTCGGTGCGCGCGCGGCTGAACACATCCGCTTGATAGTTGTAACCGAGCGTGGCCACCAGCTTGCCGATCGGCAGTTTCGGAAACTCGTAATCGACATCCACGTTGTAGCTGTTCTGCGGCGCGAACACGAAGCGGAACACCGGCGCCAGATCGGTGCCGGTGGCGTCGACGATCCTGTCGTAGCTGGCGTTCAGATGCGCGTAATTGACCTTCACCGTCAGCGCGTCGCCGATGCGCGCGCTGGCGTCGGCCTCGATGCCGTTGATGGTGGCGGTGCCGGCGTTGAGCACATCGGTATTGCTGGGGTTGGCGGGATTGCTGCGGATATTCACCTGGATATCGCGATAATCGGCCTGGAAGGCGGCCACGTTCAGGCTCAGCCGATTGTCCAGCAGCATCGATTTGACGCCGAGTTCGTAGGAGGTGAGTTTTTCCGGATCGAAACCGTCCTCGAAGCGCGCGATCGACGAGGCGCGCACATTGAAGCCGCCGGTCTTGTAACCGCGCACCACCTTGCCGTACACGTTGATGTCGGCGGTCAGGTCGTAGGCCACCACCAGGCTGGGGCTGAAATTGTTGAAGGTTTTATCGCCGTGGCCGGGCGCGCCGACCTGCGGCGCGGCATTGTCGGGCAGCGTGAAAATCTGTAGATCGGCCTTGCGCCGATCCTGCGACCAGCGCCCGCCGACGGTGATGTGCAGGCGATCGTCCAGCAGCGGCGGCGTGTAGGTGCCCTGGCCGAATACCGCGGTGGCGGAGTTGTCGGTGGCGTACACGGCATCGGTCGCGCCGTGAGTCACCGGAATCGCGGTATAGGCGCTGCTGTCGGCTTTTTCCGCGAAATAATACAGGCCGGCGACGTATTCGAGCTGCCCGTCCAGGGCGTCGCCGATCAGTTGCAGCTCCTGCGAAAACTGATGTTGTTTATCGCGATTCTCGCCGCTGATGGCGGGGAACGGGCCCAGCGCGCCGGTCAGGTATTCCGGGTACACGGTGTTGTCGAGGCGGCGATAGGCGGTGATCGATTTCAGGCTCAGCCGATCGGAGAGAGTCCAGTCGGCGATCAGCGCATGCCCGTCCGTCATGATGTCGAAATGGCGCAGATGGTCGACGAAGGGCGAACCGGCGTCGGGCCGGCGGCCCTGGTCGGGAGACAGCGGCACGGCGGCCAGATACGCCGGCGTATCGCCGATCAGCGAGCGGTCGTAGGTGTAGCGGATATCCAGGTCGTCGGTCGGTTCCCAGCGCGCGGCCAGACGGTAGGCGTTGCGGTTCCTGTTGCCGAAACGATCGGCGCCGCTGCCGCGGTTGCGGACAAAACCGTCCTGGCCGGAATACAGGTACGCGGCCTGAATCGCGAAGCTGTCGCCGATCGGCACGTTGATCTGGGTTTTCGACGTGCGCAGGTTGTAACTGCCGAGCGTCAGCGCCTGTTTGAAGTTGAACTGATTCAGCTCCGGCGCGGCGGTGATGAAATTGATGGCGCCGCCGGTGGCGTTGCGCCCATACAACGTGCCCTGCGGGCCGCGCAGCACCTCCACCCGCTCGATATCCGCCACATCCATCGCCAGCCCCTGGCTCCGGGCCAGATACACGCCGTCCAGGTAGATCGCCACGCTCGGGTCCTGGGTGGCCTGATCGTCGGCGTTGCCCACGCCGCGCATGAAAATCAGCATCGACGCCGAACTGTTCGGATGGGGTTTCATTTGCAGGTTCGGCACCGCCGCGCGCAGATCGGGCAGCGAGGTGATGCCCTTTTTCTCCAGATCCTGGGCGCCGAAGGCGGCGATCGAAATCGGCGCGTCCTTGAGCAGTTCCGTGCGCTTTTGCGCCGTCACCACCACTTCCTCCAGGGCCGGACCCTGGGCCTGCGCCAACGGTGTGAAGGCCGCCGCGCAGCACAGCGCCAACAGCCGGTGAGTATGGTGTTGTTTGAATGGCATATCGACTTCCCCCTGATGCCCTGACCTGAAAGCGGCCAAGGCTAGTTATTTTTCGTTTCAAAAATATTATAGTTACTAAAAATTTTAATCAACACAAAACATTTGCCGGGTGGAGGCCATCGTGAAGAGAACAATCAGATCGTTGAAAAGCGTTGCATTCATTGTGATCGGCGGGCTGTTTTCCCACACCGCGCCGGCCCTCGACATTCTGCTGACCGACGACGACGGCTGCCGCGCGCCGGGCATCCAGGCGCTGTTCCAGGCGCTGACCCGGGCCGGACACCGGGTGACGCTGGTGGCGCCCGACACCAACAACAGCGGCATGGGCTACGCCGGCACGGTGGTGCCCGGCGCGCGCCTGAAGCTGATGAAAATCGCCGAGCGGCAGTACTGCGTGGGCGCGCCGGACGATTACCGGATGAACCCGAAACAGACGATGGCGATCGGCACGCCGGTGGATGCGGTGATGGTCGGACTGGATGTGGTCAGCGCGCAGACGCCGCCCGATCTGGTGGTGTCGGGGATCAATTTCGGCCAGAACGTGGGCGAGGATCTGGCGCAGTCGGGCACGGTGAACGCCGCGCTCAAGGCGCTCGGCCGGGGCGTGCCGGCCATCGCCATTTCAGCGGCGATCGATGTCGACCTGGCGCGCCGCGACCCGCAGCAAAGCGAGCGCAATACGCTGGCCGCGATGCAACACGCGGCGCAGCTGCTGGTGCGGGTGATCGCCGCCGCGACGGACGAAAACCACGCGGGTCAAACCGGCGCGCGCAACGCCGTCAATCTGCTGGGATTGCCCAACGGCGCCGGACTCAATATCAACTATCCGGCGGTTGCGCGCGGCGCGCCGGCCATGGTGGCGGCGCCGGTGGGGAACTGGCGGGAGATTCAATTTCATGTCGTGCCGCACGGCGACGGCGAAGTGCAGATGAACCTCGCCTACAGCGCCCCGCCCCCGGCCGCGGAAATGGAGAAGGATGGTTATCTGCTCAAACGCGGCCACATCGTGATCAGCCCGCTGCCTGCCCCGGCCCGGACGGATAACGCGGACACCATGGCGCCGGTGCGGCATCTGGTGCAGACGCTGGAGCGGGGCGCGGCGCGCGCTCGGCAATAAACGGCGCGCCGCCCTGTCGGCGGCGCGCGGCCACTTCAATCGGAGCGGGCGATACCGGCCATGAACACCGCCATGTTGGTCCGGTATTCCCGGCGCAGGGCACTGATCGGTTTTTCCGTATCGAGCAGCCATTGCCCGACCACGTGATCGCGGATCGCCTGATACAAAATACAGAGCTGCTCCGCGCTGATGTCGTCGCGCACCCGCCCCAGCCGCTGCAAGGCCTCGACCCGTTGCCGGCGCACCGCGTAATTGACCTCCACGATCGGCCGGTTGCGGCGATAGGGCACCAGCAGATCGGTGTGCGCCGCGGCGATGCCCAGCATCCAGCGGTTCTCGTCGATGAACGCCAGCCATTTGTTCAGCGGCGGCGTGAACGCGTCTTCGAGGTTCATTTTCTCGACCGACAGCTTCGGGTTCATCAGCGGCGAACGCTCGCGCAGCCATTCGACCACCGCCGCCTCGAACAGCGCTTCCTTGGTGGTGAAATAATTGAACAGGGTCTGGTCGCTGAGTTCGGCTTGCCGCGCCACATCGGACAGGCGCGTCGCCGCGAAACCGTCGCGATGGAAAATTTCCAGCGCGACTTCCAGTAAACGCGCCCGGGTGCGCTGTTTTTTCAACTCCCGAAGTGAGGTTTCCGTCATCGAGGTTCGCATCCTGTGGGAGAAATTTTTAGTAACCCCAAGATTTTACCGCAGGCACGGCGGCTTGGCGATGGCGGGGCCGACGCGATGAACGAAGCGGGCGCATCGCGCAAAAAAACAGCGCCGCCGCGTTTTGCGACGGCGCTGCCCGGCGGGCATCGACCAGGAGCCACGGCAACGATGCCGTTGGCAATCAGCGGGCGGGATTTTTCAGGCGGAACGCCACCAGCTCCGAGCCCATCTTGCTGAGGCCGTTGCCGCCGGCGGCGATCACCACATATTGCGCGCCGGATTTGCCGATGAAGGTCATCGGCACCGCGTGCGCGCCGTAGTCGAGCCGCGTTTTCCACAATTCCCTGCCGGTTTCGATGTCGTAGGCGCGGAAGTAGCCGTCCATGCTGGCGCCGATGAAATACAGGCCGCTGGCGGTGGCCATGCCGCCGCCGAAATTGGGCGCGCCGGTTTCGGTGAACACCTTGTACACCGGCCACGGCGCCAATCCCTCCAGCGTGCCGAACGGGATGCGCCATTTCACCGCGCCGCTGCGCAAATCGATCGCGGTCAGCGACCCCCAGGGCGTCGGGCTGCACGGCGCGCCGAGGAACGAACTCAGCGCCTTGCGCACGGCCGCGTAGGGCGTGCCGGTCATCGGGTAGAACTCGCTCGGGTAATGCAGATCGGCCACGTCGAGTTTGTCCGCCTGCGCGCGCGGCACCAGTTGCGAAATCTGCGCGATCTCGTTCTGGTTCACCACCAGCAGGCCGCGCACCGGATCGATGGCGGCGCCGCCCCAGTTCATGCCGCCGGAGGTGTGCGGATAACCGAGCGAACCTTCGATGGTGGGCGGCGTGAAGGCGCCGTCCCAGCGGTACTGGCTGATCTTGCGCGCGCAATCCCAGCGGTCGATCGGCGTGAAACCGAAGGCGTCCTCGGGTTTCAGCGCGGTGGGATGCAGCGGCGCCGGATGCGTCGGGAACGGCTGGGTCGGCGACAGGCTTTCACCGGGCACTCCGGCCTGCGGCACCTTGCGCTCCTCCACCGGATACAACGGCGCGCCGGTGGCGCGGTCGAGCAGGAAGATATGGCCGACCTTGGTGGTCTGCGCCACCGCCGGCACGCCGCCGCCGACACCGGGAATCTGGAACAGGATCGGCGCGCCGGAGGTGTCGTAATCCCACACGTCGTGGTGCACGGATTGGAAATGCCACACCACCTTGCCGGTGTCGACATCCAGCGCCACCGTCGAGCTGCCGTAATAGTCGAGGCCGTGGCGCTCGCCGCCGTACAGATCCGGCGACGGGTTGCCGGTGGGCACGAACACCAGGCCGCGTTCGGCGTCGCCGGTGATGATCGACCAGCTGTTGGGTGTGCCGGAATGATACGGGCTGGCGCGTTTGGGATTGAGCGGGCCGGTCCAGCCCGGCGGCACCGTATCCCAGGCCCACACCAGTTTGCCGGTGCGCGCGTCGAAGGCGCGCACCACGCCCGGCGCGGAATCCACGTCGAGGTTGTCGGCGATGAAACCGTTGATCACCACGCGATCGCGCAGCACCTGCGGCGGCGAGGTCGGGTGATAGGCCCAGGCGCGTTTTTCGCCGACCGCCTCGCGCAGCGCCACGCGGCCGTCGGCGCCGAACTCGGCGCAGGGTTTGCCGGTTTCGGCATCGAGCGCCACCAGATCGGAATCCGAAGTGCCGTAGAAAATCCGTTTCGCGCAGGCCGCGCCGGGCGCGGCGGTATTGTCCTCCCAGTACGACAGGCCGCGGCAGTTCAGCGGATACGGGCCCTCGCCTTGTTTCTCGCGCAGCTGCGGATCGAACATCCACAATTGCTTGCCGGTCTCCGGGTCGAGCGCGAACACGCGCTGGAACGGCGTGCAGTAATACAGCTTGTCGTTCACCACCAGCGGCGTGATCTGCATAGTGGTGGCGCGGGTCGAGCCGCTGCCGTCGGCGTGATCGCCGCTGTCATGAATCCACGCCACATCGAGCGAGCGCACATTGTCCGGCGTGATCTGGGTCAGCGTCGAATAATGATTGGCGCCGGGATCACCGCCCCAGTAACGCCACTCGCGACCGGGCGCGCCGGGCGGAATTTCGGCCAGCGCGGACATCGCCACGGCCGACAACAACAGCGCCGGCAACCACAGGGCGCGGCGTAAATACGTGAAGTGGGAAATCATGAATGGGCATGTCCTGAACAAGAGGGAAGAAATCCGTGCCATGTCGTTTTGAAAAGTCGACCTCCCGGTACGCCGGGCTTCATTATTGCTTTGTGGATATGCGGCCGCGCATCCGGCGTCGGGGCGGAGATATCCGGCGACGCATGATAACACCCGCCACTGCGAGTGGTGCCATGGCCGCGCGCGGCGACCGCAAGAACCGCAACCCCTGCGAGCCCGCCGACGCCGTTCGGCGGCGCCGGCGCGAAAAACCGGCCCCACCGGCAGCGCGGCGGCGTTTCGAAACGCGTGTTTTCGAAAGGCGGCGCAGTGCCCCTTCGCCACCGTCACCGCCCTGCCACAGGCAACAGCGCCCACGCGCCACCGGAAGCGGAATGGCGCCCCGCCCGCCATGAAGCGCCGGACGATACGGTGTAGACTGCGCCGGCCGACCGCGGTATTCGCGCTAAACCCCGGTGCCGCGCGGACGGCGGAAATCCGTTTTTCAATCAAGCCAAACCTCAAGGGCGCAGGCGCGCCGGGAGCGCTTCAATGGACCCCCTCGTTACCGAACTGTATGAAAAGGCCGCCATCCGCGATGTATTGTCGCGCTACTGCCGGGGCCTCGACCGCATGGACAAGGACATGGCCTACAGCGTGTTCGGCGCCGAAGCCACGGCCCACTACCACGATATTTACCAGGGCAGCGGCCACGGTTTCATCGACTGGGTATGGGGCGCGCACGAGACCATGGCCGGCCACTCGCATCAGATCACCAATGTGTTGATCGAACTCGACGGCGACCGCGCCGTCAGCGAAGCCTACGTCACGGTGATACTGCAACAGCAGCGGGACGCGGGCGCGGTGGAAATCCAGGTGCGCGGCCGCTATCTCGACCGCTGGCACAAGCGCGATGGTCGCTGGCAAATCGTCCAGCGCGAACACATCGTCGACACGCAGTCGGAAATTCCCCTCGCCGCCATCGGCAGCTCCACGGCATCGCGCCGCGATCGCAGCGATGCCTCGTTCAACTACCTTCGCTGAAGCGATATCGCGGCACAACGCCGCCGCTGAAAATGCGGCGGCCGCATGCGCGGATGTTGCACGCGCCCCAGGCCGATGAGTTTTGGCGATGCCGGCGCCGCGCGCCGTTGCGGTCGCGCAAAAGCCCGGAAAATCCCCCGTCGTTCGCGCAAATCGTCGCGCCGGAGTGCATCATCGCCGCCGCACGGCGATGACAACGCCGGCGCAAACCGGGCGGCGACATGCCCGTCAGGCGTGGTCGCATTTCAGATTCGCGCAGGGCTCGGGTAGCATGGCGCCACCGATTTCCCCTGCCATCGAGACACAATAATGAACGATCCGCTGTTGCAGCCGCTGACCTTCGCGCGCGGCCCCGCCATGTCCAACCGCCTGATGCTGGCGCCCCTGACCAATATGCAGAGCCACGACGACGGCACACTCAGCGAGGACGAATTCCGCTGGCTGGTGATGCGCGCCCAGGGCGGCTTCGGCCTGACGATGACCTGCGCCAGCTACGTGCAACCGGTCGGCAAGGGTTTTCCCGGCCAGCTCGGCATCTGGTCCGACCGGCACCTGCCCGGCCTCGAGCGGCTGGCGCGGGCGATCCGCGCCGAAGGCGGCCTGGCGGCGGTGCAATTGCACCACGCCGGTCTTCGCGCCGACCGCGCCCGGATCGACGACGCGCCGGTGGCGCCCTGGGCGGATGCGAAGACCGGCGCGCGCGCACTGGGCACGGCCGAGGTCGAACAGGTCGTCGAGGATTTCATCCTGGCGGCGCAGCGCGCGGAAAACGCCGGCTTCAACGGCGTCGAACTGCACGGCGCGCACGGTTATCTGTTGGGCCAGTTCCTGGACGCGGACCACAACCGGCGCGAGGACCGCTACGGCGGCTCGTTCGAGAATCGCTGTCGCGCGCTGTTCGAAGTCATCGACGGCGTGCGCGCGCGCACCGGCGCCGATTTCCAGCTCGGGGTGCGCCTGTCGCCGGAGCGCTTCGGCGTCACCCTGGCGGAGGCGCGCGCGTTGGCGCAGCGGCTGATGGCGGACGGCAACATCGATTATCTCGACATGTCGCTGTGGGACGCCTTCAAGGAGCCGGTCGATCCGGCCTTCCACGGCAAACCGTTGATCAGCCATTTCACGGAACTGGAGCGCGGCGCCACGCGCCTGGGCGTCGCCGGCAAGATCATGGGCGGCGACAGCGCGCGCCGCTGCCTGGAGCACGGCGCCGATTACGTGCTGATCGGCCGCGGCGCCATCCTGCACCACGATTTTCCCCGGCAATTGCGCGCCGATCCCCATTTCGAATCGATCCCGCGCCCGGTGACGCGCGCGTATTTGCAGCAACAGGGATTGGGACCGGCGTTCATCCGTTATATGGAAACCGGGTGGAAGGATTTCGTGGCGTCTTGAGCAGCGTCGCGGCATTGTCCGGGCGCTTTGCAAGCCGCTTTCGATCCGAAAGAAACGTCGGCGCCGATGGCGCACATCGAAAACAGCGCGCGTCCTCATCGGCGCCATAGCGGCACCGTTCGAAAAATGTTCAGAGAAAATTCCGCGCGCCGGTATCTGCGCGTTTCTCCCCATCGCGCTGGCGGGCCTGAAAAACAGCCATTAGAATGGCGCGCTCGCGAAATCCGGCTATAGTTTCCGCGACTTGCGCACAACCACAAGAAGATTCGTCGCGATAAAAAAACACAAAAAAACAGATAGTTTTATTCTGGGGGTGGGATGGAACAGTACCATATCGCGGTCATCGGCTCCGGCCCCGCGGGCCTGAGCGCGGCCGCGCGCGCCGCGCAGCGGGACCGACAGCGCGCCGCCGATGGTGCCGCCCTTCCGCCCTCGCACATCCTGCTCGAAGCCTTCGACCGCCCCGCCAAAACCATCCAGCGCTACCAGAAAGGCAAATTCGTGATGGCCGAGCCGGGTTTTCTGAACCTGCGCAGCGATTGCGGGTTCACCGCCGGCTCCCGCGAGCAGGTGCTCGATCAATGGCAGCGCAACATCGACGAACTCGGCATCAATATCCGCTACGGCGCCGAGGTGATACGCATCGGCGGCGAGCGCGGCGCTTTTCTGATCGAACTGGCGGATGGCTCGCGCATCGGCGCCGAGCACGTGATTCTCGCCATCGGCCTGGAGGGCAACCCGCGCCGCCTCGGCGTGCCGGGCGATGATGCGCCGATCGTGCAATACACGCTGGACGACCCGGACGCGTACCGCGGCGAAACCATCGTGGTGGTCGGCGCCGGCGATTCCGCCATCGAAAACGCGCTGGCCCTGTGCGCGCACAATCAGGTTCACCTCATCAACCGCCGCGAGGAGTTCGCGCGCGCCAAGGAAGGCAACCTCACCGCGGTATTGCGCGCGATCAGCGACCCGAAAATCACGCTCGACTGTTTTTACCGCACCACCATCAAAACGCTGCGCGCGCCGAGTGATGCGACGAACGGCAAATACGCGCTGGTGATCAATACCCCCGAGGGCGAGCGCACCCTGTTCTGCGATCGCATCATCGCGCGCCTCGGCGCGATCGCGCCGCGCGCCTTCGTCGAAGCCTGCGGCATCGCCTTCGAGGGCGGCGCGCCGGATGCGGCGCCGGTGCTCAGCGCGCGCTACGAATCGAGCGTGCCCGGCCTTTACGTGGTGGGTTCGCTGGCCGGTTATCCGCTGATCAAGCAGGCGATGAACCAGGGCTACGACGTGGTCGAGTACATTCACGGCCACGCCATCAAACCGGCCGATCACCCGCTGCTGGAACAGCAGTTCGCGCTGCTGCCCTACCGGCGCGAGGTGGAGGAGCTGCTGGCGCTGTTCCAGCAGCGCATTCCGATGTTCCGCCAGCTCAACGCGCTCGCGTTCCGCGAACTGCTCATCGAAAGCCATGTGTGGGTGGCGCTGGAGGACGGGCCGCTGTTCACCGAAACCGCGTCCCGTTTGCAGGCGCTGACGGCCCAGGCGGCGGCGCGCGTCGGCAAACTGGTGCGCGCCGGCGATTACATCTACCGCGAAGGCGATTACACCAATACGTTCTTCACCATCGTCGAAGGCGAGGTCCACATCGAAACGCCGCAGCGGCCGGGCGGGCGCACGGTGCTCAAGCGCGGCGAATTCTTCGGCGAAACCAGCCTGCTGTCCGGACGGCCGCGCGCCGGCAACGCCATCGCCGGCAAGGACTGCATCCTGGTGGAAACACCGCGCCGCACCATGCTCAAGCTGATGAACGGCAACGAGACGGTGAAAAACGGCATCGACTGGATTTTCACCGTGCGCGCGCTGCAACAGCATTTCGCGCCGTCGGTCGGCCCGCAGGCGCTGCGCGCCATCGCGCAGGCGGCGCAGCTGTGCACCTTCGAGGCCGGCGCCGTGTTGTTTGGCGAGGGCGAACGCGGCGACAACCTGCATATCATCCGCCGCGGTTCGGTGCGGCTGTCGCGGCGCGTGCAGGAGCGCGACGTGGTGATCGCGCAGCTGCAATCCGATCAGCTGGCCGGCGAAATGGCGCTGATGGGCGACCCGCTGCGCAAGGAGACCGCGGTGGCGACGGTGCTGACCGAAACCATCGCGCTCGACCGCGAGAGTTTCCTGGCGCTGCTCAACCTCGACACCAGCCGCATCGAACCGCTGCAACAACTGGCCAGCCAGCGCGCGGTGGCGCTGACCACGATGGCGTCGCGGCCGGAATCGGGCGCGGTGATGGGATTTCTGATGGCGCAGGGTCTGGGCGAGGCCACCAACGCGCTGATCATCGACGAGAACCTGTGCATCGGTTGCGACAACTGCGAGAAAGCCTGCGCCGAAACCCACGGCGGCATTGCCCGGCTCGACCGCGCCGCCGGCGCGTCCTATGCCCAGGTGCATGTGCCGATCTCCTGCCGGCACTGCGAACACCCGCACTGCATGAAGGATTGCCCGCCGGACGCGATCCACCGCGCGAGCTCCGGCGAAGTGTTCATCGACGATAAATGCATCGGCTGCGGCAACTGCCAGAGCAATTGTCCCTACGGCGTGATCCGCCTCGCCTACGACGCGCCGCCGAAACCCTCCCTGCTCGGCTGGCTGCTGTTCGGGCGCGGCTCCGGCCCCGGCGAGCAGCCGGCTTACGAGCCCGGCGAAAGCGCCCGCGCCCGGGGCAAAAAAGCGGTGAAATGCGACGCCTGCGTGCAACTCGCGCACGGCCCGGCCTGCGTCAACGCCTGCCCCACCGGCGCCGCGGCCCGGGTCAACCCGGCCGCGTTCATCGAGCTGACCGCGAAGCACTGACCGATGCACGAATCCATTCTCGGCTACAGAAAAGCCCGTTACGCCTGGCTGGCATTGCTGCTGACACTGGCCGCCTGCGTTCTGTACGCAACCCAGGGCGAAGTGCAGCCGGCCAACGGCGGCACCTGGCAGGGTTACACGCTGGGCACGATCGGCGCGCTGCTGATCGTGTGGCTCACCGCCATCGGCGTGCGCAAACGCCGTTATCACAGCGCCCTGGGTTCGCTGCAGGGCTGGGCCAGCGCCCACGTGTATCTCGGTATCGCGCTGCTGGTGGTGGCGACGCTGCACTGCGCCGCGCAATTCGGCCCGAATGTGCACAGCCTCGCCTACGCGCTGATGTGTGCGGTGATCGCCAGCGGCCTCGTCGGGCTGTTCGTGTACCTGCGGTTTCCGCGGCTGCTGGCGCGCAACCGCGCCGATCGCGCGCGCGCCGACCTGTTCGCCGAACTCAATGAATTGAACGAGCTGGGCCGCGCCATCAGCCAGTTGTGCGATCCCGACGTGCGCGTCGTCACCGACAGCGCGATCAGCCGCACGGCGGTGGGCGGCGGACTGGTCAGCCAGCTGTGCGCGCTCGATCACTCGCAGGTGCAGCTGCCGCGCGCCGGGCAGGGTTCGAGCGCGGCGCTGCCGATCGCCAACCGCGATCAGCGCGCCGCCGTCGAGTTCGTCGCCGGGCGCATTCCGCGCGCCAACCGCCAGGGCGAGGCGGAACGCCTGCAACAGCTGCTGGCGATCCTGTGCCGCCGCCAGACCCTGCTGCGCCGCCTGCGCCGCGACATTCAATTGCAGGGCTGGCTGCAACTGTGGCTGTACGTGCACGTGCCGCTGACGGTGGCGCTGCTGGCGGCGCTGGCGCTGCACATCGTCGCTGTTTTTTTCTTCTGGTGATCCATGCAACTGCTGCTGCGCAAATGCACGCTCAACGAACGCGGTGAAACCGAGTTCAGCGATATCGAACTGAGCGCGAAAGCAATCAGCCTCGGCAGCGCGCCCGACTGCGACGTGCAATTGCTGGGCGAGGCGATCGGCGCGCGCCACGCGCGGCTCGGCGAGTACGGCATCGAGGCCGCGCGCGGCTGCACGTTCACGCTCAACGGCGAGATGGTCGGCCGGGCGCGGCTGCGGGTCGGCGATACGCTCGAATTCGGCGCGCATCGGTTGCAGGTGGTGGTGGCGCCGGCCGGTTTCGATCTGGCCTTGCAGTGGTGGCCCGGCGCGGTGGACGGCCGCTACCTGGAGCGCGCCTATCGCACTTCGCTGCGCGCCGCCGGCCTGCGCCCGCGCCTTGCGGCCTGGACGCTGGCGCTGTTGATCCTGCTGCTGGCCGGCGCCGCGCCGGTGGCCAGTTACTGGCTGCGCCAGCACGCGGCGGCGCCGGCATCTGAAAAACAGTCGCTGCCGCTGGCGCAACGCGCCGACTGCCTGTGGCTGTCCGGGCCGCTGCACGCCGCGCACCGGGTGGCACTGGGCGATCGCTGCGAAGGCTGCCACCAGCAACCCTTTCAACAGGTGACCGACAACGCCTGCCGCCATTGCCACCAGAAAGTGGCCGATCACATCGACACCACACATCCGCACCACGCCCTGCTCGACG
>Ga0164243_10009343_pt1 | contig 14283 bp, 12 predicted proteins | sample OricompcompostOP_FD_108781 | JGI IMG/M metagenome (GOLD analysis project Ga0164243, IMG submission 108781) | Organic Plus compost microbial communities from Emeryville, California, USA - Original compost - Organic plus compost (OP) | ecosystem: Engineered > Solid waste > Mixed feedstock >... | reverse complement strand
CGGCGGGTGCCCTGGCCTGGTGGGGCGTGGCACGCAGCCCGATGCTCCTGGTGCTGGCGGTCGTGCTGGGCCTGGTGGCCGTGACCGTCACCCTCAGCCGCAGTCGTGCGCTCACCTGGTGGGCGCGCACGGAGGCGGAGGCCGTGGAGGCCGCGTGCCAGCGGGTGATCACCAGGGTGGTCCGCGGTCACGTGATCGAGCCGGTGCAGCGCTCGCTGGTCGACTTCGCGCGGTTCCGCCGCGGGCTCGACCTGATGGGTTGAGCAAGCACGCTCGCTGCCCGAGATTCGCAGTACATTGGACGGAGCACCTCAACGGAGCCCGGGGGAGGAGGTGGCCGCACGTGGCGCATCATCCGAGTCTCGCTGTTCTCGCCGACTGGGCCGAAGGCCGCCTCGACGAGGGGCAGGACGAGCAGGTCGAGCAGGCCATCGCCGACGATCCCGCGACGGCCTCGGCCGCGGCGTGGGTGGTCGACCTCCTCGACGTCGCTCGCCGGGTGCCGCTCGAGACGCCGCCCGCCGCTCTCGGCGAGCGCCTGCGCGACCTCTTCAACCGGTCGGACGACGGCGGGGACGCCCCCTCGACGTGACGCGGATCCCATTGCGCAGCGCGTCGTTCTCTGCGCACCACGCTGTCTCTATCAGATCAGAGAACAACGCTGCGCCCCGCTGGGTTTTGGGCCTGACGACTGCATAACGTGGCGGTGCTCGACGAGGTTGTTCGAGCGACGCGCAGGTGCCGGTCTCGTGGGTTCTCCGGGGCACCGCGTCTGCCCTGCTGAGAAAGAAAGCCCAGACCCGACCATGCCACTCTGCGATGGTGTCCTGCCTCGCCAGCCCGACGTCGCCACCTCTCCGTCCCGGACACCGGAGCCCCCGGCCGAGGCCAGGGTCCTGCCGCTCCGGCCGGCGACCCGCCCGATCGCCGATCCCGAGCCCACCGACGCCGAGCTGCTGGCTCGCTGCCGGGAGCGCGACGCGGACGCGTGGGACCTGCTGGTCAAGCGCTACGAGCGGCTGGTCTTCTCCGTCGCCCGGCGCAACGGGCTCTCGACCGACGACGCCTCCGACGTCACCCAGGCCACCTTCCTCGCGCTGCTCGACGCGCTCGAGAAGCTGCGCGACGAGGAGCGGCTGGCGTCCTGGCTGATGACGGTGGCGCGCCGCCAGGCCTGGCGGATCCGCAATCTCAGCCGCCGTCACACCGACCTCGACGCCGTCCCCGAGGCCTCCGAGGACCCCTTCCAGGACTGGGACCGGGTGATCGCGCTGCACGACGCGCTGGCCGAGCTCGGCGGCCCGTGCCGCGAGCTGCTCGAGGCCCTCTACCTCGACGACACCAGCCCCAGCTATGCCGAGATCGCGGAGCGGCTGGGTCGCTCCATCGGCGGCATCGGCCCGATGCGCGGCCGTTGCCTGGAGAAGCTGCGGGCCCTGCTCACCGAGGACGGCGCGTGGTGAGGACGACGCCCGCGTAGGCTTCCGCCGCATGGGGGAGCGGATGCAGCTGCTGGCGGTCGTCGCGGTCATCAACTGGCTGACCGTCCAGGCGCTGGCCGGCAGCTCCAAGCTCTCCGGCCCGGTGATCGTCGAGCTCAGCGACAGCCACGGGGTTCACCTGGACGACCTGCTCACCGTCGTCGCCTGGGCGATCTGCATGGCCTGGTGTGCCCGAGCCTGGCGCCGGGCGGGCTGAACCTCAGGCGCTCGCCGGTGGCTGCCACATGCTGCGGTAGGCGACGCTCACCGCCGCCAGCTGCGAGGTCACGTCGAGCTTGGCGAGGATCGACTTCACCTGGGTGCGGACGGTCGCCTCGGAGACCACGCTGCCCGCAGCGATGTCGCGCACGCTCTTGCCCTGCATCAGGAGCCCCAGCACCGCGGACTCGCGAGGGCTCAGCCGGGCCAGCCGGTCCTCGTCCGCGCCGTGCGTCGCGAGCCGGGTCTCGCGCGCGGCGAGCCAGTCCGCACGGTCCTCGGCGTCGAGCACCGGCACGCCGTCGTTGACCCGCCGGACCACGGAGATCACCTCGCCCAGCGCGCGGCTCTTGGGCACCACCGTGCGGGCTCCGGCGGCGAGCGCGGCTCCCCAGCGCGCCCGGTCATCGGAGTCGGCGAGGACGACGACGCGGACGCCGGCGCGCGCCAAGGGCGTGAGCAGCGGCAGGCTGTCGCCGAAGCCGCCCAGGTCGAGATCGAGCAGCAGCACCCGCGGCCGGATCCGGCGGACGGCGGTGATCAGGGCGCTCGGTGCGCTGGGACTGTCGGGCACCGGGATCCGTCGCACGTCGTAGCCATGGATGGACAGGGCGATCTCCAACGACTCGGCCAGCAGCCGGTGGTCGTCGAGCACCGCCACCCGTCGATCGACGGCCAGCATCGTCCCGGTCGGCTGCGCCGCCGGTGGTCGGTACGTCGTCCCCATGTCCTGTACTCCTCCCGCTTCCCCACTCCACACGGGGCCTCGGCAGGGAGGCCCTCGCTGCACCAGTGCGGGCAGGACGGCGTCCTGATCCACAAGATCGGGTAATTTCTCGATTCCTTCGGCCCGGCGCGATGCGCACGCGGCGCGCCACGGTCAGGAAAATTTCTGCGCCCTGAGGGATCAGGACCCGGCACCGCCTGCACCAGTGAGGACGGAGGGCACCTCGCCTTCCCGAGTCCGAAGGGGAGCAGGATGCTCACAGCCTTGCGACGCAGCGTCACCGACGGCGCCGCCGCAGCCGTTCGTCGCTACCAGTGGGAGCGCGTCCAGACGCTCCTGCCGCCCGAGTTCGCCGACGCATGGCGATCCGCCGAAGGGGTGCCGGGGTGGTTCGAGCAGCGCCAGGCCGCCGCGTTCACGCTCGCGCTGCAGTCACTGGCGATGGAGCCGACGGTGGTCGAGATCGGCTCCTACCTGGGGCGCAGCGCCGTCTTCCAGGCACGGATCCTCTCCGCTCTCGGACGAGGGGGGCACGTCACCGCGATCGACCCCCACACCGGCGACCGCCAGCACCTCGAGAGGCTCGGGCTGAGTGAGCTGCCCACCTGGGACCTCTTCTGCTACTTCGTCAAGAGCCTCGACGCCGACGGTCGTGTCGATCTCGTCCGGGCCACGTCCATGGCGGCCTCGAAGGAGTGGAGCGGCGGCGAGATCGACCTGCTCTACATCGACGGCTGGCATGCCTACGAGGCGGTGATCGCCGACGGCGAGGCCTGGCTGCCGCGACTGTCGAGCAACGGGATCGTCGTCTTCGACGACTACGGCCAGTACGCCGACGACGTCGCCCGCGCCGTCGACGAGCTCGCCGCGGCGGGCCTCTTCGTGCCGTGGGGTGTCAACGCCCGCCAGATGATCGGCGGACGCGCCCCGCACGCCCCCGCGCCGCTGGATCGGCTGCTCGACATCGTCGACTCGGGAACGATGCGCCGCCTGGCCACGGTCAAGGAGAGGATCGGCGCTTGAGGCGCACGCGGCCCGACCGCTCAGCAGTCGGGGTGGTCGGGGAAGGTCTGGTCGGTCACCCGCCAGCCCTTGTCGACGGGCGAGAGGGTGAGCACCATCCAGGTGCGATCGCCCTGCGCGCCCCGGGGCAGCTTCTTGCCCGTGGCGTCGGTGACCACCACGTCGGACTGGTCGACGCAGGCACGCACCCGGAGCAGGTCGCCGCGCGGCCGCACGACCATGCGGACGATGCGCGGCTCGCCGCTGACCTGCCAGCCGTTGTCGGCGTACTCGGCCGCCTGGGCGAGCACCGCCTCGCGGGCCGCGCCGGCGACGAGGTCGTCGCGGAGCGTGCTCGCTGCCTTGTCGGGCGCCACGAGCGCCTGGTTGATGCCGGCCATCGCCTCGCCCACGGCGCGGGCGGCGGCCGAGGCGCTCGCCGACGGCACGCCCTTGGCGACGACCTTGCGGGGTGCGGGCGTCGCGACCGATCGCGGCGTCGCGGTGTCGGACGCCTCCGAGGTCGGCGCGTCGTTGTCGGCGCGGTGAGAGCCTGCGTCGGAGCAGCCGGCGCACCCGAGCGCCAGCAGCGCGACCGTCGCCACGAGTGTGCCTCGCATCACCCGCTCCTCTCTGCAGCATCACCAACTCTGGTGACGACAGGGCCCTCCCCATCGGTGAATCTAGGGGATTGCCTCTTCGCCACCTCGACCCGGTAGGAATCACCGTGCGCAAGCATCTCACCCGCCGAGGCCGTGGCTTGGCAGCGATCTCGGCGCTGACCCTGGTCACGCTCCTCGCCGGCACCTGGCAGCCCGCGGCTGCCGGCACTCCCGCCGCGCAGGCGGCACCTCTCGCCGTCCGGAGCGAGCCCGGTCTCGATCCCGCGACGCTCGGCGCCACGCCCGAGACCGCCGCCGGCTCCTGCTGGGAGATCAAGCAGAAGCGGCCGGACGCCGGCGACGGCGCGTACTGGCTGCTGACGCCCGCCATGCCCGAGCCGGCGCGCTACTACTGCGACCAGACGACCGACGGCGGCGGCTGGGTGCTGATCGCCAAGGGCCGCAACGCGTGGACCAGCGACTACGACGGTCGCGACGCCGGGCCCGCGCTGCTGACACCGTCGTTCGCCGGCGGCGCCGACGTGCACCAGCTGCCGAGCACGGAGATCGACCGGCTCCTCGACGGCGGCCGCGTGGACGCGCTCGCCGACGGCGTCCGCCTGCGCAGGGCGACGAACACGAACGGCAGCTCGTGGCAGGAGGGCCGGTTCAAGCTGGCCAGCCGCGACCGCTGGGTCTGGTCCTTCGACGCCAAGCACCCGCTGTCGTCCTACACCCTCGGCTCGACGAGTCGCACCGGTGGCACCAGCGACAGCTTCGGCACCGACACCACCTACCTGCGCGTCGACACCACGACGCGCCAGGTGACCGGGTGGAACTACGGATTCGGCTACGGCTCCCGGGTCGACGGAACCAGCGCCAACGGCTCCTACCTCTACTCGCCGTCCAACGGCGGCAGCGCACTCCCGTTCACCCTGGTCTACCTGCGCCCGCACGTGTCCTCGACCGAGGGCTTCACCGCGATCCCCGACGGGGGCACCGCGGCGATCACCCAGCCCAGCCAGGCGGTCTCCCTCTCCGACCCGCTCAACTGGAGCGTCACCGGCCTCGCCTCGCCGGCCACCTGGGAGGGCGACGTCGAGGTGCAGGCGTTCACCCAGTCGGGCGACCGCATGTACGTCGGCGGCAACTTCCGCTACGTCGCCAACGACGACGGCACGCAGTACGACCAGCCCTACCTGGCCGCGTTCGACGTCAACACCGGTGAGTGGATCTCCTCCTTCCGTCCCCGGCTCAACCAACAGGTCCGCACACTGGCGACCCTCCCCGACGGCCGCGTGGTGGCCGGCGGCATCTTCAGCCAGGCGAACGGCCAGCCCGCCACCGGGATCGTCGCGCTCGACCCGGACACCGGGGCCACCGGCGAGAACTGGAACCTGACCATCGAGAACCGAACCACCGCCGGAGTGGTGCAGGTCCGGTCGCTCGAGGTCGTCGGCGACGACCTCTACATCGGTGGCTCCTTCACCCACCTCAGGGGCACCTACCAGCAGGGTGCGAGCTACATGCGCAACATGGCCCGGGTCGACGTGCGGTTCGCCGCCGCGGCGACCGGCTGGAACCCTGAGTTCAACGGCACCGTGGTCGACCTCGCGGGAGCTGCGGACCGGGCGCGGGTCTACGCCGCCGGGTACTTCACCCGCTCGAAGAGCACCGTCGAGGCGATGCGCGCCGCGGCGGTCCTCACCGCCGGTGCGGGCTCGCTGGCCACGCCCGCGTGGAACCCGACCTGGAGCAGCTCGAACAACTACCAGCAGGCCGTCGCCACCACGCCCGGCCGGGTGTGGGTCGGCGGGTCCGAGCACAGCCTGTTCCAGTTCTCGCCCACGACCTTCGCGCGGGAGGAGACCACGATCTTCGACCCGAAGGGTGACGTGCAGGCGATCGGCGTCAACGGCGACGTGCTGTACGCCGGCTGCCACTGCAACTCGAACTCCTACACCGACGCCGTCACCTGGCCGCTCAACAGCACGCCGTGGTCGCAGGCCGACACCGTGCACTGGGTCGGCGCCTTCAGCACCGTCACCGGCGAGCGGGTGCCCGGCTTCACCCCCGCGATGAAGCTGCGCATCGGTGCCGGCATCTGGGCGATCGCGGCCGACTCGAACGGACGCATGTGGATGGGCGGCGACATCGTCACCGCGTCGTCCACGCGCAGCGCGAAGGACCCCGCCGGCGGGTTCGCCCGCTACAGCCCGCGTGACGTCACCGCGCCCGCGACGCCCGGCGACCTGCGGGTCATCAAGCAGGACGGCGACAGCGTGACGCTCGCCTGGAACGCCACCACCGACCCGAGCGGCGTGCGCTACCAGGTGCTGGGCGGCGACCGGCCGATCGCCAGCACCACCGACACCTCCGTCACGGTGCCCTACGACGCCAGCGGCCGCTACTTCGTGCGGGCCGCCGACGGCGCCGGCAACGTCTCGGCGAGCACGTCGGTGCTCACCGTCGAGACGGTCTCGGAGGTCGTGGCATCCGACGCCGCCTGGCGCTGGCGCTATCAGACCGGCGACCCCGGCGCGGGGTGGGCGCAGCCGGCCTTCGACGACAGTGCGTGGCAGACCGGAGCGGCGGTTCTCGGCTGGGGATCGGACTCGGTCGTCACCGGGATCGACACCTTCGCGTCGACCTCCGCGCGCCCGCTCGCGGCCTACTTCCGGCACACGGTGAGCCTCACCGACCTCGCCGGCCTCAGCTCGCTGCGGCTGGTCGCGGTGGCCAACGACGGTGCGGCGGTCTACGTCAACGGCGTCGAGGTCGCGCGACAGAACCTCCCCGACGGGGCTCTCACCCCGAGCACCTACGCCGTCGCCGCGCGGCGCGAGCCCGCGGCCCGGGCTGCGCCGATCGTGGTCGACGTCCCGCGCGACCTGCTGCAGGCGGGCGCCAACGTGATCGCGGTCGAGACGCACCTCAACTACCGCGCCACCCCGGACGTCACCTTCGAGCTGCAGGCCGTCGCCACCCACGGTGGCTGAGGGATGAGCGGCATCGCCCTGCGCTCGGGTGGGGTCGGGACGGGTGTCCTGGCACGCGCTCGTCCTCGTCGCGGCAGGTTCTGGCTGCTGCTCGTGGTGCTGCTGGTGGCCGGCGTCGTGGTGGTCGGGCTGCGTCACACGCGTGACAAGGTCGGTGAGGGCGCGTCGACCTCCGCGCCGAGCGCCTCCGCGCCGTCCGCTCCGTCGGGCACACCGACGTCTCAGCCGGGCACATCGGGAGCGGACCGGCTCCAGCTGGCCGATCTCGACGGGCTCGACGCGACCAGCCGGTCCTGCCTGCTGGGGCGGCCCGCGCGCGTCGTCCAGGTCGGTCGGGCGGAGCGCTCGCCGCGCTGGCGGCGCGATCTGGTCGAACGCTTCGATCGACTCGACCCCGACCGCTGGACGGCGCGCGACGACACCCGGCTGAATCACGACCGCGCCTCCCTGCTCGCCCGCAACGTGAGCACGCGTGGCGGACGGCTGGCGATCAGCGCCCGTCGGGAGGCCGTGGCCGGCCGGGCGTTCACCTCCGGCTTCGTGGAGACCGACGGCAAGTACACGCTGCCCGACACCTTCCAGGTCGCGGTCCGTGCCAAGGTCCCGGTGCACCAGGGGCTGTGGGCGGCACCGCTGTGGCTGCGGCCGGCGGACGGCAGCGCCGGTGAGATCGACGTCGTCGAGACCACCCACCGGCCCGGCGAGGCGCCCCGGGTGCACCACAGCATCCACACCGCCTACGGACCGAAGCGGCAGGTGGCGGCGCACCGCTACCCGTTCGCCGACGTCGGCGACCGTGCCGGCACCCGCTGGCACACCTACGTGCTCCGCAAGACCCCGGGCCTGATGGTGGTCTGGGTCGACGGGAAGGTGACCGCCGCCTTCTGCGTCGGTGCGCCGGACTGGTACGACACCTACTACGACGCCGGCAAGCGGTGGAGCATGCGGATCAACCTGCAGGTCGGCGGCTGGGGCGGCGGGCCGCGACCCGGGGAGGCGTGGCGCGGCGGAAGCGCGACACTGCTGGTCGACAAGATCACCACCTGGGTTCCGGAGCGCTGATGGTGCGGCGCGCCGTCACCTCGGTGATCGTGCTCGCCTGGTGCGGGCTGATCGCCCTGGCCGCGCCCGGTGCCACGCCGGACGACGTGCGCGCGGGCGAGCGGCAGGCCGGCCCGCCCGCGCTCCCGCCGTACGTGGCCGGCGCCGCGGCGCCGCCCGGCTATCGGCTGGTCTGGGCCGACGAGTTCGACGGCGACGGGCTCGACGCGGCCCGGTGGAACGTGCGGGAGAACCAGAACTACGGCGCCACGCTCGGCGTCGACCAGTGCTACCGGGCGGCGAACGTGCGGGTGGCCGAGGGCGTGCTGAAGCTGCAGCTGCGACGGGAGACGGTGGCCTGCGGCGGCGTCAACCCCGACACCGGCGACCGCACCTACCACTTCACCTCCGGCGGGGTGACCACCCGTGCGATCGACGACGACCCGCAGCGGTTCGCCTTCACACGTGGCTACGTCGAGGCCGCGATCCGGTTGCCCCAGGGCAACGCCTACTGGGGAGCCTTCTGGCACACCGGCGGCGACGGCGTGACCGCGTGGCCCGACTACGGCGAGTTCGACACCATGGAGCAGGTCGGCCCTCGGCCCGACCAGGTGATCCAGACGGTGCACTACCGGTGTGCGGGCCGCTCGTCCTGTGACACGAACGGCGACCACGACCACGACGTACGCCTCGGCAGAGCGGGCACCGGGCCGGCGCTCGCCGACCTGCCGCAGCCCTATCAGGGCGCCACCACCACGCGCATGGTGCGCTACGGCCTGCTCTGGGACGACGAGTCCGTCACCTGGTACGTCGACGGGGTGCCGGTCCGCTCCTTCGACGGGCACCGGGTACGCCGCTACGGGGTCGACCCCGCCGGCCGTACCGTCCTGCTGCACACCGGGCGCCCCCTGCCCGAGGTGCTGCCGTCGTGGTCGCGCGTGCTCGCGACGCCGCACTCGATCGAGCTCAACCTCGCCTACGGCGGCGAGCTTCCGCGCCGGCGTGGCTACACCGGCAAGGAGCGGCCGGGCGGCTACGACGACGGCAACCGCACCGGTGACGTCGAGGGCGTGATGCAGGTCGACTACGTGCGGGTGTACCAGTCGTCGTCCTGAGCCTCGGCTCTGCGCGCGGCCACCGCCGCGGCGACCATGAGCAGCGGCAGCCCGTAGGGCAGCATGCCGTAGAACAGCAGCTGGACCGTGCCGACGACCAGCGTGGTGCAGCTTGCTACGCCGATCGGGTCGGGCCGTCGGCGTCCGCGCGCGTACATCGAGCCGAGGAAGAGCACCCACGCGGCAGCCGCCACCGGGCCGTGCGAGACCAGCAGCATCCACAGCTGTCCCTGGGTGCCCACGTGCGGCTCGGCCGGGTCGCTGCCCTCGATCGGCGCTCCGTGACCGAGCACGGGTGAGTCGGCGACGGCCGAGAGCGACTGCTCATACAGCGAGAGCCGCGAGTCGTTGCTGGTCGCCGAGGCGTTCTCGTCCAGGCGCATGCCGAGGCGCTCGCTGACCGGGAGCACGTTGAAGAGGGTCACGCCGACGACGGCCGCCGCAGCGACCAGTGCGACGACCTGCCAGCGCCCGGCCAGCAGGGCGCGGACGAACAGGTAGGCGGCGGCGATCCCGAGGCTGAGGAACATACCGCGGTTGAGGGTGAGGAAGGCCGGCACCAGGGAGGCGGCGATCAGCACGGCGACCATCCGGCCGCGCAGCGTGCGCCAGGTGTGCAGCAGGTACACGACGACGAAGGGCAGCAGCAGTGCGTACACGCTGCCCCAGTTGTTGGTGTAGAGGAAGGGCGCAGTGGGCCGGGGCGAGACCTCGAGCACGCCGTTCGGGTTGTACTGCGCGAACGGCCGCACCGTCATCTGGTGCACCAGCTCGTTGCCGGACGCCGAGGCCGGCAACAGTGCCTGCATGGGGGTCCGGAGCGAGCCGGTCGGCGCCAGCAGGCCGAGGTAGCCCCCGACGGTGACGTAGGCGAACCACAGGGTGAGCGTGCCGCTGAGGTAGCGCGAGGTGAGCGTCGCCCGGGCGTTGAAGACGTAGACGAAGAGGACGCCGGCCGCGGCCGCCAGCAGCCAGCGGTAGCCGAAGAGGACGACGGCGGAGGCATGGTCGAGCATCACGACCGAGGCGCCGGACCAGACGCAGAAGAGCAGCCACCAGCCGAACCCGACGGGAACGCGGGCGGCCGACCGGCGGGCGAGCAGCCACGCCATCACCAGCGCGAACGGGATCGTGACCACGTCCAGCAGCCCGGTGACCCACCACAGCGGCAGCCCGGCGAACAGCGCCGTCATCGGCCAGGTCGGCAGGGCCGTCGCAGGGCGCGCTCGTACGTCGACCTCGGGTGGCGTGCGCGCGTTCATCGGATGGGGCTTCTTCGCTGGGAGTGACGTCACCTCACCAGTGCGCGCAGGGCGGGCCCTTGATCCATCGGGGCTCATGGGAATCCGTTACCTCAGCTTGGGTAAAGATCCTGCTCGACGGCGGCTCGGCGGCCACCGGGGGTTCTTCTGGAAGCATGCGCGTGCCCCCTGCCTCCGGCCCGGTGTTGCTGACCTGCTCCGTGGGCGGGCACTTCACCGAGCTCGAGTTCCTCGTCGACAGCCAGGGGCTCGGCGACGCCGACCGGCACTGGGCGGTTCCGGAGCACCCGCAGACCAGCCACCGGCTGGCCGACGCCGACGTCACCTGGATGCCGCGGATCTACTCGCGCGACCTCGCCGGGGCGGTCCGCAACCTGCGGCTGGCGTTCGCGCTGCATCGGCGGGTGCGCCCGAGCCGTGTCGTCACCACCGGCGCCGCCCAGGTCGTTCCCCACCTGCTGGCCGCCGCCTACCACGGCACGCCCATCACCTTCGTCGAGTCGGTCGCCCGTCTGGACGGGCCGTCCCTGACCGGCCGGCTGGCCGCGAGGCTTCCTCAGGCTCGGCTCCTCGCGCCGCGACCGGGCTGGGGCGGGCGGTGGACCCACGCCGCCGACGCCTTCAGCGCCTTCGCCGCGGAGCCGACGGCGCCCGCGGCGCCCATCTCGACGGCGACGGTGGCGCTGGGCAGCGAGAAGTACCCGTTCCCACGGGCGATTCGCGAGGTCGAGCACGCGCTCGGAGACGTCGCGGTCACCTGGCAGGTCGGCAACAGCCCGGCTCCCGACGGCGTCGCCCGCAACCAGTGGCTGCTCCCCGGTGAGCTGGACGACGCGATGGTCTCGTCGTCCGTCGTCATCACCCACGGCGGCGCGGGCTCGATCCTCACCGCCCTGGCCGCCGGCCGCGTGCCGGTCGTGATGCCGCGCGACCCCGCGCAGGGCGAGCACTGCGACGACCACCAGCTGCGGATGGCGGAGGATCTCGCCGCACGTGGCCTGGTCGTCGTCGTACGACCGGGCGAGGAGCTCTCGCCGGCCCATCTCCGCCGCGCCAGCGCGCACCAGGTGCGCCGTCTGACCGCGCCGGCACCCCACGTCCGACCGGTTCCGCTGGTCGCCTGACGAAGGGGCGGCGTCGCCTCTCAGCGACCGCCCCGCCTGCGCAGCAGACCGGAGAGCTGGTCGAGCTGCAGCGGCCTGCGGCCGGCGTATGCGCCGGCGAGGATGCCGAGGCCGGTGAGCAGCACGGCGATGCCGAGGCCGGTCAGCGACTGCCCGCCGACGGCGAGACCGGCAAGAGCGGCCGTGCCGGTGACGGCGACAGCGAGGCCGAGACCGGCGCCGATCCGCCGTACGGACGGGCTGATGCCGGTGAAGCGGCGCACCTGGACGGCGGCGAGCAGACCGTCGAGCGCCCAGCACAGCGACCACGTGGTGGCGGCGCCGGCGATGCCCCAGGCGGGGATCAGGATCAGGTTCGAGGTGACGCTGACCGTGACCACGATCAGCTTGTTGGCCATCACCCAGCCGCTGCGGCCGGTCATCAGCAGCAGGGACTGGATGTTGCCGCCGGCGAGCAGCGCGAGGCCGCCGAGGCAGAGCACGATCATCGCGTGGTCGCCCGCGACGAACTCGGTGCCGGGGAGCGCGAGCACGGTGGGGGCGAAGCAGGCGAGCAGCAGGTAGACGGGAGCGCCGAAGAGCACGATCCAGGTCGAGGTCACCGCGTAGAGCCGCTGCGTCTCGGCCGTCTCGCCGGCGGCGAGGCGTGCGCTGAACTGCGGGGCCACGACGATCCGCAGTGCGGTCATCACGATCTGGCCGCCGGCCACGAAGCGTGAGGCGACACCGTAGATGCCGGCCGCCGCCGGCCCCAGCAGGATGCCGACCAGGATCACGTCCAGCCAGGCCAGCGACTGCTCGAGCAGTGTGGAGACGGTGCGCGGCAGCCCGAAGGCGAGCACCTGCCGGCGGAGGGCGGGCCGCGGGAAGCGGCGGGTGGGGGTGTAGACCCGGCGCTCGGCCACGTAGAGACGGTCGGCGAGGACGAGCAGCGACAGCCCGGCGGCAGGCACCAGGACGACGGCCCAGCCGGCCGCCGCGGCGACGAACGACCCGCCGAGCACGCCGATGACGACCACCACCAGCGGCCGCAGCGTGGGCACGACGATATTGCCGATCAGGTTGAAGGGCACCACGCCGCCCAGCCCTCGGGTGGCCGCCAGCGTCGTGAGCATCACCGTGCCGAAGGGCAGCGCCCAGGCCACCGCGGTGAAGGCGCGATCGACCCGGGCGTCGCCGAGCAACGCCGGCCCGGTCACGGCATCCAGCACGAGCCAGATCGCCGCCACGGCGGCCCCTCCGGCCGCCGCCAGCCCGACGATCGCCGTACAGGCGCTGCGCAGGCTGGCGGGATCGCGCACCCGCAGCCGCGGCAGCAGCCACACCGCGGTGGTGTCCATGCCGAGCCGGCCCAGGGCCAGCGCGATGGTGGCGGCCGCGATGGCCTGCTGCACGACGCCCGCGCCGGTGGCACCGAATTGGCGGGCGAGCACCATGGTGAGCACGAAGCCCATGCCGGTGCTCATCGCCGCTCCGAAGAGCGTCACGATCCCGCCACGGGCCGCGCTGCGCAGGTCGGTCGCGACGGTGTCGGCCGGGGTCTCAGCCTCAGCGGTGGCCGACATGACGCTCCGCGTGCGCGTCGACGAGGCGCTGCGCCGCCGCGACCAGCGCCGTCGCCTCGTCGCGGCGCAGCCAGCCGTCGTCCCAGCAGCCGTTGCCGAGGGTGAGGGCCACCGCCCGCTCGACGAGAGCGGCCGCATACACGGCCGGCACGACGATCCGGGAGGCGCGGGAGTGGCCGGCCGCGGTCAGCACGGGTGCCGCCCGGTCGAGCGCCGCGGCGAGCAGCGGGGCGCCGTACCGCTCGCCCCGGAGGGTGCGGCCGGTCGCCGTCCAGTGCAGGGCGTCGAGGCCGGCGACGGCGTCGGGCTCGGTCGACTCCCAGTCCCAGCACCAGAGCTGGTCGTGCTCGTCGCGGCCGCAGTTCCAGGCGGTCAGGTCGCCGTGCCAGCGGGCCGCGATCGGCGCCTCGAGTGGGGCGACGTCGTCCAACAGCCGGTCGACGGCGGCCAGCAGCTCGGTCTCGATGTCGGCGGCGCGCCAGCCGGCGATGCGTGCCCGCAGCGCCTGGACCTGGCCGCTGTTGTCGAGCCGGTCGAACCTGACGACGGGGCACAACGCGAAGAGCTCCTGCGCGGTCGGCAGGACGTCGGGGTCGGGGCGGCGACTGTGGATGGGCAACGGCTCGCTGACCAGCCACGGCTGGCCGTGCCACGAGCCGTCGGCCAGCAGGCGCGGCGTGCGGAGGAGCGCGGTGCCGCCGCCGAGCTCGGCCAGGGCGGCGGCCTCACGGTCGACCGACGCGGCGCTGGTCCGCTCCCAGGCGAACTTGGCGAAGCCGAGGGGTGCGCCGGCGTCGTCGACCAGCTGCAGCGTGGCCTTGCGGTTGGCCACCGTCCGGATGCCGATCGAGGCGTGCACCCGCGGGACGCCCAGGGCGGCGGTGATCTGCTCGGTCGGCAGCATCGGCCGCTCGTGCTCGGGCAGCCGGGTCTGCAGCCGCACGCTGGGGAAGGGGAGGGGGAGGCCCGCGCGTGCTGCGCGTCCGAGCACCTCCCGCTGTGCTCGCGGCCCCCGCGCGCGCAGCGCACGGAAGTTGAGCAACGACCCGGCCAGCACGCTCCGGCTCGCCGCGGGGAGCAGCATGCTCGCCGAGCCGATCGACGGCAGCGCCAGGTAGCGCTCGAGGTCACGCCAACCGGCGTCGG
>Ga0164243_10009340_pt1 | contig 14284 bp, 11 predicted proteins | sample OricompcompostOP_FD_108781 | JGI IMG/M metagenome (GOLD analysis project Ga0164243, IMG submission 108781) | Organic Plus compost microbial communities from Emeryville, California, USA - Original compost - Organic plus compost (OP) | ecosystem: Engineered > Solid waste > Mixed feedstock >... | reverse complement strand
TTGTCGGCAGTTTCAATCAACGAGGGCCTGATCGCCTCCGAAACCATTACGCGACGCAGCTTTCGCATGTGGGGCGGACTGCTGCGCGCCCTTGGAAACCGGCAGTCGATCACACGCCGAATCGTTCTCGGCCTGTATGTTCTGTTCCTGATTACGTTGATTCTCACGGTCGTGCCGCTCAGCGCGATCCTGAAGCGACTCCTGCGGCCGCTCACGCAGACGCGCACGCGCAAGCAGCGCGCGTATTTCGCGGCGCCCTCGGGAGAATCGACCGAACACCTGGACCAACGCGCATGACCCGCTCCGTTTACATCACCAATACTTCCTCGTTCCTGCCGAACCCGCCCGTCGACAATGACAACATGGAGCGCATCCTCGGCCAGGTCGGCGACCGGCCCTCGCGCGCGCGGCGCGTGATCCTGCGCAGCAACGGCATTCAAACGCGCCATTACGCGATCGACCTGCAGACGCTCGAGCAGACGCACACGAACGCGGCGATGACGGCCGAAGCGGTGCGCAAGCTCGCCGACGAATATTTCCCGCTCGAGCGGCTCGAATGCCTCGCGTGCGGCACGTCGATCGCCGATCAGCTGATGCCGAATCACGCATCGATGGTGCATGGCGAATTGAAGCTGCATCCGATCGAGGCCGTCGCGACTTCGGGCGTGTGCCTGAGCGGCGTCGCGGCGATCAACTATGCGTACATGGCGGTCGCCTCGGGCCTGCGCCGCAACGCCATCGCGGCCGGCTCGGAGCTCTCGTCCGTCATGATGCGCGCCCACAATTTCACGGCGGAGACGGACGCGCAGATCGCCGATCTCGAAACCCGCCTCGAGCTTGCGTTCGAAAAAGATTTCCTGCGCTGGATGCTCTCGGACGGCGCGGGCGCCGTGCTGCTCGAGCCCGAGCCGCGCGCCGGACAGACGAGCCTGCGCATCGATTGGATCGACCTCGTGTCCTACGCGGGCGAAATCGAAACCTGCATGTATGCGGGCGGCGTGAAGCAGGCGGACGGCAGCATCAAGGGCTGGTCGACGATGCCGAGCGCCGAGCGCGAGCGCAATTCGGTGATGGCCGTGAAGCAGGACGTGAAGCTGCTGAACGACAACATCGTGCGCTACAGCGTCGAGAAGCCGCTCGGCGCGCTGATGGAAAAGCGCCGCATCAAGGCGAGCGATTACGCGTATTTCCTGCCGCATTACTCGTCGGGCTTCTTCCGCGACAAGATCTACGAAGGCATGAAGCGGATCGGCTTCGACATCACGCAGGACCGCTGGTACACGAACCTCACGGTGCGCGGCAACTCGGGCTCGGCCTCGATCTACATCATCATCGATGAGCTGCGCCGCTCGGGCCTGCTGCGCGCGAACGACAAGCTGCTTTGCTACATCCCCGAGAGCGGCCGCTTCGCCGCCGGGTACATGCAATTGACCGTGATCGCATGAGCGCAGCCCATGCCGTCACGGTCATTCCGACGAAAGTGACGTACCAGCGAAGCGCGTACGTCATCCCGACGAAAGTCGGGATCTCTTCGGGCACCGTGCCAACTGCGGTCCCGACTTTCGTCGGGACGACTGACGGCTAGCCATGGACACGAGCTCCGTCCCACAAGACCCGTCGCCGACCTACGAAGGCCAGCGCAAGCTGCTCTACGCCGTCGACGATCGCGGCGAGTACACCGGCGTTCAATCCGCCGGCTGGGAAGTCGAAACTTTCGCGACGCTCGCCGCCGTCGCCGAGTTGGACCGCCTGCGCGAGGACGCGTGGACGCGCGCGCTCGCAGGCCAGACCTCGGCGCTGGAATTTCACATGTTCGATCGGCGCATGGAGCTCGATACGCTCGCCGCGACGACCGGGATCTGGAAATGGCGCATCCGCCGCCACTTCGACGTGCAGCGCTTTGCGCGCCTGCCCGAGCATCTTTTGCAGCGCTATGCCGATGCGATGGGCATCAGCGTCGCGCGGCTGCGCACCGTTCCGCCGCGCGAAGGCACTCCATGAATCAGTTCTCGCACCGTCAGTCGGCGCACTGCGAAAGCGGCGTCGTCTCCGCGATGATGTCGCATCACGGCGCGCCGATGAGCGAGCCGATGGCGTTCGGCCTCGCGAGCGCGCTCACCTTCGCCTACATCCCGTTCGTGAAAATGGCCGGCATGCCGCTGATCGCCTATCGCATGCCGCCGGGCGCGATCATCGGCGCGATGAGCAAGCGGCTCGGCGTGCGGATCGAACGGCGCAAGTTCCGCGATCCCAAGGCCGGCATGGCCGCGCTCGATGAGCAGCTCGCGCGCGGCCGCATCGTCGGCCTCCAGACGTGCGTGTACTGGCTGCCGTATTTTCCCGAGGCGATGCGCTTTCATTTCAATGCGCACAACCTGATCGTCTACGGCAAGGAAGGCGACGAGTATCTGATCAGCGATCCAGTCTTCGAAGTCAGCACGCGCTGCCCGGCGGACGCGCTCGAGAAGGCGCGCTTCGCGAAGGGCGCGATGGCGGCGAAGGGCCTGATGTATTACCCGACCGAAATGCCGCGCGAGCTGGACTACAAGAAGCTGATTCCCGCCGCGATCCGCCGCAACGAGCGCGGCATGACGAAGGCGCCGCTGCCGATCGTCGGCATTCGCGGCATTCGCTATCTCGCGAACAATGTGCTGAAGCTCGGCCGCCGCAACGACAAGAGCCTTACGCTGTATCTCGCGCACATCGTGCGCATGCAGGAAGAGATCGGCACCGGCGGCGCCGGCTTTCGTTTCATCTACGGCTCGTTCCTGCAGGAAGCGGGCAGGCTGATCGGCAGCGACGCGCTGCTGGAAGCATCGAAAAAGATCACGGCGGCGGGCGATGAATGGCGCCGCTTCGCGCTCAACGCGACGAAGATGTGCCGCGGCCGCATGCCGATGGACGTGCAGGCGCTCGCGGACATCATCAACACCTGCGCCGACAAAGAGCTCGACGCCTGGCGGGTGATGAAGGCGATCTAGGGATTTCGCACCCGCGGCACGCATTTCAACTGAAATGTGCTGACCGATTCCCTGCAATCATTCCCACGCGCACTGCGCGCATGCTCGGGACATGGATCCGAGCACATCGACTCGCCCGCGCAGCCTGCGCCCGCCGCGCATTCTTATATCCGAGCCCGATCGATCGCTGCGCGCCCTGGTGCGAGAATGGCTCGAAATGGCCGGATACCTGTGCATGGACGGAAATGCGGCAGATGCGACGCCCGCGGCCGTGGCGCAGTGCGACATCGCGTTGATCGACATCCGCGCGCCGCTACAGACCGCACGCGAAACGATCGCGTGCGTCACGACGGCGCTGCCTGACGTTCCGATCGTCGCCATGTCGGCCGATGCGCTCGCAAACGGCCGTTGCGAGGCCCAAGCCGTCGCGCGCGAGCTCGGCATCGCCGCCGTGTTGGTGAAGCCGTTCGACCGCGAAGCCCTCCTGCGCGCGATCGAACGCGCGTCATGAGCCCGGACGCAGCGCCAAAGCCGGGCGCTCAGCAGCGCAGTGCGGCACGACGCCGCAATCTCTTGCCCTCGTGGGCGTTGCCGCTCTTCGTCCTGTTCGTCGCGCTCGGCGCAACGTTCGCCGTCGCATACAGCCTGAAGTCGCAAGCCGAGCGCGATGCGGCCGCCGATTTCGAAGCCGACGCGCATCAAGTCGCCGAAGCGCTCACCGACCGCATGCGAGCGAACGAAGATACGGTGCGTGCCGTCGGCGCGCTGTTCGCCACGATGAGCGTCGTCTCGCGCGATGACTGGCGGCGTTTCGTCGATCGGCTGAGCCCGCTCGGCGACGACTCGGACCTCGACATGCTGGGCTTCGGCAAGCGCATCGAGCCGCGCGAGCGCGCCGCGCTCGAGCATCAGATGCGCGCCCAGGACCTGCCCGATTTTCGCGTCTGGCCCGAAGGCGCGCGCGACGAGTATCTGGCAGTGACGTTCATCGAGCCGTTCAGCTCCGCCACTCGCCCGCTCCTCGGCTACGACTTCCTCACGAATGCGCAAAGCCGCAGCGCCGTCGAGCGCGCCGCTCGCACCGGCGCCGTCAGCGTCTCGAGCCGCTGGACGCTGCAAGGCGGCGCATCGGGGCCGCAAGCCACGGTCCTGATGTTCGCGCCCGTGTATCCGCGCGAGGCCGAGAACCGCCGCGGCCCTGCGAAGCCGCTCCTCGGCTACGTCTTCGCCGCGCTTCAATGCGATGACCTGATGAATGAAGTGCTGCACGACTCGATGTCGAACATCGGTCTTGCCGTCTACGACGACGCGCAAGCCTCGCCCGCTTCGCGCCTGTACGCGAACGCGCAGGCACGCGCCGTGCTCGGGGCGAATACGAAGCCCGCATTCGACACCGCCATTCCCGTCACTGTCGGCGGCCGTGAATGGACGCTGCGTTTCTTCTCGGACTCGTATGCCAAGGCGGTGCCGGGAAGCCAGTCCGCAATCATCGCGCTCGCGGCCGGGATCCCGCTCTCGCTCCTGTTGTTCGGGACGGTATGGTCACAAACGACGCTGCGCGCTCGCGCCGTGAAGCTGGCCGAAGACATGACGCAATCGCTGCGCGCACAGGCCGGCCTGCTCGATCTCACGCATGACGGCGTCTTGTTGCGCGATCGTCACGACGTGATCCGGTATTGGAATCGCGGCGCGAGCGACCTGTACGGCTTCAGTGCCGAGGAAGCGATCGGCCGTACCGTCGATGAGCTGCTGCACACGCGATTTCCGCAGCCGCGCGAGGAAATCTGGCGCGAGCTCGAAGACACCGGCCGCTGGAAGGGAGAGCTGGTGCACACGCGACGCGACGGCACGGAGCTGTTCGTCGCATCGCGCTGGGCCGTGCAGCGCGATGCGAGCGGCGCAATCGAGGCAATCCTCGAAACGAACAACGACGTAACCGAGCATCGTCGCGAACAGGAGGAGCGCCGCCGCCTGGAGGCCAGTCTGCTGCAGGCAAGCAAGCTCGAAGCGATGGGCACGCTCGCGGGCGGCATTGCGCACGACTTCAACAACATCCTCGGCGCCATCCTCGGCTACGGCGAGCTCGCGCAAAACGAGGCGCAGCCGGGCGGCGCGCTCAGGCGCTACGTGGACAGCATCATGAGCGCCGGCCTGCGCGCGAAATCGCTCGTCGCGCGCATCCTGGCGTTCAGCCGCAGCGGACTCGGGCAGCGCCTGCCCGTGCACGTGCAATCGGTCGTCACGGAAGCGCTCGAGCTGCTCAGCGCCTCGCTGCCGGAAGACGTGAAGCTCGAGCGCAGGCTCGCGGCCGACGATGCCGCGGTCGTCGGCGACCCCACGCAGATCCACCAAGTGGTCTTGAATCTCGGCACGAACGCGCTGCAGGCGATGAAGCAGGGCGGCACGCTGCGCGTCGCGCTCGACCTCGTCACCGTGGACGCGCCCGTCACGCTCGTCGCCAGCAAGCTCGAACCCGGGGAATACGTGCGCTTGAGCGTGAGCGATACGGGCGTCGGCATCGAGCCGACGCTGCGCGATCGAATCTTCGACCCGTTCTTCACGACGAAGGGCGTCGGCGTCGGCACCGGCCTCGGCCTGTCGCTCGTTCACGGCATTGCCGCCGACCTCGGCGGCGGCGTGGACATGCGCAGCACAGTAGGCGCGGGCACGACGTTCGATGTGTATCTGCCTTGCAGCGGCCGCACGGCGGCGGTCGAGCTGGAATCCGCGGCATTGCCCGCCGGCAACGGCGAAACCGTCATGCTCGTCGACGACGAGGAAGTGCTCGTGCGGCTCGGCGAGGAAATGATCGCGAAGCTCGGCTACGAACCGGTCGGCTACACCTCGGCCGCCGAGGCGCTCGCGGCCTTTCGCGCGGCTCCGCAGCGATTCGATCTCGTGTTGTCGGATGAAATGATGCCCGGCATGACGGGATCCGAGCTCGCAGCCGAGATTCGCGCGCTCGACACGAACGTGCCGATCGTGTTGATGAGCGGCTACGCGGTCGGAGAGCTGACGGTGCGCGCGACCGCGGTCGGCGCCGTTTACGTTCTCAACAAGCCGCTCGTCGCGCACGAGATCGCCCGCGCGCTCGATGCGGCGTTACATCAGCGCAAGCCTGGCTGAACCCTCGCGGCGCAGCGTGCCGAATGCGGTCTCGACTGGCGTCGGGACGACGGAAGGATCACGTCGGGGCGGAGCGACTTCCGTCATCCCGCCGGAAGTCGGGATCGCAAAGTGGGCGGTTTCAGATGAAATCGCCCGGCGCGCGGCGGAAATCTCCCTGTCGCAATGGCATCGGAACCTTGCGCTTGCGCCGCAAGCATTCCGCCTGCGGCCTAGCGAGAGGAGTACTTCCATGATCAGCAAGACTTGGCGAACAGGGTGCGGGCTGCTCGCGATGACGCTCGCCGTCGCGGCCTGCACCACGACGGGAACCGGGACCGGCGCGACGCGCGACGACAACCTTCCGGTCAATTTCAGCTGGAAGAGCGACAACGCCGTGTCCGGCACGATGACGGCGAACCTCAGCGACGGCGAATCCTTCACGGGCAAGTTCTTCCAGATCACGAGCGATACGCGCATCGACCGGCTGGGCTCGCTGTGGTCGGGCTGGAACTACCGCAACGGACCGTACTGGGGCGCCTGGCCGTATTGGGGCTACGACGCGGGCCCCGACTTCGTGACGCATTACAGCGGGCGCGTGGTCGCGAATCTCCAAGGATCGGATGGCGCGCATATGCGTTGTTCCTTCCGGCTGATCGACCCATCGAGCGGCATGTCGGGCGGCGGCGCCGGCCGTTGCCAGATTCCCGACGGCGAGACGGTCGATGCGACATTCCCGGCTGCGTGACGGCCGCGTATGAGCCACTGGCCGCGAGCGGCTGCGGGGTCGTTGCTCGGCTTCGACCCTGCGCCCGCCCGAACCCGCCCACCTGCTGCACGTGAACGCAAAAGAGGTGATCGCCATGAACATTCCCGTGCTGCGCGATTTGAATCGCGCCTTCGATGCCGAGCTCACGTTCGGTGAACGTCTTGCGGACCGCGTCGCCGCGTTCGGCGGCTCATGGACGTTCATCATCGTTTTCGGGTTCACGCTCGCCGCGTGGATCACCCTGAACTCATACGTGCTGCGCCCCGGCGCGCATGCATTCGATCCTTATCCATACATCCTGCTGAATCTCGTCCTGTCGATGCTGGCGGCGATCCAGGCGCCCGTCATCATGATGTCGCAGAACCGGCAGGCGGCCAAAGATCGCCTGCAAGCGACGCTCGACTATGAAGTGAATCGGCGGACCGAGCTGGAAATTGCAAAGCTCCGTGCCCAATTGGACGATCTGCGCAACGAGCAGCTCGCCGAGCTGCTCGAGATCCAGCGCGAGCAGGTGCGGCTCGTCTCCGCGATCCTGCAGGCAAACTCGCGTTATCCGTGTTTGCACGTGGCGTGAGCCCCGATCCAGTTTGCACCTGGCGTGAGCCCGATCCGTCGTCCCGACGCAAGTCGGGACCGCAAGTTGGCGATGGTGCCGAATGAGGTCCCGACGTGCGTCGGGACGACATCGATGCCGAGGGAGACCACTCATGGAAACCGCACCGGGACACATTCTGGTGGTGGACGACGACCCGGCCGTCTGCGCGCTGGTGTCCGAGTACTTGTCGCAGAATGACTTTCGAGTCACGGCCGCCGGCACGGGCACGCAAATGCAGCAGGTGCTCGCGCAAGAGGCCATCGATCTCGTCGTTCTCGATCTCAAGCTGCGCGGCGAAGACGGCTTGCACCTGGCGCGCCGCCTGCGCGAGAGCTCCAGGATTCCGATCATCATCGTGACCGGCCGGCTGGAAGAGGCCGATCGCGTGATGGGGCTCGAGCTCGGCGCGGACGACTACGTGACGAAGCCCTTCAGCCCGCGCGAGCTGCTCGCACGCATTCGCGCGGTGCTGCGCCGCTATCAACCGGTCGAGCCGCTGCCCGGGCGCGACGAGGGTCTGCGCGCCTATCGGTTCGCGGGTTGGGAATTGAACGTCCGCCTGCATCGTCTGACGGCACCGACCGGCGAGCACGTGCCGCTGACGAACGGCGAGTTCAGCCTGCTCGCCGCCTTTCTCTCCGCGCCGCAGCGCGTGCTGACTCGCGATCAGCTGCTCGAGCTGTCGAGACTGCACAGCACGGAAGTCTACGATCGCTCGATCGACGTTCAGATCCTGCGCCTGCGCCGCAAGATCGAAGCCGACTCTTCCAATCCGCAACTGCTCAAGACCGAGCGCGGCGCAGGCTACGTGTTCAACGCGGCCGTGACGACCGTGCGCTGATCATTGCTTCCAGCCGCCGCCCAGTGCGCGCACGAGGCTCACGAGCGCCGCAATGCGATTCTCTTCCGCAGTCACGAGCGAGCGCCGCGCCGTGAGCGCGGTCGTTTGCGTCACGACCACGTCCGTGAAGCTGATCTGACCTGCGCGGTATTGATTCAGCGAAATGCGCTCCGCAGCATCCGCCGCTTGCGATGCCTGACGCAGCTGCTCCGTTTGTCGCGTGAGCGAGCGCACGGCGACGATCTGATCTTCGACATCCTGGAACGCGGCGAGCACGGTTTGCCGATACTGCGCTTGCGCCTGCTGCCAATCGGCGCGCGCCTGAGCCACACGCGCGCGGCGTGCGCCGCCGTCGAAGACCGTATCGGCGATCGATGCGACGAGCACTCCCGCGCCCGCCCCGGGATCGAACAGCGCGCTCGCGGCCGTGGCGGCGTATCGATACGTGCCGTCCAGCGTCACGGCAGGAAAATACGTCGCGATCTGCACGCCGATCCCGGCATTCGCGGCCGCAACGCGCCGCTCTGCTCCGGCGATATCGGGCCGCCGTTGCAACAACGCCGAAGGCACGCCGACGCCGATCTCCGGAATCGGCGGCAGCGGATCCGACGCCGCTTGCAGCGCGAATTGCGCCGCGGGTTCTCCAACGAGGACTGCGATCGCATGCTCGGTCTGCGCACGCTGTTGCTGTAGGGATTCGAGATCCGCTTTCGCATTGGCGAGCTGCGTCTGCGCCTGGAAGACATCCGAGCGCGCCACCGTTCCGGCGGCATAGCGATTCTGCGTGATCGTGTAGGCCCGCTCGTATGCCGCGACCGTGTCGCCGACGATGCGCAGCTGAATATCGAGGCTGCGCAGGAGGAAGTAGTCCGTGACGACATCGGCCTGCACGGTCAGGCGCGCACCCGCGAGATCGGCTTCGCTCGCGCTCGCGAGGGCGCTCGAGTTCTCGACGCTGCGGCGTACCGATCCCCACACATCAGGCTCCCAGGCCGCCTCGGCCGAGAGGCTGTAGCCGCGCGTCTGGCCGACGCCTCCTTGAAAGCCGCTGCTGCTGATGCTGCCAGTGTTGCTGATGCCGCTGGTGTTGCTGATGCTGCCGTCGTTGCCGCCGCCGCGTGAGCTGCCGGAGCTGTGCTCGAGACTCACCGACACGGTCGGGAAATATGCCGCGCGATTCACGCGCACCAGCGCTCGCGCGCTGCTCACGGCCGCTTCGGCCGCGATGATCGTCTGATTCGCCTGCGTCGCGCGCTGCACGAGATCGTTGAGCGTGAGATCGTCGAACGCTTGCCACCATTGCGCGGAGATTCTGCTGTCCACCGCGGGCGCGCCGCTTTCCTTGTAGGCCGGCGGCGTCTGCACGGTCGGGCGTGTGTAGTTCGGGCCGACCGCGCAACCGCCGAGCGTGAAAGCCGCGGCCACTGCACAGTGCACGGCATGTCGAAGCGTGCGATCTCGCGCGTTCATGCGGACTCCTCCGTCGACGGCGGCAAGAGCGCCTGCGTCGCCGCCCGATGCGCGGCGCGACGATCGAGCAGCAGATAGATCGCCGGCGTCGTGAACAGCGTCAGCAGCTGGCTTACCAGCAAGCCGCCGATGATCGCGACGCCGAGCGGACGGCGCAGCTCCGCGCCTTCGCCGAAGCCGATCGCAAGCGGCAGCGCGCCGAGCCCGGCGGCCAGCGTCGTCATCAGAATCGGCCGCAGGCGCTGCAGCGCCGCCTCGTGGATCGCTTCACGCGCGGCGAGCCCTCGCTCGCGCTGCAGGCGGATCGCGAAATCGATGATCAGAATCGCGTTCTTTTTCACGATGCCGATCAACAGCACGACGCCGATCAGCGCGATGACCGAGAACTCCATGTGCAGCAGCAAGAGCGCGAGCGCCGCGCCGATCCCCGCGGGCGGCAGCGTCGAGAGCACGGTGAGCGGATGCACGTAGCTCTCGTACAAGATGCCGAGCACGATGTAGATCGTCGCGAGCGCCGCGGCGATCAGCATCGGCTCATCGCGCAGCGAATCCTGAAACACCTTCGCGGTGCCTTGAAAGCTGCCCCGCACGTTCGAAGGCATGCCGATCTCACGCTCGGCCGCGGCGATCGCGGACGAGGCATCGCTCAACGAGTAGCCGTCCGCCAGGTTGAACGCAATCGTCGTCGCAATAGACGTGTCCTGATGGTTGATCGCCGTCGCGGCTGCGCCATTCTCGAAGCGCGCGAAGGCGCTGAGCGGCGTCATCGTCGTCGGCGCCGTGCTGATGGCCGCGCCCGTCGTCGGATTGCGGAGCGGCACGACGCTCGCGGGCGTCGCGCTGAAACCCGTCGTGGGCACGTACACGTCCTCGAGCGCTCGCGGCGATTGCGCGAACTGCGGGTCGACTTCCATGACGACGTGATATTGATTCAGCTTGCGATAGAGCGTCGTCACTTGCCGCTGCCCGAACGCATCGTTCAGCGTGTTGTCAATGTCGCGCGAGGCGACCCCAAGCCGGGCGGCCGAATCGTGATCGACCGTGACGACGCTCTCGAGCCCGCGGTCCTGCGTGTCCGAATCGATATCCGTCAGCGCAGGCGCTTGCTTCAGACGTTCGGCCAACCGTGCCGCCCAGAGCCGCAAATCGCCGATGTTGTCGCTCTTGAGCGTGTACTGATACGCCGCATTCGCTTGTCGTCCGCCCGTGCGCACGTCCTGAACCGGATTCAGAAACAGCGTCGCGCCCGCGACCTGCCCGAGCCGCGGACGCAGGCGGTCGACGACCGTCGGACTGCCGTCCGGCGTGTCGTCCTTCAACGTGACGAACATGAAGCCGCCGCCCGCACGCGATCCGCCGATGAACCCGACCACGTTCTGCACCGCCGGATCACTGCCGACGATTCCGGCGATCTGCTGCAGCTTCTGACGCATCGCCGTGAATGAGACGCTCTGATCCGCCCGCAGGCCGCCGTTCAGCTGCCCCGTGTCCTGCTGCGGGAAGAATCCTTTCGGAATCGTCGCGAACAGATGGATGTTCAAGGCGACGATCGCTGCGAGCACCGCGAGAACGCGCACCGGGTGCTCGAGCGTCGCATCGAGCGCACGCGCATAGGCCGCACGAACACGCGCCATCCTCTGCTGCGCGTTGCTTTCGAGCGCTCGCGGCGTGAGGCTCGGCCGCAGGATCAGCGCGCACATCATCGGCGTCGTCGTCAAAGACACGACGAGCGACGTCATCACCGCGATCGACAGCGTGACCGCGAATTCGCGGAACAGCCGGCCGACGAGGCCGCCCATGAACAGCAGCGGCACGAACACCGCGATCAGCGACAGGCTGATCGACAGCACCGTGAAGCCGACCTCGCGCACGCCGCTGAGCGCCGCCGCGAGCCGCGCCTGGCCCTGCTCCATGTGCCGCCGCACGTTCTCGAGCACGACGATCGCGTCGTCGACGACGAAGCCCGTCGCGATCGTCAACGCCATCAGCGACAGGTTGTTCAAGCTGAAGCCGAGCAGATACATGACGCCGAGCGTGCCGAGAATGGAAACGCTGACCGCGACGGCGGGCACGAGCGCGGCGCGCACGCTCTGCAGGAACAGGCCGACGATCACGACGACCAGCGCCAGCGCGATCACGAGCGTGATCTCCACATCGTGCAGCGAGGCACGAATCGTCGTCGTGCGATCCGATGCGACGTTGAGCGAGATGTCCTGCGGCAGCTGAGCCCGCAGCAGCGGCAGCTGCGCGAGCACCTGGTCCACCGTCGAGATAATGTTCGCGTCCGGCTCGCGAAAGATGATCGCGACGACCGCGGGCCGGCCATTGAACAGCCCGAGCGTGCGCGAGTCCTCTGCCCCGTCTATGACCCGCGCGACATCGCCGAGGCGCAGTGTTGCGCCATTGCGCGAGGCGATGATCAGGTCGCGATACTCGGCCGCGCTCGTGCCGTTGTCGTTCGTGTAGATCTGCAAGCGCTGGCCGTTGCCCTCGATCGCGCCCTTCGGCCGGTTGGGATTGGCGGCGCTGATCGCGGAGCGCACGTCCTCGAGGCTGATTCCGTAGTGGGCGAGCACGAACGGCTGCAGCTCGACGCGCACGGCGGGCAGCGATGCGCCGCCGAGCTCGACGTTGCCCACGCCGTCGACCTGCGACAGATGCTGCTGCACGATGTTCGACACCGCATCGTAGATCTGCGCCGGCGTGCGCGTCCGGGACGTGAGCGCGAGGATCAGGATCGGCGCATCGGCCGGATTCACTTTGCGATACGTGGGATTCGTCTTCAGCGTCGTCGGCAGATCCGCGCGGGCGGCATTGATCGCGGCCTGGACGTCGCGCGCGGCGCCGTCGATGTCGCGTCCCAGATTGAACTGCAGCGTGATCGACGTCGTGCCGAGCCGGCTCGATGACGTCATCTCATTGACATCGGCGATGAGTCCGAGCCGTCGCTCGAGCGGCGTCGCAACGCTCGATGCCATCGTCTCCGGGCTCGCGCCCGGCAGCGTCGCCGATACCGAGATCGTCGGAAAATCCACTTGCGGCAGCGGTGCGACCGGCAGCTTGAGCAAGGCGGCGATGCCGGCGAGCGCGAGCCCGACCGTCAGCAGCGTCGTGCCGACGGGCCGGCGCACGAAGGGCGCGGAAAGATTCATCTAGCGAATCTCCGTGCCGTGCGCCGCATCGCCCGGCCGATCGCCTGCCCTGGCCTTGCGGCGCTGCGCGAGCCGATCGAAGGCGAGATAAAGCACGGGCGTCGTGAACAAGGTGAGCAGCTGGCTCGCGATCAGTCCGCCGAAGATCGCGACGCCGAGCGGATGCCGCAGCTCCGAGCCTTCACCGCCGCCGGCCATGAGCGGCACCGCGGCGAAGAGTGCCGCAAGCGTCGTCATCAGAATCGGCCGGAAGCGCAGGAGCGCCGCCTCGTGAATGGCCTCGCGCGGCGTCTTGCCGCCGCGCTCCGCTTCGATCGCGAAGTCGATCATCATGATCGCGTTCTTTTTCACGATGCCGATCAGGAGGATCAGGCCGATGATGCCGATGACGCCCAGATCGTTGCCCGTGAGCAGGAGCGCGAGCAGCGCGCCGACGCCTGCCGATGGCAAGGTCGAGAGAATCGTGAGCGGATGGACGAAGCTCTCGTACAACACGCCGAGGACGATGTAGACGCACACGACCGCGGCGACGATCAGCCACAGCTCGTTTTGCAAGGACGCTTCGTAGGCGCTCGGCGCGCCGAGGAAGTTGAGCGTGAGGCTCGGCGGCAAATGAATGTTTTCGGCCGCCGCGCGGATGCTGTTCACGGCCGTGCCGAGCGCCACGTGCTCCGCGGTGTCGAAGCCGATCGTCGCGGCCGGAAACTGCGCGACACGCGTGATCTGCAGCGGCGCGCTCTGCTGGCTCACATGCGCGACCGCGGTGAGCGGCGTCGCCTTGCCGCCCATACCCTGCAAATGCAGCCGCTGCAGGTTTTGTGGTGTTGCGACGAGGCCGGGCTTCGCCTCCAGGATCACGCGGTACTGATTCGTGTCCGTGAAGACGGTGGAAATGATGCGCTGGCCGAAGGCGCTGTACAGCTCATCGTCGAGGTCCGCAGCCGTGATACCGACTCGCGCCGCCGTATCGCGATCGAGACTCACGAGCGCCGCGAGGCCGCGCGCCTGTGTCTCGGAGACGACCGTGCGCAGCGTCGGCAGCGAGCGCATCGCCGTCTGCAGGCGCGTCGCCCAGCTCGCGACCTGGTCTTCATCCGCGCCTTCGAGCGACAGCTGATATTGCGTCGGCCCGGTTTCGGCATCGATCGTCAGGTCCTGCACGGGACGCACGTAGAGGTCGACGCCGCCGATCGCCGCCGCGCGCGCACGCAGGCGATTCATCACGATCTCCTGCGCGTCGCGGTCGCCGCGCGGCCGCAGATTGATGAACATTCGGCCGGCCGGCAGCGCCGTCGTATTCGCCCCGTCGACGCCGACGAATGAGCTGACGGACACGACGGCGGGATCGTCGAGCAACGTGTTGGCGACGGAGGCCTGCAGCTCGCTCATGCG
>Ga0164243_10009339_pt1 | contig 14284 bp, 17 predicted proteins | sample OricompcompostOP_FD_108781 | JGI IMG/M metagenome (GOLD analysis project Ga0164243, IMG submission 108781) | Organic Plus compost microbial communities from Emeryville, California, USA - Original compost - Organic plus compost (OP) | ecosystem: Engineered > Solid waste > Mixed feedstock >... | reverse complement strand
TCGGTCCTCGGCGTGGTGGTCCACCGCGGCCGAAGGGTGACGCGCGGGCGTTCGCGACCCACTCCGACCCGCAGCCGGATGGCCGGGCTATGGAAGGGTTGATCGCACACCCGGCCTGGTGCCGCCGTGCCGACTGCGTCCGGACCGGCACACACGAGTCGGCAGCCCGGGCGGCTGGTGGCCCTGGTGACCTCCTCGGCATCGGAGCGACCCTCGCGCAGCTCATCGACGGCCCCCGGATCGTCCGGCTCACCGTCACCGAGGACGGCGTCACCGCGGCCTTCTCCGTTCCCGCCGAGCAGGCTCGCGCGCTGCACCGCGCGCTCGGCGACCTGCTGACCAGCTAACAGCGTCACCGACCGGTCCGGTCGTGCCGGCTCGCATTCCGGGTTGGCGCCTCGTGAACGGCATGACGGACCACGGCGGCCCTCGACCGTCCCGCAGCGGTCGGGGGCCGCCGGGTGGGGTCAGGCGCCCCAGCCGGCCTGGGTGCCGCCCACCCGGGTCGACTTGACGGATTCGTAGTAGCCCGAGCGTTGGTACGCCGCGACCGGGTCCGGGTCCAGGCCCATGTCCTCGCGCAGCTCGCGCAGGAGCGGGCGGACGTCCGTGCTGTACGCGTCATCAGCACCTCGTTGGCCGCCAGCACGTCGCCCGTCTCCTGGGCCGTGCGAAGCGCTTCCACATCGACCAGGAGGGCCTTCGCGGTGGCTTCCTGGACGTTGAGGACCGAGCGGATCACCGCCTGGATCTTCGGTTCGATGTTGTGGCACTGGTCGAGCATGAAGGCGATGCCCGCCTCCGGGCGGAGGACGTCGGCCTGGACGATCTCGTGCATGATGCGGAAGAGCTGGAACGGGTCCGCCGCGCCGACCATCAGGTCGTCGTCGGCGTAGAAGCGGGAGTTGAAGTCGAAGCCGCCGAGTTTGCCCGCGCGCAGCAGGAACGCGACGATGAACTCGATGTTGGTGCCGGGGGCGTGGTGGCCGGTGTCGATGACCACCTGCGCCTTCTCGCCCAGCGACAGGCAGTGGGCGTACGCGGTGCCCCAGTCCGGCACGTCGGTCATGTAGAACGCCGGCTCGAAGAGTTTGTACTCCAACAACATGCGCTGCCCTGGGCCGAGGCGGTCGTACGTCTCCGCGAGCGCCGACGCCAGCCGGTCCTGCCGGGCCCGGATGCTGTCCTGGCCCGGGTAGTTGGTCCCGTCGGAGAACCACAGCTTGAGGTCGCGGGAGCCGGTCGCGTCCATGATGTCGACGCACTCCAGCAGGTGGTCGACGGCCTTGCGGCGGACCCGGGCCGACGGGTTGGTCACCGAGCCGAGCTTGTAGTCGTCGTCCTGGAAGACGTTGGCGTTGACGGCCCCGAGGGCGATCCCGTGCTCCGCCGCGTGCGCCGCCAGCGCGCCGTAGTCGTCGACCCGGTCCCACGGGATGTGCAGGGCGACCGTCGGCGCCACGCCGGTGAACCGGTGCACGGTCGCCGCGTCGGCGATCTTCTCGTACGGGTCGCGGGGCACGCCCTCCTGGGCGAAGACCTTGAACCGGGTCCCGGAGTTGCCGAACGCCCACGAGGCCGTCTCGATCCGCTGGTGGCGGAGGGCGTCCAAGACGCGGGTACGTGTGTCGGTCATCGTTGTGCGCTCCCAGTCAGTCGAGGTGGAACACCTCGTCGAGGACGACGAACCCGCGGTCGGGTCGGCCCCCCGGCAGGTCGGCGAAGAACGGCGCCATCTCGGCCTGCCAGCGGGCGTTGACCTCGGTGGCCTCCATCGCGTCCAGGGACGCGTCGAGGTCCTCGGTCAGGAAGTAGCCCACCAGCAGGCCGTCGTCGCGCAGGAACAGGGAATAGTCGTGCCAGCCGGCCGCGCGCAGGGCGGCCAGCATGGCGGGCCAGACGGCGGCGTGGCGGCGCCGGTACTCCTCGAGCCGCTCCGGACGCACCTGGAGCGTGAAACAGACGCGGCGCACGCCACCCTCCGACGGACGAGAAGCGATCAGAAGTCGAACTGGTCGATGTTGGACGCGTCGAAGGTGAACGGGTCGCCGAGGACGATCTCGCCGTTGGCGCCGACGGTGAACTGCCCGAGCCGGCCGGCGGTGAACGTCTCGCCCTGCTTGCCGGTGATGATCCCGGAGGCCAGCGCGCCGCCCGCGTACGCGGCCAGGTAGCCGAGGTCGGCCGGGTTCCACAGCGCGAACGCCTTCACGGTGCCGTCCTTGACGTACTCGCGCATCTGGTTCGGGGTGCCGAGGCCGGTCAGCTGCACCCTGCCCTTGTACGAGGACCCGGACAGGTACCGCGCGGCCGCGGCGACGCCGACGGTGGTCGGCGAGATGATGCCCTTGAGGTTCGGGTACTTGGCGAGCAGCCCCTGCGCCTCCTGGAACGACTTCTCGTCCTGGTCGTCGCCGTAGACGGTGGCGACCAGCTTGAGCTTCGCGTACTCCGGCTTGGCCAGCTCCGTCTTCATCATCTCGATCCAGGCGTTCTGGTTGGTCGCGTTGGCCGTGGCCGACAGGACGGCGATCTCGCCGCCGTCCGGGCCGACCGCGTCGGAGATGAGCTTGACCTGCGACCTCGCGATGCCCTCGGCGGTGGCCTGGTTGACGAAGACGTCGCGGCACTGCGGCTGGGTGTCGGAGTCGTAGGTGACGACCTTGGCCCCGGCCGACTTCGCCTCGGTCAGCGCGCCGCAGATCGCGTCCTTGTCGTTGGCCGACACCACGATCACGTCGGTCTGCTGCTGCGAGAGCGTGTTGATGTAGCTGACCTGCGCCGACGGGCTCGCCTCGGACGGGCCGGTCTGGCTGTACGTGCCCTTGAACTCCTCGACGGCGACCTTGCCGCCCTTGTTGTCGGAAGTGTCGAAGTACGGGTTGTTGACCTGCTTGGGCAGGAAGGCGACCTTCAGGCCCTCCTTGATGGTGCCGGTCGGGTTGCCGGCGTCGCCGCTGCCCGAGCCGGTGCCGGCGTCGGAGCCGTCGTCCGCACACGCGCCGAGCGCGAGTGCCAGCGCCGCGAGGACGGTCGTCGCGACGGCGCGTACACCTGTGATCCTCATAACGGGGTCCTCCCTGCGAGGGGCCGTCGGCGCAGCCGGCCGCGCGCCGCGCGCACGGCGTTCGGCCCGACGACGGAGGCGATGAGAAGCGTTCCGGTGACGATGGTCAGCGCGTTCGCCGGCACGTCGGCCAGCTGCAGCGCGTTGCGCAGGGTGCCGAGCAGGGCGACCGCCGCGATCACCCCGACGAGACCCCCGCGCCCGCCGAAGATGGACACCCCGCCCAGGAGGACGGCCGCGACGACCGACAGCTCCAGGCCGGTGGCGTTGTCGGCGCGCGCGGACGCGAAGCGGAACGTCCAGAAGACGCCCGCGAGCGCCGACACGGCGCCGGTCGCGACGAAGAGCCAGAACTTGGTGCGCAGGACCGCGACGCCGGCGTACGCGGCGGCCTGCGCGTTGTTGCCCATGGCGTACAGGGCCCGGCCGACCGGTGTGGCGTGCAGCAGCACTCCGAAGAGGACGGCGAGGACGGCGACGACGAGGACGAACCAGGGGATCACCGTGCCCGGGATCGGGGCGATCATCCCGCGCGTCCAGTCGACCGGGTAGTCGGCCACCGCCCGGTCGCCGAGCACCACGTACGCCAGCCCGCGGTAGAGCGCGAGCGTGCCGATCGTGACGGCGAGCGACGGCAGCCCGAAGACGCAGACGAACAGCCCGTTCAACCCGCCGAGCAGGCAGCCGAGCACGAGGCTCACGAGGATCAGCAGCGGAAGCGAGGTCACCCCGAGCTGCCACAGCTGCCCCATCACCGCGCAGGTCAGTCCGACGACGCTGGCGACGCTCAGGTCGATCTCGCCCGTGACGACGACCAGCGTCATCGGCAGCGCGATCAGCGCGATCGGGATGGCCTCCACCACCACGAACCGGTAGAACCGCGGGTTGCCGACGCCGTCGACGGTGAGGCTGCCGACGACGATCACCACGACCAGCGCGAGCAGGACGGCGGCGTCCCAGGAACCGAGCAGCGACCGCCAGACCGGACGCCCCGGCCTGGCGACGGCGGTGTCAGCGGCCATGACGGGCTCCCTGCAGGCGGCGGGCCAGGCGGACGGCGAGCAGCCGGTCCAGGCCGATCGCCGCGAGGATCAGCGCGCCGACCGCGGCGCGCTGCCAGAACGGGTTGACGCCGAGCACCGGCAGCGCGCTGCCGATGGTGGTGAGCAGGACCGCGCCGAGGGCGGCGCCGTACACCGAGCCGCTGCCGCCGAAGATGGCCACGCCGCCGACCACGACGGCCGCGACCACGTTCAGCTCCTGGCCCAGCCCGGCGTTCGCGTCGAGGGTGCCGTACCGGGCGGCGTGCAGGACCCCGGCGAGCCCGGCGAGCGCGCCGCTGGCGACGAACGCCCAGAACACGCGCCGCCCCACCGGGACGCCCGAGAGCCGGGCGGCCTCGGGGTCGGAGCCGATGGCGTACAGCTCGCGGCCGCTGCGGTAGGACCGCAGCACGAACCCGGCCGCGACCAGCACCGCGACGGCGAACAACGCCAGCACCGGCACGCCGAGCACGGTCGCTGAGCCCATGCGGAGGAAGCCGCGGGGCATGTCAGCGGCGTTGATCTGGCGGCCGCTGGCCCAGGTGTGGTCGAGGCCGCGGAAGACGTACAGCGTGCCCAGGGTGACGACGAGCGCCGGGACCCGCGCCGCGGCGATCAGCCCGCCGTTGACGGCGCCGCACACCGCGCCGAGGGCGACGCCCGCCACGACCGCCACCGGCACCGGCAGCCCCGGCGTGCCCACGAAGAGCACCCCGGTCGCCATCGCCGACAGGCCGAGGATCGACCCGACCGACAGGTCCACGTTGCGGGTGATGACCACGATGGCCTGCCCCACGGCCAGGATGGCCAGGATCGTGGAGCCGAGCAGCAGGTCCTTGACGTTCTGGGCGGACAGGAACCGCGGGTTCGCGGCGAACGTGACCGCGACCAGCAGCGCGAGCGCGAGCGCGATCCCGAGTTCACGGGCCAGGAAGAGCCGGTGCGTCATGCCTGCGCTCCTGTCGCCGCGACCATCACCGACTCCTCGTCCGCCGTCGCGCGCGGGATGTCGGCCACCAGCCGCCCCTCCCGCATGACCAGCACGCGGTCGGCCATGCCGAGCACCTCCGGCAGCTCGCTGGAGACCATCAGCACCGCCACCCCGTCCGCGGCGAGCTCCGAGAGCAGGCGGTGCACCTCGGCCTTGGTGCCGACGTCGATGCCCCGGGTCGGCTCGTCCACGACCAGCACGCGCGGCGCCGTGGCCAGCCACTTGGCCAGGACCACCTTCTGCTGGTTGCCGCCGGACAACGTGGACACCGGGTCGGTCAGGCGGGCCGCCTTGACCCGCAGCCGCTCGGTCCACGAGGCGGCGGACCGGCGCTCGGCCCCGCCGAGCAGCAGCCCGGCGGTGCTGAGGGCCCACCGCCGCGGCAGCGTCGCGTTGCGCTCCACCGACAGCTCCATGACCAGGCCCTGCTGGCGCCGGTCCTCGGGCACCAGCGCGAGGCCGGCGGCGATCGCGGCCGGCGTGTCGCCCGGCGGCAGCCGCCGGCCGTCGACGCGCACCTCCCCGGCGTCGGGGCGGTCGATCCCGAACACGGCCCGGACCACCTCGCTGCGACCGGCGCCGACGAGCCCGGCCAGCGCGACGATCTCGCCGCCGCGCACCTGGAACGTCACGTCGCGGAAGAAGCCCCGCCGGGACAGCCCGCGGACGTCCAACCGCACCTCCCCCGGTGTGGTGTCGAGCTTCGGGAAGAGTGTGGCGACGTCGCGGCCGACCATCCGGCGCACCACCTCGTCGACGCTCCGCTCGGCGGCCGGTCCGCTGTCGACCACGCGGCCGTCGCGCATCACCGTGATCCGGTCGCAGAGCGCGTAGACCTCGTCGAAGCGGTGCGAGATGAACAGCACCGCGGCGCCGTCCGCGCGCAGCGCGCGGACGACGGCGAACAGCCGCTCCACCTCGACGCCGGAGAGCGCCGCGGTCGGCTCGTCCATCACCAGCACGCGCGCGTCGGTCGACAGCGCCTTCGCGATCTCGACCAGTTGCTGGTCGGCGATCGACAGGCCACGGGCGGGCCGGTCGGGGTCAATGTGGACGCCGAGCCGCGCGAAGAGGGCCGCCGACTCGCGGCGCATCCGCGCCGTGTCGATCCGGCGCAGGCTCGTCAGGGGCTGCCGGCCCATGAAGATGTTCTCCGCGACCGAGAGGTCGGGAAAGAGCGTGGGCTCCTGGTAGATCACGGCGATGCCGGCCGCGCGCGCGTCGGCCGGGCCGGCGAAGGCGACCGGCGCGCCGTCGAGGAGGACGGTGCCCGTGTCCGGGGCGTGCACACCGGCCAGGATCTTGACCAGTGTGGACTTGCCGGCGCCGTTCTCCCCCACCAGCGCGTGGGCTTCGCCCGCGCGCAGGGTGAGGTCCACGTCCCGCAAGGCGGCGACCGCCCCGAAGGATTTGCCCACGTGCCGCAGCGCGAGCATCGTCCCTCCCTTGACGGTCCCATGAAACGTTTCATAACGTTGCGGAAGACACTAGGGATGTCGATGCGTCGCCGTCAAGGGTTTCGCCACGGTTACTGTTTTGTGGCCGAACGCCGCCGCCCGGCTGAGAGATGGGAACCATGCCGACAACGAGCATTAAGGAGGTCGCCCAGCGCGCCGGCGTGTCGCTGGGGACCGTCAGCAACGTGCTCAACCGGCCCGACATGGTCGCGCCGGCCACGCGCCAGAAGGTGCTCGACGCGATCGCGGCGCTCGGCTACGTGCGCAACGACTCGGCCCGGCAGCTACGCGCGGGCCGCAGCCGCACGATCGCGGTCGTGGTGCTCGACGTCGCCAACCCCTTCTTCACCGACGTGATCCGCGGCGCCGAGGAGGCGGCCGAGGCCCGCGGCGCCATGGTGATGGTCTGCGACAGCGGCTCCGACGCCGCCCGCGAGCGCCGCTACCTGGAGCGGCTGGAGGAGCAGCGCGTGCAGGGCGTGCTCATCACCCCGATCGACGAGGGCCCGGCCTCCCGGCTCGACGGGCTGGTCGCCCGCGGTACGCCGGTCGTGCTGGTCGACCGCGTCTCCGGCACGCGCGACTGGTGCTCGGTCTCGGTCGACGACGTGCTGGGCGGGCGGCTCGCCGGCGAGCACCTGGTCGCGACCGGGCACCGGCGGGTGGCGTACGTCGGCGGCCCGGCCTCGATCCCGCAGGTCGCCGACCGGCTCGCGGGCTTCACGACGGCGGTCGAGGGGCGGGCCCAGCTGACCGTGGTGACCACCTCGCACCTGACGGTGGCGGCGGGCCGCGCGGCCGCCGCGACCCTCGTCGGCACCGCGAGCGCCGTGTTCTGCGCCAACGACCTGCTGGCCCTCGGCGTGCTCCAGGAGATGACGCTGCGCGGCCTGCGCGTGCCGGAGGACCTCGCCATCGTCGGGTACGACGACATCGAGTTCGCCGCGGCCGCGGCCGTCCCGCTCTCCTCGGTGCGGCAGCCGCGCGAGCTGCTCGGCCGCACCGCCGCCGAGCTGCTGCTGGCGGAGACCACCGACGACGCGCACGAGCACCGGCAGGTGGTGTTCCAGCCCGAGCTGGTGGTGCGGGAGTCGACTACCCGCCGGAGTGGCCCTCCTCCGCACCGTCCGCGGTGAACGCGCCGCTGCCCGGCTCGGTCTCCAGGAAGACGTGCTGATGCCCCAGCCCCGCGTCGATGTTGACCTGGTCGAGCTGGGTCGCGGCGATCGACCACGCGGTGGCGGCGCCGGTGCGGGCCCGGTCCGCCAGGGCCACCAGGTCGCCGCGCTGGGCCGCGGGCACGGCGTGCGCGGCCGCGTAGAGGTCGACGGCGACCTGGAAGTCCCCGACGGCCGCGCGCAGGCCGCCCCGGGCCACGTTGGTGGCGGTCGTGCCCGACGGGCTGTCGGCGTGCTTGGCGACCAGCGCGCGCATCGTGGCCTGCCAGCGCGCGACGGTCGCCGCGTCGGGCGGCGGGCCGCCGTCGAGCGCCGGGTCGAACTCGGCCAGCAGCGCGGACAGCTCCTGCTGCGACGCGCGGGCGGTGGTCGTCAGCTCCCGGATCTGGGCGACGTCGCGGCGGGCCTCGGCGGCGCGGATCTCGTCGACCGCGCGGGCCGTCGCGTCGGGCCGGCCGGCGAGGAACCCGGCGAGCCCGGCGGCGAGGGCGGCGAGCACGACCGCGATCACGGCCCCGGCCAGCGGGACCCGGCGGCCACTCGGGGCCGCACGGACATACGACGGCTTCCCGGTCCTGCGCGACATCGGCACTCCAGCGTCGATCCGACAAAGGGACGACGGCTCCGCCGACAGGCCATCGATCGGCACGACCCTATTACGTGGTCCGCGGCACCGGCAAGAGCGCTTTACCGGGGTACGGGCGGGGCCTAGGGTGTCATGGGCGCTCCCGCGCCGTACCCGTTACATCCGCTCCCGGGGGACACGATGCGACCGACCGGCTCGACCGGCGTGGGCCTGGCGCTGGCGCTGCTGTCGGCGCTCACCTTCAGCACGTCCGGCCCGTTCGCCCGGTCGCTGATCGAGGCCGGCTGGTCGGCCGAGACCGCGGTCGCCGCCCGGGTCGGCCTCGCGGCGCTGGTGCTCGCCGTCCCCGCGGCCGTGGCGCTGCGCGGCCGGTGGCGGGTCCTCGCCCGCAACGCCGGTGGGGTCGCGCTCTTCGGCCTGCTCGGCGTCGCCGCCGCCCAGGTCGGCTACTTCAACGCGATCCGGTACCTGCCGGTCGGCGTCGCGCTCCTGATCGAGTACCTGGCCGTCGTCCCGGTCGTGTTCTGGATGTGGGCCGCGCACGGCCAGCGGCCCCGCCGGTTGACCGTCGCCGGCACGGTCGTGGCCGTGGTCGGGCTCGTCCTCGTGCTCGACCTGACGGCGCCGACCCGGGTCGACCCGGCCGGCGTCCTCTGGGGCCTGCTCGCCGCCGGCGGTCTCGCGGCGTACTTCGTGCTCGGTGCCCGCGTCGACCCGCAGCTGCCGGCGCTGGCGCTGGCCAGCACCGGCATGGCCCTGGGGTCCGGCGCGCTGTGGCTGCTCGGGGCGGTGGGGCTGTTCCCGCTGCACGCGACGTTCGGCCGGGTCACGCTGGCCGGCCACGGCACCAGCTGGATCGTGCCGGTCCTCGGGCTCGTGCTGGTCTCCGCGGTGGTGGCGTACGTGGCCGGCATCGGCGCCGCCCGCGCGCTCGGGGCCCGGCTCGCGTCGTTCGCCGGGCTCACCGAGGTGATGTTCGCGGTCCTGATCGCCTGGCTGGTCCTGGACGAGCTGCCGGCGCCGGTGCAGCTCGCCGGCGGCGCGCTGATCCTGACCGGCGTGGCCCTCGTCCGCCTCGACGAGCGCGATCCGGACCCCGTCGCCTCAGCCCGGAGCCCAGTCGAGGGCGGAAGCGGGCCGCCCGTCGGTGGCGAAGGAGCGCAGCGCGTCGCGCGCGGCGGCGAGGTCGACCAGGCAGCGCCGCGGTAGCCGGCGGGTCCGGCCGGCGACGGTGATCTCCTCGTCGCCGGCGGCGCCGGGCGACTGCGCCACGATCGCGTCGTCGTGCTCGTCGGAGCCGAGGAGCACGAAGTAGCGGCCGGCACCGCCCTCCACCACCAGGTACTGCCCGTCGTGGCCGGCCAGCAGCAGTTCGGTGTGGACACGCTGGTCGAGGGCCCGCAGGGCGGCGTCCAGCTCACCCGGCTCCGGGTCGTCGACGACGATCCGGTCGGGTTCGCCGGCCTGCCAGCGGTCACGCTCCAGTCGCACGGCTCACCGCTCCCCGGCGGGGCCGGCCCACGACTCCTCCACACGGTCCACAGCGCCGGCCGAGGCCGCGCTGTCACACCCGGTCGCCGGGAAGGGCCGGAAAGTTCCCGCCATCTTCCGACAGAAGCCCGGCCAGGGCCCCGATACCGTGGTGCGGTGATCGGGAACCGGTGGGCCGCGCTCGCGGCCGTCCTGCTCGCGGCCGCCGTCGGGGTGGCCGTGCCGGCGTCGCCCGCGCTGGCGCACACCGCGCTGCGCACCGCCTCGCCGGCCGCCACGTCGACCGTGACGGAGCCGGTCGACACGGTGCGGCTGACGTTCAGCGGGCTGGTCCGGAAGGCCGGCACGGAGGTGGCGGTCACCGGGCCCGACGGCACGTCGTACAGCGACGGCGAGGCGACGGCCGTGGACAAGACGGTGACGCAGAAGGTGGCGCCGCTGCCCGTCGGGGTGATCCGAGTCTCGTGGCGCACCGTCTCGGGCGACGGCCACCCGATCAAGGGCAGCTACACGTTCACCAACAAGGTCGCGCCGCCCGTGGCCACGACCCCGCCGGCGCCGCCCACCACGGCACCGGCGACGCCGCCGCCGTCGCCGTCCGCCTCGGTCGACCCGGTCGCCGCCGCGGCGACGTCCGGCGAGGACGGCGGAGGCGCCGGGCTGGCGTGGGCGGTCGGCGGCGGTCTGGCCGCCGTGGCGCTCCTCGCCGGCGGAGTCGTCTGGTGGCGCCGGCGGCCGGCGGCCTGACTCCTCGAGATGCGGGCCGGCGCCGGGCCCGATAGGGTCGCTTTCCGATGCCGGACTCCCCCACGGCGACCCGCCTGCCCTCCCTGACCGGGTTGCGTTTCGCGGCGGCGCTGCTCGTCTTCGGCGTCCACGCGTACTCGTTCATCCCCGTCGGCGGCCTCGCCCGCGACCTCGGCCACCTGCTGCTCGACCCCGGCGACCTCGGTGTCTCGTTCTTCTTCGTGCTCTCCGGCTTCGTCCTGACGTGGGCGGTGCGGGGCGGGCCGGGGCCGGCACCCGGGCGAGGACTCGGGCGGTTCCTCGCCGGGCGGTTCCTGCGGATCTATCCGGCGTACGTGGTGGCGCTCGCGCTCGCCGTCGGCGGCAAGTGGGTGGGCGACCTGGTCGACCCGGCCGGCAACCGGATGAACCAGGTCAACGGCCACAACCTGGGCACGAGCCTGTTCCTGGTGCAGGCGTGGTACCCGGACGAGATCACGTATCTCGGCATCAACCCGGTCGCGTGGTCGCTCTCCTGCGAGGTCGCCTTCTACGCCGCGTTCCCGCTGCTCCACCTGCTGCTCCGCCGGCTGCCCACGGCGGCGCTGCGGGTGGCCGCGGTCGGGTTCGTCCTCGCCGGGCTGCTGATGCCGCTGGTCGCGCACCTGTTCGTGGCCCCCGCGCACCAGCGCTGGTTCGTCTACGTGCTGCCCGCCACCCGGGCGGTCGAGTTCGCCCTGGGCATCGTGCTGGCGCTGCTGGTGCGCTCCGGCGCGTGGCGCGGCCCGGGGCTGGGCCTCGCGTCGGCGCTCTTCGCGGCCAACTACCTGGTCGTCAACCTGATGCCGCACGAGGTACGCGACACGGCGGCGGTCCTGGCCACCACGGCGCTGCTGATCCCCGCCGCCGCCCGCGCGGACCTGTCCGGCGCCGGCTCGGTGTGGCGCCACCCGACCCTGGTGGCGCTCGGCGACGCCTCGTACGCGTTCTTCCTCGTGCACCTGACGGTGCTCACCACCGGCATGACCGTCCTGGGCCGCGAGCACGACTACCCGGTGTGGCAGGCGGTGCCGCTGGCACTGGGGTTCCTCGTCGTGTCCTACCTCGTCGCCCTCCCTCTGCACCGGTTCGTCGAGGCCCCGGCGATGCGGCTGCTCCGCCGCCGCCCGGCCCCGGCCCGCGTTCCGGGCCAGCGCGCACCGGCCCGCGAACGGAGCGATGCCGGCGTACGCTGACCGGATGTGCAGGAACATCCGCGTCCTCAGCAACTTCGAGCCGCCGGCCACCCCTGACGAGATCGAGGCGGCCGCCCTGCAGTACGTGCGCAAGGTCAGCGGCACCACCCGCCCGTCGGCCGCCAACCAGGAGGCGTTCGACGAGGCCGTGCGCGCGGTCACGGACGCGACGCGGCAGCTGCTGGAGCGGCTGGTGATCAAGGCGCCGCCCCGCGACCGCGAGGTCGAGGCGGCCAAGGCCCGGGCCCGCGCCGCGGAGCGCTACGGCCCCCGCCCGGCACCCGCCGGCTGACGACACCGCGACGCCGCGGGACCGCGCCGGCGCCGGCGTGGTAGGACTGTTCGCGTGATCTACGAGTCCCGGCACGTCAGCGTCGCGATCGCCCGGCCGCCGGACGAGGTGTACGCGTTCGCGGCCGACCCGCGCAACCTGCCCCGGTGGGCGACCGGCCTCAGCGGCGCGATCGAGGAGGTCGGCGGTCGGTGGTTCGCCGAGTCGCCGATGGGCCGGGTCGAGGTGGCGTTCGCCGCCCGGAACGCGTTCGGCGTGCTCGACCACGACGTGACGTTCCCGACCGGGGAGACCTTCCACAACCCGCTGCGGGTGGTCGCCAACGGCGACGGCAGCGAGGTGGTGTTCACCGTCTACCGGCGCGAGGGCACGACGCGCCAGGCGTTCGAGGCCGACGCCGCGACCGTGCTGGCCGACCTGCGCGCGCTCGCGTCGATCCTGGAAGGATGATCCGCATGGCGTCCGTGTTCACCCGCGTCATCGACGGCGAGCTGCCGGGCCGGTTCGTCCACCGGGACGAGCGGGTCGTCGCGTTCCTCAGCATCGCGCCGCTGGCGCCGGGTCACACGCTGGTCGTGCCGCGCGCGGAGGTCGACGACTGGACGACCCTGGACCCGGAGCTCTGGCAGCACGTGATGGCCGTCGCCGCGCGGATCGGCGCCGCCGTGAAGACCGCGTTCGACGCGCCGCGCGCCGGCATGATCATCGCCGGGTTCGAGGTGCCGCACACCCACGTCCACGTCTTCCCCGCCCGCGGGCTGGGCGACTTCGACTTCCGCAACGCGCGGCAGGACGTGCCGGCGGAGGAGATGGACGACGCGCAGCGCAGGATTCTCGCCGCGCTCAGCTGATTTTCACCTCGCCGCTTCATATTGAAGCTTTTCTTCATCGACGCGAGCCGCTACGGTAACTCCCAGGCATAGACAGACCGCGATGTTCGCGGCCGCCTGGCCTGCGCGCGCACGCCCCTCCACGTGGACGACCCCCACCATCAGCGGAGGAAGAGATGAAGCTCCGACGCCTGCTGGCCGCCGCCGTGAGCGCGGCCGGCGTGGCCGCGGCCCTCGTGGCCCTGCCCGGCACCCCGGCGCAGGCCGCCACCACGCCCGGCATCGACGTGTCCCACTACCAGGGCGCCATCAACTGGACGAGCGTGCGCAACGCCGGCATCCAGTTCGCGTTCATCAAGGCCACCGAGGGCACCTCCTACAAGGATCCCCGGTTCAACACCAACTACGTCGCCGCCTACAACGCCGGCGTGATCCGCGGCGCGTACCACTTCGCGCTGCCGGACCGCTCCAGCGGCGCCGTCCAGGCCAACTACCTGGCCAGCAACGGCGGGGCCTGGTCGGCCGACAGCCGCACGCTGCCCGCCGCGCTGGACCTCGAGGGCAACCCGTACGGGGCGTACTGCTACGGCAAGACGCAGGCGGCGATGCGGACCTGGATCAGCGACTTCCTCAACACGTACCGGTCCCGCACCGGCCGCCACGCCGTGATCTACACGACGACGAGCTGGTGGAGCAGCTGCACCGGCAACTACAGCGGCTTCTGGGCCAACCACCCGCTGTGGATCGCCCGGTGGGCCAGCACCGTCGGCACCCTGCCGGCGGGAGCGCCGTTCTGGTCGTTCTGGCAGTACACCTCGACCGGCAGCGTCGCCGGGATCGCGGGCAACGTCGACCGGAACCACTGGAACGGCACCCGCGACCGCCTGATCGCGCTCGCCAACAACACGTAGCGACCGTGAGGAAGGGCCCCCTCCTCACGCTTCGCGTAGAGGAGGGGGCCCTTCCTCACTCCAGCGGCAGCTCCATGTGCTCGGCGAGGCCCTCCGCGAGCGCCGCCAGCGTCGGGTGGGTCCAGACGAAGTTGCCGGCCAGCTTGACGCCGAGCCCCGCCTCCAGGCGCGAGCGCAACTCCATGGAGAGCAGCGAGTCGAAGCCCAGTGCCCGCAACGGCGTCTGCGGGTCCAGCGACCGGTCGCCCAGCCGCATCACCGCGCGGACGTGGTCGCCCACATAGGACTCCAGCGCCGCCCGCCGGGCCAGCCCCGGCGGCGTCGCCGCCAGCGCGGCCCGCACGTCGGTGCGCTCCGCCGCGCCGCCGGCCGGCTCCGCCGCGGCGTCGCCGGCCAGGACCTCGGCGAAGAACGGCGCGGACGGCGCCGGCACCCAGGACCCGGGCGGGCCGGGGATCACCCCGGTACGGACCCGCC
>Ga0164243_10009337_pt1 | contig 14285 bp, 15 predicted proteins | sample OricompcompostOP_FD_108781 | JGI IMG/M metagenome (GOLD analysis project Ga0164243, IMG submission 108781) | Organic Plus compost microbial communities from Emeryville, California, USA - Original compost - Organic plus compost (OP) | ecosystem: Engineered > Solid waste > Mixed feedstock >... | reverse complement strand
TGGGGCTGCGGGCAAGCTGAACGATAATCATGGTCTGATCCACCTCGATCATGAGGTGGTCGCCTATGCCTGCACGCATACGACGGCGCAGGTGCGGGCGTGGTTGGGTCGGTTCGTGGCGCGCAGTGAACCCGACCAGGCCACACAGCGCGCGAAGGCCGAGTTGTCCAGGCGGTCGGTGTGGGTGCAGCACGGTGATGATGGTGTGTCGTTCCTGCAGGCCCTGCTCCCCACCACTGATGCGGTGCGGATCGACAACCTGTTGACCGCCGAGGCGAAGAAGCTGCCCGCTGATGACCGGTCGTTGGAGAACAAGCGGGCTGATCTGTTGGTCGACCGCCTGTTCGGTGGTGATCGCACGGGTATGAGTCGCCCGGGTGTGGTCATGGGTGTCACGATCCCCGTCACGTCGCTGGCTGGTGTCACGGGTGAGCCGGGGGAGTCCTTCGATGGTCGGTTCGCTCTGCCGGCCGGCCTGGTACGTGAGCTGGCCACGGCGGCGGGGACGTTGTTCCACCGCATCATCACCGACCCGTTGGGTCGCATCCTCGATGTCACCGAGATCGGCCGCTTCGCCTCGGACAAGCTCGACACAGCATTAGCCATCCGTGATGGAACCTGTGCCTTCCCGACCTGTGCCCGGCCCGCACAAGAATGTGATGACGACCATGTACAACCACACCCCCGAGGGCCCACCACGGGTGCGAACCTACGCAACCTCTGCCGAAGACACCACAACATGAAAACCCTCGGCATCGTGACCACCAGCATGAACTCGGCCGGTCACCACTGGCACCTGCCCACCGGGCAAACCATCACCTCAGAGACCCAGACCCAACCCACCACGACAGCCACCACGACCAGCCGTCGCGAGCTCGACCTCGCCCACTGGCTGCTCAATCTCACCTACGCCGCCTGACCGCTACTCGTCGTCGGGGTTGTCGCCGTCGCCCTGGTCACGCTGGTTGCCTTGGTTGTCGGCGTTACCCCGTGCCGCGTTGTCGTCGCGGTTGTCGTCGTCGTCGTTGTCGCTGCGCGGGCGGATGATCACCGGGGGCGGCGGCGGTGCCTGGAAGGTCGCGGGTGTCAGGTAGTCCTGGATGACACCCATGGCGTCCTTCCACATGGGGCCGGCCAGTGAGCTTCCGGCCGCCTCGCTGAAGCCGACCACACGGCCGTTGACGGTGTTGCCGGCCAGCGGGATCGGCCGGCCGTCCTTGTCGGCGCCGGCGATCATGGCCGCGGCGGACATCTCAGGGGTGTAGCCGGTGTACCAGACCGACTTGTTCTGCTGTGTCGTGCCGGTCTTGGCGGCCGACTGGATGTTCAGCTGCAGGCCGTTGGAATAGCCGAATCCGCCCGGCTCCTGCAGGCCGCGCAGGATGCCGTTGATCTGGGCCGCGATCTCGGTGCTGAGAACCCGCTCGCACTTCGGCTTGTACTCCTTGATGACCTTGCCGGCCGAGTCCTCGATCGAGGCCACCGGCTGGGGCTCGCAGTACATGCCGCCCGAGGCCGGCACGGCGTAGGCGGCGGCCATGTCGAGGGGGCTCACCGAGGTGACGCCGAGGGTGAACGGCCCGACCTGGTCGGTGATGTGCTTGTCGGGATCGAAGGGCACGGTGATGCCCATCGACTCCGCGGTGCGGACGGTGTTGCACAGGCCGGCGTCGCGCTCGAGCTGGGCGAAGTAGGTGTTGACCGACTGGCGCAGGCCGCGGGTCATGTTCATGGTGCCCGACACGGTGGAGTTCGACACCTTCCACTCGCCGGTGCCACCTCCCTCGCAGTCGAAGTAGGTGCCGCTCGGCAGGGTCATGTTGGCCGGGGCGTTGTACGTCTTATTGATCGGGATGCCCTTCTTGAGGGCGGCGGCGACGGTGAAGAGCTTGAAGGTCGAGCCGGCCTGGAAGCCTCCGGAGTCGCCGTACTTCTGCGGCACGGAGAAGTTGAGGAACGACTGCCCGTCCTTCTTGTCGGTGCCCATGGGACGCGACTGCGCGACGCCTCGCACCTTGCCAGTGCCGGGCTCGACGAGGGCCATGGAGCCGATCGCCTGGTCGGTGGCCTCGACGTTGTCCTTGACGGCCGTGTTGATGGCCTTCTGCATGCCCAGGTCGATGTTCGACTTGATCGTCAGCCCGCCACGCTTGAGCCGTTCCTTGCGCGCCGCCTCGGTGTCGCCGAGCGCCTTGTCCTGCAGGAGGTAGCGCTGGATGTAGTCACACGAGAAGGCGGCGACCGAGGTGACACAGCCGTTGGGGAACTCGGTCTGCTTGAGGCGTAGCGGCTCTGCCTGGAGCTTCTGGGCCTCCTTGGTGGTGATCGAGCCGTCCCGGGCCATCGTGGCGAGCACCGTGTTGCGGCGCTGCAGCGCACGCTCGGGGTAGATCGTGGGATCGAAGTCGAGCGGGTTGCGCACGAGACCGGCGAGCGTCGCGGCCTGCACCGGGCTGAGCTTCTTGGGGCTCACCGAGAAGTAGTGATAGGCGGCGGCGTTGATGCCGTACGCGCCGTCACCGAAGTACGCGATGTTGAAGTACCGCTCGAGGATCTCCTTCTTGCTGTGCTTCTCCTCGTAGTCGATCGCGAGCTTGAGCTCGCGGATCTTGCGGGCGACCGACGTCTCGGTGGCCGCTATGCGCTGCTCCTTGGTGGTGGCCTGCTGGACGAGCGAGAGCTTGATCAGCTGCTGGGTGATCGACGAGCCGCCCTGGGTCTGGCCTTCGGAGGCGTTGTTGACGAGGGCGCGCAGCGTGCCACGCAGGTCGAGGGCCCCGTGCTCGTAGAAGCGGCTGTCCTCGATCGAGAGCAGCGCGTCCTGCATGATCGGCGCGATGTCCTTGAGCGGGACGTCCTGCCGGTTCTCCTCGTAGAAGTAGGCGATCAGGTCGCCGTTCGAGGCCAGGAGCCGGGTCGTCTGGGGGTTCTGGGTCTCCTGCAGCTCCATCGGCATCGCCACGATGTCTTCGCCGAGGTCGCTGGCAGTGACGGCCACGAAGGTCGTGGTCGGGATAAGGATGCCGGCCAGCACAACGCCGCCGATGACGCTGAACTTCGCCATCGCCCCGATGATCGAGAGACGTCCGGCCGGCTTCTTCTCCGACTGCACGCGCCGGCGCACGGCCGATTGCAGTTGCTCCCAAGACATGCCGAACAGCGTACGTGACAGGCACGAGTCGAGGCAGTTCACAGGATCGTCGCGCGTCGCGGGGTGGCCCGGAATGACTAGGGCAATCTGATTCCAACCGGTCTGTCAAAAAATCAACTTGATTTCTAGGGTTGGTACCACGATTCACATCGGTCACTCGGGTGACTGTGTCGGGGAGGCGAATCACGTGACGTGGAATGACAACTGGGCGGCATCGGCCGCCTGCATGGGCAAGTCAGATGCTCTTTTTGTGCGCGGAGCCGAGCAGAATCGCGCCAAGCAGGTCTGCGCCACCTGTCACGTGCGTGCCGAGTGCCTCGCCGAAGCCCTCGACAACCGCATCGAGTGGGGCATCTGGGGCGGCATGACGGAGCGTGAGCGCCGTGCGCTGCTGCGCCGCAAGCCGCACGTCACCGCTTGGCGATCGCTGCTGCAGGTCGCCAGCTAGGTCCTAGCTCGTCGCCTCGTCCTCGCCTGCCAGCAATGCGCCGATGAGGCGCAGGCTCTCGAGGTCGTGCACGTCGCCGGCCAGGGCCGGGACGCTCATCGTCGGCACCGAGGGGTGTGCCGCCCGGAAGCTCTTCGTCACGCGGGTCTCGCGCGCCGCGGTGCGCCGCCGCTCGGTGTGCAACGTCAGCAGCTCGGCCACCTGCTGCTCCGCCTCGTCGCCGTTCGCCAGCTTGTGGGCCGCTGCCTCGGCCTCGACGGAGCCGATGCCCGGGGCGCCCCCGGGGTGCACCCGGTTGACGACCAGCCCGGCGAGCGGCATGCCCTCGCCGGCGAGACGCTCGACGAAGTAGGCCGCCTCCCGCATGGCGACCGACTCGGGGGCCGCGACCACCAGGAACGCCGTCTGCGGGGCCTGCAACAGCGCGAACGTGCTCTCGGCCCGTTGGCGGAAGCCGCCGAAGAGCGTGTCGAAGGCCGCGACGAACGTCTGCACGTCGGTGAGCACCTGCGCCCCGAGCAGCTTGTTCAGGGCGCCGGTGACGAGGCCGAGGCCAGCGCTGAAGAGCTTGGCCGGGCCCTTCGCAGGCGCGAGCATCACCCTCACGAACCGGCCGTCGAGCAGCGACGAGAGCCGCTCGGGGGCGTCCAGGAAGTCGAGCGCCGAGCGCGATGGCGGGGTGTCCACGACGATCAGGTCCCAGGGGGGATCAGATGTGTCTTCGGCTCGGTCTTGGATGAAAGAGGTCGCCTGACCATGTAACTGCCCCAGTTTCTCCATGGCCATGTACTCCTGCGTGCCCGCGAACGAGCTCGACAGCGCCATGTAGAAGGGGTTCGACAGGATCTGCGCGGCCTTCTCGGGGGAGGCGTGGGCCTCGACCACCTCGTCGAAGGTGCGCTTCATGTCGAGCATCATCGCGTCGAGCGAGCCGCCGTCGGCCCCGGCGCCCTCGACCGGACGGGGGACGTTGTCGAGCTCGGTCAGGCCGAGCGACTGGGCCAGGCGGCGTGCCGGGTCGATGGTCAGCACGCAGACCCGCCGGCCCTGCTCGGCCGCACGCAGGGCGAGCGCCGCAGACGTCGTGGTCTTGCCGACGCCTCCCGATCCGCAGCACACGATGATCTCGACGCCGCGGTCGGCGAGCAGCGCGTCGACGTCGAGCGCGCCCCCGGTGGCTCCATTCGCGGCGCGGGGACGTCCTGGGCGACCGGTCGGTGACGTGCGCACGCGGGCGGTCATGCGACCCCCTCGTCGCGCAGCGCGCGGGCGAGCTCGTAGAGGGCGCCGAGGTCGATGCCGTCGCGCAGCAGGGGCAGGGTGGCGACCGGGACGCCGGTGGCGCGGAGACGGGCGCTCTGGCGGTCCTGCAGAAGCTGACGCTCACGGCTCGCCCGGCCGGCGTCGAGCAGGGCCGGTGCGGCGTCTGGGTCGAGTGCCACCGCCCGCAGGACGGCGGCGACCGCGTCGGTCGTGAGGTCACCGGACCCGACGGCCTCCTGCGTCGCCGGGCTCAGGGCGCCGGTACGCACGAGGTTGACGATGATGTTGCCGACGGGCAGGCCGGTGCGGCGTAGCCCAGTGATGCCGTCGAGCGTCTCCTGGACGGGCATCTCCTCGAGCAGCGTGACGACGTGCACCCTGGTCGTGGGGGCGTGCATCATCCGCATGATCGAGTCGGCCTGCTTGCGGACGGGGCCGACCTTGGCGAGGCCGGCGACCTCGGCGTTGACGTTCAAGAACCGGGTGATGCGCCCGGTCGGCGGTGCGTCCAAGATGACGGCGTCGTAGGCGAACTGGTCGCCGTCGCGTCGACGCGCGGCCTCGTAGACCTTGCCGGTGAGCAGCACGTCGCGCACCCCGGGCGCGATCGTGGTGGCGAAGTCGATGACGCCGAAGCGGTCGAGGGCCTTGCCCGCGCGGCCCAGCCGGTAGTACATGTCGAGGTACTCCAGGAGCGCTGCCTCGGGGTCGACGGCGAGGGCGAACACCTCGCCACCGCCGAGCCCGGCGGCGACCTTGCGCTCCTCGTACGGCAGCGGTGGCACGTCGAAGAGCTGCGCGATGCCCTGGCGGCCCTCGACCTCGCAGAGCAGCACCCGCTGGCCGGCGTCGGCGAGCGCCGTGGCCAGGGCGGCAGCGACCGTCGTCTTGCCCGTGCCGCCCTTGCCGGTGACCACGTGCAGCTGCGTCGAGAGAGCCACCAGTGCAGCGTATCGGCCCTCCGTGCACACGCATCCGGTCGCATGATTCGTTGCTCCTGCTGGCACCGTTGAGTGCCTGCAGGGGTGACGGCGAAAGCCCGCAGGGGAGACAGCCGGTGCGGGGAACGGCATCGCGGCCGAGGTGCTCCTCGACCAGGCGACGCAGGTCCTGCGGCTGGTGGCGTCGAAGGCGTGACGTCGGTGACGACTAGAGTCGGCTCATGACCTCCTGGGAGTACTTGACGGCACCGTTGCTGGTGCACTCGACCAAGCAGATTCTTGACAACTTCGGCGCCGACGGCTGGGAGCTCGTCCAGGTCGTGCCGGGAATGAACCCGGAGAACCTCGTCGCCTACTTCAAGCGGCCCGTGTCCTGATGGGCGCGGTAGAGGCTCGACTGGCCGAGCTCGGCCTCGAGGTCCCGGCAGTCGTCCCGCCGCTCGCAGCCTACGTGCCGGCCGTGCGCTCGGGCTCGTACGTCTTCACCTCAGGCCAGCTGCCGTTGCGCGACGGCGTGATGGCGACCAAGGGCAGGGTGGGGGCCGAGGTGTCGGCCGACGAGGCGTACGACCTCGCCCGCCAGTGCGGACTCAACGCGATCGCCGCGGTCAAGGCAGAGATCGGCGACCTCGACCAGGTGACCCGGGTCGTCAAGGCTGTCGTCTACGTGGCCAGCGCACCCGACTTCACCGGCCAGCCAGCTGTCGCCAACGGCGCCAGTGAGCTGTTCGGCCAGGCTTTCGGCGACGCGGGCAAGCATGCCCGCAGCGCCGTCGGCGTCTCCGTACTGCCCCTCGACGCATCCGTCGAGGTCGAGCTGATTGTTGAGGTTTCCTGATGCGCACCCCCCTTTCCGACTCCTTCGACCCCGAGATCCTCAAGCGCACGCCGGTCGAGCCGCGCCTCGCCGCCACGATCGTCGTCACCCGCGGCGGTGAGCACGGGCTCGAGACCTACCTGATGCGTCGCCAGGCCACGATGGCCTTCGGTGCCGGGCAGTTCGTCTTCCCCGGCGGCAGCATGCACGACACCGACGCCGACCTCGACATCCCGTGGGTCGGGCCTGCGCCGTCCGTCTGGGCCGAGCGCTTCGGCTGTGACGAGCGCACCGCCAAGGGTCTCGTGACCGCTGCCGTCCGCGAGACCTTCGAGGAGACAGGTGTGCTGCTCGCCGGGCCCGACGAGCACACGATTGTGGGCGACACGGGTGGCGAGGAGTTCGCCGGAGCTCGCGACGCCCTCGAGAAGGACGAGCTCCTCTTCGCCGACTTCCTCACCAGCCACGGCCTCGTGATGCGCACCGACCTGCTCGGCGCCTGGGCGCACTGGATCACCCCCACCACAGCGCCTAAGCGCTTCGACACCCACTTCTTCGTGGCGCTGCTGCCCGAGGGCCAGGCCGTCGGCACGATGTCCGGCGAGGCCGACCAGGCCAGCTGGCTTCCGCTGACCGAGGCCATCGCGGCCGTCGACGCGGGCGAGATGAGCATGCTGCCGCCCACGCTCCACACCTGCCGTGAGCTGGCCGAGCACAAGCCGTCGGAGCTGCTCGCGGTGGCCGCCCAGCGTGTCATCCGCACGGTGGCGCCGAAGGTCGTCGAGGACGGTGGCAGGTACTACCTGGAGAGCGACGCATGAGCCCGGCCGTGCGGGTCACCGAGCGGGCGTCCTACGTGCTCGCCAAGAACCCGGGCATCATGACGCTCGACGGCACGTACACGTACGTCCTGCGCGAGCCCGGCGCCGCACGCTCGATCGTGGTCGACCCCGGTCCCGACGACGATGCGCACCTGCAGGCCGTCCTGGCCGAGGCCGGTGAGGTGGCGCTGGTGCTCTTCACGCACCGGCACTTCGACCACACCGAGGCCATGCAGACGTTCTGCGCGCTCAGCGGCGCACCGGCCCGCGCGGTCGACCCGGTGTGGTGCCTGGGCGCCGAGCCGCTGCGGGGCGGCGAGATCATCACGGTCGACGGGCTCGAGGTCGAGGTCGTCCTGACCCCCGGTCACACCGACGACTCGGTGAGCTTCCGGCTGCTGGCGGAGCCGTCGCTGCTCACGGGCGACACCATCCTGGGACGTGGCACCACGATCGTGTCGCACCCAGACGGGCAGCTGGGTGCCTACCTCGACTCGCTCGCGCACATCCGCGAGATGGTCGAAGAGGGGCTCGCGACGCGTCTGCTCCCGGCACATGGCGGCGTCATCGACGAAGCGGCCGCAGTGGTCGACTTCTACCTCGAGCACCGCACCGAGCGCCTCGAGCAGGTGCGTGCCGCCGTGGCGCAGGGCCTCACCACCCCCCGCGCCGTCGTCGAGAGCGTCTACGCCGACGTCGACGAGGTGCTGTGGCCGGCGGCCGAGCGCTCGGTGGCCGCCCAGCTGGAGTACCTCCTCACCAACCCCACCTGACCTCCCCTCCCCGAGATTTGGCGCCTAAACCACCACCAAAGTGGTGCTCCGTGGTGGTTCAGGCTGCAAATCTCGGGGGTCCACAGGGGGTGGCGGGATGGTGGATGTCCACAGGTGCGGCGCCTCGACCTCGCCACCTGGACCGGCGGTCGTGACCGTGGTGCCATGCCCGCACCGCGCCCCTTGCCGCCCGAGCTCGCCGGTCGGGTGTTCACCCGCGCCGAGGCTCTGGCGCACGGCCTGACTCCTCGGATGCTCGACGGCTCGCGCATCGTCTCGATCCATCCCGGCGTCTACCTGTACGCGGCCACCGAGCCGACGCTCGCACGGATGGTCGCGGCGGCCCGTCACGTGCTTCCCCCGGACGCGGCGCTCAGTCACGTCTCGAGCCTGCGCTGGCGCGGCTACGAGGTGGGCCCCGAGCTGCCCCTGCACTTCTCGACGAATGCGCCGCGCCACGTCGATCGCGAGGGCCTCGTCGTCCACCGCCGGCAGGGCTGGATCCATCCCGAGTACCTCCGCGGCGTACCGGTGCTCGGGCCCGATCGTACGTTCGTCGACTGCGCCACACGGCTGTCTGTGGCCACTCTGGTGCGCATCGGCGACTGGCTCGTGGCCACCGGTCAGACTGACGTCATGACGTTGCGCGACTACGTATTGGCGTCCCACCTGGACGGCGTGCAGCGGGCGCGCCGGGCCGCCCTCCAGGTGCGCACCGGGTCCGAGTCACCGCGCGAGACGGATGTCCGCCTGGCTCTGTTGGATGCCGGTCTGCCCGAGCCGGAGCTCAACGTCGACCTCCACGACCGACGCGGACGCTTCATGGCGCGCGGCGACCTCGTCTACCGCAGGTACGCGGTGCTCGTCGAGTACGACGGATGGCAGCACGAGCGCGATGCGGCGCAGCGTCAGCACGACCATCTGCGTCGCGAGCGTCTCGAGGCCGAGGGCTGGCGCGTGATCGTCGTGACGATCGCCGACATGCGCGATCCGTACGCCGTCGCGGCACGTGTGCAGCAAGCCCTCATCCAGCGTGGCTACTCTGCCTACTCCCCGAGATTTGGCGCCTGAACCACCACCGACCCTGCGCGTGGTGGTGGTTGACCCGCCAAATCTCGGGGAGGGTTAGCGGGCGCGCTTCTGCAGGCGGTCGAGGTCGAGGATGACGACCGAGCGCGGCTCTAGCCGCAGCCAGCCGCGCGACGCGAAGTCGGCGAGCGCCTTGTTGACCGTCTCGCGGGACGCGCCGACGAGCTGGGCCAGCTCCTCTTGCGTGAGGTCGTGGTTGACGTGGATGCCGTCGTCGGCCTTGCGGCCGAAGCGGCTCGCGAGGTCGAGCAGCGCCTTGGAGACACGACCGGGGACGTCGGAGAAGACGAGGTCGCCGACGACCTCGTTGGTGCGGCGCAGGCGGTTGGCGAGCTGGTGCAGCAACGCGCGGGCGACGCCGGGATGGTTGATGAGCACGGGGCCGAGGGCATCGTGCGAGAGCGCCTTGAGCTCGACGTCGGTGACGGCGGTCGCGGTGGCCGAGCGGGGCCCGGGATCGAAGAGCGAGAGCTCTCCGAACATCTGACCGGGGCCGAGGATGGCGAGCAGGTTCTCGCGTCCGTCGGGGGAGGTGCGGCCGAGCTTGATCTTGCCGTCGGTGACCACGTAGAGCTGGTTGCCCTCGTCGCCCTCGTTGAACAGCACCTTGCCGCGCTTGAGTCGCGAGGTGGCCATGGACGCCTCGATCGCCACTGCCGCATCGTCGTCGAGGCCGGAAAAGAGCGGTGCCTGACGCAGCACGTCTTCGTTCACGAGGATTCCTTCGATTCTCTGTCTCGAGGTCAGGTCCGTCCCGGCCCCTCGTGCAGTTTCCCACACATGGGTCGGTTCCTGCCGCTCTTCGATGTGCCACGTACGCTGACGGCGTGCCGACCCGCGCGCCCAGCCGCCCCGAGACGACGCTGGTCCGTCGTGCGCGGAAGATGAACCGGGTGCTAGCCGAAACGTATCCCGAGGCTGGTTGCGAGCTCGACTTCGCCAACCCTTTCCAGCTCTTGGTGGCCACCGTCCTGTCGGCGCAGACCACCGATCGCAGGGTCAACGCCGTCACGCCGACGCTCTTCGCCACCTGGCCCGATGCCGCCTCCCTCGCGGGCGCCGATCGTGCCGCGCTCGAGCAGACCATCCGCTCCACGGGGTTCTTCCGGGCCAAGTCCGAGAGCCTCGTCAAGCTGTCGTCCGCGCTCGTCGAGAACCACGGTGGCGAGGTCCCCGGACGCCTCGCCGCCCTCGTCGCGCTGCCGGGGGTGGGGCGCAAGACGGCCAACGTCGTGCTCGGCAACGCCTTCGGTGTCCCCGGCATCACGGTCGACACGCATTTTGCGCGGCTCGTGCGGCGGTTCGGCTGGGTCGACGCGGTGACGGCGAGCGACCCGGTCAAGACCGAGCACGCCGTCGGCGCGCTCTTTCCCCGACGCGACTGGACGATGCTCAGCCACCACCTCATCTGGCACGGACGTCGCCGCTGCCACGCCCGCCGACCTGCGTGCGGCGCCTGCCCCCTCGCGCGCTGGTGCCCCTCCTTCGGCGAGGGACCCACCGATCCGGTCGAGGCAGCCGCACTGGTCACCACCCAGGGCCGCGCATGAGGCGCCTCGTCGTGGGTGTGACGGCGCTCCTCGTCGTGCTCGCGGGATGCAGCTCGCCGCTCGACGATCCCGACACGTCGGACCGTCCGACCTTCGGCTCGTCCGCCACCGGATCTCCGGACGCCGACCCCACCGGTCTGGCGGCTGCCAAGGCCGACGCCGGCATCGAGGACTGCCCGGCCTCTGACGGCGACCCGGCGACGTCCGGTGGTCTGCCCGACCTCGTGCTCGACTGCCTCGGCGGCGGCTCCCCGGTCGAGCTGGCGCGCCTGACGGGCACGCCGCTGGTGCTGAACTACTGGGCCAGCTGGTGTGGCCCCTGCCGCGAGGAGATGCCGCTGCTCGCCCGGCTCGACGGTGCGCTCGGCGACCGGGTGCGGATCATCGGCGTCGACATGGACGACCCCGACCCTGCGGACGCCCTCGAGCTCGCCGCCGCGTCCGGCGTCACCTTCCCGCTGCTCTCCGACCCCGACTCCGACAGCAAGGTCCCCCTGAAGGTCGTGGGCCTGCCGCAGACTGTGTTCGTCGACGCCGACGGACGTGTCGTCGCCACGGAGCGGGTTCCGTTCCGGTCGTACGACGATCTCCTCGAGGCCGTCACCAAGCACCTGGGAGTCGAGCCGTGAGCACCGAGAACCTGCCCGGCTGGCTCGACCCCGTGCTCGAGATCGCCCGGTCGGCCCCGGATGTCGCGCTCGCGCCGCGACGCATCCCGCACCCGCCGACGAACGCCCGCCCCGCCGCGGTGCTGATGCTCTTCTCTGACGGCGAGGATGGCCCCGAGCTGCTGCTCACCCGCCGGTCGAGCCGCCTTCGTCATCACGCCGGGCAGTTCTCGTTCCCCGGTGGCGGCGCCGATCCCGGTGACGCCGACGTCACCGCCACGGCCCTGCGCGAGGCGTACGAGGAGGTCGGTCTCGACCCGGCATCCGTGCAGGTGCTCGGCCAGCTGCCGGAGCAGTGGCTCGCCGCCAGCAACTACGCCGTCACCCCGGTGCTCGCCTACTGGCGCGATCCGCACCCGCTCGGCCCGGTCGAGTCGTTCGAGGTCGCCGAGGTCCACCACACGCCGATCAGCAGCCTGGTGGAGCCGGATAACCGGTTCATGGTCACCGGCCCGAGCGGGTGGCGGGGCCCGGCCTTCGAGATGGGCGCAGACATCCCGCTGTGGGGGTTCACCGCGGGCATCATCGCCAGGCTCCTCGACCGCGTCGGATGGTCCGTGCCGTGGGACGAGTCGGTCACTCGGCCGCTAGTGGAGCCCTGGTGAACTCTCTCGACGTCATCATCGTGGTGGTGCTCGTCGCGTACGCGGTGTCGGGCTACGTGCAGGGGTTCGTCGTCAACCTCGTCGCGACCGTCGGGCTGCTCGCGGCCGGGCTGCTGGCCGTGGCGCTTGTGCCCCGGGTGCTCGGCGGTGGCACGCCGACGCTCACGTCGTCGCTGGTCGCGCTCGGCATCGTCATCGCGGCCGCGGCGGTCGGGCAGGCGGTCGGCACCTACATCGGCAACGACCTGCGCAGCGGCCTGCGGTCGGGTCCGGCCCGCTCGATCGACGCCGCCGGCGGCGCCGCGCTCAGCGTCGTGGCGGTCCTGTGCGCCGCATGGGCGCTCGGCTACTCGGTCAGCGGCACCCAGCTGCCCTACTTGTCGACGGCCGTCCGCGGCTCCACGATCCTCGAGCACGTCGACGACGTCATGCCACACCAGGCGGCCGGCGTGCTCAACTCGTTCAACGAGGTGCTCGACGCGAACCTCTTCCCGCGGTACCTCGACCCCTTCGAGAGCGAGAAGATCACCGCGGTCGCGGCGCCTGATGCGCAGACGCTTCAGCAGGCCGGTGTGCGCTCGGCGTCCGGCAGCGTCGTCAAGGTCATCGGCCAGGCACGGTGCGACCGCGGCATCGAGGGCTCGGGCTTCGTCTACGCCCGCGACCGCATCATGACCAACGCGCACGTCGTGGCCGGTGTCGCCGAGCCCATGGTCGAGGTCGACGGACGCAGGCTGCGCGCGGAGGTGGTGCTCTTCGACCCCGATCTCGACGTCGCGGTGCTCGCCGTCGGTGGCCTCGGTGTCACTCCGTTGGCCTTTGACACGACGGGTGAGGCGGGCCAGCCCGCCGCGATCCTCGGCTACCCGCAGAACGGCCCGTTCGACGCCCGCGCCGCGCGCATCCGCAACGAGATGGACCTGCGCAGCCCCGACATCTACGACAATGGCCAGGTGTCACGTCAGTCGTTCTCGGTGCGAGGACTGGTGCGCTCGGGCAACTCCGGCGGTCCGCTCGTCTCGTCCGACGGCAAGGTCCTCGGGGTCATCTTCGCCGCGTCGATCACCGACAGCTCGACGGGTTATGCGCTCACGGCGAAGCAGGTCGCCCACGACGCGGCAACCGGTCGCACCGCGACGAGCCCCGTGTCCACCGGGAAGTGCGCCTGATGCGGAGCCTCCTCGCGGCGCTCCTCGGCCTGGCCGCCGCCCTGGTGGGGCTCTTCGCGGTGCCGACCGCCTGGATCGCCCACAACGTCAGCAGCGAGGACGGCTACGTGGCACTGACCGAGCCGCTCGTCTCCGACGCCGCGTTGCAAGACGCCGTCGCGGCCTATGTCGCCGAGACGCTGGTCGACCGGGGACGCCTGCCCGAATCGTTGCAGGGCCCTGCCACCACGGCGCTGACGGCAGCCGCCCGCCAGGCCGGCTCCGCGCCGGGATTCGTCGAGGCGTGGTCGCAGACCCAGGCGCTCTCGCACCGCGCCACGTTCGGCCCTGACGGCGACGGCAGCCTCCGGATCGATCTCGCGCCCCTGGCCGAGTACCTCAAGGGTCATGTCACCGGCGCGCTGCCCGTCGAGGTGGGGCTGCCCGACTCGCTGCCCATCACGGTGGGGCAGGCCGACCCCACGATCGTCACCCAGGTCGACGAGGCCCCTGACCGGGCGCTGCTCGGGACGGTCGCGACGGGCGTGCTGGCGCTGGGCGCGCTGGTCGTCGCCCGCCGCAGGAGCACCGCCCTGGTCTGGCTCGGCGTCGGTGCGCTCGCCGTGGCCGCCGTGCTCACGGCCGTCTCCCACCTCGTGGTGCCCGAGCTGATCGACAGCACTGCCGGGGTCACCGACGTCGGCCTCACGCTGCAGCATCTGCTCGTCGAGCGGGTCGCCGGCTCGCTCAGCACCTGGACGTGGATGGTGGCGATAGGCGGTGCGGTCGCCGTGGCGGTGGGCCTGCTGGCCCGCCTCGTAGGCGCTCGCCGCTAGCTCGAGGAGATTCCACTCCCCAACTTTTGGACACTTGCGGGGCATTTCTCGGGGCGGTCTCAACCGGTAGTTGCAAGATGTTGTGTCTACTGGAGGTGGAGATGCCTGGTTCTCGTTTGACCGAGCCGGAGCGGCTGGTGATCGAGCGGGGTCTGAAGGCGGGGCTGACGCAGGA
>Ga0164243_10009335_pt1 | contig 14287 bp, 13 predicted proteins | sample OricompcompostOP_FD_108781 | JGI IMG/M metagenome (GOLD analysis project Ga0164243, IMG submission 108781) | Organic Plus compost microbial communities from Emeryville, California, USA - Original compost - Organic plus compost (OP) | ecosystem: Engineered > Solid waste > Mixed feedstock >... | reverse complement strand
GTACGGGACACCTGTTTTTTCCTGCTATCGGCAAAGAACAGCCACACATGTAGCTCGTTTCCCCTTACCGCTTCGTCAAAAGAGATGAACGCCTCTCCTTCATGCCGCAGGGCGGTTTGGCAAAGGAGCAAATCTAATGAAACGCTGTAGGCGATGGCATAGCCCACATCGTCCATAGCACCACCCACGCCATAGGTCTTGGGGTTCCATACGACTTTGACTCCATCGTGGGTCAATATTGCCTTTTCCGCCCCTGCAGTGTACAGCGATCCGTGGCTAAATTTCAGCGCCGGGTAGTTGAGCGTGACCTGATCGTCCTCCTCCACGAATGCATGGTCATAATTGTAGCTGAAGGCGGCGTTTTTCGCGGTGGCCCGGCTGGTAAGACTACGGAAGCCGATATCAAGCACCGGAGTGATCTTCATAAAAAACTGGTTGAGTAGCTTGAACTTCTGATGCTGTACGGCTTGCTTCTCCGAAGGCTTGAGCTTGTTGCGTTTGACCGTATGCATCCCCTTCATGTAAGGGATTTTTCGCCAGCTGCTGCCAATCACGCTACCTACTTTGCCTTTGAATGGACCATTTATACCTTCTTTAAAAGTTGCCATATCGCTTATTAATTGGTTATCAATCCGTTTCCAAGAACAAGTTTAAAAAATTCCGATAGGTGTTCCAAAATATATTAGTATAAAATTTATATGATTTATTTATAACCCTTATAATTTTAATATCTATAATATATTTATTGAGGTCTTTTAATTGACAAAAACACGGTAAAAAGACGATGAAAAGACAATAAAAAGACTATAGATTATAATTGTATAATCTAATTTTTATAAATTTTTACTCATCCTATTTCTAGAGAATTCTTGATCACTTCTTTTCGGCTTTTGGGAAGCTTGCCGTAATCCGCTAATTCTGCACCGTACGAAAAAAATTATTCGAGGGGGAGCTAGCCAAAAGAAACACATCCAACGGTGTCAGGTGATTTTAATCGCACGATGAGTTGAACTGTCAACGATGGATTGACACGGCGAACGACTCAGGTATCAATGAAGTTGCGGGGTTTGCCAACGGGCTGTTATAGGTTTACCAGGCGGTAAAAAATGCCTTCTATACCAAATGGAGCAATGGTCCCATGGAAGGGAATGTGAACCGCCTGAAAACCATCAAAAGACAGACGGCCGCGGCTCGCTTGATCTTTTAGAAGGAAGATTGATCCTTACTCCTTCTTAACCACCAAAAGTGGGGCAGAACCAAATAAATTATTTACGACTATACCAGTTTTCAATTTGGATGTTTTCCAACTTTTCGAAATGTTTAATATTGTCGGTGACTAAAGTTAAGCCATACTCAATAGCGGTAACTCCAATGAGTAAATCAAATTCATCATGTAATGGTGTTCCTGATTTGCGCAAACGTACTTTTTCTTTGGCGTAACGTCCAATAGCGCCAAATATAGGGACAATGAATAATCCCCCAACGAAATCATCTACGGCTTTATGGGATTTTTTTGGGTTATCACTGTTCTCCGCGCCAAATCGTAATTCGGCAACCGTGATCTCGGATATATAAAAGTTCTTCTTCCCCTTTTCTCGGATTATCGTCGTCAAATCCAGTTTTCCGCGGAGATAAAAAACACAAATACTTGTGTCTAGGAGATATTGCATTAGAGTTTTATATCTTTTTTTCGGAATTTTCTCGAAGCTCTGATTTCTTTAACCAAGTCTTCCGCAGGAATGTCAGAAGCAAATGCTCCAAATGATTTAAAAAAAGCTTCTTCTCTTTTACCTTTGTCTTCCTTAATGGATTTGGATAAACTTTCAATCAATTCAAGTTTTGTGACTGAATCCAATCCGCTAAAAAGGGATGAATAACTTTTTACGATTTGTTTCATAGCGACTGACATGACAAAACTAGTTTACATCAAAAATACGTATAATTCTATTAAATACAAATTCTCAACAGCTCATCCGCTAAGGCCTAGATCTCTGAAAATCTCTCAGAATAGCTCAAGTTGCTGAGATGTATCCGGCCGCTTTCCTATTTCTTTTCCTCTTTAGCGCAGTGTCCAATTCTGCGAAATTTCCGCCCTCGGCAACGATAACTATCAGATCTACGAAAAGCCGATAAGGCTCCCTAATTTCATCCCCTAGGCAGTATGTATTGTATTTATTGCGGTGGAATATACCAAAGGGTTGGAAACAACTGCTTCGGACGGCAAAAACTATGATGAATTATATCTGAAAAGTATTTTGGGGTTATGAGCTGAGTGAAGCCGTCACTCACGGAATGACGGGACGGCCATGAAATCCACTTCCAATAATTTTTTGAGCGTTGCCTGCGTCCAGTGAGTAGGGAGGATCCGAAGCAGCGTGTTGCGAACACCGATCATCAACGGATGTGTATATTGTGCAGCGCGTCCGATTTTCCAGGACGTATCGGTAATATATTTCGTTCGTTTTAATCGCCTTATCTCGAAATTTTTGAAGGCCGTCTCAATCGAGCTGTTCTGTTTAATCTCTTGGTTCAGCACGGCGACATCTTCGAGGGCTTGGCAGGCTCCCTGGCCCATATTTGGAGTAGTAGCATGCGCCGCATCACCGATCAGCAATATGTTGTCGTAAGCGAAGCGGGTTAGCGGTTTGATGTCGACGATGTCATTCCAAAGCAGGTCTTCGTCGCTCGTATTGGATAAGATTTCCGGGATGGGGTAATGATAGTCGCGGAAATTTTGCAACAAGTCGGTCACTGAATATTTTTTGTATTTGTTGCTGTTTTGAGGAGCGTTGATGCAAGCATACCAGTAAATGCGGTCATGAATTAAGGGTGTCATGCCAAACCTGCCTTTGGAACCCCATGTTTCCGAACCATGTTGCAAGCCGATGTTACCATTGGCAATCGTAGCCCGCCAGCAGGTATAGCCCGCATATCGGGGCTTGGCTTCGGGAATTAGTTGTTGCCGGGCGATGGATCGGACACCGTCCGCCACGATGAGGTAACGGCAACGGTAAGACGTGCCGTCTTCAAACGACAGCGAAACCGTATCGGCGATTTTTTCAAATCGCTTGAGCCGCTTGTCGAGAAGAATCCGTTCGGAAGGAAGCTTCGACAACAAATAGCTGTGCAAGTCGGCACGGTGGACCGTGAAATTTTTCTGATTGTACCTCGAACTCAGACGTTGGGTGTCGGGAGCGATTAGGGTGCGGCCTTTGTGATCCAAAATGGCGTAAGTTTCCGTGTAATAACCAATCTGTTCGATTTCCTCGCGAAGGCCGAGGTAATCAAATGCCTGCATTGCGTTTGCCGCTAAACCGAAACCAGCACCGATGCCTTTCAGTACCGCGGCTTGTTCGAAAACAAGAAAATCCTTTTTTAAATCCAAAAGGGCAATTGCGGCGGACAGGCCTGCCACCCCACCTCCGATGATTGCGTATTCACAGTCGAATTTCATGTTTCTTGCTGAGACCGTTACCAAAAATACACAAATGGGTCGGATTCAGAAGCTATTTATTTTGGCACGATGATTGATGGTTGTATATGCAACTATATTAAAAATGGATAATAACATAATTGAAACAAAAACATTTTATGATTTCCTGACGGGGAAGGCCTATACGGCATTATCCCGGCGCCTGCAGAAAAATCTTCGCGATGCAGGTCTTGACATCACGAGTGAACAGTGGAGTATTTTGTACGCGCTATGGGAAGAGGAGGGACTTACACAGCAGGAGTTGGCGCAGCGGACATTTCGGGAGAAGACCGCAATTACCCGATTGATAGACAATTTAGTACGTAGCGATCTGGTGATTCGGGTTGCAGATAAAGGTGATAGACGCACCAATCTGATTTACCTGACCAAAATCGGAAGGCAATTAAAAACGGTGTGTATGGAGCAGGCCAACCAAACGTTGCACGAGGCACTAGCCGGGGTAGACACCCCCCATATACACATTGCAAAAGATACATTGAAAAAAGTTTACGAGAACTTGAAATAAGTTAGTTAAAAATTGGAAGTTAGTTTAAAATAGTTGTATATACAACCATGTGTAATATGTGTACGATGAATAAGCGAATCTATCCGGTGTTATGCTGGATGTTTCCCATGTGGATGTTGGTGCCATTGGCCGGTTTCGGCCAGGAGGCACCTACGCTTGCGCAGTTGGCCGAGCGTGCTATCGAAAAAAGTCATTCACTAGCGAATGCCGAGCTGGATATCCAATCTGAACGGGAAACACGCAAGGGGATCCGAGAGACTTACTTGCCGCGTGTGGAAGCAAATGGAAAATTTGCACACGTAAATGCCGATGTATTGGTGGATCTTCCCACCACCACGCTCCCTTTGTTGAATATGCCGTTGTTTGATGGCAATGAACGGTTTCAATCCGCGGGCAATTTATGGACGTCGGATATCACGGCTTCGGCCGTGCTATTTAGCGGTACCAAGGTTCCGAAATTGGGCAAGGCGCTCGACCAGAAAATAAGGGCACAGGAGATTATGCTGGAAAAACGCAAGCAGGAAATCATGGACCAGGTAAGTACTGCGTATGATCAGCTCGCGTTGCTCCGCCAGGTACAAGGCGTGTTGGAGGAAAGCCAAAAACGGCTCGATATCGAGAAGAAGACCGCAGAGAAGGCGTTTGGATACGGTCTTATTACCTCCTACGAGCTGAACAAATTGGATGTTGCCGAGGCGACGTTCGTAGCGAAAAAGCAGGAGTATGAGGGAAAACGCAGATTGCTTCTCCAGCAGTTGCATCAGCTTACCGATGTTCCAGTGGATTCATTGGCATTAATCGAGCACACCCTTCAGCCTTACTCGCTCGCGGCCACATCCGAGGGCATCGCCAATCGGCCGGAGGTTGCCGCCTTGGATGCAGCCATCGAGGCAAACCGATACAAACTGCAGGCAGAACGAGCCCATTGGGTACCTCAGGTACAGGCCTTGGCCCGCGTCGGCTATTATGGCCTTACCAACGGGTCGCTAAAAACGCCGTACACGCTTCCGGTAAGTGGCCAATCAGTCCAGCTGGGTATCGATCGCTTGCAGGCCTTCCCGAGTTATATGGTCGGTGTTGGCTTCCGGTGGAACCTGTTTGACGGGATGCAGGGAAGGCGGGCGGTGAACAAGGCGAAAATAGAGGTTAGGAAAGCCGAGAATGAGCGGCAGGAGGCAGAGGAACTCCTTAATTTGAATCTCATTAAGGCGCAAACGGAGTACGAGCTGGCCAATAAGCAGTTGACAACGGGTCAAACCCGCTTGAATACGGCAAAAAATGCCCTTAACATCGCGCAGAAGGAATCCCGTGTCGGATTGATCAAGCCTGCGGAACGCATCGCCGCGGAAACCGATTACCAACAGGCTGCATTGGATTACTACCAGACGGTTTTCAATCAGCGCCGGGCTGCGTATCAGCTGCTGATCGCCACCGGAAATTTAACGCTTGAAAAACTAAACTAATAACTTGATAAAATTTACCGATCATGAATAGGAATATAGTAACCATGATGCTTTTTGCGGCTACCCTGTCGGCTTGTAGCACGACGGTGGAAAAGGGTGTTGAAGGCAAGATCAAAAGAGAGGCCATTACGGTAACGACGAAGGTGCCCGGAAGAGTGGCAGAATTGTTGGTTTCCGAAGGCGACCGGGTCAGGCGGGGGGATACCCTTGCAGTCCTGGACATTCCCGAAGTGGACGCAAAAATTGCACAGGCACAGGGTGCCGTACGGGCCGCCTCGGCCCAATATGAGATGGCCGAACGTGGTGCCACGGCCAATCAACTGAAGCAATTGCAAGCCAAGCACGATGCGCTGAAGGAACAATATGAATTTGCACGCAAGTCATTTAGCCGTGTGGAGGCCATGTTCGCCGATTCACTGATTTCTCCGCAGCGCTACGACGAGGCGATGGCCAAGTTTCAAGGCGCACGTGCGCAATACGATGCCGCGGTGGCTGAACTCGCTGAGGCCAAATCCGGCGTACGCATTGAGAACAGACAGATGGCGCTGGGGCAACAAGAACGGGCCGCCGGTGCCCTTCGCGAGGCTGAGGTGGCATCCGGTGAGCGCTATATTCTTGCGCCGGCCGACATGACCATTGAAACCATATCCTTGCATGCCGGCGAGCTTGCTACACCCGGTTATAGCATTTTCAACGGATACCTGCCGCAAACCACGTGGTTCCGGTTTACACTGCCGGAGAGCCAGGTAGGCAAGGTTCAGCCGGGCCAGCAAATCCGGATCGTTGTACCGTACCTTGATAAAACCATCGAAGCAAAAGTTGCGGCGATCAAGCAGCTGGCAAAATATGCCGATGTTTCTACGGCGTATCCGGATTACCAACTGGAGGAGGCTGTCTATGAAATCAAGGTTCGGCCCGTGCAGCCGGACGAAGCCGAAGCTTTTCTCAATAACGCGACCGTAATCTTAAACTATTGATCATGCGCACGTTCATCCAACTAGTCAAACGTGAGTTTCAGCTTTTCTGGGCAAACTCCGTACTGCGACTGCTGTTCATTGGGGCGCCGATCCTGTACGGCGTGTTGTTTGGGTTTGTGTATCAGAAAGGTAAGGTGACCGACCTGAACATCCTCGTGGTAGACCAGGACAATACACCGCTGAGCAATCGGCTGATCGACATGCTCAATGACAATGAGGTTCTCCACGTTGTGCAGGTCAAGCCTGAGCGACTGGATCTAAAGCAGGACCTGATCCGGCTGGACGGACAGGCGATTGTCGTCATCCCCGATCGTTTTGAAGCGGATGTGCTTCAGAATCGCTCGCCGGAACTCAATGTCCAGATTAATCTGGCGAACATCCTTACGGCCAACTACGCGTCGCGGTCCATTCAATTGGTACTGGGTTCGTTGAATGCCGGATTGGAAATGGAGGCCCTCCGTAAGCGGGGTACGCCGGATTATGCGGTCGCCGAGAAATACCAAGCGTTCAGCACGAACTACGTGCGTTTGTATAACCGCTCGTCCAATTACATGAGTTTTCTGTGGCCGGGCATGCTTGCTACGATTGTCCAGCAGGTGCTGCTATTGGCATTGGCCCTAAGTTTTGCACAGGAATACGAACGCGGTACGTTCAAGTCAGAGTTGCTGGCGCAAACGCGTTCACCTCTCAAGGCGATTTTAGTTAAATGTATGCCTTATTGGCTGATGATGATCCCGATAGGTTTGTTCTTCTGGGGACTGCAACAATACTTCCATGTACCGTTGATCCCGCATCAACCGGGTCCCAGTTTATTGTTGTTTATGCTCTTCATCGCGGCCTCCTCGTTTATGGGGATCTTGGTGAGTATATTGATACCCAGCCAGCTAAAGGCCACCGAAGTCTTGATGGTAGTGGCTACCCCGAGCTTTGTCCTCAGCGGATTCACCTGGCCACTGAGTCAGATGCCCGGCTGGGTCTCCATGGTCGCAGATGTCATTCCCCTCACGCATTTTCTCGGCGGATACCGCATCCTGCTCATGCAGGAGGGATGGATGGGCGCGATCCACCCGCAACTGCTTGCACTGACGGTATTGACGGTTGTGTTTGGATTGTTGAGCTATGTGGCTCTGGCGTTGAAAATAAGACGCGTTTCCCGGAAAGGCCAGCCGTCTTCTTAAGACCTGGGGGCACTTTTTATTTTTGGAAGGTGCCGACCAACCAATCGGGGAAAATACCCAGCAGCAATACCGCTAAGACGGTCAGCGTCGCTATCAAAACGAGGTAGGATTGAGTGGGTCTGATATCGATAGATTCCTCCGATTTCCGAAGAAATGCATTCAGTGGTACTTTGAAATAGTAGAAGAGGGAAATAACGGTCGTGAGTGCCCCGACGATAAGCAGAATAATCATGCCCGGGTTGCCGGTCAGTTGCCAGTTGCCAAAGACCGACGTAAAGACCAGCAGCTTGGCGACAAATCCTGCAGTGGGAGGTAACCCGGTAAGGGAAACCAGCAGGACGACGAAGCCAACGAAAGTGACGGGCATTACCTTTCCCAACCCATGATACTCACGTACATCGGTGGCGCCGGTGCATACTTCCACGTGGTCGACCAACATGAATACCCCCATATTCATTAACGCGTATATGGATAGGTAAAACAGGAGAACGGCATAATCTCCCGCAGAATAGGCCAGCACCGCCATCATGAGAAAGCCCGTGTGGCCGATGGATGAGTAAGCCATCATCCGTTTTACGTCGGTTTGACGCAATGCGGCCAGATTGCCCAGCAGCATGGTAACGACGGCCGATACCAGTATCAGCGTATGCAGGTATTGATAGGCCATACTTTCCACCGGCCAAGCGTATAGGATCCGCGCAAGCAACGCGATGCCGGCGATCTTTGGAGCGGTAGAAAGAAAGGCAGTCACCGGTGTAGGCGCACCTTGGTACACGTCGGGCGTCCAGAAATGGAAAGGCACGAATGAAAGTTTGAATCCAATACCCGTAAAGACCAGCAGCAATGCCATTGCGATAAGTACGGGTGCCGTGCCGGTTAGCCCCTGGATATGAGCAACGGATGTAAAGTCCAGATTGCCCGTAAAGCCATACAGAAAGGAGAGGCCGTATAGCATCACGGCAGCACAAACCGATCCAAAAAGTACATACTTCATGGCAGCTTCTGTCTGTCGCCCATCCTTGGCGAGGTAACCGACCATGAGGTACGATCCGATGGACACCATTTCGATGGCGACGAACACCATGAGCCAATTGGTAGCCATGGCCATCAGGTTCAGCCCGATGTGAACCGCCAGCAGGATGCTGTACAGATCGGCCGTTTTTTTCGGATGTGTGCTGAAGCCTGGGTTTGCCTGTACAAACAGAACGAATAGGAAACAGACAGCCGCGGTAAGGACGCGGGTATATCGGCCGAAGGCATCTGCGTCAAGCATCCCGAATAGCAGATCCGCTGCCGTGGGCATTGACAATTGCAATAGGCTATACCCCCCCGCCAATAGAATACCCGCAGCGGTGACGACAAATGTACCGTGCTTCCACCGCTTGTCCAGGAACAATCCGGTGCCAATGCTACCAAGAAACGTAATCGCCAGTACCATTTCGGGCAGCAACATCGGCAATCCTGCGAGAATATGATCCAGTTTATCGCTTATATCGGGTAGTAGTTGGGGCATTGTCAATTCTCAACTTTCAGTTCTCAACTTCAATTAGTAACCACCAACTCCACCAGTGCCAATACCGATGCATTGATCTTGTCGAATGCCAGTGCCGGAAATATGCCCAGGGCCAGTGCCAATCCAAGCATCGGCAACATAATGAGGGTCTCGCGCGGAGATGCGTCGGTGAGCGCCTTTGTCCATTCTTCGCCCCCTTTTAGGCGCGTTTGACCAAAAAACATGCGTTGCAATGTCCACAGGAAATAAGCGGCGCTCAAGAGGATACCCAGCGAACCGGCAATAGCCATCCAGCGGGGGAGGATGCCATTTGCGCTTTCGGCGTTGAAGGCGCCTATGATGACGAATGCTTCGCCAATGAATGCCGAAAAACCGGGTAGGCCAAGCGATGCAAAAAACGTAATGGCAACAAAGACGGTAAACCGGGGCATTATACTCGCCAGTCCCCGGAAGTGATAGATGTTGCGGTCGTGTACGCGGTCATACAGCATGCCGACCAGGAAAAACAGCGCGGCAGAGAGAAAGCCGTGGCTGATCATCTGGAACATCGCTCCGGCCGTTCCCTCCGTAGTGAGCGAAGCAATACCAAGCAACACGAACCCCATGTGGGATACCGATGAATAGGCAATCATGCGTTTCAGGTCGCGTTGGGCAAGTGCCACCAATGCGCCATAGATGATCGATACCACGCCGATGAGCCCCAGCCACCATGCAGATTGTTGGGCTGCGTCTGGGAATATACTGAAACAGATGCGCAATATGCCATAGCCCCCCACTTTGAGCAAAATGCCCGCCAGTATGATGGAAATGGGCGTGGGAGCTTCCACGTGCGCATCGGGCAACCACGTATGCAGCGGTACAATAGGTACCTTGATGGCAAAGGCAACGAACAACACGATAAAGCCCAGCAAACGGGCGGAAATGCCGACCAGCTCATGATTGGCAGCGATCGAGAAAATCGCGTCCGGTGCGTAGTTTGCCGGATTCATCATGTACAACATGTTGAATGTGTGAGCGCCCGTTTCTGGATTGGTCACCGAGAAATAGAGGCCTACAATGACAAGGAGCATGAACACCGATCCGAATAACGTGTAGAGAAAGAACTTGATGGCCGCGTATTCGCGCCGTGCACCGCCCCAAATGCCGATCAGGAAATACAACGGCAGCAGCATCAACTCATAAAAGATGTAAAACAGGAAGAAATCCAGGGCACCAAAAACGCCCATGACTGCCATATCGAGGATCATCAACAGGATAAAATAACCTTTGACGCTTTTCTGGATGTTCCAGGAGGCACCGACAGCAATGATCATGACCAGTGCCGTCAAAAACAGAAAAGGCATGGAAAGTCCGTCGACGCCGACAAAATAATCGACTTCCAGTTGTCCGAGACTACCAAGATCCAGGCGTATCCAGGGCGTACGGTCGACGAACTGATATAGGCGTTCATCGGTAATTCCAGCCCCTTTGGGGTGGAAGAGGTAGTACATACCCCCACTCAATATCAGCTGTAGTATTCCAGTGAACAGTGCAACATATTTATAGATGGCCTTTTTCCCGGCGGGAATGAAAGCCATTAAGAGCGCGGCCGCCAACGGTATGAAAATAAGTAGAGTCAATAGGTGCGGGTTCATAGGAGAACGACGATATGATAAAGCAGGATTACCAAAATTAGCAAAAATAACGTAGTAAAGTAATGTTGCACGCGCCCGGTTTGAAGACGCCGGAATACGTTGCCGAGCCCCCATGCAAGCTTTCCGACCAGTCGCACAAGGCCATCTACGAGGCGTTGGTCTATCCACGCAGCCGTCGCAGCAAAGGAGCGGCCCAGTGCAGCAAGGCCGTTCACCGCACGGTCGACGATGTAGTGATCCGTCCATAGCAATAGACGTGACAGCCGGAGGATAGGGCGGACCACGGTGGCATCATACAGCGTGTCCAGATAGCCCTGGTTTTGGGATAACCGGTAAAACAGGCCGGTAGTCTTCAAGGGATATCTTCCATTGACGTACCAATGCCACGCAACGGTCGCGGCGACACACGTTGCCGAGGCGGTCAGCAGCGGAATGACGAGATGCAGCATCCGGAGTGGCGGCAACGTAGAGACCGTAGTGGTCAATCCCTGCATCAGCCACACATGACCGTCGTTCAAGGGATGGATTGAAAATAAGGGGAAAAGTGAGCATCCCGCTAAAAAAAGCATGGGGACGAGCATCTTGGCAGGAACTTCGTGAGGTCGAATGGTACCGTTAGCCGAAGCCACGGAAAAAGCGCCAAAGAAGACCTTTGCCAGGAGCCGTAGAATGTAGAAGCTGGTCAGCATGCTTACCAGGGCCAGTACATAGGGAATGAGTTTGGCGGCCCCGGGTTGGAGCGCTGCCCATTCAAACGAATGGACGATCAGCGCATCTTTGGAAAGGTAGCCGCTGGTAAAAGGAAACCCGGCGAGTGCCAGCGAGGCGATAAGCATCGCAGCAAACGTAAGGGGCATATACTTACGCAATCCGCCCATATTGCGGATATCCTGAGGGTCGATGGCCAGTCCATGTGTTTCCTTGATGTGCTGCATCTCGTGAATAACCGCACCGGCGCATAGAAACAACAAGCATTTGAAGAATGCGTGCGTGGAAAGGTGAAACAGCGCAACCGGATACATGCCGATACCGATGCCGACCATCATGAAGCCCAATTGCGAGATGGTGGAAAAAGCCAGTATTTTTTTAATGTCAAATTGCGTCAAGGCGAAATAGGCTGCCACCAATGCCGTTATAGCACCCGTCGCGGCGATCACCAGCAGGACCGTCTCGTTGAACACCGGAAAAATGCGGGCAAGCAAAAACACGCCTGCGGCTACCATGGTAGCGGCATGGATGAGGGAGGACACCGATGTCGGTCCTTCCATGGCATCCGGCAGCCATACGTGAAGCGGAAATTGCGCGGATTTGGCCATCGCGCCAAGGAAAAACGCCAGCCCGGCCACGGTAAGCCAGGGTGCTGGCAGCGTTTCCGGAGCGGCAACGAGCGCCCCGGTATCCAAGGTGCCGAGGTGACTATACGTAAGGGCGATGCCAATGAGAAAGCCGAGATCCCCGATCCGATTGACAATAAAGGCTTTTTTATTGGCCTGTACGGCGGCATCTTTGGTAAACCAAAAACCGATGAGCAGATAGGAGGCAAATCCCACAAGCTCCCAGCAGACATACATCAGCAGCAGGTTGTCGGCAACTACCAATCCCAGCATGGCAAAGCAAAAAAGACTCAAGTACGTCCAATAGCGGTGAATGCCCGGATCTCCCTTCATGTAGGCGGCCGAGTAGATGTGTACGGGCAGCGCAATCAGGCACACCAGTACAAGCATCAACACCGCCATGTTGTCGAGCATCAGTCCTACGTGAAATTCTTGGGAACCGACGGTGAACCAGTTCCATTGCACGTGAATGGGCTCCTGGTTCCATACCTGGCTGAAGGCATACCCCGCCGCTAACAGGCTTAGTGAAATCGCGGAAATAGCAATCGCCCCGTTTCCGGCTTTTTTGCCGAGTGCCGCGGACAAGAGGAATCCCAGAAATGGCAATAGCACCGCGGATAGAGCGGCCAGTAGCGGATATGTGAGTGCGGTTGCAGGCAAAATCAATCCTTTAAGTTTTTAATGTCTTCCGGATTTACCGATTTATGGAATTTATACACATTGAGAATAATAGCCAACGCCACGGCTACGGCTGCGGCTGCCAATACAATCGCAAACAGGGCAAACACCTGTCCGCCGTATAGCGTTTTATCATACCGGCCGAACGCAACCAGATTCAAAATTGACGCATTGATCATCAGCTCAATGCCTACCAACACCAAAATAGCGTTGCGCCGGGCCAATACCGCATACAGGCCTGCTGCAAACAAGCAAGCGCCTACGATCAGGAAATGGGTAAGCGGGATCACGGCTTAGCCTCCTTCCTTGTAAGGTGAGCGGCACCGATCAATGCCGCCATCAGCAGAACCGAGACAATTTCGAAAGGCAACAAGTATCGGGTCATAAGCTGTACACCGATGTGCTGTATTGTCTGATCCGTCGGCATAATGACCGTATCCTTTTCACGGGAGGCTGAAATCCATGAAGGCTCTTCCGCTCCCAGCTGAAGGGAAGTGTAGATCAGGACGGCAAGAAATGAAGCTGCAATGACGGCGGACTGCCACGCAGGCAAGGCAAAGAAATGGGAAACCCCTACTTGCAGATCCTTGAGTAATTCTTTATTGGAGAGCATGAAGGCGAAGAGCATCAGTACCAATACGCCCCCCACATACACTAAGATCTGCGTGATTGCCACAAAGTCGGCCAACGCAAATACATACAATCCTGCGACCGAAAAAAGGACAATGAAAAACAAAAACAACGATCGGGCTATATTGCGTATACTCACCAACAGCCATGCAGACGCAATCGCAACCGTGGCAAAACCATAAAACAGGAGTGCGGTCATGCTCATCAGCTCCTTTTGGCCGCCTCCTTTTCGGCCTGGAATTTGGTCCATTCACGCTTTTTCTCTTCGATTTCGGTCGGCGTCATCTCGGCAAACGAATAAGTCAGTTCGGCCAAGTTGGTCATACTGCGGTCGTATTGATCCGTCATGGTGATGCATTCGGTGGGGCATACGACGGTGCATAAACCGCAGTACATGCATTTGGCCATATCGATATCAAATTTTGCGGCATATAGACGTTTTACGCTTCCATCGGAGGTTTTGCCGATCACATCGGTCGCTTTGATCGAGTCGATGGTAATGCAATCCACGGGACAAGCCTTTGCACACAGGTCACAGACGATGCAATCGTCGATTTCCACATCCAGCTGATAGCGTGCTACCTCGGGAATAGGCATCTTTTCCCTCGGAAATTGTACCGTGGTAACCCCCTGTTGCTTATCAAAGTAATCGCTTTTGCGCACGTCAAGCACTTCACGCGAACGGCGTGCGCCAAAAAGGTGAGCGAGTGTGATCGCTAGTCCTTTCGCTGCGGTAATGAAGGCTTGTAACGCTATTTTAAACATTTTTTTTCGGCTATCAGCAGTCAGCTATTAACTATCGTAACTATCGGTAGTCGGCCGCTAACGTTGTGCTTTATTTCTAGTTTTTTTGTTCATTACTTTCTTGTTGCCCTGCTCCCT
>Ga0164243_10009334_pt1 | contig 14288 bp, 11 predicted proteins | sample OricompcompostOP_FD_108781 | JGI IMG/M metagenome (GOLD analysis project Ga0164243, IMG submission 108781) | Organic Plus compost microbial communities from Emeryville, California, USA - Original compost - Organic plus compost (OP) | ecosystem: Engineered > Solid waste > Mixed feedstock >... | reverse complement strand
GTCGCCTACTCCGGACCGGAGAACGGCAGCCGCGAGACCGCCTCCTACGTGCTGGAGAGCGGCTCGGCCCGCTTCGTGTTCACCTCGGTGATCAAGCGGTCCACCGAGTGGGGCGCCTTCCTCGAGGACCACGTGGCCGCGCACGGCGACGGCGTGATCGACCTCGCCATCGAGGTGCCGGACGCGCGCGCCGCGTACGAGTACGCGATCGAGCACGGCGCCACCTCCGTCGCCGAGCCGTACGAGCTGAAGGACGAGCACGGCACCGTGGTGCTGGCCGCCATCGCCACCTACGGCCAGACCCGCCACACCCTGGTCGAGCGCGGCGGCTACGACGGCCCCTACCTGCCCGGCTACGTCTCCGCCGACCCGATCGTCGAGCCCCCGGCCAAGCGGTCCTTCCAGGCCGTCGACCACTGCGTCGGCAACGTCGAGCTCGGCCGGATGAACGAGTGGGTCGAGTTCTACAACAAGGTCATGGGCTTCACGAACATGAAGGAGTTCGTGGGCGACGACATCGCGACCGAGTACAGCGCGCTGATGTCGAAGGTCGTGGCCGACGGCACGCTCAAGGTCAAGTTCCCGATCAACGAGCCCGCCGTCGCCAAGAAGAAGTCGCAGATCGACGAGTACCTGGAGTTCTACGGCGGCGCCGGCGTCCAGCACATCGCGCTGAACACCAACGACATCGTGCACACCGTCCGCCAGATGCGCGCCGCCGGCGTGCAGTTCCTGGACACCCCGGACTCGTACTACGACACCCTCGGCGAGTGGGCGGGCGAGACCCGCGTGCCCGTGGAGACCCTGCGCGAGCTGAAGATCCTCGTCGACCGCGACGAGGACGGCTACCTGCTGCAGATCTTCACCAAGCCGGTCCAGGACCGTCCGACCGTCTTCTTCGAGATGATCGAGCGCCACGGCTCCATGGGCTTCGGCAAGGGCAACTTCAAGGCCCTGTTCGAGGCGATCGAGCGCGAGCAGGCCAAGCGCGGCAACCTGTAGGCGCCGCGCGCCCTCAGGAGGACTCGGGGCCCGCCTGGACGGACGGCTCACCCAGGCGGGCCAGCGCCTCCTTCGCGCGGGGCGCGTGCAGCGGCGAGAACCACGGGTTGATCCGCAGCGCCTCCGTCAGATGGCGGCGCGCGGCCCCGTACCGCTCCAGGGAGCGCTCGGTCATCCCCCGGTGGTAGACGAACAGCGCGCTGCGCACGCCCCCGCCCTCGGTGCCCTCCGTGGCCCGCACCGCGAACGGCAGCGCCTCCTCGTGCTCCCCGGCCCGGTGCAGCGCCCAGCCCAGCGCGTCCGCGACCTCCGTCGACGGCTGCCGTTCCCACTCCGCACGCAGCCGCCGCACCGCCGCCTCCGGATCCCCGTGGTCGGCCTCGAACCGGCCCAGCACCAGCTCCTCGTCCGCGCCGTGCGCGGCGGCCAGCCGTACCCGCTCCCGCAGCAGCGCGTACCGCTCCTCCGCGGCCGGCCGCATCCCCAGCGACTCGTACAGCTCGCCCAGCTCCAGCGCGTACTCCGGCCGCGGATTCGTCGCCAGCGCCGCGCGGTACGCGTTCAGCGCCTCCGTGGTGCGGCCCAGCGCGGCCAGCACCCTGCCCTGCCCGGCGTACGCCGCCCGCTGGTCGGGGTCGGTGCGCACCGCCTCCCGGAACTGGCGCAGCGCGTCCTCCCGGTCGCCGCGCTCCCAGGCGAGCTGCCCGGCCCGCTCCAGACAGGCGGCGCGCTCGGCGGGCTCGCCGGCGGCCGACGCGGCGTCCGCGAGCTTCGCCGCCGCGTCCTCCCGCCAGCCCCGGTCCCGGTAGACGGCCGCCGCCCGCACCATCACCTCCGGACCCGAGCGCAGCTTCCCGAGCTTCTCCAGCAGCCGGCCGGCCTCCTCGTCGTCGCCGAGCCCTGCGGACGCCTCGATCAGCGGCGGATACGTCGTCCACCGGCCGGGGTCCAGTTTCCGTGCCGCCTCGCCCCAGGCGCGGGCGCTCGCGTAGTCGCGGCGGGCGTTCGCCAGCACGGCCATCGTCCGCAGCGCCGGCACGTCGTCCTTCCGTACCTCCAGCGCGGTGCGCAGCGCCTTCTCGGCACGCGGCCAGTAGCGCGGGTCGGACAGCCGCAGCCCCTGCTCCACCCGGGCCGCGCCCAGTTCGGCCCAGGCGCGGGCGTCCCGGGGGTGGGTGCGCAGCTGCCGTTCGCGCTCGGCGGCCAGCGCCTCCAGGTCGCCCAGCGCGGCCGGGACACCGCTGGTCACGGCGGCCAGGGCGCGCTCCGGCGGGGTGGGCGCCGGGGGCGGCTCCTGCCCGCCCCACGGCAGCGTCACCAGCACCCCGCCCAGCACGGCGGCGCCGGCGGCCGAGGCGATCAGCGCGCGGCGGAGCCCCCGTCTGCGCGCACGAGGCGTGTCGTCCATGGCGCACACTGTGCGTCACACACCGCCTACATATGATCATCACACTCCGACGGGACCCGGCCGCTTCCACGGGGTTCACACCGATGGCCCCGGGTGCGACGCTGTGATCATGAGCCGTATCGAAGCGCGACGCGATGAAGACGCGGTGGCGGCCGGACCTCTCGTCGACCGGCTGCTCGGCGGCCTGCCCGCGGAGGCCGTCCTCACCGACCCGGACGTCACTGCCTCCTACGCCAACGACATGGCGAGCTTCTGCCCGGCCGGCAGCCCCGCGGTGGTGGTGCTGCCCCGGACGGTCGAGCAGGTCCAGCACGTGATGCGCACCGCCACCGAACTGCGGGTGCCGGTCGTCCCGCAGGGCGCCCGCACCGGCCTGTCCGGAGCCGCCAACGCCACCGACGGCTGCATCGTGCTCTCGCTGACCAAGATGGACCGCATTCTGGAGATCGACCCGGTCAACCGGATCGCGGTCGTCGAACCGGGCGTCATCAACGCCGCCCTCTCGCGCGCCGTCGCCGAGCACGGCCTCGCCTACCCGCCGGACCCGTCCAGCTGGGAGATGTGCACCATCGGCGGCAACATCGGCACCGCCTCGGGCGGCCTGTGCTGCGTGAAGTACGGCGTCACCGCCGAGTACGTCCTCGGCCTGGACGTCGTCCTCGCCGACGGGCGGCTGCTCACCACCGGCCGCCGCACCGTCAAGGGCGTCGCCGGCTACGACCTGACCCGGCTGTTCGTCGGCTCCGAGGGGTCCCTCGGCATCGTCGTCCGCGCCGTCCTCGCGCTGCGGCCCAAGCCGCCGGAGCAGCTGGTGCTGGCCGCCGAGTTCGCCTCCGGCGCCGCCGCGAGCGACGCGGTGTGCCGCATCATGGCCGGCGGTCACGTCCCGTCCCTCCTCGAACTGATGGACCGCACCACCGTCAAGGCGGTCAACGACATGGCCCGCATGGGCCTGCCGGAGTCCACCGAGGCGCTGCTGCTGGCCGCGTTCGACACCGCCGACCCCGCCGCCGACCTCGCCGCCGTCGGCGCGCTGTGCGAGGAGGCAGGCGCCACCCAGGTCGTCCCCGCCGAGGACGCCGCCGAGTCGGAGATGCTGCTCCAGGCCCGCCGGATGTCCCTGGTCGCGCTGGAGGCCGTCAAGGGCACCACGATGATCGACGACGTGTGCGTGCCCCGCTCCCGGCTGGGGGAGCTGATCGAGGGCGTCGAGCGGATCTCCGAGAAGCACGGGCTGACCATCGGCGTCGTCGCCCACGCCGGCGACGGCAACACCCACCCGACGGTCTGCTTCGACGCCTCCGACCCGGACGAGTCCCGGCGGGCCCGCGAGTCCTTCGACGAGATCATGGCGCTCGGCCTGGAACTCGGCGGCACCATCACCGGCGAACACGGCGTCGGCGTGCTGAAGAAGGAGTGGCTGGCGCGGGAGGCGGGCCCGGTGTCCATGGAGATGCAGCGGGCCGTGAAACACGCCTTCGATCCGCTGGACATTCTGAACCCGGGCAAGCTCTTCTGACCGAGAAGGTGCCCGAAAGGGGTGGGGTCCGGCCGGACGGGACGTCCGGCCCCCGCCCGTCTGATAGATGTGGTGGCCCCCGACCCATCCCTCGAGCAGATACGGGACGACGGACATGAGCGCCCCAACCCCGGCACCCGGAGACGACAGGCCCCGCGAGGGGTACTACCCGGACCCCTCCATTCCCGGATACGTCCGGTACTGGAACGGCGCCTCCTGGGTGCCGGGCACCAGCCGTCCGGCACCCGCCGACGGAGAGCCGCTCGCCCCGCCGCCCGGCGCGGCCCCGGCCGCGTCCTCCGGCGCCGCCCCGGCCGTGCCGTCCGTGGAGGAGACCGGCCCGCACTTCTTCGACGAGGACCCGGACGACGCGCCCGCCCCGGCGGGCGGGTCCACCAAGGCCCCGTCCCCGGCCGACGCCCAGCACGGCAGCCGGCCCGAGCCCGCCTCCGCCTGGGGCGCCGACCGCTCCCGCCAGACCGGCTTCGGCGGCGACCAGGACCGCAAGGTCTCGTGGGGCGCCGCGGGCGCCGACCCCCGTGTGCCGCACGGCCCGGACGCGTCCGAACCGGCGGCCGCCTCCTCGAACGCCCCGCAGGCGGACGGGACGTTCGTGTTCCGCAGGCCGACGGCCGGCTCCGCGCAGCCTCCGGCCGCGTCCGGCGCCGCCTCCCCCGACGAGGGCACCATGACCTTCCGCGCGGTCTCCCCGCGTGCCGGGGAGACCAACGCGCCCGGCGCCGGACGGCCCGGTTTCGCCGCCGGGAAGGCCGCGGCCGAGCGAGCCGCCGCTGCGTCGGCGTCCGCGCCCGCCGCCCCGCCGTCCGGCCCCCAGCAGGCCACCGCGCCGGGCGTGCCCCCGCAGACCACAGGACCCGCCTCCGCCCCGGCCGCCCCCGCCCAGGCGACTCCGGCAGCGGCTCCCGCCGCCTCCGCCCCGCTGACGTCCGGACCCGGGGGCGGGCAGCCCTCCTGGCCGCAGCAGGTGCACCGGCTCGCGGGCGCCTCCCCGGAGCCGCAGGCCGCGCCCTGGAAGCCGCCGGTCGACGACGTGTTCCAGGCCGCCGCCCGCCGCCAGGCCGCCGCCCGCCCCGCCACCCTGGGCCGGCGGCTGGCCGCCCGGCTGCTCGACACGGTCGTCCTGGGCGCCGTCACCGCCGCGGCCGCCGTGCCGCTCGGCATGAAGGCCTGGGACCACGTCGACGCGAAGATCGAGGCGGCCAAGCTGTCCGGACGGACCGTCACGGTGTGGCTGCTCGACGGCACCACCTCCGTCCACCTCGGCATCGTCCTCGCCGTCCTGCTGCTCGGCGGGGTGCTCCTCGAGGTGCTGCCCACCGTCAAGTGGGGCCGCACGCTGGGCAAGAGGCTCATGGGCATCGAGGTGCGGGACATCGAGGCGCACGAGGCCCCGGAGTTCGGCGCGGCCCTGCGGCGCTGGCTGGTCTACAGCGTGCCCGGACTGCTCGTGTTCGGGATCGTCGGCGTGCTGTGGTGCCTGTTCGACAAGCCCTGGCGTCAGTGCTGGCACGACAAGGCCGCGCACACCTTCGTCGCCGCCGCCTGACACGCGCGCCCGCGCGAGCCGCCTGACGGCATGTCGGCCCGGCGGGCGGCGCCGGTACTCCGGACGGCGGCCCGCCGGATGCGGGACCGCGGGGTTCGGGATCGGATCGGGGGCATGACCACCGAACCGCCCCCCGGCTCCGGTCAGCCGCCGCCGGACGAGGACCCGTTCCGGAAGCAGCCTCCGCCGGACGACGACCCGTTCAGGAAACAGCCCCCGCCGGGCGCCCCCGGCCCGGGCCCCGGCTCCCCGTACGACACCCCCGGCTCCACGCCCCCGCCCGGCCAGGGCGGCGGCCACCCCTACGAGGGCGGCGGCGCCTCAGGCCCCTACGGCGGCGGGGGAGCGGGCGGCCCATACGGCGGAGGCCCGGGCGGCCCTTACGGCGGAGGCCCCGGAGGCCCTTACGGCGGCGGACCCGGCGGCGGCCCGTACGGGCCCGGCGGGCCGGGCGACCCGCTGGCCGGGATGCCCCCGCTCGCCGACAGCGGCCGGCGCACACTCGCCCGCATCATCGACATGATCCTCGTCGGCATCGTCGTCTGGCTGCTCACCTGGCCCGTCGGGGTCAGCGAGTACAACTTCGACGGCGACCGGGTCAACGTCGGCAACAGCTTCGCCCAGTCGGTCATCGCCGCCGCCCTGTACATCGCGTACGACACCTTCATGGCCGTCCGCTACGGCCGCACCCTCGGCAAGAAGTGGCTGGGCCTGCGGGTGGCCAACCTCTCCGACGGCTCCAACCCCTCCGTGCAGACCGCGCTGATCCGCGCGGCCGTGCTGTGGCTGCCGTTCGCCTTCTGCTGCGCCTGCGTGTGGACCGCGATCTCGGGCGGCTGGAGCTACTTCGACCGGCCGTACAAGCAGGGACTGCACGACAAGGCGGCCAGAACCGTCGTGGTCACGGCCCGGTGACGCCGGACCACCGCGTGGCCCACGCGGCCGGAAATCGCCTTACGCGGGGCGGGCGGTGTGTCAGGACGCCGCCCGCTCGTGCACCGGCTCGCGGACCTGCTCGCGGGACGGGGACGGCACCGTGGCCCGCACGGGGAGCGGCGTCGCGGGCGGGGCCGCGGCGGGACGGCGGGACGCCGGGCCCGGTACGCGCACGGCCACCACGAGTCCCAGGGCGAGCGCCACGACGGCGACCACCGCGACGCCCGCGCCGGAACTCGTCCCGGACAGCAGCAGCAACGCGAGGGTCGACAGGATCACGGCGCACGAGCCGTAGGCGAACTGAGCGACAGTCGGACGGGGCATGGCCATCGTGTCCTCGGAAGTCGGGGGCTGTCGGCCTGGCTTTCCACCGGCTCAAGGGCGTTCCGCCAAGCGACTCTAACCGCGAGCGTGCCCGAGGAGAACGGACAGTAAGCGTGACCTGACCTACAGGGCCGGTGCACAGGGGGCGCACGGATTCATGGCGCCCCACACGGGGGCCGGAGGACGCGCCCGTCGGGGTTTCATGCGGAACTGTCCGCAATGCGAACCGCCACTCCGCATAACGTGATTGATCTGTTCAAGTCAAGGTCTGTTTTTTCTGGCGAACCTCTAGTCAAATGACGTCACTTGACTACACGCGTTGATCACGTGCGCGCGGGACCTTCCATAGACGGAACCTCCTTCGGCCGCGCGCAGGCACGCGGGAGGGGATCTCAAGTGACCAGTAGACCCTGGACGTTCAGAGCGGCCGCGATAGGCGTGGCCCTTGCGGCGGCCACCGCCACCTGCTCTGCGTTCACCGTGGCGCAGGCGGACTCGGCCGACCAGGCCGGCCGTCCCAGCGCCGTGGACCGGCACGACCCGGCGTCGAACAACCACGTCGACCACGACCTCGAGGGCCCGCTCTCCAAGACGCAGGCGGCCCAGCGCGAGGAGGCACTCAACCAGGTGCTGTCCGGCAAGACGTCGGTCAAGAACCGCGCCGGTTCGAAGGTCGTCGGGCTGAAGGGCAAGAAGGGCGACACCAAGTACGTCGAGCTGGGCCGGGAGAAGACCGACAAGATCTTCACCATCCTGGTCGAGTTCGGCGACCAGATAGACAGCCGCTACGGCGGCACCCCGGGTCCCCTGCACAACCAGATCGCCAAGCCGGACCGCAAGGTCGACAACTCCACGGCCTGGCAGGAGGACTACGACAAGGACCACTTCCAGGACCTGTACTTCGGTTCCGGCAAGGGCGTCGACTCGGTCAAGACCTACTACGAGAAGCAGTCCTCGGGCCGCTACTCGGTCGACGGCGAGGTCTCCGACTGGGTGAAGGTGCCCTACAACGAGGCCCGTTACGGCTCCAACAAGTGCGTGCCCGACAACTGCGCCTGGTACGCGGTGCAGGACGGCGTCACCGCCTGGACCGAGCAGCAGAAGGCCGCCGGCCGGACCGACGCCCAGATCAAGGCGCAGCTCTCCCAGTACGACCTGTGGGACCGCTACGACTTCGACGGCGACGGCGACTTCAACGAGCCCGACGGTTACATCGACCACTTCCAGATCGTGCACGCCGGTGAGGACGAGTCCGCCGGCGGCGGCGCCCAGGGCGAGGACGCCATCTGGGCCCACCGCTGGTACGCCTTCGGCACCGACGCCGGCGCCACCGGCCCCGAGAACAACAAGCTCGGCGGCACGCAGATCGGCAACACCGGCATCTGGGTCGGCGACTACACCATCCAGCCGGAGAACGGCGGACTCGGCGTCTTCGCCCACGAGTACGGCCACGACCTCGGTCTGCCGGACCTCTACGACACCCAGGGCGGCGAGAACTCCACCGGCTTCTGGACGCTGATGTCGTCCGGTTCCTGGCTGGGCACGGGCAAGAACGAGATCGGCGACCTCCCCGGCGACATGACCGCCTGGGACAAGCTGCAGCTGGGCTGGCTGAACTACGACGTCGCCAAGGCCGGGGTCAACTCCTGGCACAAGCTGGGCGTCGCCGAGTACAACACCAAGCACAAGCAGGGGCTCGTCGTCCAGCTCCCGAAGAAGGCCGTCACCACGGAGATCGTGCAGCCGGCCGAGGGCTCGACCCAGTGGTGGAGCGGCAGCGGTGACGACCTGCGGAACACGCTCACCCGCAGCGTCGACCTCACCGGCAAGTCGTCGGCCGCGCTGTCCCTGGACGGCTGGTACGAGATCGAGTCCGACTACGACTTCCTCTACACCGAGGTGTCCACCGACGGCGGCGCCAACTGGACCGCCCTGGACGGCACGGTGGACGGTCAGCCGATCCCGCGGGACGGCAGCGACAAGCCGGCCCTGCACGGCACGGTCGACGGCTACAAGAAGCTCGTGTACCCGCTGGACGCCTACGCGGGCCAGAAGATCGACCTGCGCTTCCGCTACCAGACCGACGGCGGCGTCGCCCTCAAGGGCTTCGCGGCCGACTCGATCACGGTGACGGCGGACGGCACCGCGCTCTTCACGGACAACGCCGAGACGGCCGACGAGGCCTGGACGGCGAAGGGCTTCTCCCGCATCGGCGCGTCCTTCACCGAGGACTACGAGCAGTACTACATCGCCGAGAACCGGCAGTACGTCTCGTACGACAAGACGCTGAAGGTCGGCCCGTACAACTTCGGCTTCGCGAACAGCCGTCCGGACTGGGTCGAGCACTACGCGTACCAGAACGGCCTGCTGATCTGGAAGTGGGACACCTCCCAGCTGGACAACAACACCAGCGTGCACCCGGGCAAGGGTCTGATCCTCCCGATCGACTCGCACCCGGCCGCGCTGAAGTGGTCCGACGGCACCCTGATGCGCAACCGCGTCCAGGCCTACGACTCGCCGTTCAGCACCTTCCGCACCGACGCGATCACGCTGCACAAGGCGGACGTCGCGAAGTACATCCCGGGCTCCAAGGGTGTCGCGGTCTTCAACGACCGCACCAACACCTACTGGGACCCGGCGAACCCGACCGGCAGCGTCCAGGTCACTGACACCAACACCAAGATCAAGATCACCAAGGAGGCCAAGGACGGCTCCACGATCGAGCTCGAGGTGGGCCCTGCGGGCCGGTAAGTAGCGTTCTCGCAGGTCAAAGCATGATCGGCGGTGACCCCCTGGCGGGTCGCCGCCGATCCGTGTTTAGGTGCCTCCTGTGACTCTCTTATTGACACCTGCTGACACGGGGGTATGACCGCATGGCCGCAGGAGGCTTCTGCAAGCTGCCGAACGGCACGGTGGTGGTGGCGATGAACCTGCCCAGCCCCGCCGCCGACGCCCCGGCCGGGGTACGGGTGCTGGTCCACGCCCAGAACCGGGCGCGCGCCCTGACCAGGCTGCGCAACCTGGGTCTGCGCTCGGTCTACCTGCGCGGGAACACCGCGCCGCCCACACCGGACGAGATCACGGCGGTGCTGCACCATCCCGACGGCCTGATATGGCGCACGGCGCCCGCCGGGGGAGTGCTGTCGGTGGAGCTGTGGCACCCGATCCGGGCGCTGATCAGACGCCCGGCCGCCTCCGCCTGACCCGGCTCACTGCACGACCGGCTTGCCGGTCAGCTCCACGCCGGCCTCACGCATCTCCTCCAGCGCCCGCTCGGTGGTCTCCCGGGACACCCCCGCGGTGAGGTCGAGCAGCACCTGGGTGCGGAAGCCCTCCCGCACGGCGTCCAGCGCGGTGGCCCGGACGCAGTGGTCGGTGGCGATGCCCACGACGTCCACCTCGTCGACGTCCCGCTCGCGCAGCCACTCGGCGAGCGGCGTGCCGTTCTCGTCGGTGCCCTCGAAGCCGCTGTAGGCCGCCGCGTACTTCCCCTTGTCGAAGACGGCGTCGACCGCCCCGGAGGTCACGGCGGGCGCGAAGTTCGGGTGGAAGCCGACGCCCTCGGTGCCGGCGACGCAGTGGGCGGGCCAGGAGCGGACGAAGTCGGGGTGGTCGGAGAAGTGGTCGCCGGGGTCCACGTGGTGGTCCCGGGTGGCGACCACGTGCCGGTACCCGGCCGGGGCCTGTCCGATCAGCTCGGTCACGGCGGCGGCCACGTCGGCGCCGCCGGCGACGGCGAGGCTGCCCCCCTCGCAGAAGTCGTTCTGCACGTCTACGACGATCAGTGCGCGGCGCATGGTCGGTGTCCTTCGGCTCTGGGCGGACGGATGGGTTCGGCGGGACCGGGGCGGGCACACCTCGGGCCCCGGGACGGAGCGGACGCGGACGGGGGACTCGCGCCTCGGCTTGCTCTTAGCTACCCGACGGCACGTGCACGTACTCCGTCGGAAGGACGGGTTCCCCGCGGGAGAGCTGTGTCGCGGACAGCGGCAGACCGGCCCGTGCGGCCGCGTGCCGGTCGCGGACCACGTCCAGCGGCTCGCGCGCGATCACCTCGCCGCCCCGCACCAGCGGCACCAGCAGCTCTTGGCCGGCCAGCTCCGGCGGGACCTCGCCGGTGCCGATCACCTCGGCCTCGGCCACCCCGTCCGCGTCCAGCCGCCGTGCGGCCCACTTGCGGCCGCCGATCGACGTCTTGCCGCCGGTGGACCTCTTCGCCACGGGCACCAGCGGCGCCCCCGGGTCGGCGGACTCGGCGCGCGCGACCAGCTTGTAGACCATCGAGCAGGTCGGGTGCCCCGAGCCGGTCACCAGCTGCGTGCCCACCCCGTACGCGTCCACCGGCGCCGCGGCCAGCGAGGCGATGGCGTACTCGTCCAGGTCCGAGGTCACGACGATCTTCGTGTCCCGCGCGCCCAGCTCGTCCAGCTGCTGCCGCACCCGGTGCGCCACCAGCAGCAGGTCGCCGGAGTCGATGCGCACCGCGCCCAGCTCCGGCCCGGCCACCTCGACGGCCGCGCGGACCGCCTCGGCCACGTCGTAGGTGTCCACCAGCAGCGTGGTGCCCGCGCCGAGGGAGTCCACCTGGGCGCGGAAGGCGTCCCGCTCGGTGTCGTGCAGCAGGGTGAAGGCGTGGGCGGAGGTGCCGACCGTGGGGATGTTGTAGCGGAAGCCGGCCGCCAGGTCGGAGGTGGAGGAGAAGCCGCCGATGTAGGCGGCGCGGGAGGCGGCGACGGCGGCCAGCTCGTGGGTGCGCCGGGCGCCCATCTCGATCAGCGACCGCCCCTGCGCGGCGGACGACATCCGGGAGGCCGCGGCGGCGATGGCCGAGTCGTGGTTGAGGATCGACAGGATCACCGTCTCCAGCAGCACGCACTCGGCGAAGCTGCCCTCCACCCGCATGATGGGCGAGCCCGGGAAGTAGACCTCGCCCTCCGGGTAGCCCCAGATGTCCCCGGAGAAGCGGTAGCCGGCCAGCCAGTCGAGGGTCTCCTCGTCGACGAGGGCCTTCTCCCGCAGGAAGCGCAGCACGCCCTCGTCGAAGCGGAAGTTCTCCACCGCGTCGAGCACCCGCCCGGTGCCCGCGACGACGCCGTAACGGCGGCCGTGCGGCAGCCGCCGGGTGAAGACCTCGAACACGCTGTGCCGCCCGGCCGTGCCGGCCTTCAGCGCCGCCTGCAGCATCGTCAGTTCGTACTGGTCGGTGAAAAGTGCCGTGGACGGAACATTCACCGGCAACCCAAGGTCCGCTGTGTCCATGGCGAGGATGGTACCCCCATTTCGTCACTCTGACGATTTGGGTGCGCGGGTGGTCGTGGGGCGGGCCGGTTTGTGCGACCACCCCCCTCCGGTGGCAGCATGGGCAGTGTGACGTCACCTGCACCCCTGGAGATCGAACGCACCGAGCCGGCGGAGGAGGTCTTCGCCGTACCCGAGCCTGACGTCCCGTGGGTCACGATCGTCCACAACGACCCGGTCAACCTCATGAGCTACGTGACGTACGTCTTCCAGACGTACTTCGGCTACTCCAAGGACAAGGCCACCAAGCTCATGCTCGACGTCCACCACAAGGGCCGGGCCGTCGTCTCCAGCGGCACCCGCGAGGAGATGGAGCGCGACGTCCAGGCCATGCACGGCTACGGCCTGTGGGCGACCCTCCAGCACGACCGGAAGTGAAGCCGGACATGACCGCACCGGACGTGGCCCGCCCCCGCCCGCAGGACCGGAAGTAGCGAATCGCCCTTATGCCAGGACACTTCGAACCGCTCCCCGGCGGCGGCGCGGCCGTCGCCCTCGACGACGTCGAGATCTCCATCATCCGCTCGCTCGCCGTGCAGCTGGTGGAGCTCATCGGCCCCGGCCCGGCCGACGAGTCCGGCGGCGACCCGCTCGCGGAGCTCTTCGCCGACGGCCCCAGCGAGCCGCCCTCCGACCCGGTGCTGCGCCGCCTCTTCCCCGACGCCTACGTCGACCCGGAGGGCGCCGAGCGGCCCGAGGAGGCCGAGGAGCAGCGGACGCACTCCGCCGAGTTCCGCCGGTACACGGAGAACGACCTGCGGGCCGGCAAGCGGGAGAACGCGCTGGCGGTGATCCGCTCCCTGGACGGGCTGAGGGCGGCGGCCGGCGGCGAGGGCGAGGCGGTCCTCAAGCTGACGCCGGAGGAGTCCCTGCGCTGGCTCGGCGCGCTGAACGACCTCCGCCTGGCGATCGGCGCCCGGCTGGAGATCACCGACGAGGACGACAGCGACGTGCTGTTCCACCTCCCGGACGAGGACCCGCGCAAGCCGATGGTGATGGCCTACCTCTGGCTGGGCGGCCTCCAGGAGACGCTCGTCTCGACGCTGATGCCGTGAGCCCGCCGCTCATGCCGTGAGCCCGCCGCCGCATGCCGTCCGCGCCGGGCGGCATGCCGGACATGCGGTCCGAATGTCCGGAAAAGTCCACGGAAGTGTTCGCTCAGAGGACACTCAAATCCGGATAACGATCGCGTCAAATGACCGCCGTCTATGGGCTTTTCAGGTGCCTTTTGTCCGCTTCTTCCCGTGACGCGCGCCACAGTGGCCCCGTGTGATCAGTATGGCGGCCGTGATAGACCTTCACGACCGCCCGGCGAACGCCACCCGAACGTTCGGCCGGGTGCGCCACCGAGCCGGTCACCGCCGGCCAGGCACGAGCGGGCCCCGGCGCCCGCTCAGCTCCATCAGTCCGGGGGGATCGAGACCCGATCCGAGGCCGAGTGACGGCCCGGGTCGGCATGGAGAAAGGCGCACGACACATGACCTCTGAGAAGGTCACCGAGGCCCCTGAAGAGGGGTACGAGCGCGGACTCGGCAGCCGCCAGGTCCAGATGATCGCCATCGGCGGCGCCATCGGCGTCGGCCTCTTCATGGGTGCCGGGGCGAACATCGCCAAGGCCGGCCCCAGCATCATCCTGATGTACGCCCTCGCCGGCGTGGTCATCTTCTTCATCATGCGGGCCCTGGGAGAGCTCCTCCTCTACCGGCCCGTCTCCGGCTCCTTCGCCGAGTACGCCCGCGAGTTCCTCGGCCCGTTCTTCGGCTTCGTCACCGGCTGGACGTACTGGCTGATGTGGGTGGTCACCGGCATGGCCGAGCTCACGGCCGCCGCCATCTACATCCACTTCTGGTTCCCCGAGATCCCGCAGTGGGTCAGCGCCCTGGTCTTCCTCGTCGTGCTGTTCGGCGTGAACCTGATCTCCGTCAAGATCTTCGGCGAGGTCGAGTTCTGGTTCTCGATGGTCAAGGTCACCGCCATCATCGGCATGATCGTCATCGGCCTCGGCGTGCTCACCCTCGGCTTCTCCGACGCCGGTGACACCGCCGCCGTCTCCAACCTCTGGTCGCACGACGGGTTCTTCCCGAACGGCATCGGCTCCAGCCTGATGACCCTCCAGGGCGTCATGTTCGCCTACCTCGCCGTCGAGCTCGTCGGCGTCACCGCGGGCGAGTCCGAGAACCCCGAGAAGACCCTGCCCAAGGCCAACAACACCCTGCCCTGGCGCATCATCGTCT
>Ga0164243_10009333_pt1 | contig 14288 bp, 5 predicted proteins | sample OricompcompostOP_FD_108781 | JGI IMG/M metagenome (GOLD analysis project Ga0164243, IMG submission 108781) | Organic Plus compost microbial communities from Emeryville, California, USA - Original compost - Organic plus compost (OP) | ecosystem: Engineered > Solid waste > Mixed feedstock >... | reverse complement strand
CGCACCGGTTTCTCGCCGTTCTGGACACCGGATGTCGACGAGGAGGACATCCCGATCATGGTCGACGGACTGGCCGCCTGGCGGATCGGTGACCGGATGCTCCGGCGACATCTGACCGGTGTCGGGCTCAACCAACTCGTCAACGCCGAATGGCGGCGTGGCGAGGTCCCGCCGCGCCAGTTGGGCAGCCGGGTGTTGGATCCGATCGCCCGCACCGTCCAGGAGATCGCCGGGCGTGCCGCTCCGTTGCAGGACGGCGAGCCGTGCAATGTCGACATCCTCGCCGAGGTCGAGCTTCCCGGTCCCGACGGACCACGGCGGCACACCGTTGCCGGAACGGTGCCCGGCGTATACGGCCGGCGGCTGGTCAACGTCCAGTACTCCAGGCTGAATGCATCGCACCGCTTGGAGGCGTGGATCAGGTTGCTGGCGATGACCACGACCGATCCCGAGCCCTGGCAGGCGGTCACGGTGACCCAGCAGGGCTTCGCCGGTGGGATGGCCACGCTGGGTCCGGTACCACCGGATATCGCCCGGCTGGTGCTCGCCGATCTTGTCGAGCTGTATTGCAGCGGGTTGTCGGCGCCGCTGCCGTTGCCGCCGCGGACGGCAGCCGAGTACGCCGAGAAGCGCCGGGAGGACCGCTCGCTGCCGATCATTGTTGCCAAGGCGCGCCGGACCTTCGAGATGGAGTGCGACGCCTGTTACCGGGCGGTGTTCGGGGAATCGGTCACCTTGGACCGATTGCTGGAGATGCCGTCGATCAGATTTGAGGAACGCGGCGGGATCGGTGAACCCAGCAGGTTCGGCACGCTGGCCCGGCGGGTCTGGAACCCGCTGTTGAGGGCGGAGGTGATCGACCGATGACTCTTCGTGCAGACGTCCACCCGTCGCTTGCGCCAACGCCGTTCGACGTGTGCGGGCCCCTGCCGACCGGTACGACCGTTCTCGAGGCCAGCGCCGGCACCGGCAAGACGTACGCGATCGCCGCGCTCGCCGCACGGTACATCGCCGAAGGATGGCCGCTGTCGGAACTGATGATGATCACCTTCGGCCGAATGGCCACCAACGAGCTGCGAATGCGGATCCGGGAACGTCTGGCGGGTGTCGAACTGGCGCTCTCGCAGGTGATCGGCTCCGGTGATCATCAGCTCACCGGCGACGCGGTGATCAGGTTCCTGTGCACCGGTGATCCGGACACCGTGCGGATTCGGCATCAGCGCGTCCGGGCGGCACTGGCCGATTTCGACGCCGCGATGATCGCCACCACCCACGAATTCTGCCAACGCATGCTGGACGAACTCGGTGTCCTCGGTGATCATGAACCCGATGCGGTGTTCACCGAGTCGATGACCGATCTGGTCCACGAGGTCGCCGCCGACGTCTATCTGCGCCGCTATGCCGGCGGACCGGCCGAACCGCCGTTCCCGTTCGAGTCCGGCCGGCGCGGTGCGACCGACGCACTGACGATCGCCGCGGCCGCCATCCAGTCCGAACACGTTCCGCTGGTCCCGGTGCCCGACGACGACAGCACACTGTCCGAACCGGCCGAGCGGTACCGGTTCGCCACCGAGGTTCGCGAACAGTTCACCATCCGCAAGCGACGCCGCAGGTTGTACAGCTACGACGACATGTTGCTGCGGCTGCAGGACACCCTGCACGACCCGGTCACCGGCCCGGACGCGGCCGAACGGTTGCGCCGGCGCTACCGGGTGGTGTTGATCGACGAGTTCCAGGACACCGACCCGGTGCAGTGGGACATCGTCCGTACGGCGTTCGTCGGGCACTCGACCGTGATCTTGATCGGTGATCCGAAACAGGCGATCTACGCCTTCCGCGGGGCCGACGTCTACTCCTATCTGGATGCCGTGGAGGAGGCCGGCGCCATCGGTACGCTCGCCACCAACTGGCGCAGCGACCAGGCACTCGTCGAGGCCCTGGGCGCGCTGACGACCGGGGTGCCGTTGGGTGATCCGCGGATCACCGTACGCCCGGTGTCGGCCAGCCACACCGACCGACGGCTGCTCGCCCCCGATCCGCAGGACCGGTCGCGGGACTCGACGGTGGCTCCGGTCCGGATCCGCTACCAGCCGTACGATCCGACCGCCGAATCACCGCAATCGGTCAGCGACCTCCGCCCGAAGGTCACCGCCGATCTGGTCGCCGACATCAGCGCACTGCTCGCCGCCGGCCCTCAGATCCGGATCGGCCAGGACCATGATCATCATCGGGTCAGGCCGGGCGACATCGCCGTCCTGGTCCGCCGCAACGACCGAGCCGAGGAGATCGCCCAGGCGTTGATCGCCGCCGGGGTCCCGGCGGTGGTGCTGGGCGCCGGCAGTGTCTTCGCCTCGGAGATGGCCGGGCACTGGTTGACGCTGCTGACCGCCCTGGAGCAGCCACGACAACAGCAGATCCGGGCTGTCGCGCTGACCCCGTTCGTCGGCTGGACCATGCGCCGGCTGGCGACGGCCGACGAGAACGCGGTCACGGACCTGTCGGCGAGGGTCCGCCGGTGGAGCCGGGTGTTGGCCCATCGCGGCGTGGCCGCGCTGCTGGAGACCATCACCAGCGAGGAGGATCTCGGTCGCCGGCTGCTCTCCGACATCGGCGGCGAGCGTCGACTCACCGACCTGCGGCACATCGGGCAGAGCCTGCACGCCGCGGCGGTCAACGCCCAGTTGGGCGTCGGCGCACTGATCGCCTGGCTCCGGCAACGGATCGCCGAGGCCCAGACGATCGCGATGGACGAGCGCAGCCGCCGACTGGAGACCGACGACCAGGCAGTGCAGATCCTCACCGTGCATCGCAGCAAGGGGCTGGAATTCCCCATCGTCTATCTGCCCGACGCCTGGGACCGCTGGTGTCCGGACGACGAGGGCCAGATCCTCCGGGTCCATGATCACCCGGCCGACGCCGACCGGCCGCCGACTGCCGATGATCTTGTTCTGGACGTCGGCGGGCTCGCGGGAGCCAACCGCAGGGAGCGCGCGGCGCAGGACCGGCTGGAGTCCGGCGGAGACGACCTCCGGCTGGCCTATGTGGCATTCACCCGCGCCCAGGTCCAGGTGGTGACCTGGTGGTTGCACAGCTGGAACACCCCGGGTTCTGCGCTGCACCGATTCCTGTTCCGATCACGCGACGCCGGGGCCGAGCTCGCCGACCGCTACCCGGTCAACGCCGACCCCGGTTCGCTGCCGTTGGGCCCAGGGTTCTCGGTGGAGCCGATCGCCGTGCGTCCGATCGCCGCCTGGCGGCCTCAGCAGACCCGGCCCATCGGGCTACAGGCCCGGCAGTTCGATCGTGAGCTGGACCTGGAGTGGCGGCGGACCTCCTACACCGCGCTGACCGCCGCCGCCCACGGCACGGAGGCCAGCGCGGCCGGAGTCACCAGCGAGGCCGAACCCACCAAGGAGGACGACGAGACTCCGGCGGCTGAGACCCTGGCCGAATCCCTGGCCGAATCCCTGGCCGCATCCCTGGCCGGCGCGACCACCGATGCGCAGGCCGTCGGGACGGTGTCGCCGATGGACGACCTGCCGATGGGCGCCGCGTTCGGCACCGTGGTGCACGCGATCTTCGAACGAGTCGATCCGCAGGAGGCTGAACTGGCCGAGTCACTGCAGCGGATCGCCGCCGAGGAGCTGGCCCAGCTGCCCGCCCAGGAGATGACCGCACAGTCGTTGGCAACCGGCATCCTGCCTGCCTGGCTGACGCCGCTGGGTCCACTGGCCGATGATCACCGGCTGGTCGACATCCCGCTGCCCGACCGGCTGTCGGAGCTGTCCTTCGAACTGCCCCTGGCGGGCGGGTCCACGCCGGCCGAGCGTCGGGACGTCCGGCTGGGTGATGTCGCCGAGTTGCTCGCGGCCCGGCTGCCGGCCGGCGATCCGCTCGCACCCTATCCGGACCTGCTGGGCCAACCGCTGCTCGCCGAGCAGTCGTTGCGCGGCTATCTGACCGGCAGCATCGACGCCGTGTTGCGGATCCGGGGCGCGGCGGGTCCCCGCTTTCTGGTGGTCGACTACAAGACCAACTGGCTCGGTGACCCTGATCAGCGCCCGCTGCGGGTGGCGGCGTACAGCCCGGCGTTGCTGCCGCAGGCGATGATGCACGCCCACTACCCGTTGCAGGCATTGCTGTACGCGGTCGCCCTGCACCGTTATCTGCGCTGGCGGCAACCGGGTTACTCGCCCGATGATCATCTGGGTGGCGTCCTGTACCTGTTCGTCCGCGGCATGGCCGGTCCGGACACCCCGCGGGTGGACGGTGTGCCCTGCGGTGTCTTCTCCTGGCGGCCGCCGGCGGAGTTGATCATCGAGCTGTCCGATCTGCTGGATGGAGGTGGCCGCCGGTGACCGCCGCCACCGCGCCGAAGCCGGCGATCGAGGACGCCCAGCTGGCCCACGCCGTCGGCGGGCTGCTCGGCGAGTTCAACCGGGCCGGCGTGCTCGGGGTCGCCGACGTGCACGCCGCCCGGGCGATCGGCCGGATCGGCCGGGAGGACCGGGAGTCGGTGATCCTGGCGGTCGCTCTTGCCGTCCGGGCGTTGCGCGCCGGGTCGGTGTGCATCGACCTGCGCACCGTCGCCGATGCCGTCTTCGCCGACACCGCGGCCGACGATGCCACCTCCCAGCTCGACGTGTCGGCGTTGGACTGGCCCGATCCGGAGCGCTGGGTCGCCGACTGCCAGGACAGTCCGCTGGTGGCGCGCGCCGACGGGCCGGACGGTCGGCCGCTGCGGATGGCCGGAGGACTGCTCTACCTGGAACGCTACTGGCGGCAGGAAGAGTCGGTACGCCTCCAGCTGCAGCAGCGGTCGACAGCCGCACCGCCGGTCGTCGATCTCGATCGGCTGCGCTCCGGCCTGGAGCGGATCTTCAGCTCCGAGGGTCTCGCTCCGGACGAGCCGGACCTGCAGCGACAGGCGGCGGCGATGAGCGTGCTGCGGTGGATCAGTGTCCTGGCCGGCGGTCCCGGCACCGGCAAGACCACCACCGTCGCCCGGTTGATCGCATTGCTGCATGATCAACACGCCGCACTCGCCGACCAGGATTCCGCTCGCGCCGAGGGTGGTGCCGCCCCCCGGCCGCTGCGGGTGGCATTGGCCGCGCCGACCGGCAAGGCGGCCGCCCGACTCGAGGAGGCGGTCCGGGACGCCGGTCGATCGTTGCCGGCCCAGGACCGGGAACGGATCGGTGATCTTGGGGCCTCGACGGTGCATCGGTTGCTCGGCTGGACGCCGGAGGGCCGCAACCGGTTCCGGCACAACGGATTCAACCGGCTGCCCTACGACGTGGTGGTGGTCGACGAGATGTCGATGGTGCCGCTGACATTGATGGCCCGGCTGTTGGAGGCGCTGCGTCCCGATGCCCGGTTGATCCTCGTCGGTGATCCCGATCAGCTCGCCTCGGTGGAGGCCGGTGCGGTGCTGGCTGACATCGTCAACGCCGACCCGCGGCCCGACGCGGCGCTGGCGGCGGCACTGTCGGAGGTGCTGCCCGATGGGCAACCCGATCATCCGGAGCCGGCGACCGCACTCGGCGTCGTCCGGTTGCAGCACACCTGGCGGTTCGGTGGTGCGATCGGTGACCTGGCCCGGGCGATCCGCGCGGCCGAGCCGGACCGGGTCATCGAGATCCTCCGCTCCGGTGACCCGGCGCTGGTCTTCAGCGAGCCGTCCGGTGCCCCAGCTGTGGTCGGCGATGCGGCTGTCGATGCCGCCGCCCTGGAGGCGTTGCGGCGCGAGGTGGTCGGACCGGCGCGGATGATCAAGGACGCGGCCGAACGTGGTGAGGTGGACGCTGCGCTGGCTGCCCTCGAGCAGCACCGGTTGCTGTGCGCACACCGGCGCGGTCCGTACGGGGTGACCCGGTGGACCCGGGAGATTCTGCGGTGGCTCGGTGAGGCGATCCCTGGCTACGGATCCGGCGGCGAATGGTATCCGGGCCGGCCGTTGTTGATCACCGCCAACGACTACGAGAGCTCGCTCTACAACGGCGACACCGGCGTGGTGGTGCAGCTGCCGGCCGGGTTGCGCGCCGCCTTCGCCCGCGGCGGATCGCCGACCTTGATCGCTCCGGTGCGGCTGGACGCGGTGCAGTCGGTGCACGCCATGACCGTGCACCGGGCCCAGGGCAGCCAGTTCCACACGGTGTCGTTCGTCGTGCCGCCGCCGGACTCGCCGCTGCTCACCCGGGAACTGCTCTACACCGCGGTCACTCGGGCAACCGAGAAGGTGATCGTGCTGGGCACCGAGGAGGCCATCCGACGGGCGATCCAGCGCCCGGCCAACCGGGCCAGCGGCCTGCGCTCCCGGCTCTGACCGCAGGGCGCCCGGGCTGCGGGGTCTCGGGCCGGCACGGGCGGCCGGTCAGTCCACCGAGTCGGGCCTTGGCAGCGCTCCGGTACGCCAGGCGGTGACCAGCCGGTGGGCGATGGAACTGCGCATCGGGATGTCGATCGTCCCGTCGGCAAGTTCCCGGTCCAGCCGTTCCCGGGTGAACCAGTCGGCGTAGCTGATCTCGTAACCGGTCGAGATCTCGGTCTCAGCGGTGTACGCGACGAAGCCCAGCATCAGCGACCGGGGGAACGGCCACGGCTGGCTGCCGAAATAGCGGACCTCCCGCAGACTGATTCCGACCTCCTCGGCCATCTCCCGATGCACCGCCTGTTCGGCGGACTCCCCGGTTTCGACGAAGCCGGCGAAGACGGAGACGCGGTGCCCCCAGCTGGACTGCCGGCCGAGCAGCAGCCGGTCGTCGGGGTCGATGATCGCCACGATCACCGCCGGGTCGGTGCGTGGGAAGTACTCGTTGTTGCACTTCGGGCAGACCCGCATGAACCCGGCCTTGAACACCCGGCTGGCGGTGCCGCAGCGCGGGCAGAACGGCTCGTTGCGATGCCAGTTGATGATCGCCACGCCGGTGATGGCGACGTCCCGGTGCGCGTCGCCGAGATTTGCGGCGACATCGCGCAGCGATGCGGGCACCACGGAGCCGGCTCCGACGAACCGGGCACCCTGCCACTCCATCGCGGTGACGAACCGCGGCGCACCGTCCAGATGTCCGAGCAGGAAATGCCGCTGGCTGTCGTACTCCCCCGTCGGTCGGATGAACCGGACCGCGTCACCGGAGGCGGACACCGGGATGCGTCGTTCACTGTCGATCGGCAGCAGCAGCGCCTCGTCGGACTGCCACAGTTTGGGCACCCACTCGTTGCTGGTCAACTGCTCCTCGACCCGGATCAATCGGCTGGCGGCGGCCCAGTCCGCGGTTCCGGGCGGGGTGGGATCGGTCACGGACTCAGGCTAGTCCAGCGTGCCGTCGGCCCGGCCAACCGGTTGGTCAGTCCTGCTTCTCCGGTACGCCGGTCAGGATCCGGTCCAACTCATCGCGGTCGGCCAGCCGGTCGGGGCGGATGATCCGATCCTCGGGCACCGAATAGAAGACCGCGTCGACCTGATCGGACGGAGTGCCGGTCAGCCCGGCCCAGGCGACCCGGTAGATCGCCAGCTGCAACGGGTCGTGGCGCTCGCCGCGCGAGGTCTTCCAGTCGACGATCCGGAAGCGGTATCCGTGATCATCCGCGTCGTGATCATCATGATCATCGAGGCGGTAAACCGCGTCGATCCGGCCCCGGATCACCCGACCGCCCAGCACCAGGGTGAAGGGCGCCTCGAGTGCGTAGGGGTGGGATTCGCCGAACCGGCCGGCCGCGAACTGCTCGCACAATTCGCGGAACTCGGCCTCACCGTCGACGTCGAGATCGGCGCGGTCGGACAGCTCGTCGGGATCCACCAGCTGGGGCTGGCCGAGCATCCGCGGCCCCAACCTGTGCTCGATCCACTGATGGAACCGCGTGCCGAACCGTTGCCGACGGGACGGGCGCTTCGGCATCGGTCGGGCCAGCTCGGTGGCCAGACCGCCGGCGTCGGCGCGCAACTTGATCAACTCGGTGGCCGACATCGACTCCGGCAGCGCGACCGAGGCAACTCCTCGCCGGGCGGCCCGTGTCTCGGCCAGCAACCGGTCGATGTCGGCGTCCCAGGCCGCCACCGTCTCCTCGTCGTCGAGCAGCAACGGCTCCACGGTGCCCGGGGTCTCGTAGCTGCCGGTTGCGGCGTGCCGCTGTCGCGCGGACCGGACCATCTCCGCCGCGTGCCGGCGACGGTCGAGCGCCTCCGGGTCGAGTGGCCGGGGCCACGGCACCGGCGGCGCCCCGGTGTCGTGCGGATTGGCGTCACCGGGCGGCGGTGCCTGGGCCGCGACCCGGTCCTGCCGGCCGGCCTCGGCCATGATCACCTGCAGGTAGCGCGACGGCTGCCGCGGCTTGACCAGTTCCGGGCGCCAGGTGTGCCCGCTGCCGACGAGCACCCTGCGGGCACGGGTCGCCGCCACATAGGCGAGCCGGTCCTCGGCCAGGATCTGCTGGTCCTTCAGCCGCTGTTTGTACTCGGCGATGGCCGGATTGGCGGCCTCGGCCAGCTGCGGGATGGAGTCCCGATCACCCCGGAGATCGGCCGGGAGCACCCCGGCGGCGGTGACCCAGTTGTCGGTGACCCGGTCGCTGGGAAAGGTGCCCTGCATCAACGCCGGCAGGAACACCACGTCCCACTCCAGTCCCTTGGCCTTGTGCATGGTGAGCAACTTCACCGACTCCCGGTCGGTCGGCACCGCCTGTTCCAGTCCGACGCCGTGATCGGCCTCGGCGCGCAGGTAGGCGAGCAGACCGGACAGCGACGCCCTGCCGTTGACGTCGGCGTAGTCGGCGACCGCATCGAGGAAGGCACCGAGTTGATCACGCCGCTGGGTGCGACCGAAGCTCGGCGTGGCCAGCAGCTCGACGTCCAGCCCGAGGACCCCGACCACCCGTCGACAGAGATCGAGCAGCGGCTCGTCGCAATGTGCACGCAGATAGGCCAGTTCACCGGCGAACTGTGCGAAGCGGTTCCTGGTCTCGGTGCCGAACCCGTCCCCGGGATCCTCCACTGCGTCCAGCAGACTGATCACCTCGGTCGGGTCGACATCGGAGACGGCCTGCTCCAGCGCTGCCAGCAGCCCACCGACCCCGGCATCGGCGTCCTCCGACGTCGGGCGACCATGATCATCGACCTGGGCGAGTTCGCGCGCCCGGCGGCCGAGTTGGGCAAGATCACGCGGGCCGATGTTCCAGCGCGGCCCGCTGAGCAATCTGATCAACTCGGGGTTGGCGGTGACGTCGTCGATCAGCCGCAGCGTGCAGACCACGTCCATCACCTCCGGCAGACCGAGCAGACCGCCCAGACCGACGATCTCGGTGGGGATGTCGCGTCCGACGAGTTCGGCGTACAGCGGGCCGATGTCGGCGTTCCGGCGGGTGAGCACGGCGATCTCGGACCACCGGTCGACGGTCCGGCTCTGCCGGGCGGCGACGACCTGATCGGCGATCCAGTTCACCTCCTCAGCCCAGGTCTCGAAGGTGGCCGCCCGCACCTGGGCGGGCCCCGCCTCGGGTGGTGCGTTGAGCAGGCCGAGCCCGCTCTCCGGGCCGTCTGCCGAGCCGCCGGGTCCTCCGCCGGCGATGGCCTCGTCGGCCCGCAACGGTTCGGACAGCACGTTGGCTACGTCGAGGATGGTCTGGCCGCTGCGCCGGTTGACCGTCAGCGCGAAGCGTCGGCTCCGCCGCCCGTCGGCGCGCGGGAACCGGTCGGCGAATTCCAGGATGTTGCTCGCTGCGGCACCGCGCCAGCCGTAGATCGCCTGGAACGGGTCACCGACCGCTGTCACCGGATGGCCGCGTCCGTGGTCGGCGTCGGGTCCGGAGAACAGCCCGCGCAGCATGATCGCCTGGGCGGCCGAGGTGTCCTGGTATTCGTCGAGCAGGACGACCTTGAACTCCTCACGCAACTGGGCCGACACTTCCGGCACCTGGGTGGCCAGCCGGGCGGCCACCGACATCTGGTCGGCGAATTCGACCACGCCCAGCCGTCGCTTCAAGGCCTGGTAGTCGTCGACCAGGCTGGCCAGTTCCAGCCGCTCGTCGATCGCGGCCAGCGCCCGTTTGACCTCGGCGTAGCGGGCGCCCCGGTTGTTGACCGGTGCGGCCTCGAACGCCAGCCGCCAATGCCGCGCATGGCGGTCGAGGTCCGAGGTCGGCACCAGATGTTGTTGCAGATCGGAGTCGAGTTGCAGTACGCGTTCGGTGACGGTTTCCGGCCGCAGCCGGGAGATCTGTTCGAAGGGGCCGGCGGCGGCTTCGACCACCCGGGACGCCAGCCGGAAGCGGGCGGCGCCGGTGATCATGGTGCTCTCCGACTCGACCCCGAGCCGCAGGCCGTGTTCGGCCACCAGCCGGGCGGCGAACGCGTCATAGGTCATGATCAGCTGTTCGCCGGCCTCGTCGACTCCCTGGTCGTCGATCACGCCAGCCTTGAGCAGGGCCGACCGTACCCGGGCGGACAGTTCGGCCGCAGCCTTGCGGGTGAAGGTCAGCCCGAGCACCTCCTCGGGCCGCACCTGCCCGGTGCCCACCAGCCAGACGACGCGGGCCGCCATCACGGTGGTCTTGCCGGATCCCGCGCCGGCGATGATCACGCCCGGTTCCAGCGGTGCGGTGATGGCGGTCAGCTGCTGCAGCGAGAACGGAATGCCCAGTGCGTCGATCAGGTCGTCGGTGGACGTGAACCGGCGGACGCCGGCCGGGGCGACGGGTTCGGCGCTCACGAGACGACCTGCCTCCCTTCGGACTGGGCCGGGCAGCTGCCCCGGAAAGGGCAGTACCGGCAGGCAGGGCCGACGACCGCATCGAACGACTCGGAGCGGACGATCCGGGCGGCGTCGGCCAGTCGTTGGTGCACCCAGGTCGGGTAGCGGTCATGATCATCGGGGTTGTCCGGTTCGACCGGGAAGGGTACGTCCGACAAGGCGGCCTGTTCGAAGACCTTCGGCATGATCCCGTCCCGGTCCGGCAGTCGGAGGTAGACCAGCTCGGCTCCCCCGGTCTGCGCGTTCGGACCGGCGATATCGGCGAACGCGCCCTCGGCGACGGCCAGTTGGTAGACGCCCAGTTGGTCCTGGACGGCGATGTCGGCCGCGGTCGGCGGGCGTCTGCCGGTCTTGAAGTCGACGATCCGGATGCGACCCGACGCATCGCGTTCCACCCGGTCGGCCGTGCCGGTCAGTCGTACCTTCTCCTCACCGACTTCGATGTCGGTGCTGAACCCGACCTCGGTGCCCAGCAGTTCCCGATCCGTCCGGTAGGACTGCCAGGCGGCGAACCGCTCCAGCGCGGATTCGGCCTCGATCCGCTCGGTCGCCGACAACCAGTTGGCGTCGAAGTCGAGTTGGTCCCAGACCGAGTCCAGGTGCTCGGCGACGGTCTGATCGTCCAGCTCCCGGGTCGCGCCGTACTCGGCGAGCACGTGGATCACCGATCCGAAACTGGCTGCCGTACCGCGGACGGATTCGGCCCGCGCCTTACGGGACAGGAACCACTGGCGCGGGCAGGCCAGCAGTTGGGCCAGTTGACTGCCCGACAACTGCACCGGCGCATCCGGATGCTGCACCGGTCCGATGGCCTCGCTCGGCGAACGGGTCCCCCACCAACGCCCCGGGCGGGCGGCGGGAGCCAGCGGCCGACCCTGATCGTCTTCGGCGTCGGCCAGCCGTGCCAGCCGGATCGCCGCCGCCTCGCGCAGCCGCGGCGGAGCCTCCGGATCGACGCTGGTCCGTCGCAGGTCGCCGATCAGAGCGGGCAGGGACAGCGGACGGGTCGGTCGACCGGCCAACCGCCGTACCCCGACGCCGAGTTCGGTGATGAACCGGGACGGCTGATCGTTCTCCCCGTCGGTGCCCTCGACGGCTGTGACCACCAGGCGCCGGGAGGCGCGGGTGCAGGCGACGTAGAACAGCCGCCGTTCCTCGGCGATCCGGGCGGCGGGAGGCTGGGTCTGCGCGAGACCGTGCCGACTCAGCCGGTCGGCCTCGAGCAGGGATCCGCGGCGTCGGATGTCAGGCCAACTGCCCTCCTGCACCGAGGCGACCACGACCAGCGGCCATTGCAGGCCCTTGGCCCGGTGCGCGGTCAGCACCCGGACCGATGACCCACGCACGGCGGCTTCGTTCCGGGTGTCGGCGGGGATCTGCTGTCCCTCCACCTCGGCGAGGAAGCCGGTCACGCCGCGCAGCCCGGACACCTCTTCGGATCGACCGGCGATGTCGAACAGCGCGACCACGGCGTCAAGATCACGATTGGCCCGCTGTCCGGTGTCGCCGCCCTGCCTGGCTTCGGCGCGCAGCCGCTCCGGCCAACCGGTGCCGTCCCACAGCTCCCAGAGCGCCACCTCCGCTGTCGCGCCGGAGGTGATCTGCTCCCCGACGTGGCGCAGCAGGTCGGCCAGCGCCCGGGTGGCCGTGACCTCGGGTGCGTCGGGCAGGTCGTCCAGCCGTGACGGGTCCTGCAAGGCGTCCTTGATCAACTCCGGTGAGCGCCGGGGCAGACCGGTCCCGCCGAGCTCCTGGCGTTCGGCGCTGCGAAGCATCCGGCCCAGCCGCCTGATCGCCATGCTGTCCAGTCCGCCCAGCGGAGAACTGAGCAGCAGTTGCGCCTCTTCGGCTTGCAGCGCGTCGATTCCGGCGGCGATCCGCAAGCCGAGCAGCAGTGGCCGGGTGGCGAGTTCGGCGGCCAGCGGGATCTCGTCCCCGGCGACCTCGACCGGCACCCCGGCAGCGGTCAGCGCCCGGGTCAGGCCGGGTATCCGCTGCCGGCCATGCCTGACCAGCACGGCCATCTCCGACCAGTCCAGTCCGTCGGTCAGGTGCGCCCGGCGCAACAAGTCGGCAATGTGCTCGGCCTCGGCTCCGGCGGTGACGCAGGTGTACGCCTCCACGCCGCCTCGGGGCAGTCCTTCGGCAGCAGTCGGACGTCGGAACGCGTCGAGGACTGCGGCGGGCAGCGCCCGTTGGATGCCGAGCCGGTCGGCCAGCCCGCGGCTGGCCGCCTGCAAGGCGACGCCACTGCGATGGTTGGTTGGCAGGGCGATCACCGGGGCGGGCCGGCCGTTGATCGCGAACCGGTCGGGGAAGTCGAGGATGCCGCGGGCCTCGGCGCCGCGGAAGGCGTAGATCGACTGGTCCGGGTCGCCGAAGACGATCACCTCGCGCCCGTCCCCGGCCAGTTGGTGCAACAACCGGACCTGAGCCGGGTCGGTGTCCTGGAACTCGTCGACCAGCACGCAATCGATCTCGGTGCGCAGCGTGCCCAGGATCGCCGGGTCGGTGAGCAGGATCCGGCAGCGGTGGGTCAGTTCGGCGTAGTCGATCACTTCCTCGGCGTCCAGCACGTCGAGATATTCGTCGAAGAACTCCCCGGCCGCGGACCACTCGGGCCGGCCGGCCGTCTGACCGGCCTCGACCAGGTCCTCGGGATCCATTCCCAGTTGTCGGGCCTTGGCCAGCACTGCCCGGATCTCGGCCGCGAAGCCGCGGGTCCCGAAGGCCCGGGAGACCGACTCCGGCCAGGACACCCGGCCGGATTGCAGGCTGCCCTCGAGTACCTCACGCACCCGGAACTCCTGTTCCGGGCCGGTCAGCAGTCTCGGACCCACGCGGTCGCCGGTGCTGGCCTCCGGATCGGCGAAGCGTCGGATCATCGCGTAGCAGAAGCCGTGGAAGGTCATCGCCCGCGGACTGCTCGTCGAGCCGCCGAGCCGGCCGGCGATCCGGACCCGCAGATCGGCCGCTGCCCGTCGGGAGAAGGTCAGCGCCAGGACCCGGTCGGCGCCCCGCTCACGGATCCGGTCCACCGCGGTCTCGATCAAGGTCGTGGTCTTCCCCGTGCCCGGTCCGGCGATCACCAGCAACGGTCCGCCGGGATGGCCGACGACCTGTTGTTGGACAGGGTCCAGCCTGATCAGGGGCTGGCGGGCCGGACGCCGGACCAGCACGTAACCGGGCCGATCGGCGAAGCGATCGGCCGGCGGCACACGGGTCTGCTCATCGGTCCGGATCGCACTCATGGGGCTATTGGAACACCTCCCGCCGACAACCGGCGCGACGACCGGCGGCGCGTCTGCCGGAACCGATCCGGGTTCGTCGGGGTCCCACGGGTTCGCCGGGTTCGCAGGGTACGTCGCCGACGTACCGGTGCACCGCCGAAGAACTGGTGCACCGCCCGTACCGGTGCGCCGCCCGTACCGGTGCAACGACCCCCGCCAACGCCCGCGGGGCCTTCCCGCACCCTTGGTCGACCCCGCACCCCTTACACGCCCCCGCACCCGTTGCAACCGGTGCGCCGACGACGAACTGGTG